>Ga0182024_10001485_pt1 | contig 60331 bp, 59 predicted proteins | sample P32metaG_FD_120480 | JGI IMG/M metagenome (GOLD analysis project Ga0182024, IMG submission 120480) | Permafrost microbial communities from Stordalen Mire, Sweden - P3-2 metaG (Illumina Assembly) | ecosystem: Environmental > Terrestrial > Soil > Wetlands > Permafrost | place: Sweden: Stordalen...
CGCTGGAGTGAAGAAATTGAAAAGCACTTGCCTGCATCAATCAATTTGATATGAATAAAGCACCTTGGAGTGGCCGGTTTTGAAGTGCCCGCAAGTGGCCGGTTTTCAACCGCCCGGTGACACCACCACCGCCCATGGCGTGTTTTCTTTTCTGCTCACGCGCGATTGCTCCTATGAGCTGCGCGGCCCGTGTGCGCTGGTGGAAAACCCGGCGGTGTTCGCGATCGCCGAACAACTCAACCTCGGTGTTGGCTTGATTATTTACGGACATGGGCGGGTTTCAAATCGTGTTGTTGAGTGGCTGGCTCGCTCGACTGACTCCGATTTCAGTGTGCTTCATCTGCCGGATTACGACCCGGTTGGCCTGTCCGAATTTCAACGGCTTCACGCACAGCTAGGAAAGCGTGTTCTTCTCCATTTGCCCGCAGACTTGGAAACGCGCTTTGCCAGATTTTCCAACCGAGAATTGTTGGAGAAAGGCAATAGCCAAGCGATGCTCGCTCAACTTCGAAGTTCGAAGTTGTCCACAGTCTGCCGCGTGGTTGAAATGATTGACCGCCACAACGCAGGATTAGAGCAAGAAGCATTATTTGTTCGTCTCCAACCATGATTTCCAACGAATCGGTGTCAAATGGAGGCCCACTTGCCGGTGTCCTCGATATTTACACTTTTTGTCTTTCCTTTCAGCAGGTGCGAGAGGCACCCCCAACGGCCCATCGCCAGTTGTTGCGCCACCCAGGCAAGCGCTCCCGAATGGCCATCCGCAGATAAAACTCACGTTCTTCGGGTCTTTTGCATCGTCCCAGAATCATCAGGTGGTGAGTCCACGGCAGAGCGGCGCATTCCCGCTCTGGAGCTTTTTGTGTTGAGCAAGGTGCTGTGGGCGAAGTTCGAGGAATTCTTTCCGGCGAATTTGGGCGGAAAGATCAAGGCGCTGTGGCCGCATTATCGGGTGAAGTTTTCACGGGGGCAGGTCCCGCCTGTACAATAGTAGTATTGACATAAGGATTATGTACTGTATAACAACCGGAAAAATTCGCGGATTTTGCTCCCCATCGGCGCCATCTCCGAATTTCCAAGAGTAAAATACCGGAAGAATCTGCGCGGAGTCACAAGCGGATTATTTGACAACCACAAACTGGGGGAGAATTCAAATTACTTGGAAGCGCTTTTTGGTTCGGCGATGGCTTGGGGCCTGAGCAGGTAGGTCAGCGCTTTGACGGCCAGTTCCATCATCAGAAACGGTTTGGCAATCAAATCGCTGCCGCCGGCCAGGGAAGATTGCGCGCGCACTTCAAATTTGGTCAGGCTGGTGACAAAAATAACCGGGGTGGTCTTGTTGGTGGAAAGTTTTCGCAGTTCGCCGCAAAGCTGAAAGCCATTCAAGCCCGGCATTTCCGCATCCAGGAAGATCAGATCAAAAGGGTTCTCGCGCAGGATGGCCAGAGCAGCCTGGGGATCTTCCATGCCGATGCAGCGCAAGTTGGCTTTTGATAGGGCGACGGAAATTGTGCGCCTTGCGATGGGTTCGTCGTCCACGGCGAGAATGAGCATGGACTGCGGAATCTCGCGGGGGGCTCGTTCCAGATTGTGGAAGAGCGTGTTCAGGCAATCGGCGGCATGGGCAATCGTGCGCAAGACAGAGCCGGTCATTTGCGCGGGTTTTTTATGAAGTTCTTTGATCAGAGCGTCCATTGCTCCCGAAAGGTGCGAGATTCGGCTGAAGCCTGTGATCCCGGAAAGGCTGGCCAAGGAGGTAATGGAATTTTCCAATTCGCGCAAAAGGGCCATTTGATCGGTGGTGCTTTTACTTTTGAGCAAAGCGCCGACACGATCGCGCAGCTCGGTTTGAATTTGGGGCGCGCGCTTGAGAAATTCCTGGCGAACCTCCGTCCGAAAAGAACTGGAAGCCAAGCCAGCCGGCGTTTCGGCCCAGGGTGCGGCAGCGGTAGGCAGAGGGGCTGCGGAGGCGGCTGGAGCCGGAGCATCCGGGACAAGGGTGGGCTTGATCAGTTTTTGGGCTTGGGGGCTGGCAAACTTGGGACGGGTGGTATGCTTCGTGCCGCCCTGCTCGGGTTTGGCAAAGCTGGGCGTGGTGGTTGCGGCCGTCGCGGATTGCTCTTTGCCAAAGGTGGGCAAAGTTAAGGGCGGTTTGGGCGCGGATGGGACAACCGGCGCCGACGGAGCCGTGATGGGAGGAGCACCGGCGGCGGGCATGGGCTTGCGCGTGATAATCTCTGTGGGCGTTTCCCAGGGAGATTCGGCGGGCAGCACACGAATTGCCTCCTTGGGCATGGTAATCATGCCGGCTTTGGCTGACGAGCCCGGCCCGGCGGTATCACCGCTCAGCATTTGTTCGACCAATTCCAACGCAAGGTTCGGCGTGCAATCCATTTTTGAAACGCACTTGGTCGCCCCGGCCTTCCAGGCTTCCTTGGCCAAATCAGGGCGGTAAAAACTGGAAATGACGAGAATGGGCACGGTCTTGAAGTCTGGCCATGACCGAATCTGGCGAATCACTTCCACTCCGTCCATACCCGGCAACATAATATCAACCTGAATGGCATCGGGTTTAAACGTAGGCAATAAATTGAGCGCGGCCGATCCTTCCTCGGCGGTTTCCACCTGGTATCCGGAAATTTCGAATTTACGGCGATAGATGGACCGGACAATGAGCTCGTCCTCGACAATTAAAATCTTTTTCATCCGTTTATGCGTGCATCATCATGAACTTTGATATTGTCGGAGGTGATCTTGCACTGCGCGGCGTAATAATTCAAGGGCCGTGACGGCCTCGGCCATGGACGCCTCCGCGCCGTCGAGGTGGCCGGCTTTGGCGCCGTGTTCCATGCTGCGCAGGGGAGGAACGATGGCCGACAGGCCGCACGCCAGGCTGGACCCGGCCAATTTATGAGCCAGATGATCCACTTCCGAGACCGCACCCGCCGCAACGGCCTTGTGCAAGCCCGCCATGATCTGGTCGGCCTGTCCAAAATACATCTCCATCAATTCGCGCATGAGGACGACATCACCGTCGCAGGCGGATCGAAGTTGTTCAAAGTCGATTAACGGGGCGGAATTGGATGGTGGTTCGGTGGAGTTCAATGGTTCTGGTATTCTCGGACGTAAGTGCCCACTTTGTTGCGTGTCATTTCGAGGTGTCGGCTGGCTTGGTCAAACAAAACTTCGGCATCGCCCAGGCGGCCGTCTTTGCCGCGCCGTTCCAACTCGCGCAAGGGCAGCACCATGGCCGACATTCCGCAGGCCAGACTGGCGCCGACGAGCTTGTGGGCGAAATGATTGACGTCTTTGGCTGAGCCGGAATTAATCGCGCCGTGCAAGCCGTTCATCAAGTCCGAGGCCTGGGCAAAGTAAAGTTCGACCAATTCCTGTAACATCTTCGGGTCTTCGTTGGCGGCGGCTTCGAGGCGATCCAAATCGACCAGCGACTTCTCGTTGGGGACGGGGGGGGCGGCCGGGGCCGGATCCTCTTCCGGTTCCTCCGCCTGGGCTGCCGGCGCCGCGCAGGAACGAAGCAACGCCGACCGCAATTCGGAATCCTTGACCGGCTTGGAAAGATAATCATTCATCGAGGCCTGCAGGCATTTTTCGCGGTCGCCCTGCATGGCGTTGGCCGTCATGGCGATGATATAGACGGGTTTTCCGCCGTCGGCCTTTTCGCGCAGGCGAATCTGCTGGCTGGCTTCGTACCCGTCCATTTGCGGCATCTGGCAATCCATCAAGACGACGTCGAAACAGGTGCGGCTGGCGGCTTCGACGGCTTCGAGGCCGTTCCCAACGACTTGGGCGGTGTAACCGAGCTTGCGCAACTGGGCCACGGCCACCTTTTGGTTGATGACATTGTCCTCCGCCAGCAAAATGCGCAGGTTGGGTGGAGGGGCGGGCGCGGCCGCGGCGGCCTGGTCCTGGGCGGAGCCTTTCTTTTTCGGCGGACTGCGCAAGCCTGTCAAACATTCGTATAACCGGGCGTGTTTGACGGGTTTGACCAGGCAGGCGGAAATCCCGGCCTTTTCCAACTCCTCGTCATCCATTAACTGGCCCAGCGACGTCAGCATGATGAGACGGGTGCGGGCCAGCTTGGGGTCGGCCTTGATCACCTTGGCCAGGGTGATGCCGTTCATGCCGGGCATGTGCATGTCAAGCAAAACGACATCAAAGCGCCCGAGGGATTGGTCCTGCAATTTCTCCAGGGCCTCCTGGGCGCCGGCGGCGCAGGTCGCATGGATGCCCCAGGCCTGCATTTGGTCTTCCAAAATCCGGCGATTGGTGTCGTTGTCGTCCACGATGAGGACGCGCAAGTTGGCCAGGTCCGCCTGTTCGCCGGGAAATTTGGACACTGCGAGCTGCTTTTCCAGCCGCACGGTGAACCAGAAAGTCGATCCCTGGTTGGCCACGCTGGTGAAACCGATCTGGCCCCCCATCATTTCAATCAACTGCTTGGAAATAGCCAGGCCCAGGCCGGTGCCGCCGTATTTGCGGGTGGTGGAGCTGTCCGCCTGGCTAAAAACCTGGAACATCCGCGGCTGGACCTCGGCGGGGATGCCAATGCCCGTGTCGCGGACTTCGAAACGCAAATCAACGTGCGTCTCCGTTTCAGCCATGTTGGCCACGGAGACAATGACCTCCCCGCACTCGGTGAATTTCACGGCATTGCTCACCAGATTGACAAAGACCTGGCGGAGCCGCCCCGGATCGCCGCGCAGGTGGATGGGAACGTCGGCCAGAACGAAGCCGGCCAATTCGATGTTCTTGGCCTGGGCCGTCTCGGCCAGCAATTCGAGGGAGCATTCGATTGTTTCCTGCAAGTTAAAATCGATCGTTTCAAAAATGAGCCGTTTGGCCTCGGATTTGGAGAAGTCCAGCACGTCGTTGATCAGGAGCAGCAACGATTCCGCGCTGCGCCGGATGGTTTCCGCATATTCGCGTTGCTGTGAACTCATGTCTGTGTCCATGAGTAAATTGGTCATGCCAATGACCCCGTTCATGGGCGTCCGGATCTCATGGCTCATCTTGGCCAGGAACTCGCCCTTGGCCTTGACGGCGGCTTCGGCATCAGTCTTGGCCCGGCGCAATTCGTCCTCGGACGTCTTGTATTGCGTGATGTCCTGGAAGGTTCCGGCATAGCCGCCGCTATCCGTGTTTTCGCCAGCATCATAACGAATGGGGGCCGTATGGCAGGAAACCCAGCGGGTCTCGCCGTTGGCGGAGACAAGACGAAATTCCTGGGAAAATTCCTTGTGCTCGCACAAACAGCGCCCCCATTGGTCAAGGACCCTGAGCTTGTCTTCTTCGTGGATGGCACGGGTCCAGCCTTCGCGCAGGGAGGCATCAAAACTCAAGCCCGACATTTGCAGCCATCTTGTGTTGCAATAAATCCATTGCCCGGCGGTATCGGCCAGGAAAATGCCATCGGGAGAGGATTCGCCCAGGGAACGAAACTTGGCCTCGCTTTGCTGCAAGTGGGCCTGGATATGTTTATATTTGACATTCTCCTGGCTCAACGCGTCGATGTGTTCCGCCACTTCCCTTTCAATGGTTTCGTGCAAAAGCTGTTGTTCGGCCTGGTTGGACGCCATGCCGGAGGTGAGCCGGAGGCTTTCCCAAATCCACAACGCCAGGATGGTGTCTTCGAACAAGACCCAGCCGGTGAAGCCCACCCAGTTCCAGGGCAGGATTTGCACCGTGCCAAAAACCGATTGGATCCATTGCAAGCCGTGCAGGAAATGGTCCGCCGCCACCACCGCCGTGGCGAAGAGCAGGACTTTGACGTCGCGATAGGAAGCGAGCGAAGCAAGCGCGCCGAAGATAAAAAAGTGGGTTTCAAAACCGCCGCCCGTCAAATGAATGAACAAGGCCGGGGTCAGCATCTGGCCCAGGGCAATCACATGACGGGTGTAGGCGCGGCCCGGGCTTCTTAAAGCAAAATAAAGGGGCAGAAGATAAATCAATCCGGCCTGCGTCGCGGCGGCGCACAACAAGCTCAGGGGCCTTTCCGTGGGCCAGATTTGGGGGGAAATCAAGGAAGCCGCCGCCATGGCAGCCAGCCATTCAAAAACGATCAACCAGGCAAACATCCGGTCAGTCGCCTGGAATGTGTTCATCCTGAGGGTATGGAATATCTTCTCGGCTCGTTCCTTGGCCGCGTTTTCAAATGTACTTTTTTGCTCAACAGAGGTCACAACGTTTTTAGACTGATTCAGGTCACCTCCGAATAAGCAGCCCTTGGGCCTAATAACAATGCGTTTATAAGTGGCTTATCTGTAACCACTTAAGAATTCGTAATATTGAGAACGGGGATGGGGCGGATTCTCAGGCGTTGCAGATTCGACCGTCCAAAAGGGTTGATTTGCGGTTTGGACTTCGGGAAGTCCTCCTGTATGGTAATTGTCTATGTTCGAAAATATCAAAGAGCAGTTGCCGGTTGCCGCCGATAAAGTCGCCCATTTGCGGAGGTTTCTTTGACTTGCCCAGCGTTCAAAAACGGCTGGCCGAGCTGGATTCTTTGATGACCCAGGAGAATTTTTGGAACAATCGCGAAAAAGCTCAGGGACTGATCGACGAAGCCAACGCCTTGCGCAAGAAAACCGAGCCTGTCCTCAAGGCCGAGCGCCAAATCGATGATTTTCGGGTCATGCTTGAACTGGCCCAGGCCGAACCGCCCATCGAGCAGTCCAAGCATGAACTGGAGTTGGGACGCGAATTGTTCCAGTTCTGCAAGGACCTCGAAAGCCTGGAATTGAAGGTTTTTCTGACCGGCCCGCATGACCGGAATAATTGCATCCTGAGCATCAACGCCGGCGCGGGCGGCACGGAGGCGTGCGACTGGGCGCAGATGCTGCTGCGCATGTATCAGCGCTGGTGCGAGACGCGCGGCTGGGAGGCCGAGGTCACTGACGCGCTGACCGGTGAAACGGCCGGGTTAAAAAGCGCGACCATGCTCATCAAAGGCGAATTCGCGTATGGTTTTTGCAAGGCCGAGCGGGGTGTTCACCGGCTGGTGCGCATTTCTCCTTTTGACTCCAATAAACGGCGTCACACCAGTTTCGCCAGCGTCGATGTCATTGCCGAAATCGAGGAAACGAGTTCGGACATCGTTCTGCCGCCGGTCGAATTGCAGGTGGACACCTACCGTTCCGGCGGCAAGGGCGGGCAAAATGTCAACAAGGTGGAAACGGCGGTCCGCATCACGCATTTGCCCACCGGCATTGTGGCCGCGTCGCAGAGCCAGCGTTCACAGCATCAAAACCGCGCCACGGCCATGCGCATGTTGATTTCCAAAATTTACGCCAAACGGCTCGACGAACAAAAAACGGCGCTGGAACAATTCTACGGCGAGAAGGGCACCATCGGCTGGGGGTTCCAGATTCGCAGTTATGTCTTCCAGCCCTACCGCATGGTCAAGGATTTGCGCACCGGGGCCGAAACAAGCAACGTGCAGGGAGTGATGGATGGCGATCTCGATCCCTTCGTCAACGCCTGGCTGCGCGCCGGCTGCCCGCTCAAACGCATGGCGGGAGTGAAAGATGAGGATTAAGCCCCGCGCCGGTTATGCATATACTTGACAAAATCGTGGCGCAAAAAAAGCGAGAAGTGGCACTCTTGCCGCCGGGAAAAGTAAGCGCGGCTGACTTGCAAAAGGTTGTTGCGGCACGACCCGGCCGCCGCGATTTTTTCGCCGCCTTGCCATCGCCAAAGCGTGGTTCGCCGGCCCTGATCGCTGAGGTCAAGAAAGCCTCTCCGTCCGCTGGGATCATCTGCCCGGATTTCGACCCGGTTCGGATTGCGCGGGAATATAAAGCGGCGGGCGCATCCTGTCTTTCCGTGCTGACGGACGAGAAATTCTTCCAGGGTTCACTGAGAGATCTACAGCAGATTCGCGCGGCGGTGAAGCTGCCTCTGTTGCGCAAGGATTTCATAATTGACGACAGGCAGATTCTGGAGTCGGCGCATAGGGGTGCGGACGCGATTTTATTGATCGCGAGGATTTTGAGCGACGAGGAGTTGAAAAGCTTTCACAGTCTGGCGGAGGGGGCCGGGTTGACCGTATTGGTGGAAGTGCATGATGAGGCGGAATTGGAGCGCGCCCTGGCCATCGGCGCGCGGCTCATCGGCGTCAATAATCGCGATCTGGACACGTTCCTAGTGGATCTAGCCACGACGGAACGCCTGGCCGCTAAAGCGAAGGGCAAGCTAGTTGTTGCGGAAAGCGGCATTCATACCCGGGCCGACGTGGAGCGCGTGCAACGGGCTGGAGCCAGGGCGATACTCGTGGGCGAGGCGTTGATGAAAAACCCCGGCGGCATCGCGGCCAAAATTTCAGAGTTGTTGACAGGGAACTAACGGGGGGCGGGCGCGGCGGCGCCGGCCATTTCTTCCTCGGCCAGTTTGCGATAGATGGTGGCCACGCTGACGCCGAGCAGCTCGGCGGCTTTCTCCTTGTCGCCGCCGGTTTGGGCGAGGGCCCGATTGACATAGGTCAACTCCTGTTCGCGCAGGAAATCCCGCAACATGCCGACGGGATGGCTCATGCCGCCGGGGGCGTAGCCGGCACTGGGCGCCACGGCCATGACGCCCGCGGGCGCGGCGTCGGTCTGGGGCGCTTCCACCAATTCCTCCGCGCCGTCGCTGGAGGCGTCGCGATGGATGGCGGGAGGCAAATCGGCCACGCGAATAATGCCGTCTTCGCACAAGGCGCACCCGCGTTCGATGGCGTTTTCCAGTTCACGCACGTTGCCGGGCCAGTCATGGGCGGTGAGAACGTCGAGAGATTTTCGGGTGATTTGAAAGAGTTTGCCCGTGCGCGAATTGACCTTGTTGCGCAGGAAGTGCATGGTCAGCACCGGCACATCTTCACGACGCTCGCGCAGGCTGGGAAGGTTGATGGGAATGACGTTGAGGCGGTAGTAGAGGTCCTCGCGGAAGGTCCCTTCCTTGAGCCTTTTTTCCAGCGGCTCATTGGTCGCGGCCAGCACGCGGACGTTGACGCTGACCGGGACGTTGTCGCCGACGCGCCGGACTTCCTTCTCCTGCAAAACGCGCAGGAGGCGGCTTTGCAAAACCGGCGGCATGGAACCAATTTCATCGAGGAAAATCGTGCCACCGTCGGCCTCCTGAAAAAGCCCTTTTTTATCGTTGATCGCGCCGGTGAAAGCGCCTTTGCAATGGCCAAACAATTCGGATTCGAGCAGGTTCTCGGGCAGGGCGCTGCAATTGATGGGGATGAAAGGGGCGAACTGCCGGCGGCTGTTAAAGTGCAGGGCTTTGGCGACCAATTCCTTGCCCGTGCCGCTTTCGCCCAGAATCAATATAGTGCTGTCGGTATCAGCCACCCGCTCGATCATCTTGAAGACGTCCTGCATTTGCGGGGAGGTGCCGATGAGCTGGTTGAATTGATATTTCTTCTTGAGTTGCTTTCGCAGGTAAACGTTTTCAGAAATGGCTTCGTTGTAGGAGAGCGCCCGCTGGATGCACAGGCGCAGATCCTCGACCTTGAACGGTTTTTCCAAATAATCGAAGGCCCCTTTCTTCATCGCATCCACCGCGGTCTCGATGGTGGCGTAAGCCGTGATGACAATGACGGTGGACGGGGGATTAAGCGCGCGGGCTTTTTGCAAAATCTCCAGTCCGTGCGTGCGGGTTTTGTCGAGGTAAAGATCGGTGATGACCAGTTCGGGACGCTGGGCCTCGAGCGCTTCCACGGCGCCATTATAACTGCTGAAGGGAAAGACTTCGTGCCCTTCGCGGCGCAAGAGCTCGGCAACCATTTGCACCATGGTCACTTCATCATCGATCAACAACACCTTTGCCATGGCTCAACAATAGTAAAAGTGCCGGACAACAGCAAGCCCCCTGACACATCCCGGCGCCAATTATCATTCTTTGGCGCCGGAGACCAGACCGGGCAGTTTGAAGATCGGCAAAAACATGCAAACCACAATGCCGCCCACCACCACGCCCAAAAAGACGATCAAAATCGGTTCAATCAACGAGGTCAAGCCGCTGAGCGTGGTCTCGATTTCTTCATCCAAAAAATCAGCTACCCGCTCCAGCATTGTGTCAATCTTGCCCGTTTGTTCGCCCGCCGCCATCATGCGGATGATCATGGTCGGGAAAACGGGGTGCTTGCTCAAGGCGACTGAAATCCCCTCCCCGCGCTCGATATCGGTTGACGCGGTTTTGACGGCCAGTTCCATGACCACATTGCCAACCGTGTTCTGGACAATCACCAGCACCTCGAGAATCGGCACGCCGCTGCGGATTAGCGAAGCCATGGTCCGGGTGAAACGCGCCAGGCAAATCTTGTGGGCGATCGATCCAAAGATCGGCAGTTTGATCCGTTTTGCGTCCCAAAAGGCGAGGCCCGCAGGCGTTTTGATGTAGTAGAGCCAGCCGAACACAATCGCCCCGGCACCCAGCGCGAAATAGGCGAAATAACTCCTCAACAGATTGCTCACCGCAATCAAATACAGCGTCGGCGCGGGCAGTTTGCCGTGGAACGAATTGAACACTTCAGCGAAAGTGGGCACAACCCTGACCAAAAGAAAAATGGTGATCCCAATGGCCACAATGGTCACCGCCGTGGGATACATCATGGCCGATTTAACCTTCTTGCGCAGGCGCGCGGTGTTTTCCAGATAAGTGGCCAGGCGGGCCAAAATCTCCGCCAGCAAACCGCCTTTCTCGCCCGCGCTCACCATCGAGTAATACAACCGGTTAAACACCTTGGGGTGTTTCATCAACGCTTCCGAGAAACTGTCGCCCCCCTCCACGCGGGTGGTGACGTCTTTGATGACATCGCGCGTCACTTTGTTTTCGGTCTGTTCGGCCAGAACCTGGAGTGATTGCACCATGGCCAAACCGGCATCGATCATGGTGGCCAGTTGCCGGGTGAATATGACGAGGTCGGACAAGGGCACTTTGCCGCCGCTGGTTTGGCCCTTTTTGCCAATCTTTTCCTGGATGGAAACCACCATCAGGTTGCGATTCAGCAACGCGGCCACGGCGTTGGACTCCGTTGAAGCATCCACGCTGCTACGAATCTCCCGCCCTGTCGCCGAATCCCTTGCTACATACGTAAACGATGGCATTAATCGCGCTTGATTACCTAACCACCTATCGGCGGATTTGCAAGGTTACTTAAGCATCATTTGCGCGTATTGCAAATTCGCGCGGGGCGGCTTTCCCGCCGCCCGAAACTAGACAGCGGCGGCAACCAAATCGCCAACTTGCGCGGTGGTAAAACCCATCTTGCCGGCGGCCAGGCTCTTGATCTTTTCGCGGGTCACTTTGATGACGGCGGCTTCGATGGCTTGCGCGGCGGAATGTTCGCCCAGGAAATCGAGCATCATCTGTCCGGCGCAAATCGCCGCCAAAGGGTTGATCACGCCCTGGCCGGTGTATTTGGGCGCGCTTCCGCCAATCGGCTCGAACATGCTCGCGCCTTGCGGGTTGATGTTGCCGCCGGCGGCAATTCCCATCCCGCCCTGCACCATGGCCCCCAAATCGGTAATGATGTCCCCAAACATGTTGTCGGTCACAATCACATCAAACCATTCCGGATTCTTGACAAACCACATGGTGGTCGCGTCCACGTGGGCATAGTCGCGTTTCACGCCGGGAAAATCCTTCTGGCCGGTTTCGTGGAAGGCGCGCTCCCACAAATCGAAGGCGAAGGTCAAAACATTCGTCTTGCCGCACAGGGTCAGTTGGGATTTTTTGCCCGCGGCGGTATCTTCGGGCTTTAATCCTTTCCAAGGCTTGCCGCCGCGCCGTTTTTGGGCCAGTTCAAAGGCAAAGCGCAAACAGCGCTCCACGCCACGGCGAGTGTTGACGCTCTCCTGGATGGCGATCTCGTGAGGCGTTCCCTTGAAGACAAACCCACCCGAACCGGTGTAAAGGCCCTCGTTGTTTTCGCGCACCACGACAAAATCAATGTCCTCCGGCTTTTTATCCTTGAGCGGGCAAAAGCGTTCATCGTAAAGCTTGACTGGCCTCAGGTTAATATATTGCTCCAGTTCGAAGCGCAGGCGCAGCAGGATGCCCTTCTCCAAAATCCCCGGCTTGACCTCGGGATGCCCAATCGCCCCCAGCAGAATCGCCGGGAATTTGCGCAGTTCCCCGACCACGCTGTCGGGCAGCGGTTCTTTGGTTCGCAAGTAGCGCGCGCCCCCAAGATCATAGTGGGTGTAATTCAGTTTAAGGCCGAATCGGGTTCCGGCGACGTCAAGCACTTTGATAGCTTCGCCGACGACCTCTGGTCCGGTGCCGTCGCCGGCAATGACTGCGATATCGTATGTTTTCATCTTTGCCGCCATCGAGGCGGGAGGGCGATGCTAGTAAATTGACGCCGGGTGGCAATGGAAATCGTTGCACAGGGCCGTGTGGGCAAGAGATTGAGGGTGAAAGATTGAGCAGAAAATAAATGTTCAATATTCACTGGCAGCGGCCAATAATCAGTAAGCGGCCGAGGTGATCGACATCCGGCGAAATAGGGGCAAACTATGTCGCCATCGCCCTTGGACTGCAAGTGTGTTTGTGGTCCACCGTTGTTTTGTAGCCTTAGGCCTCTTGAAAGAGGTGAGGTTTCTTGCGAATCAAGTCCAGCAGTCGGAGGGCCGCGCCCCGTGGGCTTGCGCCTGCCCTTTTCCCAACTGATGGCTGTCGCCTTGAGGACGTTCAGCAACGCGGCAAACACGGACTGGCTGACGTTGAGTTGGCGCCGGATGGCGGCCACGTCCTTTGGCCGGACCGGCGCGATCGCCTCTGGAAGGGTCAGGACGTGACTGCGCAACGTGAGCTTCGGCTCGCTACGGACATGTGAGGCCATCGCCTCCACGCTGGCGACCAGCGATTCGGCGTCGAATTCAACTTCTTTGCGTTTCATGTTCTAAACTCCTGTTTAATGACGGTTGCGGCACTGTTTGGGATGTGGGTGAACCAATTTTCATTGACCCCTCGTTTTAACGAGGGGTAAATGCCTGGACTAGGCTTCCCTCAACTGTTTTAAAAGTTTCCGCCCTCCTTCGGCCGATCGAGAAACCGTTATAAACGGTTGGAAAAGCCGCGCGCGTCGTCGCCCCCTCATTAATCGGTCGCGCTTTGTTTGGCTTCACTTCAAAAGCGCCACCCAAAAAACGAGATGCGCCCTGGCCGGCGGGGACTGGTTTTTTGTTTCAATAAACGAACTGGCGGTTGTATATTAGAAGTTGGGCAACAAAATGAAACCCGATATTCTATTCTCGGAGGCAAGAGCGAGGATCATATGGGGAGAGCCCTCTTCATCCGTTCGTGATTTCCTCACCTCGAATGGCATATCAGCCGCCGACGCAGACACCAAAATCGAGAAATTTTACGCAGAGAGGAATGCGGAACTGAGAAAAATCGGAATTAGGAATACTTTGATTGGCGCGGCATTAGTGCCCGGAGCGGGCATCACGTTCTATCTTTGTCTCAGAACTGGCAATTCCAGCGGCTCCGCTAGAGGCGCTGCTGTGTGTTTGTTTGGAGTTTTTTATGGGATTTGGAAGCTCTACAAAGGAATCATTTATCTTGTTCGCCCGCAATCCGAGCGCAAATCCATACCCGATATAATAGAGTCAGACATCTTAGATTGAAGGAATTGCCTAGCCGCCCGGGCCGGCAGATATGAAGGAATAGTTATAACTGACGATCTTCCGCCACAAAAACAGCCACCAGAGGAAGATGGTCGGAAGGCACGCCCCAGTTCGGCAGGCTCAACACACATACGCCTCCGCAGGCTAAATCAGAAATATGTTGCCGATCTGTTGCTTTTTGTGTTGCCGGTTAAGTCGTTGACTATAAACACTTGTTGCCGTGTTGCCGATTTTCCGGACCTATGTATCAATATCGCAGTTAATGGCGATTTTTGACCACGAATCCATTTTATGGGCAAAGTGCGGATGCCAATTAGGGTTCGACGGAGTCTCACCCCACCGTATATTTACTTTACAGCTTCCAGACTTTGTCGGGTTTAATTCTCCAAAGACTATTTGTCTTCGGCGAGAAAACCAGCCACCACTGGACGATGGTCGGACGCCACGCCCCAGTTCGGATGGCAGCCGACGCATCAGCTTTTGCGCAAGCCCGCCAGTTGTTCGCGGATCGCGTTGGGATCCCGCCTGCAATCCAGAACAGCCCTTGCGCGCACAGTGCGATGCTCTTGATCATAGTAGATGGCGAAAGGAAAACGCTTCGACAATAATCGATGATATCCGAAGCGTTTGGGATGAACGCCCGCGAATAGCCGGAGGGATTCAATGTCAGAGAAGAGTGATTCCAGAAAATAATTTCCCAGCCCTTCTTGCTGCCGTTCGTAGAAATCGAAACCCCAAGAGATCATCCCGCGTCGACGGCAGAATGAGGATTCTCATTTCACCCGATTGCGCAGTTGTTTTTTCGCCTTTTCCCAAGGCATGAAGGATTCCTTGCCATCCCTGACCCGCGCGGCCCTCTCGCGAAGCACTTTTCCATGCCAAGCTGGGGATTCAAACGTCTCCTCATGGCGGGTCAAGTCGCTCCAGAGCGACTCCATCGCCTGAAGTTTCTCGGCAATGGTCATCTTCTCTAGCGGCAGAGCTATTTGCATGGGACGTATAATACCCCGATTTCGTCTCGGTTGCAAGCCGAGGACTTCCTCGATTATTTATCCTTCGCCACAAAACCAGCCACTACTGGACGATGGTCGGACGCCAAGCTCCAATTGGGTGAGCTTGACCTTTAACAGCCCGTAAAGGAACCGAGTGGGTTAATCGAGCGGAGCTATGGGCAAAACCGGCCGACCTCAGGCATTCGGCACCCCAACCGACTTCTTGCTGGTGATCTCCTCGTAGGCTGCATCCGAACAAATCTCGATGTCTTCCGACCAAGCGATCTGGCCGTTGCGGCCAATGTGAACCGTGCGGAAGAAAGCTTCATCTGCGAGCGGAGCAAACACGCCGCGTCCAACATCCGCCGAGAGATCAATCACGCCTTCCACCCCATGGAAGATGAGGATACGATGACACAGCTTTCGTTCACTTTCCATTTTCCACCCTCTGCACAGCTCAACGCTATCGGGAGCAGCAATCGCTGGTGCCACACACCAGATGAATTGGCAAACTTCGAGACGTTTATCATAGGCAGCAATGCTTACCGAGCAGCCCTGCCTTTGCGCCCATCAAAGGTAGAACTCGATTACCAATGGATTGGTTGAATTCAAGAAATCGCTTTAAGCCATGTTGTCTTGCAACAGATTTAAACGGGTCGATACGGCATAATCGCATCTTCTTATTTCCGAAGAAGATTAAGATTACGATTAAGAAGGATTGCTAACGATCTTCCGCCACAAAACCAGCCACTATTGGACGATGGTCAGAAGCGATACCCCAATTCGGCAGGCTCAATACATACGTCTCTTTTTCCAGCCATTCCCGTTCCATGCCGTGACTGAGCAAGATGTAGTCAATTCTAGAATATTCATCGCTTTTGTCGTAGTAATGCGTCCATGTGATGTTGCGGGACTCGTGGCCACGCGCGGCGTTGGCGGGATCGTCGCCGTTGCGTTCGGCGGGGCGGGTGTCGAATAATCGCGTGCGTCCGCGGCCCATGATGGTGCGCACGGGCTTGGAATCTTTGCTGTCGTTGAAATCTCCCAGGACAACCAGATTTTGGCCGGGATTGTCGTCCAGCCGGGCGTCGATCACCCGCCGCAGGGCCACCGCTTCTTCGTAGCGCCATTCTTCTTCGTCGGCGAGGGCGGAGGGCCGGCGCGATTTCAAATGGGCCGCGATTAAGGTGAATTTATACTTTGGATTCACCTGGATATCCATTTCGGCAAAGCCGCGGCTGACCTGAAAGCGGCGGCCATCCAACAGGAAATTTTCATTGGTATGCGGGCGCCGGGCAATAATCGGAAAGCGGCTCAACACGGAGACGTGAATATTCGTATCGTACCCGGCGACCTGATCCCAATTGGGCAAATCCCAACCGCCCCTCTTTAAAGCGGCTTGCAATGCAAGCAGGGCGTTGGTCGAGCCGACTTCCTCCAAGGCGATCACATCGGGCTTGATGGCCAGGATGCTGTCGCGCACCTTGGCCTGGGCTTCGGGGGATTTGGCCGGGCGTGTGCCGGAAGGGGCGTCGAGATAATTCTCGATATTGAAAGCGGCGACGTGAAAAACCTCCGCTCCAATGACTGCGGATGGCAGCAGTAATAAGAACACCGCAATCCGCCAGCGGGACGGTTTGAAGATGAAGGCCACGGGCGGAGGCTAAGGTTTCCGGGCCGCTCCGTCGAATTAAATGGAAGTCTTCAAAAGCGAGAGAATGCTTCGGATGTCCTGCAATTGCACCGGCTTGGGCAGGAACGAGTGAGCGCCCAATTGATAAGCCCGGGTCACCTGACTCGCCATATCGACAAAGCCACTCAGCACGACGACCGGGATTTCCACGTATTCCGGGTGGACTTTGAGCCATTCCAACACTGCAAAACCATCCATTCTCGGCATCTTCAAATCCAGCAAGACCAAGCCTGGAAGAGGATAATGGATTCGATCCTTGTAAAGGCCGTCGCCCTGTAAATAGGCCACCAAATCCTCGCCGGAAGTCAGAATTTGCACCGGGAACTTGGGTTGCAGTTCGTCGATGACGCCCTCCGATTGCAATGCATCGTAAGGATCATCGTCCACTATGATCACTGGCCCTTCCCTGGCCGTTTGTGCAGCGACATCCGCTCCGGCGGTCGCGCCCGCATTTTCCGTAGTAGTAGAGTTCATTTCACGTCCTTTCCTTTTTTTTGAGACATTTTGCTCCGATCCCTGGCCGCAACTTCACCCGGGCAGTTTTTCCGCCGCCGCCACCGTCTCAAAAGACTTTCCGCAGCCGCAACTTTGCGCGGCTTGGGGATTGGTGATTTTAAAACCGCCGCCCGTCAAAGCGTCGGAAAAATCCACCACCGATCCGCGAAGATAATTCGCGCTGAAAGCATCCACCCAAACCGACACCCCAAAAAAAGCGGTTTCGAAATCCTCCGGCCGTCTCTCATCGAAAGTCATGCCGTATTGCATGCCCGAACAACCACCCTTTTCGACATACAAGCGCAAACCTTTGGCGGCGCCTTGCGGATCAGCGGCCAGCCGGGCCTTGATTTCCTGCGCGGCGCTTTCGGTCAGCGTCACGACGGGTTGTGTATCGGCGGCAGCATTCATAAATCCTCCCCCGAAAACTAGCCGAAGGTCAGGGCGGTGTCAAACGTCTGTTTCCGGCCGGCTCGCGCCGTGATCGACAAATCCGCGTCATTTTCCGTGCGACTTCCACTGATGATGGCGGAGAAGAAAAAAGAGCAGGACCTGAAGGAGCACCGGCAACACCGCCCACAAAAGAATGGTGCGGGCTTTGCGCAATCCGCGCTTGAACGGGGTGGACGGTTCCAATCGGTTGCAGCGTCCGGTCAGCGGCACTTTGGCGGGCTCATCCAGGGCCACCTTGAGCGCGGCGGCGGTGGGGAAACGTTTGTCCGGATCGCGTTCCATGGCGTGCAAGACAATTTCCTCGGCCTGCGGCGAGATGGCTGGATTCAAGCGGCGCGGGGCGTCGGGATCGCCCGTCACCCGCGCGTTCATAATGGCCATGGTGTCCGCATTGTTGAAAGCGATCACGCGGGTGAGCATCTCGTAGAGAATAGCGCCTAGGCTGTAAATATCGGTGCGGACGTCGCCACGCTTGCCGTTGACCCGTTCGGGCGCCATGTAATGCGGAGTGCCGGGCGCAAAACCGATGAAGGTCAGCCGCCGCGCATGGGCTAGGCGGGCAATGCCAAAGTCCATCAATCGCATCGAACCGTCGCGGCAGAGCATGATGTTTTCCGGCTTGAGATCGCGATGCAGAATGCCGCGATCATGCAGGTATTGCAGCGGTTCGCAAATGCGGGCGGCCAGGGCCAGGGCTTCCGCTTCCGGCAGGGTGCGGCGCTCCCGCAATAATTCGTAGAGCGTCCTCCCCTCCAGATATTCCATGACGAGGTACATCCGGCTCTTATTCTTGACGGGAAAAAACTTCAGGATGGATGGATGATTTAGTTCGCCGCCGATTTGCTCCTCGTGCTGGAAGCGGGAGAAAAGGGCGGGGTCCGCCTCCACGGTTTGCAGCGGGACTTTTATGGCGACCACGCGATTGTCATTGTGGAGATCGTTGGCTTTGAAAATGGTGGCCATGCCGCCAGCGCAAATGACTTCCGTGATGAGAAAGCGATCATCCAGCAGGCTGCCGGGAGCCGGCTCACCCGCGCGCAGGATATGCCCTTTGGCCGAAACGCCATCCGGCTCGCCGGACTGCAATCCGAGCTTCATAATACAGGAACGTGCCGGGAAAAAAGCGGCGTGGACAATAAAAAAGGAGAAATCACGGTTAAAGTTTCATTAAAATGACGGCGATAATCCCAACGGCTGGCGGCTTGTCTTCCGCGACTTTTGGCTTAAATTGGTGTTGATGAGGCTGCTGGACATATTTTAGGGGTTATGAATTCGAGATTGCCAGGCCTGCTTTGCCTGATCGGGGCCGCGTCGCTAACAACGCCGGTCGCGCTGGCAGCTGCCATTACCCCAAGCGTAACCCCGGCCATGCATATCACCAAGGAGAATGCGGATGACTCAGCCAATCCTTACTCCGTCATTGTCGAAAGGAACATTTTCCATCTGAATCCGCCACCACCCCCACCTCCCCCGGTCGATACGACCAAGGCTGATTTGCCGGTGGTGAAGATCACTGGATTTGTCAACGTCGGCGACGTGCGGAAGGTTCTTTTTGTTGCCCAGCCCAAGGATAAAAAGGAGGATCCGATTTACTATAGTTTGACTGAGGGCGAAAAGGTCTCCAACGGCAAGCACGATCTGACATTGGTCAGGATCCATCCCAGGCAGGACGGAGTGGATGTCATCGCCGACGGCACGTCGATGAACCTGACCCTGAAAGACGACAGCCTGCTGCCATCAACGACAGCGCCGGAAACGGCGGCTGCGACAAAGGGCGAACCAACGCCGGTCAATCCCGCCAACAGAGGTGCGAATCGGCAAATGTTCCAGCAAAATAGACTTAATGGCCCCGGTGGGACGGGTATCATTCCTTCGCGGAACTGGCGTGGTGGAGGGCAGCCGTAATTTTGTTTTGGAAAGGGCTTGCGGAGTGAGCGGCTCGACACTATGGTGACGGAGTCTTATGGATCGCGGGGTGGAGCAGCCTGGTAGCTCGTCAGGCTCATAACCTGAAGGTCGTGGGTTCGAATCCCGCCCCCGCAACCAATTTAGGGCCTGAAACCCGGTTTCAGGCCCATTTTTATTGGTGTTTTTCATTTCTGCATTTTCGCCATCGGCGCGTGACATTTGGCGGGGGCCGCTGTCTAATCAACAGTGGAGATTCTCATGAAAGAGGTGCGCGAACTGCCCCAGGAACCGGGTATCGCCGAAAAGCATGCCTTGCCGGAAGAGTTCGGTGAACTTTATGACCGGCATAGCCCGGCGATTTATTATCTCGCCCTGCGCTTTCTCGGTGATCCGCAAAAGGCCGAGGACGCCACCCATGACGTTTTCCTCAAGGCTTTTCAGCGGATGGACCAATTTCGCGGCGAGGCCTCGGCCCGCACCTGGCTTTATCGCATCGGCATCAATCATTGCCGCAACCTTCAGCAGACGTGGAATGAACGCCACATGTTTCCCAGCAGTGACAGCGCGATATGGGAAAACACCGCCGCCGATGACACGCCTTTGCGCATTCTCGAGACCAAGGAATTGGGTTGCCGCATTCAAGCCAGCCTGGACGCCATCCCTGCGGAATACCGCCTGCTCCTCTTGCTCGTCAGCGACCAGGAGTTGAGCTATGAACAGATCGGGGCCTTGACCGACCAGTCCACGGACGCCGTGCGCGGCAAATTGCATCGCGCCCGCAAGGCGTTTGCCACCGCCTTCGCCAAAACGGAGTAAAACAAAATGAAACACCAGAGCAAATTTTCAACAAATCAACAACAGGAGCAGGCGGCCGAATTGCACGCCGCCCAAAAGGCGGCTCAGGAATTTGAAAGCGTGGAGCAATTGATTCGCCATGACGCCCGGCAAACGCTGCCGCCGCCGTCCATCGCCCGGCGCTTGCACGAATCGATCGGCCAGTCCGATGCGCCACGCCGCGCCTGGTGGCGAAGACTGCTGGAATAAAATTATGCGAGGAATTTGGCAACGGTTTGTGTCATCGCTGACACCGGCAGTCCGGTGGGCGTTATTGACCTGGACAATATTTTACCTGCTCGACATGGCGCTGCGGTATTTCCACATCGCATACGTCGGCGGTTTGGTGATGCTGACCGGCCCCGCCGTTATGCACGGCCAGGTTTGGCGCCTGGCCAGTTACGCGCTCTTGCCGGCGAATCTGCTGGATTTGGTGATGAACGGCATATCGGTGATTATATTCGGAGGCATGTTGGAACGGGTGTGGTCGCGCCGGGATTTTTTGGTGTATTGCTTGATTGCGGCCATCGGCGCTGGGTTGGTGAAAATCGCGCTGCAATCGTTCAGTCCCATGCCCCTGCTGGGTCCCAGCCCGATAGCCTTTGCCCTGATGGCAGCCACCGGGCGGCTCTTTGCCCATGAAAAAATCACGCTGCCACCGTCTTTCACAATGACCATGCGCACGGCCGTCATCCTTTTGGCGGCGCTGAGTTTCGTCGTCATGGGATGTACGGCGGGGTGGGTCAGCGCGATCATCCGGGTGTCGGGTGGTGTGTTTGGAATCCTGTACTTATGGATGCGCAGCGAAATCGGGCAACCGCGCGAGGCGCGACCGGCCGTTTCGCAGCGCATCAACCGGCTGGAGCTATGATTGCGTCAACAATAACACGTCCGGCCCGGGCCCGGGAAAATGCCACGCGGGCGCGGGCCATGCTGGCGGAATGCCGTTTCTGCGCTCACGATTGCGGCGTCAACCGGCTCGCCCGCCCGGCTGGCCGCTGCCACGCCGGCGCGGAGACACGCTGCTTTTGCGCCCAGGTGGAAGTAACGGATGAATTGGAACTGATTCCAACCTACGCGATTGCCTTTAGCGGCTGCGATTTGCGCTGCGCGTTCTGCATCACCGGGGCGGAAAGCTGGAATGCCCGCGCCGGGGAATCCTTTGACGCGCCGACCATGGCCGCGAGGGCCATCGACGCGCTGGGCCGCGGGGCGCGGACGGTCATGGTGCTCGGAGGCGAACCGACGGTGCATTTGCATGCGGCGCTGGACCTGGTGGCGCTCCTGCCGCCCGACGCCCGGCTGGTGTGGAAAACCAACGCCCACGGCAGCCCGCAAGCCCGCTCCCTGCTCGACGGTATGTTTGACGTCTGGCTGGCGGACTTTAAATTCGGCAACGACAGTTGCGCGCAAGGCCTCGCCCAAATCCCCAATTACACTTCGGTGGTGGGTGAAAATCTGCACTGGGCCGCCCGCCACAGCGACCTCATCGTCCGCCACCTCCTGATGCCCGGGCACTTGGAATGCTGCTGGAAACCGGTGGCGAACTGGCTTGCCGCCGAATTGCCCGGTGTCAAAATGAATCTTCGCGAAGGCTTCTGGCCCGCCTGGCATTCGCGAAACCATGCCGAACTCCGCGGGCCCGTCCCGCTGGACGAGAGCAAGGCCGCATTTGACCTGGCGCGACAACTGGATTTGAATCTGATCCCATGACCACCCACATCGCCAATACCAAAGCGCCGCTGATGACCGAGTTTTTGCTCCTGCCCGATGGCAGGGTTTTCGTGCAGAATTTGACGCCCGTCATGGCCGCCATTCTGCTTAAATTGAACCCCAACGAACCGGCCATTCGCCGACGAGTTGTGAAACGATCAACCACCGCCAAAAAACGATGAACTTCGACGCCGAATTGGAATTGCTCATCCGCGCCCGCTATCCGATTTTGTATGTCATTTCGAGCGAGGAGACGCGGACGCAGAACGTGGTGCTGGAGGTCGCCAGCCGGCGCCGCAAAAAAGTTTTCGAATGGAGCTACAGCACCGGCATTGTGCCGGCCGGGACATCGCTCCAATCTCAAAAGCACCGCAACGCCGCCACCAAGGACCCGCTGACCGCACTGGATCAGGTGATCGAGCAGGTCGAACCTGCCATTTTTATCTTCAAGGATTTTCACCCGTTCCTGACGCGCAATAATTTCGCCGTGGTGCGGAAGCTTAAGGAAATCTCGTTGCACCTCAAGGACAGCCTCAAGACCATTGTTCTCATTTCGCCCGTCCTGGAAATCCCCACCGAATTGGAAAAGGAAATTACTGTTCTTAATTATCCGCTGCCCTCGCGCGAGGATTTAAGCGCATTGCTGGACAAGATTATTGCCGATGTCAAAGAGTTCAAGCAGGTGAAAATCGAACTGGAGGAATCGGGCCGGCACCGGTTGTTGCAGGCGGCGCTGGGCCTGACGCTGGGCGAGGCGGAAAATGTGTTCGCCAAAATCATTGTCAAAGACGAACGTCTGAGCGGGGACGACGTCCACGCCGTGTTCGCGGAAAAGCAGCAAATCATTCGCAAGAGCGGCTTGCTGGAATATTACGCGACGACGGAGGGTTTTTCGAACGTCGGAGGATTGGCGATGTTGAAGGAGTGGCTGAACAAGCGCGCCGCCGCTTTCACCGATGAGGCCCGCGCCTTTGGCCTGCCCGCGCCCAAGGGCATTCTGATGCTGGGCGTGCAGGGCTGCGGCAAAAGCCTGAGCGCCAAGGCGGTGTCAACCCAATGGCAATTGCCGCTGCTGCGTTTTGACATGGGCCGCATGTTTGGCAGCCTTGTTGGGTCTTCGGAGGAAAATGTGCGGCGGGCCATCGCGGTGGCGGAATCGGTCGCCCCGGCCATCTTGTGGGTGGACGAGATCGACAAGGCTTTTGCCGGTTCGCAAGGATCGGGAGCGACGGACGGCGGGACCACGGCGCGCGTATTCGGCACGTTTCTCACCTGGCTTTCCGAGAAGACGGCGCCTGTGTTTGTGGTGGCCACGGCCAATGACATTTCGCAATTGCCGCCCGAATTACTGCGCAAAGGACGGCTGGATGAAATATTTTTTGTTGACCTTCCGGGCGGCGAGGAACGGGAGGAGATTTTCCGCATTCACATCAAAAAGCGCGGTCGGGACGCCGCGACGTTCGATGTGGCCGCCTGCTCCAAGGCCAGCCCGGATTTCAGCGGGGCGGAAATCGAGGAAGCCATCAACAGCGCGCTTTACGACGCGTTTTATGCGCAAAAGGAAGTCACGACCGATCATATTCTCCACGCCTTGAGCGAGACCGTGCCCCTGGCAAAAACAATGGATGAACAGATCGGGCGTCTCCGCAATTGGGCGGAAGGCCGCGCCCGCAACGCCAGTGTGGCGCGCGACAGCCAGAAGTCCAACACTGGCCGGCGGATGGAATTGTGAACCAGGAAAAGGAAATGGGACCATTTTGGAAGCATTTTTCGGAGGACGTCGGCGGCTATGGCCGTCACGGCGGCACAATCTTTCTCGTTACCGTTCTCGTGGGCGCGGGCTTGCTGGTTACGGTCTGTATTTTGCATGAGGTGCTCGGTAATTATTTCTTGATCGCCATTGGAGGCGGCGCCTTGATCGTCTTTTCCGCCGTCTGGGCGACCACCCGTCAGGCGCGCCGGAACCGGGGCAGATATATCATCCAGCCATTAGCGCGTGAGGAAATACGGCGGGCCCGGTCTAAGTTATTAGGCAATCAAAACACGAGGAAATTATGAGCGCAGTTTGCATATTGACACCGTTGGTTATCGCAGCGTGGCCCGCCTTTAGCGCGGCCGTTGTGGCGGCGGCCAGTTCACTGGGTTATCAGGTCGCGGCCGGGATGCACGAGGAACCGAAAACGACGACGAATCATCAGGCTACCACCGTTCAGCTCGAGATCGCCCGCAGCGAAGTCGTGACGGAGCAATTGGGACGCGACCAGCGGATCACCGTCGTGCGCGACGGGGTGACGGTCACTTTTTCCCGGGACGCGCGCGGCAAAGCCTCCCTATGCGTGACCGGCGAAGGCCATAGCAAGGGGGAATTAAAGGCGATGGGCGAAGAGTTAAGCCAGACCGTCGTGCAACAATACGTCTATCAAAAATTGATGGGCGAAATGAAGAATCGCGGCTTCATTGTGGTGGACCAGGAAACCAATGAAGACCGCTCCATCCGGTTGAAGGTCCGCCACTGGGAGAATTGACCATGCCCGAGCGCGAATTTGACATCACCATTGGCAAGGACGGCAGTGTTGAACTGCATATCAAAGGTTACAAGGGCCGCGCCTGCCTGGAGGCGGCAAAATTATTCGAACAAATCGTCGGTGAAATGCAATCGCAACGCCACACCAGCGAGTATTATGAACCGGAAGAGCAGGTGCAGCGCCATTTGGATCAGAGCCACGGATCATGACGCATCGTGATAGTTCATATTATCCACGGCGGGCCAGCGTCTGGAGCCCGCTTTTGAGTTGGACGGACCGGTGCCGGCGGGTGACGGCCAAATTTGCCTTTAAAATGCCGGCCTGCGTTTCTCTGCTCGGCTTTACGGGCGCGCTCCTGGTGCCCGGTCTGGCGTTCTATCTCCGCAATCCGGACCGTTCCGGTAAGGCGGCGATGGGCGTGTGCGCCGCTTTGTTGCTGGTCTTTTTTGCCTTCCTTGGATTCCCCGCCGCGAACGCCGCGTTTACCCTGTTGTTGTCAATCCACGCCGTTGGTTTTGTCGCCTATTGCAAACCGCTCCTCGCCGGTGCGAGTTGGCCGTTTCGACTCTTCGCGGCCGTGATCCTGTGTCTATCGATGTTTGGTGTCGTTTACATGCCGTTGCGCGGTCTGATGGAGCACCGCCTGGTGATGCCGCTGCGCTTGCGGGGCAATGTGGTTGTGATCAATTGTCGCAGCTCTCCCGGCGTGATCCACCGCGGTGATTGGATAGCTTTTCGCCTTAATAGCGTTCATGACTATTTCAATAACGGCACATGGCATGGCAACGTCCAGGTGATGGATGGGATTAACATGGCTCCCGTCCTGGCCCTCCCGGGCGATCACGTTAAGTTCACGCCAAAGTTTTTTACAGTCAACGGCGGCATTGAACAACCCCGCCGGCCCAACATGCCCGGCTCAGGCGAGTTCACGGTGCCGGAAAAATGCTGGCTTGCGTGGCCGAATTTGGATATAAATGGACATGGATATACGCCGGCAGAAAACATCACAGAGGCAGCCATGGCGATTGCCACGGTGCAGCGGGATCAGTTTGTCGGCAAACCGTTCAAACATTGGTTTGGGAGGCGGCAATCGTTCTCATGAGCAGGTTCATCAATCTTGAATTTGGCGGCGGTTCCGAGGAACAATCGCTCGGCGCGCAACAGGGCATTACCTTGGATGAGCATTATTACATGCGCGAGGCCCAGGCCGCATTCGAGAATGCAGACTTTGAAAAAGCGCTGCGTCTCTTCGCCAAGGTCCTTGAGTACAATCCGCAAAATGCCGTTGCCTGGACCGCCCAGGTGCGTCTGCTCATCGAACTGGCCGAATATCGCGAAGCCAAAATCTGGGCCGACAAGGCCCTCGAACGCTTCCCCAACGAACCGGATTTGCTCGCCGCCAAAGCCGTCGCCCTCGGGCGAAGCGGCGATCTCGAATCCGCCCTGGCCTTTTCCGACGCCTCCATCGAGGAACGCGGCGACACGCCCTATGTCTGGCTGGCGCGCGGCGACGTCCTGCTCGCGCGCAAGGAATCGCTGGCGGATTATTGTTTTGACAAGGCCATGTTGCTGGCCCGCGGCGACTGGTTCATTGCCTGGCTGGCGGCCCGCATACGCTCCTTCTACAAGCAATTTGTCCTGGCGCTGAACCTGATTCAGGAGGTGGCCGCGTCCAATGCCGGCAATCATGTGCTCTGGCTGGAATTGGGCCATTGCCAGGAGGCGCTCGGTTTTCTCGGGCCGGCGAAATCTTCCTTCACCCAAGCCATCCAACTCAACCGCCAGTCGCGCGTTGCAGACGAAGCGCTCCATCGCTTGCAATCTCACGGACTGCGCCATCGATTGCTCGGCTGGTGCCGCCGCCTAAAGAAATGATCACCGGTGAAATCACGACGTCGAACATGGACCGGCTGTTAACGGCCGTGGCCAAATTCGATGCGTCGGACCTTCATCTTGTCGCTGGCGTCCCGCCCGCTTTCCGCGTCAACGGCGAAATTATTCTGGCCGAAGAGGACGCCCTGACGTCCGAGGACGTGACACAGATGACGGAAAGCCTCCTGAACGAACAGCAGACGCAAAAGCTGGAGCGGGATTGGGAGCTTTGCATCTCAATGCACCACCATGCCGCGGGACGGGTCCGCGTCACCGTTTACATGCGCAACGGCCATCCGGAGATGAGTCTGCGCTTTTGCGGGCACCGCATCGCCTCCCGCCAGGAGTTGGGCCTGCCCGAGCGAATCGACGATTTTGCGCGCAAACCAAACGGCCTCGTTCTCGTCACCGGCCCGACGGGCGCCGGCAAAACCACCACCCTGAATTACTTGGTCGATCTCATCAACACTGAACGCCGGTGCAAAATCGTCACCATCGAGGACCCGATTGAATTTGTGCATGACAACAAGCGCGCCATCGTCATCCAGCAGGAAGTGTTGACAGACGTGCGCTCCTTCAACCGCGCCCTGGTCCATGTGCTGCGGCAGGATCCCGACGTTATTGTCGTCGGGGAAATGCGGGACCACGAAACCATTGCGACCGCGCTCACCGCCGCTGAAACCGGCCACCTCGTGCTGGCCACGATGCACTCGCCCAACGTGTCGCACGCCATGGAGCGCGTCATCGGCGTCTTCGAAGGCAACGCCCAGCGACAGATCATTCTTCAGTTGTCCAATTCGCTGCAAGCGATCATCGCCCAGGACCTTCTGCCGGCGACCGACCGCAGCCGCCGCGTGCTCGCCTACGAAATGCTCGTCGCCAACGGCGGCGTCCGGAGCATGATTCGCGAAAATCAATTTCACCAGTTGGAGAACATGATTCAAACGGGCCGAAAGGATGGCATGATGCTGATGGATAATTGCCTTTACGACCTCTACTGCAAGTGTTTGATTTCCTACGATACGGCCGTCAGCCGCGCCCGCTTTCCCGAACACATTCTCCGCGAAAAAAAATAGGAAGCGCTTCGGAAAAGCGCCCCATGCGGAATGATCCCTAACCTCCCAGGGGTTTCCGGTAAACCATTTGCGTCTTGGTGGAAACGTAGCCGAGCGCCGGGTAAAAAGAGTGGCTTTCCGCACGCTTGATATTACTGCGCACGACAATGGCCGGCGCGGACACTGACCTCGCCCAATCCTCCGCGACGGCGACTAAAGAGCGGCCAACACCCCGGCGCCGTGAAGCCGCAGAGACAATCAGACCCGTGATCTCGACACGAAAACCAGACTCAACAATATGAACGGCGTGGGCTTGCAGCCAGCCCACTACGGTGCCGGATGGGTCCACAGCCACAATCGGCAAATCGGCTGCGGATGAAAGTATAGCCCGGATGTGACCCCGGATTTCTTTTGCGCGCATGGAATAACCCAATTCACCGGCCAGCCTTGCGATTGAATCAGCGTCGTCCTCAGTGGCGCGTCGAATTGAAACGGAAATGCTCATGCTTCCAACGTCTCCACGCTGGGCTACGCCAAAACAAAACGCAAGCCCTCTCCTGAAGCCGGATGGCCTACGTTTCTTGCTGGCGCTTTTGGCGCGTCTTGCCACAATGCCGCCATAACGCGAGCCATGATGCACAACGATACCGCACCGGAGGAGCGACAGTCTCCCGGCATGGCCCGGCTCTCGTCCGGCATCCGGATTTTGGTTGTGGTATCGTTCCTTTTCATCGGTTTAAAGATTATCCGTTACGGCTACCTTCCGCCGGGAGACGCTCGACGCGATGCGGCCCAGGCAATTTCCGGCAAGCCCTTTACTGATATTCTCCTGCTGTTTCCAGGCTACACGATGAACCACAATAATGGCTGGGATTGGTTCCTGCGCCAATTGCATGTCAAAGCCGGATTCAGCGAAGACCAGTTGATCGCTTTTTCAATTGCGGCTCTCTTGATTTGGCTGCTCTGCGCCCCGCTGCCGTGGTTGCGCTATCCCGAGGCGTGGGTGGCCGCCTTGCTTGTGTTCGACCTGGCCATGCCTGGTTTAATAATGCGCTTCGCACAGGGCCGCCCCCTGCTGCTGACGGAAGGAGTGTTGATTGCCCTGCTTTTGACGTGGAACAAAGGGGGGACTCCGTCGTGGACGAAGATTATTCTGACCTGCGCGGGATTCACCCTGGCGGTGTGGATGCACGGCACGTGGTTTTTGTGGGTGCTCCTGCCCGCCGCATTTTTTCTGGCCGGACAATGGCGCGCCGGAATGTCGCTGGGGCTCTGTTGGGTGGCCGGGACGCTCCTGGGCGCGTTGTTGACCGGCCGGCCGTTCGAATTTTTGCGCCAGTCCATTGTGATCGCCGCGACCGTGTCCCGGGAAAAGGTTCCGCCGACGCTCACGGTGGGCGAGTTGCAATCCAGCGCCGGTGAATTTACCGCCCTGTTGCTCCTGGCCATCATGTTCATCTGGCGCCGGGGCAGGAGCGATCAATTGTTCCGCTCGCCACTCTTTTGGATGATGGTCATTTGTTGGATTCTCGGTTTGACAGCGGGCCGCTTCTGGGCCGATTGGGGACTGCCCGCCGCCCTGGTCTGGCTGGCCCTGCAATTCGAGGAAATCATCATGGCCGCATGGTCCGCCTTGCCGTGCCGGCGCCTGTGCGTGAGTGTTCTGCTCGTCGTCTCCTTTTTCCTCGTCACCACCAGCGACATGAATGGCCGTTACACCAACAGCCTGCGCGAGCCGTTCGTTGACGCGGCCAACCCGGCGTTAAAAGGCTGGATGCCCGAAAAAGGCGGCATTTTTTATGGCGCCGACATGACGTTTTTTTACAATACGTTTTATAAGAACCCGGAGGGCGACTGGCGTTACATCGTCGGCTTCGAGCCGGCCTGGATGCCGCCGGACGATCTAAAAATATTCCGCGCCATTCAATGGAACCATTTCGCCTGGGAAGCCTACGAGCCGTGGGTGAAGAATATGCGGCCGGGGGACCGGCTGGAAATCTCCAGCGGCGAGCAGCCTGTTTTGCCGCCGTTGGAATGGATCAACGCGGGCGGCGGAATTTGGATTGGACGGTTGCCCGCGAGCCAGCCGCCCAATCGAAAATAAGCGGCGAATTGTAATCGGAACACGGGACTTTTTCCGGCAATCTCGATTTTATGCCTGACAAATTTAATATTGACCCGGAAAAGTTAAGGCAGCGCTTGTTTTCCGGCCCGCTGGTTAAAATAGTCCTGATTGTCGGTCTGCTGCCGTTTTTGGGCTTCGCCATTTTCATGATCCGGCAAATTCTGCACATCATGAACAACACAAAGAACCCCAAAATGGCCATCCCGTTTGTCCTGTTGGTGTTGTTCATTTGCGCGGTTCCTGTCATGGGGACCATTTCCGTCCTCCGGAAATTGAAAAAGAATCCTCCCGGAGCTTCTCCTCTGCCGCGCGCCGAAAAACCGTGGCTGGCCCGCGCCGATTGGGCCGCGGGAAAAATTAAATCCTTGGCCGGCGCGGACATGCGCGCGCTTTTCTTCATGGGACTGATCTTTACCGCTGTGGGGGCATCCTACACCTTTCTTGTCATCCCGAAGGAACTGCACCAGGGAAATTACCTGGCTCTCCTCATTCTGTTTTTTCCCGCAGCGGGCATTTTTTTACTGGTGGCTGCGGTGCTGCAACGGCGCGGGCAGCGGCGCTTTGGCGACACCCTTTTCGTCATGGCGTCCGTTCCCGGCGTGCCCGGCAGCGCCCTGCAAGGCTCTATCCAAATCGGCGCGGCCTTCCGCCCGCAACAGGGTTTGCATCTCCGGCTGTCTTGCGTCCGCCGCAGGACGGGCAAAAAGAACAACTACGAAGGTATTCTCTGGCAGGACGAAAAAATTCTCAAAAATGATGCTGTTTCAGCGCACTCCGACCGCGCCGCCATTCCGGTTTATTTCCATATGCCAGCCGACCAGCCCGAATGTTCCACACACGGCAATGAAGCGATTATCTGGCGGTTGGAAGCGAATGCCAAAATGTCCGGCCCGGATTTTAAGGTGGTGTTTGACGTGCCGGTTTTTAACGTCGCCGGCGCGGCTGCGGCACCCGTGGTCGCACCCGACCCGACCGTGGCGCTGCAAATGCCCATCGAGGAAATCCGCCGTGAAGAACATTCAAAAATCCGAGTCAGAAATGCCCCGAGCGGGCGCGAGTTTTTCTTCCCGGCGGCGCGCAACCTTGGCACAGCCTTCGGCATCACGGTGGTTATGCTGATTTTCTCGACGGCGGTCTGGTTCATGATCAAGATGAAAGCGCCGTTGCCTTTTCCCATCGTGTTTGGATTTTTTGCGGTGGTCCTTTTCTACAGTTGTGTGAACCTCTGGTTCCGGCGAACCCGCGTGACGATTAATTCCTCTCGCGTTAACGTGGCGAGGCACTGGTTGATTTTTGGCGGGACGCGTTCGTTTGACGCGAGTGAAGTCGCGTGTTTTGACAGCAAAGTCGGGATGACCAGCGGCCAACAGGCGTTTTATAGCATCCAACTCATCACCCGGACCGATAAGAAGGTCACAGTCGGCGACCTTATCCCCAACAAACCGGAAACCGACTGGCTGGTGCAGGAAATGAACAAGGCGGCGGCCCGCTCCAGGTAAGGGCCTTCTTATTTAAGCCCCAAGCCCAGCACTTGTTTGCAATAGGCCAGGCTGTCTTCCAGTCCCTTTTTTTGATACGCCTGCTCGGCAGGAGGATTGGGGGAATGGTGCGGGGGAACCTCCTTGCCCAGGCGGCTCAAGGCATCGAAGGCGGCAAAATCTTTGGCGCGAGCTTTGGGCCAGATATCCCAAAACTCTTTTTTGAAATAGGGAATGTGTCGCGGGAAGCCGGAAATAATTTCGACATTGATCGGAACAGTCGGGCAAAGCTCGATGAAACGCGGCACAAATGTTTTATAATCGACAACGCCCCCACCCAGGGTGGTCCATTGCACGGTGGCGCCGCCGGGATCCTGCCAGACCATGGAATCGCGCAGGGCCGAGGCCACAATATAAGGCGCAAGAATTTCCAGGCTGTTCATCGGGTCTTCCATGGTCCAGGTGGCGTTGCCGGTGTCGAGGGTGACGCCGACATAATCTTTGCCGGCTTCCTCACAAAGTCCGGCCAATTCCCACGCCTGCATGTCGCCCGCATGATTTTCGATGGCGATTTTGACGCCGGCATCCAGGGCCTGGCGGCGCGCAGTTTTGCAAACCTTGATGGTGTCAACCATGCGCGCCTCGATGCCGCCGGGCGTCTTGCGGTCGTCGCCCATACCGAGGATGCAGCGAAAAACCGGCGAACCGAGCGCATGGGAGACGCGAATGCCCAAGGCCAGATGTTCCTCGGCCGTGCCCCACTTGTCCTTGAAAAACTTGGAAGTCGGACAAATGCTCCACGAACCGGCATATATGAACAATCCGTTGTCCGCGGCCTTTTTCTGCAAATCGCGCAAGTAACCCGGCTCGAAACTTTCGTAAACGTCCAAATCTGTCAAGAATAGCGAATCAAGTTTGAGCGAGGCGGCGTAATCAATCAGTTGCGAGGCGTTCCACTTCATGGCGCGCACGGAAAAGTTGTCGAAGCCCAGCGGTATTTTGCGGCGCGGCGCGGCGGTGGATTCGTCGGCCAGGGTGGATTTGGCCAGGGCCAGGCCGGCGCTGGTGGCGGCAACGGTTTTGAGAAAAGCACGTCGATTACTTTGATTTTTGGATTTGTTCATGGCTTGTAATTTCTGTGGCGATGGGAGTGATAATGCGAATGTCCCGGCGCGGGAACGGTATTTCGATTTGATGATGGCGATAGCATTCAACGATGGCTTCGTTCAACTCGCCTTCCGCCAGCTCGTAGTCCGCCACTTTGACCCAGCACTTGATCGAAATGGCGATAGCAGAATCCCGTAACGCGGTGACGGTCACGAGGGGCGTTGGATCCGTCAAGACGCGCCGGTTTCTGGCCAGGACCTGGGCCGCCAACTCCCGGGCCTTTGGCAAATCAGAGTCATACGCCACGCCCACCGACAAAACGATCTGGCGCACCGTGCCGAAGTTGCGCAGGACTTCGCCAATAATTTTGTGGTTGGGAATGACCACCTTGGAATGATCGAGCTGCATTAAGGTCGTGGAAATAATATCCACATGAATGACCAGTCCCTGCGCGCTGGCGATTTCAACATATTCGCCCACCCGAATTGGCTTGGTAAAAATCAGCGTCAGCCCGGCGATGATGTTGCCGAACAATCCTTGCATGGCGAAACCAAGCCCGACCAGCAGCACGCCGGCGCCGCCAAACACCGCGGCTATCGGATAACCGCAGACGTCCAGCGCCACCATGATGGTGAGGCCGATCATGATGATTCGAGCCACCATAATGATCAGCAAACGCTCAGGGGGTTCGAGGTTCCGCTTTTCCAAGGCGCGCGCCATGGCCCGGGCCACCCAGCCGGTCACCACGATGCCGATCATCAAGACAATTGTTCCAGCGACGAATTGCGTGGCATGGTTGGCAAGAAAGCCTCTCGCCTTGTCGGCCACTTTATCCATGTTTTTTGCGCCGATCCTGTCGGAAACCGCGTTTAGCGCGTTTGTCGTCCATTCGGTAATATCGGCCAGCAGAGGCATGGATGACATTTAATGGAAAGCAACTTTACTGGCGAGCAAATGTTTGCCAAGCTGGCCGGGCGGTTTCCAGCACGACAATGACGCCGATCGATTTGACAAAACTGAAGGTCCTGCCGCTGGCCCAACGCAACAGCCAGGCGCGGCTGGAGGATATTTTGATCGATCCGGACGCAACGCTCGCGCCAATTTCCGATCAAAATCTGTCCCTGACGATCTATCGCTGCGCGAACAACATCACTCGCGCAAGGCGGCAAGGCGCGGCCGTCATGCTCATTTACGGGGCGCACCTGATAAAAAATGGGGCGGCGAATATTATGATCCGCCTGATGGAACGCGGTTGGTTGACTCATCTCGCGACCAACGGCGCCGGAGTCATTCACGATTGGGAGTTTGCTTACGCGGGAGTCTCGACGGAGAGCGTAAAGGACAATGTTGAGACGGGCACGTTCGGCGCGTGGGAAGAGACGGGCCGCAATATTCATCTCGCTATTCTGACCGGAGCACTGGAAGGCAATGGATTTGGCCGCAGCATGGGCCAATTCATCATGGAAGACGGCGCGACCTTGCCGACAGTGGAATCATTGGAAGCGGCCATTGTCGCCGCCCCATCCAGTGCGCTGGCCCCCGCGCGCGCCGAATTGTTGCAGGCCTTGCGAGTCCACCAATTGGCGGAGGGCCGCCACGACGTCAAACATCCGTGGAAGAAGAACAGCGTGCTGGCGCAAAGTTTCCGACTCAAGGTGCCTCTGACCGTTCACCCGGGAATCGGTTACGACATCATTGCCAATCACCCCATGTTCAACGGCGCGGCCATTGGCCGGGCTGCCGATGTCGATTTTCGTCTCTTCGGCGCAGCAGTGGAGCAGTTGGATGACGGGGTTGTCCTCTCGGTCGGTTCGGCGATCATGGGGCCGCAAGTTTTTGAGAAGAGCATGAGCTGTGTCAACAATTTGCGTTTGCAGGCCGGACGCGAAATCGTGCGCGACCACACCATGTATGTCGTCGATTTGCAGGACGGCGGCCGTTGGGACTGGAGCAAAGGCGAACCGCCCAAAGACAATCCGGCCTATTATCTGCGCTTCTGCAAAAGTTATTCCCGCATGGGCGGGGCCATGCATTATCTGCAATGCGACAACGCCGTTTTTGTCCACCATTTGTTGCAGGAGTTGGAGAAGAAAACATGAAAAGGATTGCAGGAGTGGCGGCGTTGGTGGCGGCGGGAGCTGGTTTGCTGATCTTGCTTGCCCTTCCCGCGCGGGAACCGGTTTACCAGGGAAAAACGCTGAGCCAGTGGCTGGAACCCGGCGACGGTCCAGGTCAGTATTATTTGACGCCTAGCATGATGAAAGAGGTGACAGCCATTCAGGCGATGGGAAGCAACGCCGTGCCCAGCCTGATCGGCATGTTGCGTTGCAAAGATTCGAGCTTTAGGACGAAATGGGTTGCCTGGGTCGCCAAACATGGCTGGCTCAAATCTAAAATCGAACTACGTCCGCCGGCAGAGGAAATGCGTCGTCGCGGCCTAATCGGCGTGCTTGCCCTCGGGCCTATCGCGCGTGACGCGACTCCTGATGTGATTGCTTTGCTGACCAATCAAAACCCGGGATGGCAGCGAGGCACTGCCCTGAATGCATTGGAAAAAATTGGAGAACAGAAAATGACTGTTCCGGCTCTCCTCGAGATATTAAAGGATCCCGATCCATGGCTGCGCGTCACGGCGGCGAACGTCCTAAACCGCTTGGCGTGGACGCCGGAGGCAATTCCGCCTCTAATCAAATACTTGGACGATCCTGACGTTAGCGTGCGCGAGACAGTGTTGCGTGTCCTGCAAGCGCTGGCGCAAAAACCCAAACTCACGGCCGAAATGGCACAGTGCTTAAAGGATCACGATGCAGGCGTGCGTGCGGAAGTCATGGGTTTTCGATTTTACGTAACCAACGCTCCCTCAGTCTTGGTCTCGGTGCTCAGCATCCGTTTGCGCGATGGGAATTCCTTCGTTCGAAGCATGGCTGCGTTCCACCTCGGTGAAATCGGGACCAATGCGGCACCCTCCGTTCCGGCGCTGCGGGAATTATCGAGAGACCCGGTGTCGAACGTTTGCGAGGCAGCGACCAATGCGTTGTGGGAAATTGCGGGCCTTGGAGCCGAACCGGCGGCGGTGAATGAGAAGGCCAGTATCACACTGAATTTTCCCGCCATGCCGCTCGACCAAATCATCGAGATTTATGAAGGCTGGGCCGGCCATAGACTGGTGCGGTCAATGAACGTTGCACCATCCAGCCCGATTCGCCTCCAGATTCTGCATCCTGTAAATCGAATAGAGGCGTTGAAATTAATTGAGGAAGCAATGGGTCAGGCACACTTAGCCATAAAGAACGGCCATCTGACTCTGGCCGCCATGGAAATAGGAGACAAAAGCAGATAATCCGCAGGCCACACTTGAATTCACGTCGTCTGCTCAACCTTCGGGATTGTCCAGGAGCTCTTGCAACCGTCCGGCCAATTCCGGCGGCATTTTGTCGCGCCACGTTCCATCAATCAAACCCACGTCCAAAAGATCTCGCAGATGAGTTCGGTCTTTGTCCCGGAATGAAGTTAATTTCATCCGCACCAGGGCTTCCAGACTGAGGAGGCGAAAGAGCGGCGCGTCCTCTGCCTCGGAAACATCCGGCGCCGCTTCAAGATACTGTGGACGCACTTTTTCTCCCGCCAGGACAATGTGGACCGCATCGCGAGCTTTGGCCTGGGGTCCATCCAGAAACATTTCAATCCCGGCAACGTGACGGCGAATAAAACCGGCTTTGGACAAGGCGGCGGCGGCGGCATCCAAATCGGAGCGGCGCAATAGGATATCCACATCCTGAGTATTGCGCACCGCCGCTTCATCCACGCGCGACACCCAGGCGGCGACGGCATTTCCACCGGCGACAGCATACGGCACCCCCGCGCCGGCCAAAGCGGCGGCGGCGCGTTGCAATCGTTCGCGAACCTTCTCCACAGCGCGAATCATCCTTTCCCACGAAACGTTTTCCAGCGGTATTTGGGACATGCAATCAGATTCCAATTCACTGAGACAAGGTCGGCCCGAAGCGGTTGGATGCCAAGCAAAATTCTTAATCTGGTCATCGATTAGGATTAAGAGTAAGATTAAGATTACGACCGGAAAGCGTAGCATGACGGAGTTTTTAGCTTTGAATTATGATTTGGCGGCGACGCTCGCTTCCGGGCAGGCCTTTCGCTGGCGCTTCGTGGATGGCGGATGGGAAGGTGTAGTCGCCGGACGCTGGGTCCGATTGCGCCAGGAAGCCGGCCGCATTCGTGCGGAAGCCGCCGAGCCCGTGGGCGATTGGGCCTGGCTCCGGCATTACCTTCAACTGGATGTCAACATTGGCAAAATCTTCGAAACCTTTCCGCAGGATGAGCCGATGCAAAGCTCCGTCCAATCATGCGCGGGCCTGCGTCTGTTGCGCCAGGAGCCATGGGAATGCCTGGCTTCCTTTATCTGCTCTTCTACAAAACAAATTGTGCAGATTCAACAGATCATTGCCCTGCTCTGCCGCCGATTTGGCGATCCGGTAGCGGTGCCCGAGGGCCATGAACCCGTGCATTCCTTTCCAAGTTTTGGGCGAATGGCCGGACTGGCGGAGTCCGACTTGCGCGAGTGCAAATTGGGTTTTCGCGCGCCTTACCTGCTGAACAGCGCGCGGAAACTGCGCGACGGAGAGGTGGACTTAAGCGCGCTGCATGGCGTGGCCCTGGACGAGGCCCGCGCGCAATTGCTGCAACTGCCCGGGGTCGGCTTGAAGATCGCCGATTGCGTGCTGCTGTTCGGCTATGGATTTCAGCAGGCCTTTCCGGTGGATGTCTGGATCATGCGGGCGTTGCGCCAGCTCTATTTTCCAAAGCGCCGCGTCAAGCTCCCGCGCCTGCGGCGTTTCAGCCAGACCCATTTCGGCCCCCACTCCGGCTACGCGCAACAGTATTTGTTCCATTATATGAGGACGAAGGGAAGGGCGGTTGGCCCTCGACTTTAATCTTTAAACTTGCAACGTCAAACCCTACACTCCGTCGCATGGCTCGGAAAGATTCAGCGCAGTCGCAGTCGCACGGGTTGAACGACGTCATCGGCATCCTGCTGGGGGCGGCGGCTTTGCTGCTGGTGGTGGCCTTGCTCTCCTATGATCCCCTTGATTTGGCGGCGAACGCCGTTCCGCCCAATAACCCGCTGCATAACAGGGTGGGGCCGCTCGGCGCCTGGACGGCGTTGGTTTTATTTCGCGTTTTTGGAGTGGCGGCCTTCATGATCCCGGTGCTGCTGTTGATTTATGGCTTGGGTTATCTATTTCGGTTTCTGGCTTATTTGCAGCGACGCTGGCTGTGGGGCGCGGTTTTGTTGCTCTGCTGCATGGGCCTGGCCAGCATGTTTGAAAGCGACGTGCGTTTGCTGCAACGATTGCAGGTCACCCTAAACGCGCCCAGCGTGGGGGGATACACCGGTCACTTTTTTTACGTTTATATTTTGCGCCATTTTGGGAAAGTCGGCGCGAGCATCGTCCTCGGGGCAGTTTACCTGGTCAGTCTCGTTTACCTGACCAATTTCAAATTGGGCGAGTGGTGCCGGCAATGGTGGTCCATGCGCGTGGAAGGCAAAGCCGCCCCGCTCAGCAGCGGCGAGCAGGATCTGGAGCGTCGCGCCCGTGAATTGGAGAAACAGGCGCGCAAATTACAGGAGCAGTTGGATAGAACCGGCAAGCCCGGCCCCGTTGCAAAAACTGCGGAACCAAGCGGATTGGGCGCCGATGGCCTGCCTGTGCCCGAGCCGACGGTGCGCGATTTGAGCGTGCCGCAACCGGGCAAGTCCGAGAATCGCGGCAAAAAACCACCTGCCGAGCGTCCTAAAGAACCCGCCCCCGCCGACGAAGGCGTGGTCATTCCGGCGCGCGAAGTGGCGGCGGCCACCACCGAGGAAATTTTGGGTAAGACGGCGGTCGCTTCCGCCAAGCCACCTGAAGTCAAAATAACGGACGCAGCATCGCCAATTCTCGCCAATGCCGCCGTGGCCGAGCCCGCTGCGGACGCGGCCGCTCCTGTCGTTGCTCTTCCCAAACCGAAACCCGCCCCGCGCAAACCCAAACCGATCGCCGTCGCGGCCACGCCTCGCATCGGCAATTACGAATTGCCGCCGCTGGATTTTCTCCAATTCCCCGATCTCACGGCCAAGCCGACCGAATCAAAGGAGGAGTTGATGGGCAATGCGCGGCTCATGCAGCAGACGCTCGCGCAATTTGATATCGAAGTCGCGCTCGGCGACATTACCAAGGGCCCGACCATCACCCGCTATGAGTTGCACCCAGCTCCGGGAGTGAAGCTGGAAAAAATCGTCAGCCTGAGTAACAACATCGCCGCCGCCCTCAAGGCGGAACGCATCAACATCCTCGCGCCTGTCCCCGGCAAAAGTTCCGTCGGCGTCGAAGTTCCCAACGCTGTCAAAACGAAGGTCATCATGCGCGACCTGTTCGAATCCGAGGAATGGCGCGCGACCAAGGCGCGTATTCCGCTGGCTTTGGGCAAGGATGTTTATGGCCTGCCCATTGTAGCCGATTTGGCGGAGATGCCGCATCTTCTCATCGCGGGCAGCACCGGATCGGGCAAGTCCGTTTGCATCAACGCGATCATCGCGTCGTTGCTCTACAAATTTTCGCCCGACCAATTGCGATTTGTCATGATCGATCCCAAAGTGGTCGAGCTGCAACAATACAACACCCTGCCTCACCTGGTGGTGCCGGTGGTGACCGATCCCAAAAAAGTCATCCTGGCCCTGCGCTGGGTGGTCAACGAAATGGAAAAGCGCTATCAGATTTTTGCCAGGGTCGGCGCGCGCAACATTCGTTCCTTTAACGAGCGGCCCAAAAACAAACCGCTCCCGCCCACCGAACCGGAACTGCCTTTGATGGCCAAAAAGGAGAAAGTCGAAGCCAACTCCGACGGATTTGCCGTGGAACTGGACGAGGAAATCGTGGTGCCGCGCGACGAGGAGATCGTCATTCCCGACCATCTGAGCTACATCGTGGTGATCATTGACGAACTGGCGGACTTGATGCTGGTGGCTCCGGCGGACGTTGAAATGGCCATCGCTCGCATCACGCAAATGGCGCGGGCGGCGGGCATTCATTGCATCGTCGCCACACAGCGGCCGAGTGTTGACGTCATCACCGGCGTGATCAAGGCCAACATTCCGGCGCGCATCGCCTTTCAAGTGGCGGCCAAGGTGGATTCTCGCACCATCCTCGACGGCATGGGGGCGGACAAACTTTTAGGAAAAGGCGACATGCTTTATTTGCCGCCCGGTTCCGCCAAATTGATCCGTGTGCAAGGCGCGCTCATCACGGATGGCGAATTGCAAAGCATTGTTGACTTCATCGCCAAGCAAGGCAAGCCGAGCTACGAACTGGAAATTCACAAGCAACTGCAAAAAACCGTCTCCAGCCTCGAAACCGAGCAAGGCGCCAGCGGCGAGGACGAAGAATTGATCCAGCAATGCATTGAAGTCATCCGCAGCGAGCAGAAGGCCAGCGTATCGCTCATGCAACGGCGCTTGCGTTTGGGCTACACGCGGGCGGCGCGCATCATGGATGAATTGGAACTGCGCGGCATCGTCGGTCCCAGCAAAGGCGCCGAGCCGCGCGACATTCTAATCGACCTGGATGGCGGTGGCGCGGACGGCAATCCACCCGCCCCGGCCGAAGCCCCCGCCGGAAAATGAAAATCCGCAGGTCAGGACGCCTACGCTGAACCTGGCAACGAAGCTTATCTTGGCCGTCCCTGCTCCAATTAATGGATAATTTCGTTTCCATTCGGGGCCATTTGTGCCTTCTTGTTCGCAGGCTTTTATGGATCGTTTGCCTGGATTTCGAGATTTTTATCCGGAGCCGCTCCCTCATTCCGATGTCTGGAGCGCCGATGCCCGCCGTTATATTTTTGATGGCTGGCGGGCGGCGGCGCGCCGTTATGCCTTCCGCGAATATGACGGGCCGCCTCTCGAGCCGCTCGAATTGTTCACGCTGAAAAGCGGGCAAGAGATCGTCGGCCAGCTTTATAACTTTGTTGACAAGGGGGAGCGTTCGGTGGCCCTGCGGCCGGAGATGACGCCCACCCTGGCCCGCATGGTCGCCGCCCATGAACGCCATTATAAGAAGCCGATCAAGTGGTTCGCCATTCCCCAGCTTTTTCGTTATGAACGCCAGCAGAAAGGCCGCCTGCGCGAACATTTTCAGTTCAATGCCGATCTTATTGGCGAACCCGGCCCGGCGGCCGATGCCGAACTTTTGGCCCTTCTTATTGACACGTTGCGCGGTTTTGGTTTGACGACGGATGATTTTGTGGTGCGCCTGAGTAGCCGCAATGCCTGGCAGGAATTTTTCCGCCAGCGCTCCTCCGCGACGGAGAATGAATATCCCTTCTATCAAATCATCGACAAGCTGGAACGCGAGTTGCCCAAGGAGAGCGGGGAGAAGCTGGCCGCGCTCAATTTGTCCCTCGACGAAGTCAACGCGTTTATCGACGCGGGCCGTCCCACCGCGCAATTGGAGGCGATTGTCAAGAATTTGGAGGCGCGCGGCCTGGACGGGTTCGTCAAGATTGATTATCATGTCATTCGCGGACTGGCCTATTACAGTGGGGTGGTTTTTGAGGCCTTTGACAAGAAAGGCGATTTTCGCGCCATTGCCGGCGGCGGCCGTTACGATCAACTGCTCCACCTTATCAGCGGCGGCAAGGTGGACCTGCCCGCCCTGGGTTTTGGGATGGGCGACGTGGTCCTTTTGGAATTGCTCAAGGCGCGCGGTCTGCTGCCGAAATTTGATTCCGCCATCGAGGGCTGGTGCCTGATCGAAGATGAAACCCTGCGCGAACCTTCCCTGGCCTTGGTGCAACATCTGCGCGAGGCCGGGTATGCTGTGGATTACGCCCTGGTTCCGGCCAAATCCGACAAACAATTCAAGCGCGCCGTTGAATTGCAAGCCCGCTACACCTTCAAGCTCGAACGGCAGCCAGAAGGGGAACTCATTGTCAAACTAAAGAATCTGGCGACACGCGAAGAGAAGACGATTGTCTTTAGCGAAGCTGAACCACCGGGAAAATAACGATGGGACGGAGGGAAGGAATAAGATGACAGGCGTCATGCGGCGCTCATGCGCAAAGCATACACCCGGCACACTTCCTTGAAGACCTGCTCCACGGTGATTTGTTGCATGCACACATTGTCGCGGCAGGGCGATTGGCGGTTGTTGAAGGCGTTGACACAGGGGCTGCACGCCAGTCCCAGCCAAATCGCCACGTGGCGCGGGCTGCGCGCCGCAAAGAGCGCGGGCGTCTCGGGTCCGAATAGCGTGATGACATGAATCGGGGTCAGGGCGGCAAAATGGGCCGGGCCGCTGTCGTTTGTCACTAATATTTCCGCCAGGGTGTAGAGCACCATCAACTGCCGCAGCGTGGTTTTTCCACCGAGGCAAAGGCAGCGCTTGGAATCGACCGCCCGCACCAGGCGCTCCGTTTCCGCCGCCTCCTCCGGGGCGCCCGTAAAGCCGACGTGCGCTTCGGGCAATTGCTCCAACAACCGCCGGGCTAGTTCGACGTAACGCTCGTTGGGCCAGCGTCGCAATGGCAGAAGGTCGCTCGCGTTCGGGTTGAGCAGAATGAGCGGGCCGTCTGGCAGCATGCCCCGCACGGTTTCCGTTTCCTCCGGGCGCGGCGCAAATGGATGCACCGCATTTTCCGTGGCGGGGGGCATGAATTCCAGGGTGGGCAGCCGGGCGGGATCACAAGCCAGCGCCTCGACCAGCACCTGAAACATGGACGATGTGTGCAGATGGGGGTTGTACAACATGCGATGGGTCATCAGATCGCCGCGGTACGGGCCGGCCCCGAAAAAGGAATGAAAACCCACCCGCACGCGCGCCCCGCTCATATAGGACACCACCGCCGAGCCGCGCGCAAAAAACTCCATGTCCACTGCCGTGTCCAGCTTCAACCGCCTCATGCGCCGCAACGCCTGCCAAGTGGTGGAGACGAGCTGCCGCGCACTGTCCCGGCAAATCGTGATGACGTTCTCTTCCGGGATCAGTTGCAGCAAATCCAAAATGAACCGGTTTTCCTGGAAGGCGACGAAGAAGACATTTTCGCGCCCCACCATTTTTACGGCCCGGGTCAGGGCCGCGCCAGCCAGCACGGTCGAGCCTTGCTCGGCCAGTTTGACGAACAGGATGCGCCGCACCACCGCCGGTCCCGGCGGGAGAGATCGGTCAAAAATTTTCCGGATCAACGTCAGAAAAAAACAAAGCGGCACCCCGGCCCAACGATCAATTTTTTGTAATAAAGGAATGTTCATCGCAGTGCTTCATTTCCGGCCCAATCTCCCCGCAGCCAGTCGGCCACGAGACCAATCGATTCGGCATCAAGTATTTTTTTCGCGCCGAAGGAGGGCATTCGATCATTGCGTTTGCCGAAAAACCTGTCCTGAGCGGGGTCGCCGATGAAACTGATCAGCCACTCCCGGGAGGCGTAACCCGTCAGGTCAGGGGCTGTGGCATTGTCATCGTGGTTATGGAAAGTGTGGCATTCGCCGCAGGTCAGATCGTCGTTGAAGCTGGTTCGCCCCAGTTGGATATCGGCTACCGAGGCCGCGTCCAGTTTCTCCTGCGCCGGCAGGCCGGCTTCGGCCGAAACTGCTTCGATGACTTTGGCCAGGGTGGCTTTCTGCTCCGGCGTAAACGCCGCCGCCTTTTTCTTGACGAACTTGGCCATGCGCCCGTTCTTCCAGGCTGTGCCGCCAAAATAATGGACGCTGTCCACCTGGGCGGGATCCAGCAATCCTGCCAGCCAGGCGCGGCTGCCGTAACCTTTCAAATCGCTGGCTGTTTCGGGTTCAGCAGGTATGTTGCCCAATCCGTCCTGGCCGCCGAACCGATGACAACTTGCGCAATGCCTGGCAAACAACCTTGGGCCTTGCGTCAAAGGATCCTGCCGCAGCAACAGCAACGCGCCGCCCGCCGGAATTCCCTGCGGCGATTCGGCCAGCGCCTTGATTCTGGCGGCTGATTCTTCCGCGTTCTTGATCGCGGCGGCCACCTCGGGTTTGCCTCGGTCTTCCGCGACGGCGCGCCAGGTCAGAATGCAACCGCCCGCCAGCAAACAGAACAGAAAGCCGATGTTAAAGCGGTGGCCCAATTTCCATTTGCCGAGAAACGGCATCAGAAAAATCAAAAGCAGGATCGCGCCGGGAATCCAGATGGCGCCGATGGCCTCCGTGCCGCCCGGAAAATATTTTAGGAATTGAAAGAGGAACAAAAAATACCATTCGGGCCGCGCGGCGGAGAAGTTGTTGGTGGGATCCGCCGGCGGGCCCAGTTCCGCGCCGTGATGCCGGACGGTCAGCACCAGAACCGCCGCCAGAACCGCCAGGCAGGCCACGCTGTCTTTCAAGACTTGGTCGGGCCAGAACGCTGCGTCGGGTCGGCGCAACGGTGTTTTTGCCGTCAGCCCGTGCCGGCGAAACAGATAAATATGCACGACGATCAGAAGAATCACGGTTCCGGGCAATATGCCCGCGTGCAGGGCAAAAAAGCGCGTCAAGGTCGCGTTGCCGTAATCCGGTCCGCCCACCAGTATCTGCTGCACGGCCCGTCCGATGCCGGGCGTGATGGCGGCAATGTTCGTGGCCACCTTGGTCGCCCAGAAACCTTTTTGGTCCCACGGCAGCAAATAACCCGTTAAGGAAAGTGCCAGCACCAGTAGAAGCAACAGCAGTCCAAACCAGAAATTGACTTCGCGCGGCGCTTTGTAAGCGCCGTCGATGACGACTTGCATCAAATGCAATACCAGCAGGATGGTCATGGCCTGCGCGGTATAATGATGCAGGCCGCGCACGATCCAGCCGCCGGCGATATTGTTTTGAATGTGGAAAACGCTCTCCCACGCGGTGCGCGAGCTGGGGGCATAACCCAGCCAGAGCGCCATGCCGGTGATAATCTGCACGACAAAGGCAAAAGTCAGCGTGCTGCCCCAGACATAGCGCCAGCGTGAACCGCCTGGAACATTTTCGTAAAGCACGTCCTGCGTGATTTTACGATAGCCCGTGCGCTGGTCGAGCCAGTCGAACAAGTTTTTCATGCCGGGATTTTCCGCCGAATGCCGGCCTGGAAATCTTCGAAGCGCACCCAAATTTCGTCCCCGCGAATCTCCACCTCCAGAGAATCCATGGGGCGCGGGCTTGGGCTTTTGGGATCTTGAATGCTGCCGTCCAAGCCAAAACGGCTGTTGTGCAACGGGCAGACGAAGCAGTGGCAGGGTTCCGCGTAATCAATGAATCCTCCGGCGTGCGGGCAGATAGCGTTGAAAGCTGCCACGGTTTCGGGTCCGGTGCGGCGCAGGTAAACCGCGCCGACCGGCACATTGGGATACTTGTTCCAGGCGTCGGTGCGGTCGGCGGAAACGGCAAATTTTTGGGGGACGCCATTGTTGGGCAAGGCCGCGAGCGGCACCACCCGGACCCACAAGCCGGTCCCCTGCTCGCGGCGGCGCAATGGATCCAGCAGGACGGCCAACGCCGCCATGATAGGCGTCAACGCAGCCACCGCCCCCAAAAAAACGGCGGCGGCCCGCTTGAAGAAATCCCGGCGATTGGGTTTTTCATTTGCAACGCTGTCGCGCATATAACTTTAGGCGGCCATCAAAATAGAGGAGCGGCCCGAAAAGGCAAACCGATTTGCCGAATTTAAAACGTGCTTTTTTGGATTGAATCTCCTAGCTTGCGGGCATGGTTTGGTTGATCGCATTTGTTTGCCTTGGATTGGTGGGGGTGAGTGGTTACTACGCGGGGCCCATCCGCGCCGGTTTTTCATTGGTCGGCCTGTTTTTTGGCGCGATCCTAGCCGGGCCGCTGTCGCCCCTTACCAAACACCTGCTGCCGATCTTGGGATTGGAGCATCCGCTCTGGCAATTATTTGTCCCCCAAGCGCTGGCCTTTCTGAGTGTTCTGATCATCTTCATCATTGCCGGCGCGGTGGTGCATCGCAAAATCAGCGTTCATTTCAAATACAAGGTGGACGAAAAAAAACTCCTCAAATGGGAACGCCTCTATTCCCGGCTGGGCTTTTGCATCGGGCTGGTCAACGGCGCTGTTTATTTTTTCCTCATCATGATCCCGATTTACATTGGCGGCTATTTCACGGCCGAAGCCTCCTCGGAGGGAAATAATCCCCCGGCAGCGCAATTTCTCACCAAAACGCGCGAGCAATTGCACGACCTCAAATTGGACCGCGTCGTGGCGGCGTATGATCCGACGCCTCCGCAGGTTTATCAGGCGAGCGACATCGCCGACCTTGTCCTGCACAATCCACTGCTGAAAAGCCGCATTTCGCATTATCCGCCGCTGCTCACCCTCGGCCAGCGCCCTGAATTCCAGGCCCTGGCCAATGACGAGGCGTTGTTGGAAATGATTGACAGACAGGCGAACATTAACGAAATCCTGAAGTATCCTCCCGTGCAAGCCATTGTGACCAATGCCGCGCTGACCGGCGAGATTTACAACATCCTCGGCAACGACCTCAACGATTTGCAGGACTACCTGAACACGGGCAAGTCTCCCAAGTTTGATGATGAAACCATTCTGGGCATTTGGACGATTGATCGCCAGGCCACCCTCGCCCAGGAACGCAAACGGCATCCCGGCATGAACCTGCGGCAATTAGCCAAGGTGCGGCAGGAATTATACCCCATCATTATGGACCTCAGTCTGATCGCCACGACGGACAACAAAATGATCCTGAAAAAGCTGTCGGCCAGCACTGGCACTGCCACGACTCTCGCGATCGGCAGTTGGAAAAAGGACGGGACCTACGAAGTCACTTTGCCCGGCTCGAAACCTGAAACCACGGAGATTGAAATCGATGAGGGCGACACATTGCTTTTGCCCAAAGACGGATATGTCATGGTCTTCGACAAAGAAATGTAGCAAAGCCCGCCAGTGAACATCCACGAATATCAAGCCCGGCAGCTTCTCGCCCAGTACGGAGTCTCTCTCCCGCCGGCCGAAGTTTTTACCGCCGCTACCGCCGCCCGGCAGTTTGCCGAGCAACTTTTCGCCAAAGGCGAGCCGTTGGCCGTCATCAAAGTCCAGATCCATGCCGGTGGACGCGGCAAGGGAACGTTTAAAAATGGCTTCAAGGGCGGCGTCAAGCTTTGCAAAACCGCCGACGACGTTTTTGAAAACGCCAAAGCCATGCTGGGCAATGTCCTGGTCACCAAACAAACCGGCCCGGAAGGCCGCCTGGTCAGCAAGGTTCTCGTCGCCTCCGCGCCCGAAATTAAAAAGGAGTTGTACTGCGCCGTTCTCCTGGATCGCGCTTTGTCGCGCCCCATCATCATGGTCAGCACCGAAGGCGGGATGGACATCGAACAAGTCGCGGTCGAACATCCGGAAAAAATTATCAAAGAGACGATTGATCCGGCCTTGGGTTTGTTGCCCTTTCAAGGCCGCAAACTGGCTGTCGCGCTGGGTTTGAAAGGTGATTTAATCGCCGCCGGCGCGAAATTGTTCGCCGGTATTTTCAAGACTTGGTGGGAATGCGACGCCGGCCTGGTCGAGATCAACCCGCTGTGCATCGTGGCCGGGCGAGAGGGCAAGGACGCCCTCATGGCCGTCGATGCCAAGATCAGCCTGGATGACAATGCGCTCTATCGTCATCCCAACATCCAGGCCATGCGCGATTTGGCCGAGGAAGCGCCGCTGGAAATTGAAGCCAGCAAACACAATCTCAATTACATCAAGCTCGACGGCAGCATCGCCTGCCTGGTCAACGGCGCCGGGCTGGCCATGGCCACCATGGACATCATCGATCATTTCGGGGCGCGCCCGGCCAACTTTCTGGACGTCGGCGGTGGGGCCAGCAAGGAACAGGTCACAGCGGCCTTCCGCATCATCCTGAGCGATCCCAACGTGAAGGGGATATTGGTCAACATTTTTGGCGGCATCATGGATTGCAACGTCATCGCCACCGGCATCGTCGCGGCGGTGAAGGAAACGGGTTTGAAACTGCCGCTCGTTGTCCGGCTGGAGGGCAACAACGTGGCCGTGGGCAAAAAAACCCTGGCCGAATCCGGCGTGGCTATCATCACCGGCGATTCCATGGCCGACGCGGCGCAAAAAGTTGTGAAGGCCGTGGGCAAATGATAAATTGTCAGCATGAAAAACCGTATGGGAACATTTTATACGAGTTGCAAAGTGGCGAATCACGTTGACCGGAAGAAATCCGCCGAAGTTCCCAAAATGCTCGTGGACACCGGCGCAGAGTTCACTTGGGTTGACGGGGAAACATTAAAAAACATCGGCGTCAAGCGTGAGAAAAAAGACTATACATTCGTCATGGCGAACGGTCAGGAAATTACCCGCGCTGTCGGCTTTGCCATCATCCATGTCGGCGACGCGGTCACGATTGATGAAGTCATCTTTGGCGAGCCGGGCGACTTGCAAATTCTGGGCGCACGCTCGCTGGAAGGAATGAATCTGCGCGTGGATTCCCGCGCGAAAAAACTCGTGGCGGGCGGGCCGATTCTGGCGGCGGCGCAGAAAGTTGTTAAAGCGGTTGGAAAATAACTATGTTCGTCCGTACTCCAACCGCCGAAAAAACTCCTAAGATGCGTGAAGTTGAAAATCGTCTTGGACGGGCATTAGAAGAGGACTTTCAAGAATACTATGTTTCGAAAGGCTGCGGATACAAACGTTTGGCCAAACGATGGGGAGTTAATCCTAATACTATTGGTGTAAGCCGCCGTGATAGCCGCCGTGGTTTCAGAAGTTGGGTAGAAATGTTGAATTTGCCTGCACGACGCGAATCGTTATCTAATGGCCGTTTGCAGACGAGTGCCGCTGCATCATGCGAAGTTTGTAACGCAAGTGACGTTGGACTCGATGACGCTCATTGGGTTGCAGCCAGAAATGGAGGAAGCACCAAGTCATACAATATTCTTAAGCTCTGCCCAAGCTGCCATCGAAAACTTGACCGAGATGATCCAATAACCACTGAACTTTGCAAAGAAAAATTACTTTTTCGTGAAGTAAAGAAATTGATTGAAAGCAATTCAGCAACTTCGAAGCATCTGCGAAATTTAGCTGAAGCAATCCTTTATCGGAAACAGTTAGAATGATTTTATGCTCAAAGTCACCGAAATCGCCTTCATCCCGGGAAGCGAAGCGATTGATTAAACATTAAAACGCACATAAATTGATTCCATGATTGACGCGGCGACATTGGCACAGATAAACGGCGAGGACGTGATGCCGCCGGACGCCGGTCCGGCCTGGCGCGCGGCGCACGCAGCGGGCATTGACATGTCGCTGATCGAGCGTGCTCTCAAATTGACGCCGGAGCAAAGGCTGGCGGAGCATCAGCAAGTCATTGATTTCCTGCTGGAGCTTCAGGAGGCGGGGAAATAGCTCATGAATCAAGACAAAGAATTTGTTTTAGCGGAAACATCGTCAGCTTATGGCGCGGCAGACGATGGGATTGATCTGCCTTTGCTGATGGACAGTCTGGCCATGTCGCCGTGGGAACGAATGCAGGCCAATGACGATGCCTTGAATTTTGGGGGGTCGTTGCGCGCGGCCATGATAAAGCGGAATGAAAAACCTAAGTGAACTGACGCGCCGGTTGATCGTTGCGCAGGTCGAGTTTGTTCTGGTTGGTGGATTCGCGGCGGTGGCGCATGGTGTGACGCTGGTCACGAGGGACGTGGACATTTGTTGCCGGTTCAGCGAGCCGAATCTGATGCGAATTCAAACGGCATTGGCGGATTTGCATCCAGTGTATCGGATGAGAAAGGATTTGCCGCTGGAATTGACTCCGGAAATATGCGCCGGATTGAAAGATTTATGTTTGGAAACCGATTTGGGAGTCGTTGATTGTCTGGGCGAAGTTTTGGGAGTCGGCAACTTTGATGAAGTTTTGAAAAATAGCATTGAAATTGAACTGCCGTGTGGCCATTGCCGGATTATCAACATAGACGCGCTAATCATCGCGAAAGAGGCGATGAATCGAAATCACGATCGGATTACCGTGCATCATTTGAAAGCAATAAAAAAGCAACAAAGCCAGAATTAATTTACCCATGTCCATCCTCGTCAAACCCGACACCAAAATCCTCGTGCAAGGCATTACCGGTAGCTTTGGCGCCCGGCACACTCAACTTTCCATCGAGTATGGGACGCTCGTCGCCGCCGGCGTCACCCCGGGCAAAGGCGGCCAGGTTTTCGAACATGCCGGCCAAAAAGTGCCGGTTTTTGACACCGTCGCCGCCGCCGCCAGGCAAACCGGCGCCACGGTTTCCGTTATTTTCGTCCCACCGCCTTTTGCGGCCGACGCCATTCTGGAAGCAGCCGATGCCGGGCTGGCCCTGGTCGTTTGCATCACCGAAGGCATCCCTGTCAACGATATGGTGAAAGTCAAACAAGCCATGCAAGGCGGCAAGACGCGGCTGATCGGCCCCAATTGTCCGGGGGTTGTCACTCCGGGCGCGGGGCAGGATTCCAAAGGCGGCTGCCGCATCGGCATTGCTCCGGGCTACATTCATAAAAAAGGGCACATCGGCGTTGTCTCCCGCAGCGGCACCCTGACCTATGAAGCCGTCTGGCAATTGACCTGCCGCGGCGCGGGCCAATCGACCTGCGTCGGCATCGGCGGCGACCCGGTCAACGGCACTTCGCACCTGGACATCATCAAAATGTTCAACGACGATCCCGAGACGCACGGCATCATTATGATCGGAGAGATTGGCGGATCAGCCGAGGAAGAAGCGGCCGAATGGATCCAGAAGAATTGCCGCAAACCCGTGGCCGGTTTTATTGCGGGGGCGACCGCGCCGCCGGGCCGCCGCATGGGTCACGCCGGCGCGATTGTCAGTGGCGGCAAGGGGACGGCTGCGGCCAAGATTGCCGCATTCAAGCAGGCTGGCATCGGCATCGCCGCCACCCCCTCCGAAATGGCCGACACCCTGTTGAAAATGATGTGACGCTTAATTCCTCGCCTTGTCCGCGGCGTTTTGGTCGTCGATGATGGCTTTTTCCAGTTGGGCGCGCAATGACGGCACGGCTTTTGCCACGCGCTGGTAAACTTTGATCGCCTTGTCCCATTGTTCTTGACGGTCATAAAGGCGGCCGGCCGCTTTTCCGGCTTGTTCCACCCAAAACGGATCGAAATTGTCCGGGTCCATTTCATAAAGCACTTTGCAATAATGGGCCAGCGCCCGCCCGGGCTGGGCTTGCTGTTCGGCGATTCGCCCCAACGCCACTTCGGCCTCGGTGCGCGTTGCCACGTCCACGTTTGTGGCCGGTAAATTCAGGACGGCTTGATACATCTGCGCGGCGTTCATGTAAATTCTCGGGTCGCGATTCGTGCTCCATTGCAGGTCGGCCCAATACATATAATAGTTGCCCAACCGCCCGTAAGCCAGTGCGCCGATGGCATTAGTTGGGGCGCCGTTGGTCAGCCTGCTCATCGCTTGGATGGCTTCATCCAGATAGGTGCCGTTGGTTGGGTTGTCTTGAAATTGTTGAAAAATGGTGTCGCCCAGGGCGAAGTAGCCTTGGTTGATCAGGTCGGAAGGCGCGTTGGTTTTGACCACCAGCTCGGAGAAATAGGTGCGCGCGTCGCCGGTGCCTTGTCGGGCGAGCGCGACGCGTCCCGCCATCAAAAGCGCGTGATAAGGAAGCTCGCCGGCGTTGGGATAATTCTGGAAGAGCAACTGGTAGTTTTTCTCTGCCGCTTCATAGTCGCCCTGGTTGAAATAATGATCCGCCACCCAATTCTGCGCCCAGGGGGCAAGGTTGTTGTTGGAGGGAAATTGGGCCAGGAAGTTGGTGAACAGGGCCAGCGCGTTCGTTTCCATGCCGGCTTTCCCATAAACCAGGGCGCGCGAATATTCAACTTGCGGCAACAGCAAAGGCGCGTTGGTGGTGTGCTGGTCCAGCCAGCGGTTGTATTCCCTCAGGGCTTCCTTCCAATTGCCCTCCTGCTCGTAGGTTCTGGCGATGTCGTATTGCACCTTGGCCAGGAGCGGTGATTGCGGGGACCTTTTCAGGAACTCATTAAAAACACGCCTTGCCATGGCGTAATCGTAGTGGCCGCTCTCGCCGATCAGCAACTGGCCCCGGTCGCCAAATAAACTGTTAGGGTACCAGTCCAGGATTTTCTGCAAGGCGGCCAGGGCGCCGGCCTCGTCGTCCCGGGCCAGGCTGGCCTCGACGATTTGATAAAGAGCCTGGTCGAATAACCCATTGGTCACGCTCTCCATCGTGGCGTATTGTTGCAGCAGCAAATTGTAATTGGTCACAGCCGCGCCGTATTCGTGTTGACAAAACTCCGTGTCGGCCAGCTTGAACAGCGCCACCGCCTGCTCGGGCGAATGAGGCAAATGATCGGCCGCGGCCTGGAAATCCGCCCTCGCTTCGGCCATGTTGGTTTGGGCCCAGTTGCACCAGCCCCGGTCCAGGCGGGCCTTCGCCAGCAGCGGACTGGCCGGAAAATTAGTTATGACAATGTCGAAATTAGTCAGCGCGGCCAGCAGAAAATTCGTGCCCAATTTAAGGTCCAGTTCGCCCAGGCTCAATCGGGCCAAATCCAGCGCGGGTCCGTTGGTGCGTTGGGCGATATAACTCTCCAGCAATTGCATGGCGTCCGAGATTTGATTTTGCGCCAAAGTCAGTTCTACAGTTTTGAGGAGCGCCTGGCGCTGGTCTTCAGTCGGCGCATTGTCGGCCAGATTGTTGGTGTAGGACTGCAACGCTTCGTTAGTGCGGCCGAGGGTTTCCAGAATTTCACCGCGCAAGAACCGGGTGGCCGCCTGGTGCCGCGGGCCAGGCACGGCATCGAGGAGGTTGGAGCTGTTTTGCCATGCATCCCCAGCCCGGCCGCCGGCCAATTCCAGCCGGCAAAGGAGGTATTGCCGCCGCCACTGCCATTCGGCATTCAGACCCGCCGGATCAATGCCGGCCACCACCTTTTCGCCGTCGGCGTAATTCCCCTGGGCATAAAACGCCTCGCCCAAAAGAATCAGGCCGCGGGTGACAAAACTATTTTTTGGATTTTCATCGGCCAGCGTGCGAAAGGCGCCATCCGGATTTTGCAACAACTCCACCACCCGGGACCAGTTATCCAATTTGGAATACGCCTCCGCTTCATCGCAGGCCGCCTCTAGCCGCCTGGATGGGTCGGCATCGGGAAACTTTTTTAGGAAATTGGCAAACCCCTCCGCCGCCGGGGCGTTTTCGTCTTTATTCAGCCGGGCGCTGGCAATCCAAAAAACATATTCCCCCATTAAATCACCCGATTGCGCCACTGCATTGGTCAGTTTCTGAATTGCGCCGTCATAATTGGATTGCTCAAAACGCGAACGAGCCAGGTAAAGAATCGCAGAATTGTTGTGAATTGAATTGGTGTAAGTGGCGAGAAAGTTGACGAGATTTGTCTCGGCCAGATTGTATTGATGGTCGTTAAACAGCGAGCGGGCGACGGAAAGAGCCTTGTCCTCGGCGGCTGCCGTGGATTTCCCCGCGCGCAACGTGTCCGGCAGCAGCAGGCCTCCGCATAAAAACAGCAGAAGCCAGCACCGTAACCAGGCGCGAACTGGAAAATTGCTCCCGTTATTCTTCATTTGGATTTTCGAATTCCTCATTCATGTCCACGCTTGTCGGGTCGATCTTCGGTCTGCCCGGCGTCAATTGTGCCACGCGGCGGTCGCCTTCGGCAACCTGCTCCGCGGTTATTTGCTCCTTCAATTCGTCGCGCACACCGACGGCGGCAGGCACGGCTCGTTGCGCCGCCAAACTGACCCAAGTATATGCCTGGACCAAATCGACCTCTGTGCCGTGCCCGTGATAAAAAGAAAGGCCCAATTCAAATTCAGCCTGGGGCAAGCCCTTATCCGCCGCGCCGCGAAAACATTCGAACGCCTCTTTCGCATCCGCCGGAATGCCCAAGCCGTCTTGCAGGCATTTGCCCAGCTTGAACTCTGCTTCCGCCATTCCCTGCGCGGCGGCTTTGCGGAACCACAAGGCGGCTTCCGCTTCGTTTTTTACTCCGCCGTCGCCCACTTGGAGGGCCGAGGCCAGGCTGACCTGTCCGGTCGCGTCCCCGCTCTCGGCGGCGCGCCGAAACCAACGCAGTGCCTCCTGCCGATTTTTAGACGCCCCCAATCCTTTTTGCAGGCAGAGGCCGAGGCTGACTTCCGCGCCGGTATTGCCCTGCTCCGCCGCGCGCCGGAACCACTCCACAGCGGAATTGTAATCCTGCGCCGTCCCCTGGCCGTTGGCGTGACAAATGCCAAAACTGAACTGCGCTCCCGCATCGCCGCGCCGCGCCGCTTCACCAAACCAGTGGGCCGCCTCCCCGTAATCTTGCACCACGCCGTCGCCGTCCGCATAAGCGGTCGCCAGACGGACTTGCGCGTCCACATTGCCACGTCGCGCGGCGGTCAGCATCTGGAACTCTCTGGCGTTGACGGCCACTTTGGTGCTGCGCCGCCGCTTCGAGCCCTTGCGGGCGAACATTTTTCCTATCCCAAAGCCCACGCCCTCGATTGCCATCCAGATAATTTTCCAAATTTTTACCAAGCGTGAACTTCTCCTCTCGCCCCATGTTGTGCGGCCCGTCAAATCCCCATGTTCGCCAGCATGCTGGCGATGCGGTTGACAATGCCGACCAGTTGCGGGTGCGACTTTTCAAATTCCCCCACGGAAGATTCCAATCCGCCGATGGAATGCCGGAGCGTTTCGGGATTTTTTTTCTCCCGCGTCGCTTCCAGTGCGGACACCTCGGCAAACGACGCGATGCTTTCAGCCTGTTCCTGGTGCGTCTTGGAAAGAGGCGCAATCTCATCTCGCAACTGGCCGAGTAACTTCAACAACTCGGCGCGATTCGCGTCGTTAACGACCCCTGAATTTCGGAGGCGACCCTCAATTTTTGAAATGGTCTCTTGCAACATATAAGCGTTGCTCGAAAGATACTGGAAAGCCCGCCGCCACGCAAACCCTCTTGTCGCCCTCTTCCAGACCGCTGGCAGCGAGGAGTCAGGCGGTGGGGAGATTACTGATGCCACGGCTGGCCCGCTTTGTAGTGCTGCAACTCGTCGTTGAGGCGTTTGGCCAAACCTTGTTGACTAGGCGTCCGGGCCAGTTCAATGGCTTTTTGCGCGGTCTGCATGGCGTCGTTAAATTGCCCGGTCTCGGCAAATGCGGCGGCGAGCGTGCCGAGAATGACCGGGCTTTTCCCGCCAGCCTGCTCGTTGGCTTGCCGCGCCAATTGCACCGCCTTCTCTCCGTTGCGCAACGACGCCTGACCGGAGGTGGCCAACAGCCACGCCAGATTGTTTTGGACTTCCATATTGCCCGGTTCAATTAGCAACGCTTGTTGGAAATGCGCAATCGCTTCCGCCTCTTGTCCCTTTTGGCCGAGAGCATTGCCAAGATTGAGATGGGCGTCCGCGTAGTCGGGGTTGATGTGCAGCGCCGCTTGATATTGCGCGATCGCTTCGTCCAGTCTGCCCTTTTGGAGAAACGCATTGCCGAGGTTGTAATGACCCGGCGCGTAGGCGGGCCGGCTGGCCAGCGCCTTTTGGAACTCGGTAATGGCTTCGTCCGCTTTGCCGTTTTGGAGAAGAATGTTGCCGAGGTCAACATGGGCCGGCGCATAATCAGGATCAATTTGCGACGCTTTTTGGAACTCGGCGACCGCCTCGCCTTCCCGGCCCTTTTGCAAAAGGGCCAATCCGAGGCTGCAATGGGCGACGGCGGAATCGGGAGCGGTTTGCAGGGCACTTTGGTAGGCGGAGATCGCTTCATCCACCCGGCCAATTTTTAGAAAGGCGTTGCCGAGGTTTACACGCGCCTCGATGTAGTCGGGCTTGATTTGCAGGGCGGTTTGTAACTCGGCGATGGAGGCCTCCACTTCCCCCTTTTCCAAAAGGTCATTGCTGAGATTGAAGTGGGCCACTTCGTTATTTGTGGTGCAGGCGAGCGCATGGTTCCACAAAGTAACGTTGTTGCGCCAATAGGCGGTCTGTTTCCAGGCGCAGACCATTAAGACCGCGACCACGCCGGCCATCACACCGCCAACCGCCGCGCGGGCCGCGTGCCACTCCGTCGCCCACTCCGCCATCAGCCACGTCACGGCCACGCAAAGCCCGATCTGTGGCAGGTAGGTGTATCGATCCGCATGGGCCTGGACGCCCACTTGGATGATTCCGATTACGGGCAGCAGCACCACCAAATACCAGAGCCAACCCATCAGCAGCCACGGCTGTGCTCGCCGTTGCCGCCATGCGATCACGGTCAGACCCGCCAGCAGCGTTGCTGCCAGCGCAACTTCCCATGGAGGCAGGCCGTTATGGTGATAGGGATAAAACACCGCCAGTCCCGCCGGATAAAACATCTGGCCCAGATAAATCATGCAGGCGACCAACGCATTGGCAAAGCGCAGCGGCAGCGAGAAAGTCTGCGTCGATTGGATGGCCCCGTGCTGGGCCAAAAGCGTCGCCACTCCAGCGGCGGCGGAGAGCGCGAGCATTGGCAGTTTTTCCATCACCAACCGCGAAAGCTTTTGGGGGCCCACCCGTTGCAACGGCCAATAATCCAGGAGCAGCAAAACGAATGGCAGCGTGATCAGCATCGACTTGCACATCAAACCCATGGCAAAAAGAAGCAGTATCAGCCCGTAACGAACCGCCGACCACGGACGCCGCGCATACCGCACATAAGCCCCGATCGTCAATACGAAGAACAACCCGCTCAACAAATCCTTGCGCTCGGCCACCCAGGCCACTGATTCCGCCCGCAACGGATGAACCGCAAACACCGCCGCCACAAACGCGCTCCGCCAAAGCGCGCCGGTCATCTGGCGCAGCACGAGGAAGAGTGCGATGACCGTCGCGGTGTGAAGCAGGACGTTGCTGAGATGATGTCCGGCTGGGTTTAATCCGTATAACTGACAGTCCAGCATGTGGGAAATCCAGGTCAGCGGATGCCAGTTGTCCGCGAAAAAATGGGTGAACGCCCATATGATTCCCTGAAGCGTCAGGCCGCCGGGAACCACGGGGTTATCGTACACGTAGGCATTATCGTCGAGGTCAATGAACTCGTGGCGCACAGTCTGGCCGAAAACGGCAAAGGTGATCGCGGCTAACGCGAGGCAAACGCCCGGCGCAAGCCAGCGCGGGACCGGGCCGGGCGCGATGGCGGCGGCACGAGGCGGGGGACGTTGGCGGATCAATTTTTTACGGGCTTTTGCCATGAACAGGTCACCCGCAAGTCAGCCATCGGGTCACAACCGAATCGTGCCAGAAGGGCGTAAGAGGCGTCAACCGCAGGCAGTATCTTAATTAGTTGTCGTGTTGGCGCTGCGCGGCGGTTTTGCGCCATAGGCTCGACCTTACATCAAAAGGCTCAAACAGATCAAATCGATGGCCCCTCGCTTTGATTTGCCGCCAAAAACCAGGTATTTGGTTTGTCAATAGCGAGACTTTAAAAATGTTCATTGTAGTCTTAAGGACTACAACCATGGCGTGGCTTTATAATCGACTCTCTGCGCTAGCGGGGATAACTTTAATCCGCAGACAGAAACAAACTAAAAATCGTGCCTGACCAAGATCTACAGCACTGAGATGAAGAACCGAACGCCCCAAGCTCGCCTCGTGGAAACCCTCCGGCGGCTGACGCAACCAGCTCTGTTGGTACCTCCGCAGGTGGATGTGGCGGCTAACAGATTAAGATAAGGATGAAAGTCCATGTATTGAGAAAAACGATGAATGCCACAAATTTATCAATTAGCGCTCCTGGCGCAAGCAGGGATAACTTTGGTCCGCAGACGGAAACAAAAAATTCAACACAATCTCGCGCCATAAAAAAGTTATTGACTATCGCAATCGTCCTTTTTGGATTTTTGGCCGTGTCGCGGGCCCGCGCCAGTGTGCTCTATTTTGTGACCGACCTGGGCGCATTGGACGGGACCAACAGCACCGCGCTGGGCATCAATAACAGCGGCCAAATCGTTGGCTCGTATTCGGCGGTCTCCGGCACCCATGCGTTTCTCTACAGCGGCGGAACCATGCAGAACATAGCGCAATTGGGCTCGTCAACCTCTGTCGCTTACGGCATCAACAATTCCGGCCAGATTGTCGACAAATTCGACTTGACAGTAGGAGCAGAACCCCGCGCATTTCTTTACTCGGGGGGAACGTTCATAAACCTTGGCACACTGAACGGCAACCAAACCGGGGCGGAAAGTTATGCCTATGCCATCAACAACAACGGCCAGATCGTGGGCAAATCCTCTCCTACCAATGGGATTGCCACCGCGGCAATAGCCTTCCTCTACACTGGCGGGACGATGGCCAGCCTCGGCGCGCCGGGCATGACAAGCGAAGCCACGGCCATCAATGACAGCGGCCAGATTGTGGGCGATTACTCCATCGATGCTCCCTCCAGCACCGTCGCCTTTCTTTACGAGAGCGGAATTGTGACGGCGATTGCCGCGCAAGGCGCTCTGGTTCCCGCCAAAGCCGGCGGCATCAATAACAGCGGAGACATTGCCGGAACCGCCTCTTCCAGCGCCCATTCCACTTCCACCGAAGCCTATCTCGATGCCGGACAAATCCTCAGCAACCTGAGCGCCTCCGGTTCTGCGTTTTCCTTGTACCACGCTACTGCCATTAACAGCAGCAACCAGATCGTCGGGTGGGTGGGCGATAGCGCCGGGAACTCGGAGAGCGCCGTTCTTTATTCGGGCGGCGCGATCGTGGGCTTAAATACTCTTATCGACCCATCCTCCGGCTGGCAGCTTGAGCGGACCCATGCCATCAACGACTTCGGCCAGATCGTCGGCGACGGCCTCAATTCCCAGGGGCAAAGCCACGCCTTTTTGTTGACTCCATATCCAGCCCTCGGCATTGCCTTGCGCGGCTCCAATGTCATCATAACCTGGCCCGCCGACGCCACGAACGGCACACTCTGCGCGAGCAGCAACATCAACGGCGCCAACTGGCTTCCAGCGGGCGGATCGCAAGCTATTGTTGGCAGTCAATACCAGATTACGCTGCCGCTCATCCTGTGCAGCAACCAATTCTTCCGACTTCAATCAAATTGAAAACCGCCTTTACATTGGTTGAATTGCTGGTGGTCATTACGATCATCGCCATTTTGGCGGCCTTGCTTCTGCCGGCGCTGGGCGGGTCAAAGTTGCAGGCCCAACAGACCGTTTGCCTCGGCAATCTCAGGCAATTGTCCGTCGGGCACACCCTGTATATCAACGATTTTGACCAGGATTTCCCGTACCAGGATTCCCTGCCATTTTATTATGGCTGGCTGAATGTGCTCGCGTCCTACGCGACCAACACCCCCAGCGTGCAACTCTGCCCGTCGGCCCCCGCCCCGGCGCTCTCGTCCGCGGCTGGGGCCGTCTTCGGCGCGGCGGACAAGGCGTGGATCGTTTATTTGAACGCATCGAGTCCGGCGATTTTATGCAGCTACGCGTTCAATGGCTGGTTTTACACCGGCGATCTGCCTTACAACGTCGCCGAAGGATACGGCCCGCAGCATTTCGGCAAGGTCAACAGCGTGCTCTATCCCTCGCAAACGCCCGTCTTCGCGGATGCGATGTTGCCCCAGACCTGGCCGCTTCCCACGGATCCGCCGTCCAGCGACCTGTATGACGGCGACACTGCCGCCGGGAGCGATGCGATGAGCACGATGATGCCGCGGATAACAATCGCCCGCCACGGCGACCGGCCCGCATCAGCCGCTCCCTGGAAATTTGATATTACCCAGCGCCTTCCGGGTTCGATTAACATGGGATTGTTTGATGGCCACGTTGAGAATTCGCCGTTGGAGAATTTGTGGAATTATTATTGGTGCAATGGCTGGCAGATTCCCAACCCGCGCCCGGATTAATATTCAAGATGCGAGCGAACGCATGCCGCGTTGAAGCCAAAATAGGCTGCGGCCACTGCTACCGCCATCCAATGCCTGATTCCGCCCGTTAGTGAACGCCCCGAAGCCAATCCAAAAAACTGCCGCAAGGACGCCCTTCCCAATCGCGATCCTTTGTGGATTGATCCATTGACGGTTCGTTTGACGGTTTGTCCACTAACACACGCGGGTTGCTCGGTGATTCGGGCTGCTTCTTAATATGCGCATAAAAAACCCAGAAAAAGACAATCACCAAAATCCCAACTGGTATGAGCCAAAATGCATCCATAGAATTTCCTTTCAAGTCAATATACCCTTCGCTCTCGTTTTTGCAATTGAGAGAAGGCGCGGAAATGATGTCGGCGCGCGGCTGCGGGCCAAGTTTCTTCGGCTCCATGGCGGACGCACCCTCCGTCGAAGTGCGGGAAACCGCTGAAGCGGGGGTGTCAATGAAAATTCATTTTACTTTCACCTTCCTTGAACCCGATGATAGTCATCCAACAAAAACAATTGTGAAAAAAATAATACAAAAACAAACGTCTTCCACAAATCGCCGCTGGTTTTTGTGGACGGGCCTGACCGCGTTTATCAGCGGACTGCTCGGCCGCGACGCCGTGGCACAAGCCGCCAAAACCCCGCCGGGCCTGCAAAAATCTGGTGAACCGCTGACGGCTCGGATGAGGTTGGGAAATCCACCGGCCCAGCCGCTGGATACCATGCTTCTCTTCGAACGAGGCGATAACAACAACGGCCGGCCCACGACTCACCAAGTGCTCTCCCTGATTCACCAGGAGAAGGGAAAAAACTCCTATCCCTGGACCCTCTACTCCAGTCTCGAAACGGCGCACGAGACGGGCGACGCCTGCGTCGTTTGTTCGCGCTTGCACAAAAACGGGGCCGGGTGGTCGTCCGGGTTGCATTCGGAAGTTTTCAACCATGGCCGGATGGTCGCCCTGGGCGTCAATGTTGAAATGAGCAACGATTACTCCGGCCCCGATCCCACCGAGGTGATCGGTGTCAATATCCAGGCTGTCGCCGGGCCGCATCCCATGCAATATGGCATCCAGATTCATGACGGCCAGGGACACTTCGAGAAGGGCATCGGCCTGAACGGGACAAGCGAGAGGGGCATCGATCTGAACGGCAAATACGACGTGGGCCTGGACATGCACGGCAATCCCATTCGGCTCGATGAAGGGACGTGCGTTATACTTGACGGCAAGGGGCAGATCCGCGTGCGCTACCAGAAAGGCCGCATCGAATTCTTAAACGGTGATCATTGTTTCGGCCACCTCGATGTGAACGGCGTTGACCATGCACTATAAGGTCAAAGATGCAGGCAGGGTCAACCGCGCATCACTTCACTCTAACATTATTAATGACATCCTCAAGGCGCCACCAGTCCGACTCTGGAATTTCGGAGATGGCCGAAGGTTCGAAATGGGCCTGAAATTCTAACTGACACTCTGCACTCCCAGCCCTCCACTGAACAAAAAACCGAAAATATTTCCGTTATTCTTTCACAAA
>Ga0182024_10001486_pt1 | contig 60322 bp, 59 predicted proteins | sample P32metaG_FD_120480 | JGI IMG/M metagenome (GOLD analysis project Ga0182024, IMG submission 120480) | Permafrost microbial communities from Stordalen Mire, Sweden - P3-2 metaG (Illumina Assembly) | ecosystem: Environmental > Terrestrial > Soil > Wetlands > Permafrost | place: Sweden: Stordalen...
AAAGCGCGCCCGCTTGATCGCCCGGGCCAGCTCGCGCTGCTTCTGGGTCGATACCGCGGTAATGCGGCTCGGCACGATCTTGCCGCGCTCCGAGACAAAGCGCTGCAGCAATCGCACGTCCTTGTAGTCGATCTTCGGCGCATTCGGGCCCGAGAATGGGCAGGATTTGCGCCGGCGAAAGAACGGCCGGCGCGCCGCCGCGGCGCCCCGGTCGCCTCGGTCGGCGCCGCGGTCGCCGCCCCGGGGCGCACCCGGCCCCGATCCGGTCTGGCCTTCCATTTACGCCTCCACCTTTTCGGCCGGCGCAACGACGGGAACGGGCGCCTCGACCGCCGGGCGCTCGCCGCCGCCGTCGCGGCCTTCGCCATAGCGGTCGCGGTCGCTGCGGCGCGGCCGGTCCTCGCGGCTGCCGCGGTTCTGCATGACCGACGAGGGACCCTCTTCGAGCTGGTCGACCCTGAGGGTCAGATAGCGCACCACGTCCTCATTGATGCGCATCGTCCGCTCGAGTTCGGCGATCGCCGCCGCCGGGGCCTCGATATTGAACAGCACGTAGTGGCCCTTGCGGTTCTTGTTCATGCGATAGGCGAGGTTTCTGAGGCCCCAGTTCTCGCGTTTCTTGACTTCGCCCCCCTGCTCGGCGATCAGCTGGGCAAAGCCGTCGGCCAGCGACTCGGCCTGCGCGCCAGAAATGTCCTGGCGCGCGATGAACACGTTTTCGTAAAGCGGCATGGCAAAAGGGTCCCTTGTGGCTGTGGTGACCCGGAGCGCCCATGATTTTGGTCAGTTGGGGCCGGCCGGGTCGAGCCGGCCCGGGTCATTGGCCCGGCGCCGGCAAGGGCAAGCCGCGCACTATAGCGAAAGGCGGCGCCAGCGCAACGTTTGCGGATGCGGGCGGTGTCCCGACCCGGGGGCAACCGCCGACATCCTTGCCGCCGTTGAATTATCGCTCCGCGGGAATTACGAGAAAATAATCAATATAATTTTTATCGTTAACATTTTTTGCTATAGATTAAAATATCATTAATACTTCTGTTGAACTTTTCCTAGAACACGCTGGGGCATTTGAAACCAGACCGACACAATCGGCATCGCCGTTTATCTTTGCGGTTGAATGGAACAATTTGGAGCGCCGAGCGTTATACTAATGCAACCGGGCTGCAAACCCGGCTGCGCCGGACGGAGGGCGCTCAGGGGATTCCCATCCCTTGCTCCGTCCGGCTCCCGCGCGCTAGCGTAATCCCGATCGATACAGGATTTTTCAGCGATTTTCAACCGCTGCGATAGCGATTCGCGCGTATCGCTCCGCCCGCCCCGCCGAAACCCGGGCAACAATCGGCAAATCCGGGGAAGCGGGCAGTGTCTCGCTCGGGCGCTATATCAACGCGCCGAGACGCGCCGTTCGCGCACCCCGGCGGCAATGCGACGGGCGGCGGCGCGACCGCTGGGTCATGCCCGGATCGGCACGCCCTTTTCCTCGAGCACCTGCTGCAATTCGCCCGTTTCGAACATCTCGCGGACGATGTCGCAGCCGCCGATGAACTCGCCGTTGACGTAAAGCTGCGGGACCGTCGGCCAGTTCGAGAACTCCTTGATGCCCTGGCGCACCGATGGGTCGGCCAAGACATCGATGCCTTTGAACTTGACCCCGAGATGGCTGAGGATCTGCACGACGGCCGCCGAGAAGCCGCATTGCGGGAAGACTGGCGTCCCCTTCATGAAGAGCACGACCGGCGCCTCGCCGATCTGCTGGCGGATGCGATCTTGTAGGGTGGTGTCCATTGTGTCGATCCTCGTTTCAATGGCGCCGCAGCAGAGGCTGGAGCGCGATCCTCGCCGTGGTTTCCGGTCAATCCGCGGGTGCGCTCGTTTGCAGCGCGAGCGCATGCAATTCGGTGCCCATCCGGCCGCGCAACGCCTGATAGACCAGCTGATGTTGCTGGACCCGGGTTTTGCCGCGGAACGCGCCGGAGACGATTTGCGCGGCATAGTGATCGCCGTCGCCGCGCAAATCCTCGATCGAGATCCGCGCGTCGGGCAGGCTCTCCTTGATCAGCCGCTCGATCGTTGCCGCGTCCATCGCCATCGCAGGATCCCCGATAACCTAAACCCGGTCAGCTCTCGCTCATATAGCCCGGCAGCCACGCCTCGTTCGCGGCCTTGAGTTCCGCGACCGATATGGCACCGGCACCGGGGAGTGTCAATTCGCCGCTTGCGACGATGCCGATGCATTGCGCGCATATACGCATATTTTTCGCGGCGGCAAGGACCAGTTCAGGGTTCACCGTCTCGATCAGATAGCGCGCCTGGTCCTCGCCAAACAGCCAGGCATGCGGCGGCATGCTGGTGGGAAGCGCGTTGAGCGCGACGCCGCGAGCCCCGGCCATCGCCATCTCGGCAATGGCGACGAGGAGGCCGCCGTCGCCGAGGTCGTGACAGGCGGCGACATGCCCCTTGGCAATCTCGTGGCGCACGAAATCGCCGTTCTTCCGCTCGGCCGCCAGATCGACCGGCGGCGGCGGGCCGGCTTCGCTTCCTTCGATCTCGCGCAAGTACAAGGAGGCGCCGAGATGGCCCCCCGTATCGCCGATCAGGATCACCGCATCGCCGTCCTTCTTCAGCGCGAGATCGACCGCCCGGCGCGCATCGCCGATCAGCCCGACCCCGCCGATGACCGGGGTCGGCAGCACCGCGCTGCCGCTCGTTTCGTTGTAGAGCGACACGTTCCCCGAGACGACCGGGTAATCAAGCGCGAGGCACGCTTCGCGCATGCCCTCGATCGCGCCGACGAACTCGCCCATGATCTCGGGCCTTTCGGGGTTGCCGAAATTCATGCAGTCGGTCAGCGCCAGCGGCAGCGCGCCGACCGCGGTCAGGTTGCGCCAGCTTTCCGCCACCGCCTGGGCGCCGCCGCGCACCGGGTCGGCGCGGCAATAGCGCGGCGTGCAGTCGGTCGAGAGCGCCAGTGCCTTGCCGTTCTCGGAGATGCGGATCACCGCGGCGTCGCCGCCCGGCCGCTTCACGGTGTTGCCCTGGACGAGGTGGTCGTACTGCTCCCAGATCCAGCGCTTCGAGGCGAGGTCGGGAGAAGCGAGGAGGCGCTTCAGGCATTGGAGCGGGTCGCGCTCGGTGAGGCCCCTGGCGTCGATCTCGGGTTCGCTCGCGCGCCCGATCCAGGGGCGCTCGTAGAGCGGCGCCTCGCCGACCAACGGCCCCAATGGGATGTCGGCGGCGCTCTCGCCACGCATGAGCAGCACCAGGCGCCCCGTATCGGTGACCCGGCCGATCACCGCGAAGTCGAGCTCCCATTTGTCGAAGACGCGCCGCGCCTCTGCTTCGCTGCCGGGCATCAGGATCATCAGCATGCGCTCCTGGCTTTCGCTCAGCATGATCTCATAGGCGTTCATGCCGGCTTCGCGCACCGGCACGCGGTCGAGATCGAGCGCGATGCCGAGCCCGCCCTTGCCGGCCATCTCGACCGATGAGGAGGTCAGCCCCGCGGCGCCCATGTCCTGGATCGCGATGATCGCGTCGGTCGCCATCAGTTCGAGGCACGCCTCGATCAACAGCTTTTCGGTGAACGGGTCGCCGACCTGCACGGTCGGCCGCTTCGCGGCAGCGTCGGCGGCGAACTCGGCCGAGGCCATCGTCGCGCCGTGGATGCCGTCGCGCCCGGTCTTGGCGCCGACATAGATGACGAGGTTTCCCGGCCCCGCCGCGGTCGAATAGAAGATGCGGTCGGCGCGCGCCAGGCCCACGCACATCGCGTTAACGAGGATGTTGCCGTTATAGGCGGCATGGAACCGGCACTCGCCGCCGACCGTCGGCACCCCGACGCAATTGCCGTAACCGCCGATCCCGCCGACGACGCCCGATACGAGGTGCCGCGTCTTGGGGTGGTCGGGGCTGCCGAAGCTTAGGGAGTTCAGCATCGCGATCGGCCGCGCGCCCATCGTGAAGACGTCGCGCAGGATGCCGCCAACCCCGGTCGCCGCGCCCTGATGGGGCTCGATGAACGAGGGATGGTTGTGGCTCTCGATCTTGAAGACGACCGCATCGCCATCGCCGATATCGATCACCCCGGCATTCTCGCCCGGGCCGCAGATCACGCGCGGCCCGGTGGTCGGCAGGGTCCGGAGCCAGACCTTCGACGATTTGTACGAGCAGTGCTCGCTCCACATCGCGGCGATGATGCCGGTCTCGGTCAGGTTCGGGGTGCGGCCGAGGAGCGCGCAAGCGCGCTCGAACTCCTCGCCGCTCAGGCCCATCTCCGCGGCCAGATCGGCGGTGGCGTTGCTGCCGATCACGTCAGCCAACCTTCATTGCAACGCGCTCGCCAGCCCGTTGAAAAACGCCCTGCCATCGGTGCCGCCGAGCAGCGGATCGGTTGCGTTCTCGGGATGCGGCATCAGGCCGAGGATCGTGCGGCTGTCGTTGAAGATGCCGGCGATGGCGCGGGCCGAACCGTTGACGTTGTCGCTGTCGGCCAGCTCACCCGAGGGGCTGCTATATCGAAAGGCGACGAGGCCGTGATCCTCCAGCCGGTCGAGCGTAGCGCGGTCGGCGGTGTAGTTGCCGTCGTGGTGGGCGGTCGGCACCCGGATCGTCTGGCCGGCCGAATAGCCCGAGGTGAAGATCGTCTGGCTGTTCTCGACGCGCAGATGCACATCGCGGCAGATGAAGCTCAGCGTTCGGTTCGGCAACAGCGCGCCGGGCAGCATGCCGGCTTCGGTGAGGATCTGGAACCCGTTGCAGATGCCGAGGACCGGAGTGCCGCGCTCGGCGCGAGCCTTCACTTCGCGCATGATCGGGGCGCGCGCGGCCATCGCACCGCAGCGCAGATAGTCGCCATGGGCAAAGCCGCCGGGCAGGATGATGAGGTCGGTCTCGGGCAGGCTCGCATCGCCGTGCCAGATGCGCAGCGGCTCCTTTCCCGTCGCGAGCTTCCAGGCCAGGCACACATCGTGCTCGCGGTTGGAACCCGGGAAAATGATGATCGCGGCTTGCATCGAAAGGCCGGTTGCGCTGGCGGACCAGCGTCACATACGCCGCGCCGCCACGCTGTTCAAGCCGGCTGGTGCCGTGTCAGGAAATCGCGCAGCTCGCCTTGGGGTCGGGCTCGGCGGGGGCGGGATCAGGCATCTCGAACGGCTTTCCCTCGCCGGGATCGCCGCCCGAGATCTTGACCCCGGAGACGATCGGAGCCTTATCCGGATCGCTACCCGCCACAATCGAGCCGCCGGAAACGATTTCGCCGCGCTCGGGCCACAATAATTGAAAGGCTTCGAGCCGCCGCCCGGTCCCGCCGGGGACGAAAACGGCTGCCGTGAGGCGAAAGCTGCGGCCGGCGATGGCGGCGCCGACCGGTTCGCCGCTCGCTGCCCAGATCGCGTCCGCGCCGCGCAACCAGGCGGTCAAGGCCGCGCTGTCGTCATGCCTGCCGTCGCCCCACAGCACGATGTCGGCGCGGATGCAGTGTTGCCGTTCCGCCGCCTCGGCCGTGATTTGCAACAAGCCGGCGACGATTGCCGAAAGGATCGCGGCATACCTAGTCATTGCGAAGCGCCGACCCGTGGGCTCGCAATGACAACCGAGTTTTGGGGATCGTACGCTCACCCAAGCTCGATCGCGTAATTCTCGATCACCGGGTTGGCGAGCAATTGCCGGCACATCTCTTCGACCCGCGCGCGCGCCAGGACGGGGTCCGCCTCGGCGAGATCGAGCTCGATCAGCTTCCCTTGCCGGACCTCGCCGACCCCGGCAAAGCCCAGGCCCTTCAGCGCATTGCCGATCGCCTGGCCTTGCGGATCGAGCACCCCGGGTTTGAGGCTGATATGGATTCGCGCCTTCACGGCCGGGACCCTTATTGCACCGTCTCGGGCGCCGCAAAATCGCCCGGCCCGGCCTCGAGCACAATTCCAAGCCGGCGCGCCACCTCCTGATAGCCCTCCTCGACCCGGCCGAGGTTCTCGCCGAACCGGTCCTTGTCCAGCTTCTCCTTGGTGCGCGAATCCCACAACCGGCAACTATCCGGGCTGATTTCGTCGGCGATCACGATCTGCACCTCGTCATCGCTGTAGAACCGGCCGAATTCCAGCCGGAAATCGACCAGCGTGATGTTGATCCCGAGAAACAGACCGGTCAGGAAATCATTGACCCGCTGAGCGATCTGCATGAACTCGTCGAGTTCGCGGGTGCTGGCCCAACCGAAGGCGGTGATGTGCTCTTCGGAGACCAGCGGACGACCGAGGTTGTCCTTCTTGTAATAGAACTCGATGATCGAGCGCGGCAGCACCGTGCCTTCCGGAATGCCGAGGCGGCGGGACAGCAACCCTGCCGCCACGTTGCGGACGATGACTCTGATCGGGATGATCTCGACCTCGCGGACCAGCTGCTCGCGCATGTTGAGCCGGCGCACCAGATGCGTCGGGATGCCGATCTCGGCGAGCTTCAGCATCAGGAACTCGCTGATGCGGTTGTTGAGGACGCCCTTGCCGGCGATGATGCCGCGCTTCTGGTGGTTGAACGCGCTTGCCTCGTCCTTGAAATGCTGGACGAGGGTGCCGGGTTCGGGGCCTTCGAACAGCACCTTGGCCTTGCCCTCGTAAATCCGCCGACGTTGCGACATAAAAGGTTCTGCTGCGTTTGTGAACGGAAGGACAATATGGTCATCGCGGAGAGCGGGAGCAACATCGCTTAGATCACGTTCACGTTGCGCCATGGCGAAGGCTCGGGCAGCCAGCCGGCAAACCGGAATATCGCCCGCCGCTCGGGCGACGGCGCCGCCGGCAGCGCGATCAGCGCGCTCGACACCGTGGCAAAACCGCGCGCCGTGCGGAACCGCAATGCCGCCTCCGCCGGTGCGCCGGGCGGCGCCGTGTCGTCGCCGAGCAGATCCTGCCAATGGGTCCACTCCCCGCGGTCGGGATCGGGCGCGGGCGCGGCGCGAAAGCGCGGCTCGGCCAGGGCGAGGCGCGGCGTCTCTATCTCGTTGACGTCGGCGGCGGCAATCAGCGAGAGCCCCTCGCCGAGCGGGTGCGCCGCGATCGGGCCACTTCCCGTGTGGCGCAGCCAAAACGCATCGCGGTTATCGGCGATGATCAGGTTGAAGATGCGGTAGGCGGCGGGGTCGAGATAGGTGAGCGCCGCCGCCGCGGCGACCGCGTCGGCATGGTCGAGCGCCTCGAGGACAAGTTCCCCGCGCGAACGCAGACCGGCCGCGGGGCCGAGCGAGCCATGCCGGTTGAGGATGGCGGCGGCGACGCCCCAATCGTTGACCCCGAGCCACGACCCTCCCGCCTCTAAGTCAAGACCGCCGACCACCTCCGCCCGGTCCGGCCAATGGCGGCCGGGCGGCATCGCCCGGCGGTCGATCATCTCGTCGCGGTTCGCCCCGATCACGACTGGCCAGGCGTGCTCGGGGCGGCGCAGGATCACCAGCGTGCACATTCACGTCCTCGCCGATCACGCATGCGGCTGTGATATTGTGCCGATGAGCCGCTGGCGCCACGCGACACGGGATACCACGCCCATGACCACCTTCGACGAACGCGAAAAAGACTTCGAGGCGCGTTTCAAGTACGACCAGGAGCTGCAGTTCAAGGTCACCGCGCGCCGCAACCGGCTATTGGGGTTGTGGGCGGCGGGGCGGATGGGGCTCAGCGGCGAGGCTGCCAACGCCTATGCCAAAGAGGTTGTCGAGGCTGAATTCGCCGGCGGCGACCGCCACGTCATCGACAAGATCATCGCCGACCTCGGCGCCAAAGGCCACGCCGTCACCGAGGCCCAGGTCAAGTTCGAACTCGACCACCTCGCCGAACAGGCCAAGCAGCAGCTCATGCAGGAATAAAGCTCCTCTGCCAAAGCCCCTCTCCCGCACCGCGGGTGAGGGTGCCTGAGGGCGGAGCCCGAAGGCGGGTGAGGGTCTTCGCCTGACCCAATGGACCACCTTTAATGTCATACCGGCGAAGGCCGGGATCCATCCCGCCATGGATACCGGCCTTCGCCGGTATGACAAGAAGGAGGGCGGGTCGCAGAAACCTCCCGAAACGCCAGCGAACATCTCCCGCAATGCGGGAGAGGGGCCGTTTGCATTCCTTGCCGCTTAAACCGGCCGGTTGCCCTTGACCGTGACGCGGTTGCCCGAGCGGGTGTGCGGCCAATAGTCCCACATCGCGTGGTGCTGGACGCAGCGGTTGTCCCAGAAGGCGATCGAGTTCTCGCGCCAGCGAAAGCGGCACTGGAACAGCGGGTTGGCCATGTGCTCGTAGAGATAGCGCAGGATCCCGTCGCTCTCGTCGCGCGGGATCCCGTTGATGTAGCGGGTAAAGCCCTGGTTGACGTAGAGCGCCTTTTTGCCGGTCACCGGGTGGGTGCGCACGACCGGGTGGTCGGCAGAGGGGTAGCTCTCTTTGTCCTTGATCCCGAAATTGGCGTACTGGCCGCGGTAATGCTCGCCATTGTGCCGGGCGGTCAGCCCGTCGAGATAAGTTTTCATGCGGTCCGACAGCGCGTCGTAAGCGGCGTACATGCTGGCGAAGAGGGTGTCGCCGCCCTTGGGCGGGCATTCTCGGATGTAGAGGATGCTGCCCATCGGCGGCTCGGGATCGCACGACACGTCGGTGTGCCAGCCGTCGCCGTTGGCGCGAGGGCTGTCCTTGTCGGCGTGGATGACCATCAGCTCGGGGTGATCGGGCTCCGCGGGCGCCGCCGGATGGATGTGCAGATCGCCGAAGAGGCGGCCGAAGGCGAGGTGCTGGTCCTGGCTCAGATGCTGGTCGCGGAAGAAGATCACCGAGTTTTCGGCGAGCGCGCGATGGATCTCGTCGATCATCTGGTTGCCGAGCGGGCGCGCGAGGTCGACGCCGCTCACTTCGGCGCCGATGATCGGCGTCAATTTGTCGATTCCGATCGTGTCAAACGGGGCCGACTCGTCGCCGACATACTTATAGCGGGGGCCGTTCCTCTCGCGCATCAGGCTCATCGTGGCTCTCCTGTCAGTACCAAGCTCGCCGAAAGCTTAGCCGGCTTCCTCTTCCGTCAATGCCTCGATCGGAACGTCGAACGCCCTTGCAAGGCGAGAAAGCGTTTCGATACTACCGTTCTTTCGATGGGTCTCGATCTGGGCAATCAGATCACGCCCGACATCGGATTGGAAAGATAAATAGAGTTGCGTCCACCCGCGGTGCTCGCGCCAGGCCTTGACCGGATGAGCACCGTCGAGCTCGGCTTTCACCACCTCGATCGGGATCGTAACTTCGACCGGAGCTCCGCGCTCGGCGGCGACGTGCGCTGCAAAGCGCGCATCATCTGCGCGCACCGCCGCGACCGCCGCAATGTCGTCCTCGTCCTCATCGATGCTGCCCAGCGCCGCGACTATCCGCTCCCAATCATCTCGAGATAGCACGACCTCGTCTGTCGTCTCCGATTTCGGTTTGGGAAGCACAAACGACATCGTTACCTCTTGTACACATCGCCCCGCGTGCGGACCAACTCGACCGTTAACAATCCCTCCGACTCGGTCAAGCTAGACAACACGCGATAGTCACCGACCCGCAAACGAAGCAGATCGCTACCAGCGAGCGGCTGTATATCGAAGCTGCGGCCCGTTGGTTCTGCCGCGACGGCCTCAATTCGCGAAAGTATCTGACGCCGGCGATCAGCCGGGATTCGCGAAAGCGACTTCTCCGCAGACCGCGTGAGAACGATCCTTAAGCTGGTGCTCGCCATTGGAACGGGTGCCCCTCCGGACGCCGCCGCGCACCGGGGCAGCTAGCAATCCAAACAGCGCCAACCCCGAGGCCAGCCAACCAGCGATATGCAAGTCAGATATAGGCCGCCACGACGCTGGTGTCGAGGAAAAGTTACTGAAAGTAACAGCGCTTACTCGCCGAAAACCCGGCGGAAGATCGTGTCGACATGCTTCAAGTGATAGCCGGTATCGAACAATCCGTCGATCGCCTGCGGCGGCACGAGGCGGGTGATTTCGGGGTCGGCTTTGAGGCGGTCGGCGAAGCGGCCGTCGCCGTGCCAGGCGGCAATCGCGTGCCCCTGCACCAAAGGGTAGGCGTCCTCGCGGCTCATCCCGGCCTGGGTCAAGGCCAGGAGCACGCGTTGCGAGTCGACGAGGCCACCCAGACTATCGAGGTTGTCGCGCATCCGCTCGGGATAGACGACGAGCCGGTCGACGAGCCCCGTCAGCCGCGCCAATGCAAAATCGAGGAGGGTCGTCGCATCGGGCGCCATCACTCGCTCGACCGAGGAATGCGAGATGTCGCGCTCGTGCCACAGCGCGACGTTTTCCAAGGCTGGGATCACCGTCGCGCGGATCAGCCGGGAGAGCCCGGTCAGGTTCTCCGACAGCACCGGGTTGCGCTTGTGCGGCATCGCGGACGAGCCCTTCTGGCCGGGCGAGAAATATTCCTCGGCCTCGCGCAATTCGGTGCGCTGCAGGTGGCGGATCTCGGTGGCGAGGCGTTCGACGCCCGCGGCGATCAGCGCCAGCGTCATGAAAAACTGGGCATGCCGGTCGCGCGGGATCACCTGGGTCGAGATCGGCTCGGGCACGAGGCCGAGCTGCTCGGCGACATAAGCTTCGACCGCCGGATCGATGTTGGCGAAGGTGCCGATCGCGCCCGAGATCGCGCAGGTCGCGATCTCGCGGCGCGCGGCGAGGAGGCGCTCGCGATCCCGGGCGAACTCGGCCCAATGCCCGGCGAGCTTCAAACCGAAGGTCGTCGGCTCGGCGTGGATGCCGTGGCTGCGGCCGACCGTCGCGGTGTATTTGTGCTCGACCGCGCGGCGCTTCAGGGCGCCAAGCAGCCCGTCGAGATCGTCGATGAGGAGATCGGCCGCCTCCTTCAGCTGCACGGCGAGACAGGTGTCGAGCACATCGCTCGAGGTCATCCCCTGGTGCACGAAGCGCGAATCGGGGCCGACGTTCTCGGCGAGGTTTGTGAGGAACGCGATCGTCTCATGATGCGTCTCGCGCTCGATCTCCCTGATGCGCTCGACCTCGAACGCGCCCTTCTCGCGCACCGCCTCAGCCGCGCTCTGCGGGATCACCCCGAGCCGGGCCTGCGCCTCGCAGGCATGGGTCTCGATGGCGAGCTGGATCCGATAGTAGTTCTGGGGCTCCCAGATCGCCGCCATCTGCGGCCGGCTGTAGCGTGGGATCATGCCGGAATGGCCTCCCCGATCGGCCCCTCGGCGAGGGGCGCCGCGTCGATTGCCGGATCGTAGCCGAGCCGGACCAGCGCGGCGAACATATGCGGCGGCACCGGCGCCGTGACCCTGATCGGCGGCCGTGCCGGATAGAGCGGCAGCCCGATTGCGCGGGCAAGGAGCTGGAGCGGTGCGTCGCCAGTCGGACCAAGACCTGAGCCGCCATACGCCACATCGCCGACCACCGGACAGCCGATTAGGGCGCAATGCACGCGGATCTGGTGGGTGCGCCCGGTGCGCGGCCGCAACTCGAGCCAGGCGCGGCCGTCCCTTGTCCCGAGCACGCGATAATCGGTGATCGCCTCGCGCCCGGCCGGGTCGATCACCATGCGCCAGCCGACGATACCGCGCGGCTGCTTCAGGAGCGCGGCCTCGATCCGGCCCTCGGGGGCGGCGGGTAGGCCCGCCACCACCGCCCAATAGACCTTCTCGACCTTGCCCTCGGCAAACAGTCGCCCGAGCCGGCGCAGCGCCTTCGGATGGCGCCCCAGGACCAGAACGCCCGAGGTGTCGCGGTCGAGCCGGTGAGCGAGCGCCGGCGGCCGTGGTAGGCCAAAACGCAATAGCGGGAACCAATGCTCGAGATTGGCGCCGCCGCCCGGCCCGGCATGGACCGGAATGCCGGGCGGCTTGTCGATGACCAGCACGAGCCCGTCGCGATAGAGCACGCGGTCGATCAGCCCGGCCGGGATCCCGCTCCGATCGCGTCTTTCCGGGTTTGGCTGTATCGCGTGCATAGGACCGAGATTGCTTCGCACGCCGAAGTTTCAAGCCCGGCGGCGCGAGCGGTTACGACGCATTATAGCAGCCGATGAGGGGTTTGGCGTGACCGTCGAAAACCGCCATATTGAACCGGGCTCGATCGTCGTCCGCGACGCGGCGGTCACGACCTGGATCAGCATCGTACCAGCGTCGATCAGCGGCTATACCACCGACCTCCTATATCCGGGCGACCGAGTGGGCGTGGACGGCCGCATCGCCAAAGTCGGCTGGCGCGGGAGCAGGTTCTACCTGGGGGGCGGACATGAGCAGCACGCAGCGGGTTCTCGCCGCCGGGCAGCCCGTATCGGTCAAAGGGCCGTGGCGATCGCCCGGACATCGCCACCTGCACGGCTCGGATTTCACTTGGGCGATTGCCTTTGTCCTACCCTATGCGGCGGTGTACGTCGCCTTTGTCGTCTATCCCTTCGGCTATGCGCTGTGGCTGGCCGGCAAACCGTCGCTCTACGCCGAACTGGTCGCAGATCCGCTCTACTTGTCGACGGTGGTCAATACCTTGCTCTTCGTCGGCCTCGGCGTGAATGTGAAGATGTTTCTGGCCTTGCTCTTGTCCGGCTTCTTCCTGCGCCGACGGTGGTGGATCAGGGCCTTGCTCGCGGTTTATATTTTGCCGTGGGGCGTCGCGGCGGCCCAAGCCTGCGTCTCATTCCACTGGATGCTGATCGGCGAGCTGGGTTTGGTCGACGGCGTATTGTCGGCGGCGTTCGGGATTGACGGTCCAAATTGGTTCGGCGGCCGATGGATCGGCCTGGGATCGGACATCGCCGCCTATATCTGGAAGTGGATGCCCTTCTGGACCGTAATTTTCCTTGCCGCACGGTTGAAGATCCCCCGAGACATTTATGATTCGGCGAAGATTGACGGCGCGACCGGCTACCGCCGCTTCGTCCACGTCACCTTCCCGCTAGTGGCCAACCTCTATCTCCTGTGCACGCTGCTTTCCACGCTTTGGACAGTCGGCGACTTCACGACCGTCTATCTTGTCTCGGGTGGGGGCCCCGCCGGCGCCACGGATGTGCTGGCGACGCTCGGCTTCCACTACGCCTTTGAGACCAGCAGGCCGGCGCTCGGCATCGCGGCGGTGATATCGGCCCTCCCGGTGCTGATCCCGATTGCGATCGTCTTGATGCGCAGGCTCCAGACGAGCGAGGCGCAGCTATGAGCATCACCTTGACCCCCGGTCCGCCGGCGCGCCGGCGCTGGCGGTGGATTCTCACCGAGGCGGGCTCGGCGCTGCTCGGGGTCGTGCTCCTGATCTGGTCGCTCGCGCCGATCTATCAGATGTTTTTGATCGCGCTCGATCCCGAAGAAGGCGAGATCGAGTTCGACGGCAATCTCTGGCCACCCGAGCCGTCGCTTGAGGGCTTTCGCGCCGTGGTGACGCAGAAGGCGCGCTATCTCGAGGATTTCTGGCACCAATTCGGCAACAGCCTTTACATCGGTCTGCTGACAATGGTGCTGACCGTGTTGATCGGCTCGCTGGCGAGCTTTGCCGTGGGCCGGATGCGGCTCAGCAAAGGCTCGCTCCTCACCAACGCCGCTCTCCTTACCTATGCGATCCCGGCATCCTTCCTGATCGTCCCCTACTTCCGCATCATGCATACCTACGGTCTATCGAACAGCCCTTGGGCGGTCATCGCGGCGCAGGTGACCTTTGCACTCCCGTTTGCAATCTTGATGTTGCAGCTCTACGCCAAGTTGATACCGTTCGAACTGGACGACGCGGCCCGTGTTGACGGAGCATCCGCGGCTCAACTGTTTCTTCGCATCTACATGCCGTTAATGATACCGGCGCTGGCGGTCGTTGCCGTCTACGCGCTGCTGCTTGCGTGGAACGACTATTTATATCAGGCGGTGCTGCTCTCGGTCAGGAACATGACCGTTTCGGTGACGCAGGGCCAGCTGTTCGCCGACGTTGACGCGCCGTATAACGCGATGATGGCCGCCGCGATCCTTTATGTGCTGCCGCCGATTGCGCTGTTGTTTGCCCTGCGCCGCTACGTCGTGGCGGGCCTGACGATTGGCGGCACGGGGGATACGCGGGTATCCTAGCGGCGCATGTTTTGAATGAGCCGGGGGTCATGGCCGTGAGCGACACAAACGGGGCGCCGACAATCGAGACCTATCGCTTCGCCGATGATGGCGTCGTGCCGAACAACCCCTTATTGCCGCTCGTCGTCTATCGCGGCGCACTCCCCGCCGGCGGCGACCGCGCGAGCGCCTGCGAGCGGATGTTCGCCGAGCATGGCTGGCCGGATTCCTGGCGCAACGGCATCTACGCTCACCACCATTATCACAGCACCGCGCATGAGGTCCTCGGCATCGCCCGCGGCAATGCCCGGGTGCGGCTCGGCGGCGAGGGCGGGCGGACGGTCGAGCTCGGCGCCGGCGATGTTGTCGTGATCCCGGCCGGGATTGCGCACAAGCGCGAGGCGGCGAGCGGCGACCTCCTCGTAGTCGGCGCCTATCCGCGCGGCCAGCACCCCGACATCTGCCGGGCCGAGGCGGCCGCGCATGATAGCGCCCTTGCCGCCATCGCCCTTGTTCCGCTCCCCGAAGCCGACCCGGTCACCGGACGGGCCGATCCCCTCCTCAAGTGCTGGCGCGGCTAGAGGCAGCGGCCGGCGTAGCGGATCTCGCCGCCATTGCCGAAGGGTCCGTTGGCATCGGGGACATAGTGCCTGGTATCGACGACATAGCCGTCCGGGCACATCGTGTGCGCTTGAAGCGCGTCGGCGAGCCAGTCGCGACGCAGCCGTTCGGCCGTGCCGTCATCGTTTTCGGTCATCACCGTGTTGGTCCGCGCGCTGTAGAGGAACGAGGCGGGGCCGGTGGCGCCGAAGCCTTCGATGCGGGCCGATCCGACGCAACCAACAAGCGAGAGGAGGCAACAGAGAACGAGCGGGCGCATTTGGCCGGAACTCCAGGGTCAAGGCGTTTCTCTATTCCCGATTCGCGCTTGAGGGCAAGCGCCCTGGTTGAACGCTTGTTGAACCGGGGCGGCGACGGCGCAGAATGAGATGCCGCGTCGGCCGTTATCATTGGCGTCAACCCGGGAGCTAAGGCATGGAAAGGCGGAACAATTTCGACCTGCTGCGGCTAGTCGCGGCGATCTCCGTGATCTTCAGCCATGCCTTTCTGTTGTCCGAGAACTCGCAGGATCACGACCCTCTGATGATCCTGACCGGCGGCCAGACGATTCTCGGAGTCGTCGGCGTCTTCGTCTTTTTCACGATCAGCGGCTATCTGGTGACCCAGAGCTTCGATACGACGTCCTCGCCGCTCGTATTCCTCGCCAAGCGCGCGCTGCGGGTCTTCCCCGGGCTTTCCCTCTGCCTCGTTGTCTGCGTTTTTGTCATCGGGCCGCTGGTGACCCATCTGCCGCTCGCCGACTATTTCGGGCACCCTCAGCCCTACCTCTTCCTCCTACACAACGCGGTGCTCGACGTCGGTTACAACCGGCTGCCCGGGGTCCAGTTCTGGCCGGGGAACATCGGCGGCATCGTCAATGGGCCGCTGTGGAGCTTGCCCTGCGAAGTCTTGATGTACCTGATGCTCTTTGCGCTCGGCGTCCTCAAGCTCCTGACGTTGCGAACCGGCCTCGTACTCTTCGTCATCGGGACCCTGTGCCTGTGGTTAGACACCGCCGGCGATACGTTGGGCAGCGCCTTTTGGCTGCTCGGCTTCTTCGCCGCCGGGATCTGCGGCTATCGGCTGCGCGGACCGCGCTTCATCGCCGGGCATTGGGCCCTCCTCGCGCTTCTCGGGCTGGCGCTCAGCATCCCGGCGCGGTTGTTTCTCGTCGCCTTTCCGCTGTTCGGCAGCTATCTGGTGATCTACCTCGCGCTCAACAGGAAGCTGCCGCCGGTGCCGGCCGCCCGTTTCGGGGATCTCTCCTACGGGCTCTACATCTATGGCTGGCCGATCGAGCAGTGCGTCGTCTATTTCAGCGGCGGGGCGGCACCGTGGTGGGAGGTGTTCGGCATCTCGCTCGCGCTGGCGGTGCCGGTCGCTTTCCTGTCCTGGCACGCAATCGAGCGCCGTTGCCGGTGGCGCGCCCGCCCGCGCGAGGGCGGGCCGCTTGCTCCCGTTGGTATCCCGGTCGGCTTGTAGGCGGCCCTTCTACCCGGCCGGGGCCAAGCGCTGCGCCGGCGCTGCGAGGCGGCGCGAGCGCAACGGCTTCAGGACCAACAGCGCCAGCGCGACGACCGCGAAATTCATCAAGGCCGTGACGACAAAGACGGCGTGCCAATTCCCGGTCACCGATTTAAGGATGTTGGCGAACGGCACGAGAAAGGCTGAGGCGCCCTTGGCGGTGTAGAGCAGACTCAAATTCGTGGTCGCGAATTTGGGGCCGAAGGTGTCGGTGCAGGTAGACGGGAACAGGCTGAAGATCTCGCCCCAGGTGAGGAATATCAGCCCCGCGAAGAGGACGAAGGCCCAAGGCGAAGTCCCGGCGCTGCCTAAGAGCCAATAACTGATCCCGCCCAGCCCGAACGCGATCGCCATCGTGTTCTCGCGGCCGATCTGGTCCGAAATCCAGCCGAACAACGGCCGCGCCGCTCCGTTGGCGACGTTGTCGACGAGGAGGGCGACAGTGAGGGTCGTGCCGCCGAGGAAGATGATCGTGTCGGCGACGTGGTAATCCTTGGCGATCAGCGCGATCTGGGCGGTTGCCATCAATCCGCTGGCGGACACCAGCACGAACATGACGTAGAGCACCCAGAATACCGGAGCGGCGAGCACCTGCGCCGGGGAATAGCTCTCGGCCGACTGGACGACGCTGGCCACCCTGGCGCTCGGCAAATGGTCGGGGCTCGGGGCGCGCAGAAACCAAGCGAGGATGAAAACGATGGCGCCCTGCACGAGGCCGAACCAGAAAAAGGCTGTTTGATAGCCGCCGGCCTCGATCACCGCGCGGATCGGAATGACCGTAATGGCCGCGCCTGCCCCGAAGCCCGCCGCGGTCAGGCCGACGGCAAGTCCGCGCCGGTCGGGGAACCATTTGACCGCGAGACCGACGCTTGTGGCGTAGACCGCCCCGGCGCCAATCCCGGAGACGACCGCGCCGGCATAGAGAAGCGCGAGGCTGTCGGCCAAGGAGTTGATGATCCAGCCGATCGCGACGAGGATGCCGCCCACGGCGACGACAATCTTGGGACCGAGCCGGTCCGCGAGCCAGCCCTCGACCGGCGTCAGCCAGGTCTCCAGGGCGACGAAGATGCTGAAGGCGATCTGGATGTCGGCAATGGCCCAGCCATGGGCCTGGTTCATCGGCCGGACAAACAGCGTCCAGCCATATTGCAGATTGGCGATCATCACCATGCAGACGATGCCGAACGCCAGTTGCCCCCACCGGTAAAGCGAGGGTTGCGCGCGCGCGGCATCGATCTGAGCCATCTGCCTCCTCCCCGATCTCATTCTTCTCGCCGTTGAACGGCGACATCACAGGGACTTATCGCGGCGCCCGCCGCCGATATCAACGGCTTTTTGGTTTGATCTTTACGACGCATCGCAGCTTCTGGTGCGCAACCCGGGCGTTTGCGCGGGCGAGAATGATTGCCGGGGGCGTCCCAAAATGCCGATACTCGGCGAGTTTATCTGCGGCGGGAGGATCCAATGAGCCTGGTCGTTTCGGACAAATCTCGCGTTGGCGCCTGTGAGGGCTGTCACCCCCACCCGGAGCCACTTGACCGGCGCCCGGGATTGGACCGGCGCCGGCTGCTGGCGATGCTCGGGATCGGCGCTGGCGGCGTCGTCGCCGGGACGATCCTGCCGGGGTGGCGGGCGTTTGCCGCTCCCGGCACCGATGCCTTGCTGCTCAATTGCATCGATTACCGGCTGACCGCGGCGACGACGCACTACATGACAAAACAGGGGATGGCCGGCAAATACGACCAGTTCATTCTCGCCGGCGCCGCGCTCGGCGCGAAGAACGACAAATTCCCGGCCTGGGGGACGACCTTCTGGGAGCATGTCCAGGTCGCGATCGACCTGCACGGCATCAAGAAGATCATCGTCATGGATCATCGCGACTGCGGCGCCTACAAGGCGATTCTCGGTCTCGATCTCGCCGCCAAGCCAAAGGAGGAGTTCGACGCCCATGCCGCGCAGATGCGCTCGCTACGGGCCGACATCGCCAGCAAACATCCGAAGCTCGCGGTTGAGCTGCTGCTGATGGCGCTCGACGGCAAGGTCGAGAAGGTTGCCTAGGCGGCGCTGCCCTACTTTTCCCCTCTCCGCCCTTCAGGGGGGAGAGGGAGGGGCCCGCGCCAAAGGCGTGGGAGGGTGAGGTGAGTATTGGCTACCGCTCTGGAATCTCCCACCTCACCCCAACCCTCTCCGCCCCCCAATGGACCGTGGCGGGCGGAGAGGGAGCAAAAGGTGGGGTTTTCGCTGCAGCCGCTTTATCTCTCTTGATGATCGTCGCGCTTGCCGCGAGAGCCGCCTGGGGAGCCGACGACAAGCCTGCCGCCGCCGCACCCGAATTGCCGACGCGGGTCGAGACCCGGCATACGATCAATCTCGGGGCGCGTTCGCTCGATTATCGCGCGGTCGCCGAAACCATCGGCCTCACCAACCGCAAGGGCGAGCCCGTTGCCTCGATCTACACCGTATCCTATCTGGCCGATCCGCCGGCCGGAACGCAGCGGCCGGTCGCGTTCGTGTTCAATGGCGGCCCCGGCGCGGCGTCGGTGTTCCTGCATCTCGGCGCGCTCGGCCCGCGTATCCTCGATACGCCGGCGAGTGGCGCGGTGCCGGGTCCGCCAGTGCGGCTCGTCGACAACCAATCGACCTGGCTTCCCTTCACCGACCTGGTGTTCGTCGATCCCGTCGGCACCGGCTTCAGCCGCGGCCGGGGCAAGGAGGACAATCCGGACAAGCCGTTCTGGAACGTGCGCGGCGACCTCGACTCGCTGGGCGCGGTGGTGCGCCGCTGGCTGACCCGCCATGAACGCTGGAGCGCGCCGGTGTTTCTCGTCGGCGAGAGTTATGGCGGGCTGCGCGCCGCCGCCTTGGCGCACAGCCTCGAGCGCGATGTCGGGATCAGCGTCAGCGGCCTTGTCTTGATTTCGCCCGCGCTCGATGTCGCGGTCCTCCACCCCGATATCAGCGACACGCTGGCGCCGGCCTTCCAATTGCCGAGCTACGCCGCCGCTTCCGCCGCGCTCTCCGGGGCAGAAGCGGGCGCCGACGAGGCCGCCGAGCGTTTCGCCCTGTCGGACTATCTCGTCGGCCTCGCCGGGATGAAGGGCATTCCGGCCGCCGGCGATCCGTTCATCGCGCGCATCGCCCGGCTGATCGGCCTCTCCGACGACATCGTCCGGCGCGCGCGTGGGCGGGTGCCGAACCAGGTGTTCGCGCACGAGCTGCGCCGCGCGCAAGGCGAGATCCTGAGCCTCTACGACGCCACCGTCACGCGCCCGGCAGGCGCCAATCCGTCGGACGACCATGCCGGCGACCCGGTGCTCGACCCGGCGATCGCCGCCTATACCGCCGCGTTCGACAGCTATGCGCCCGACGCGCTCGGCTACCGCACCGAAGAGCCCTATCGGGTGCTGGCGCGCGAGGTGTCGCGGGAGTGGAACTGGGATGCCGCGCGCGGCCCAGAGGGCGATGGTGCGGGCGGTGGTGCGGGCGGGCTCGGCCTGGCGCTGTCCTCGCTCGAAGAGACGCTGCTCCAGCACCCCGGGACAAAGCTGCTCGTCGCCAACGGCCTCTACGATCTGGTGACCCCCTATCTCGCCTCGCGCTGGCTGGTCGATCAGCTCGCCGTGCCCGAAGCGGTGCGCGCCGCGATCGGCCTGCGCGTCTATGAGGGCGGGCATATGATGTACATGCGCCCCAAATCGCGCGCCGCGCTGGCCGCGGATGCCGCGGACACCTTCGCCTCCCAAAGCGCCGCGCCGTCGCGCTGACGGCGGGCATCGGACGGACGCCGGGCGCGCGTCCGCGCCGCGCGCCCCGGTGAACCAGCGCTCGCACGAGCGCGATCTCCTGTGCGTGTGCGGGCTGGCCGCGGTCGAGGCGCTGTTCAGCAGCGACCCCGGCCGGGTCGAGCGGCTGTTTTACGAGCCGCGTCTCGCCGGTGCGCTGGGGCGGCCGCGCCGCGCTCTCGCCAAGACCCACAAGCCCTACCGCGAGGTCGAGGCCGACGAATTGGCGCGCATCGCCGGCACGATGCGCCACGGCGGGGTGGTCGCGGTGGCGCGCCCCAAACCGCCGCTTCCGCTCGATCCCAGGCTCGCTGCCGGCTGGGCCCGCGACGGCCGGCCGCTCGTGATCCTCGACGGCATCGGCAACCCGCATAATCTCGGCGCCATCGTCCGCAGCGTCGCTTATTTCGGGGTCGCGCGTATCCTCTTGGCCGAGCGGCCCGACCAGGCGCTGCCCTCGGCGGCGAGCTATCGCGTCGCCGAGGGCGCGCTCGACCGCGTCATGCTGTATCGAGCGCCGCTCTCGACCGCACTGCCGGCGCTGAAGCCATTCTATCGCGTCGTCGGCACCGCCCTCGCTGGCGGCGTTGCGCTCGCCGGATTGCGCCGCGACCGGCCGGTGGCGGTGATTCTCGGCAACGAGGAGAGCGGGATCGATCCGGCGATTCTCGCGCTATGCGACACGGTCGTGACAATCCCCGGCAGCGGGCAGGTGCAATCCTTGAATGTCGCCGCCGCGGCGGCGGTCCTGCTTTATGCGTTGCGTTCGGGGTGATGGCACACGGAACGATAATTGTAAGCGGCGTTGGTACCGCCTCAGTTTATTTGAAGCCTCGCTACATGATCGCGCATCGCGTCCAAGAAGCCGTGCATTTCGGCCAGCAGCCGGAGCGCATCCCCTAATAGGGTGCTGCGACTGTTCCGAAGACGTCCGATGAGGGCCTCCTGCCGGCCGATTCGGTCTTCCTGCTCCGCCACATGCCGGATGCACATCTGCAATTCTGTCTCACCTGCCCTCATGGCGTCTTTCTGCGATGATCTGCCCAGCCGATTGAGTAGAAATGCCTAAGTGCAAATGTCGCGGCAATTCCGTTTATACGTTTAATGAGGTGGCACGTCCAATATCGGAAAGACGCGACAGACCACATCGAGAGGCATCCAAGCCCCGAGCGGGCCATTGAATCTGCCTGCCGTCTGATCGATGACGGTTGCGATGTCTACGGCGTCGGCACCGGGCCGCTCAGCGACTCAATCGAGAGAGAGCAGATCGCCCAAATCTATGTCATGTGGGCGAGAGCGAAAATGCCGTTCGGCAAATTTTCAACCTGACGCAGTACCACAGCGTTGCATTTCTGTCACTGTTTCGCGCCCAGCAGCAGCCGGTCGAGCGCCGCCAGCAGCGCGTCGGCCGCTGCCGGCTCGGCTTCGAGATGGCGCAGCACGAGCGCGGCGGCTTCGAGCGTCGACAAGGCTGCGCGGCGCGGTTCGCGGCGCAGCCGGCCGAAGCGGGCCGGGGCGGAAGGGTTCGCCACCAGGCGTTGCAGCTTCAAGAGCCACGGGTTGCGCCACCACAGCGTCTTCGCCTCCTTCCAGCTGCCGTCGAGCAGCACGATGCCGTCGAGGCTGCGCAGGATCCGCGCCGGATCGGCCATCGGCTCGCCGTCACGGCCGAGGAGCATGATCTCGCCTGCCTCCCCGAGCGTCTTCGGGCGCGCTGACCCGAGATAGAGGACGCCCCAGCGCCTGGGGTCGGCCGGGCGCCCCAGCGCCCGCGTCAGGTTCGGCCAGGACAGACCGGCGACGAGCCTGGCGCGGCGCAATGCGGCAATTGCTACGGCGGCCGTCGCCAGCGGCTCGCGCCGCTCCTGCGGGTGCTGCAGGACCAGCACGAACAGGCGGTTGTCGATCGCCGCCTCGGAAATCGCCTCGGGGCCCGCCTGGTCACCGGCTGAAATCGAACATCTCCATTAGATCGCCGATCGCCGGCGGGTTTTTCGGGACGTACGGGGTGTCCGGGTCGAGGAGCGGGTTCGGCAGGTTGTCGCGGCTCTCGGCGGAGATCGTTGGCAGATGCCAATTCGCTTCGACGAATTTGTCGAACGACACGTGGTCGTAATAGGTATGGATGACGCCGCGCCCCCGCGAATAGGGCGACACCACGACCAGCGGAACCCGGCTGCCGTCGCCGAAAAAGTCGATCGGCTGAACATAGCCCGAATCGTAATAGCCGCCGCTTTCATCTGTTGTGATCATGATCGCCGTGTCCCGCCACAGTTCCGGCTGAGCCTCGATCATCTCGACGATCTTTCGGCAGAACGCCTCGAACAGCCCGAATTTCGACGAAGCCGGGTGGCCGTCGAGATAAAGCGAGGGCTTGACGATTCCCACCGCCGGCAATGCGCCCTTGGCGATATCGCCATAGAGCTCCGCGACGCCCTGCAGGTTCCGGCGCAGCTCCGGGTCGGTCATGATCTCCGTCGAGTACTGAAACGGATTGCACAGCGGACAGTATCGGCGGTTGGCGAAGCTTCCCCGCCCGCCGTCCCAACCCGCGCCGTAATACCGCCAGGAAACGCCGCGGGCCGCCAAGAGCAGCCCAAGATTGGGCTGCCGGCTCGGCGGGATGGTGAACTCGCGGGGCCCGAGCGGCGCCGGGGTGCCGTCGCCGCGATACCCCACATTATAGTTGTTGACGAGGTAGTAGGCTCCCTCCCGGCAATTGCCGCCGCGGAACGGCTGGTAGGGCAGCGAGTTCAGATAATCGCTGATCGCCTTGACGCCGGGCTGCGCGGCGTCGGCGCACTTGACGTAGGACCCGCCGGCATAGCCGTCCTCTGTGTACCAATTGTCGGTGCCGGGCATCGCGTCGGGGTTCTCGATCTGGTTGGGGGGCGGGGCCGCCGGGCTGCCGTCGGCTGCGGCATGGAACATCGCGCCGCCATAGCCGATCGCGATGTGATTGGCGCCGGTGCCCCCCATGACCGCCTGATGGTAGTTGTCGCCGAGCGCATAGCGATGCGCGAGATCGCTCAGATAGCCAACATCCCCCGCGCCACTGTTATAGACTCCCATCGCAACCCCGCCCTGGTGGGTACTTTGGCTGGTGAAGTCGGGAGGCTGCCGGCGGCCGTTGCTGCCCGCACCGACCGTTGTCGCGACCCACGGGAAGAGATCGTTCTGGCAGCCGCCCGGGTTCGCCGGCGTGGCGGCGCTGGGGTCGCAGTCGAGCTGCTGCCACATCTGGAAGAACCGGTGGATCGGGTCGCCGGCATAGGCATCATAGGCGATTGTCCGGGTGATGACGAAGGGGCCGTTGGGAAGCTCCGCCGGAAACCTGGTATCGGCGACCCGCTTCGGCAGCCCGGTGCCGCCGGTGGTCAGAAGCTGGTAGGAATCCTCGGGCAAGGCGGGCTCGGCGGCCCGCGCCGCAGCGACCGAGGCAAACGGCGGATTGGTCGGGGCGCTGTCAGTGGACGGGGGCGGCAGCGTGGCGAAGGGCACAGTCTTCGCCGGGTGATTGGAATAGCTGCCGGTCGCCCTGGCCTGCCACTGCCGGGCCCGCGCAAAGTTCGCGCCGGGGCTGCCATCTGCGTTGAGGATCTGCTGAGACATTAGGTTGAAGACGCTCTGGCCGGGACCCGGGCGAAACAGCCCAAAGAGATGATCGAAGCTGCGGTTTTCGCCGAGGATCAACAGGACATGCTTGATCGGCGTTCGGGTGGCGCCGTCCCCGGGCGCCTGCGCCCCTGCCGGCGCGACGCCGAGCGTCCCGGCCAGTGCGATCAGGACGCCAGCCCCCAAACCGGCCCGCAATTCCGTCATACGCGACCCCCATCAGCCTCGCTGCTTCCCCCCCCCCACGCTACTCGATCTTCGTAAGATGCCCTACGGTCCAAACCGAATTAGTCGAACGGCGGCGAATGACCGAGAGGGGGTGGAGAGCCGTCATTCGGTTCAGCGAACTGGGCGACCCCAAGATCGCCGAGCATCGCGGGCGCCTCGCCCGCCTGGAGGGTTTGGCCGAGCGGGGCGGCATCTGCGTCAGCCGGGTGGTGCGCGACGAAATTCGCGACAAGCTCGACCTCGCCTTCGACGACATGGGTGAACGAAGCCTCAAGAATATCGTCCGGCCGATGCGGGTGTTCCGAGTCGGACCGCGGCCGTCCCGGCCGCATGCGGGCGAGACGCCCGCGGTCCAATTTCCGACCCGAACGCCTCAAACCCGCGGCGCGCCGAGCGGGTTGAGGCGGATTCCCTTGCGCAAATTGCGGTAGGGGAGCGCCGCGGGGTCGGAGACATGGGCGCCGGGGGACACGACGCAGAGGACCCGCTCGGCGATCGGCTCGAAATCGGCGCGGAAATGCACCGTCGATTTGAGCGCCAGGATCGGCACCTTGGCCGGCTCGACCCCGACATGGCGAAACATCTCCTGGTCGGCGGCCTGGATACGCCGGGCCGCGAGCACCGCCGAGACGCCGCTGCCCTCGTCGGTGACCAGCGCCATCGGGCCGATCTGGAAGCGGGCGCCGCCATACATCGGGCCGGTGCCGGTGAACTCGCCGCTGCCGAGGCGCACGACGCGCCACTCGGCCGCGACCGGCACCTCGCCGGCAAAGCCGATTTTGGCGCCGACCCGGCCATCGAGGAGCGCCCCTTCGCCGCAAGCGACCGCCGCCGCGGCGGCTTCCGGATCGACGATCATCCCGATGACCGCCCCAACCGCCCGCTGGGCGATGAGGGCGCGCAAGAGGCCGACCGTGTCCGAGGTGCCGCCGGCGCCGGGGTTATCCTGGATGTCGGCGAGGACGACCGGCTTTGTCGCATGCCGCGCCAGGAGCAGCGCCTCGGCGACCGCCTCCTCGGGCGTATAAAGCTTGCCGGCAAAGGCGGCCTCGCGCTCGCCAATCGCGGCGGCGATGCGGTCGGCCGCGGCCTCGGCGGCTTCCCGGTCGTGGCCGTAGACGACGAGCGCCGGGCCGCATTGGGCGATGTCGGCCGGCGGGAACCCCGGCGTATGGGTGATGCTGACGATGCCCTGGTTGTGGGAAGCTCCAGGACTTCGCGAAGAACCGCCGCGCTCGATCTCCTCGATGAGCGCGAAGATGCCGCGTGCCGGCTCGGCGCCGGTGCACTGCCAGACCAGCGGGACGAGGAAACCCAGCTGGCGATAGGCCTTGTAGAGCGGCCGGCGCTCTATGAGGAGGCGAAGGAGCAACTGGGCGGCACGGGCGCCGGTCGCGGCCATGTCGATATGCGGGTAGGTGCGATAGCCGACCATCGCGCTCGAGTAACGCACCATCTCCGGCGTCATGTTGGTGTGGTAGTCGAGGCTGGCGACGATCGGCACCGAATCGCCGACAAGGGCGCGGATGCGGCGCAATAGTTCGCCCTCGCCGTCCTCGTAATGTTCGGCCACCATCGCGCCGTGGAGGTCGAGATAGATGCCGTCGATATGTCCCTTGGCGGCGCCTTGCGCGGCGAGATCCTCGAGGATCGCGCCCGCTATCCGCTCATAGGCCGCGCGCTCGACATGAGCGGAGGGTGGCGCCGAGCACCAGCACAGCGGCAGAAGCTCGTGGCCCCGCGCCTGCAACGCCTCGACCGCGCCGGCGATCGGGATGTTGTAGCCCTGGACGGCGTCGATCAACCCGGCCCCGCGGACAAAGCCGGGCCACGCGTCGGCCCGCTCGAAATCGGCCCAGGTCGCGCGCTGCGGCGCAAAGGTGTTGGTCTCGTGCTGGAACCCGCCGACCGCGATCCGCGCCATTCGATGCTCTCCTGCCTCCGCACACCCGATCACAACCGTGAGTTTAAACCCGATTCCGCCAGGACCTGATCTTTCTGGCCGAGATCAGGTGAACTTCGCTCCTAGGTTGCATAGGCCTTGGGGGCTGGAGAACACCCGGCCGCCGCCGATTACCGTTGCCACAGCAGCAATCCTTGCTATCGAAAACTTTGCATACCTCCACCATAGTGAGATAATAATATAGCAATTTTAGTGGAATATCAAGAACGGGGAGGGAGTCGAATCACTTTTTGCGACGGATGAATGCCCACTCGCAACCCACGATCGACCGCCCGCTTTGGTGTGGAATTGAGACCTTCACCCGGACGTGTCCGGCGGCCGCTTCGCGCCGATAACGGCCGTCCGATCTTCGTCGGCGCTAGCAGCGCGCCGCGGCCTTGCACAATAGGCGGTTGTGCGAGGCATCCCAGGTGTTTAGCACCTCAAGGCATTACGCCGGCGTACCCCCTTCCAGGCCATCTGCGACGCCTGGACAAACAATCCCACCCTCTTCAAAATCAAACCGCACCACCTCATGCCGGGACCACACACCTAGGTCTGACCCTAAGAAGGCGAACTTTACCGGTCTGAGAGAAAAACACGAAAGGAGGCATAGGACAGCCACAGGCGCCGTGAGCCGAGAAAATCCATTCCCAAAATTATTCCGGCATCGCGGATTCTTAAATCGGTGACAACGATCTCGGGATTGCGGACGACAATCGGGCCGATATCCAATCGCTCGAACCGATGTACGCGCGAGCTTAGCTCTTCTCCGGTGCTACCCTTGCTTTTAATCGACTGATCGCGTGCAAGTACCGCCTCTGTCATGCCCATCGCGCGCGCTGTTGTCGTCGAGAGGGTAGTCTTCTGTGCGCCGGTGTCGATGATGGCGGTAATCCTGTGGCCATCGAGCTGCACCGGAAAGAACAGGTGATCGCTGAGCGATCGGCCGGCGCTGATATCGGCATATCGACCTGGCCATTGTGGCCCCGTGGGCCCACATGCCCCCCTCTCGTATAGCACCATTCGATGGCGTGGCAGGTCGAGATCGATGTCGAAGCTGCCGATCGCATCGGCACCCAGTACGCCGTCGAGGGCCATCGAAAAGAATGGCGGTGTCGCAATCTGCGCGACGGTAACGCGACCCCACGGAATAGCCGCGTGGCCGACGGCAAAGCTGTGCAACTCGATCTCGCGCGTCGGTAGCGTGCCTGCGATGCCATGGAGACCACGCTGAAACTCGACGCGTGGCGTTTGGCCACCAATTCGTTTTGCGGCGACGGGCGTCAGGACTGTTCGCTGGGCGCCTGTATCAAGCAAAAGCATGAGCGGGAAGCCATTGGCGAAGACGGTGACAAGCGGGGTGCTGTTCAGGGTAGCGACGGTGGTGCTCCCCGCTGGCGCTGCACTACAGCCCGTCGCATCAGCTACGGATTGTACGTCGTGGACAATCGACAACGCTGACGTGCCGGCGAAAGGGGGCCAGGATTCCTCAGCATGCCCCGCAATCACCGATAGGGCGGTCAAAATGGCACCGCTGATTAAAGCTCGCATGGGTTTAGAGTGCACCTCATGGTCCGCGTTACGACGATGAACGCATCGGCGATGCGCCGTTGGCTATACCCGACAGGCGCGCCGATCTCCATCACTGTAAGGCCTTGAAAGAGCTGGAGCTAAAAACGCAAAAGAAACCCCCAGCTTTGCAGGCCGGGGGTTTCGATGTCGAGGCCCGCGCTGGTCGCCGGCTAATGCCCGCTTACGTCAGTCATTGCCCCGGCAAACTTGCGCGCTGGTAGGTCTACCAGTGGTGCCAATGGTAGCCCCAGCCATAATGGGGGCCGTAGTAGCCGTGCCATCCGCCGTAGCCGTAGCCGTAATGGTTCGGCACGCAGTAGCCCCAGGGATTGGGATGAAAAGCCGGACCGCAGCCGCCCGACACCTGCATCAGGGTCGCGGAAATCGGCGCGGGGACGTTCGGAATTGCGGGGGCGGCATTTGCCACCGCGGGGACCGCGGCCAGAGCCAAGGAGCTGATCAACGTCAAGGCTGCTAAGCGCATTGTGGTCTTCCCTTCGGAATATGCGTCATCAGAACGACGCACGCAGGAGGGAGGATAGCCGCAAGAGATGCACGGACGGCGTGACCCCCTTCACATCGCGCCGGAAAGATCGTCCGCGTATCGTCCAGCATTTTAATCAAATCCAGACGGGCGTCACGCAGCGGGCTCATTCTCACCCAGCCGTATCAGCCTTCCCCGAAAGGGGCATCGGGTCGGCCTGCACATCCCCTTCTGTGACGATGAGTGGATCGAGGTCGGCGCGACCTCGAGCATCGAGGAAGCATAGTTGGCGCTCGCTCCCAGAGCCTTGTCCGTCCACGATGACGCATCGTCATAGCGGCTGGCGAGGAAATGCGCCGCCGCGGTCCCGCTCTGCACGGCGAAAACGGCAGCATAATGGGGGCGCCGGGTCGGAGGGAGAACGCGGGAGGTTGCCATGGATTGGGGAAGCGGCAGATAATAAAGTTGTAAACAAATGATGCGTCTGGCACAGCAATGGGTGGAGCGGCAACGCGCGCAGGCAAGGCTGATCCAGAACCGTTGGAGGCGGTCCGTTCGTGCAGAACTTGGCCGGTGACCGTAATGTGCCGGATGGCGCGCCTCGAACCTCGCCTTTGGGGTGGCTAGGCAATGTCCTCGTCGGACAGGTCGCCCGCATTCCAGTCAGTGTGCGGGCCAAGCTGCTTGCGGCGTTTCTCGCGATTGTCGTTCTGTTCATCATGCTGGGCGGAGTTGGGGTTCGCGTTCTGAGTGCAATGAACCAGCGCACCGGAGCGCTGATCGATAGCGAAATGAAGATTTCCGCCTATCGCGAAGTGCAGCGCGACACGATCCTGCGGCTTGCGACGATGTCCAGCCTGCTGTGGATGGCCGACCAGGAGACGCTCGACAAGAACATGCGCCAGCTTGAGGAATCCGCGCACGATGTGGAGCGACTCCAGCTCCTCGCCCGCGACGAAGAGGGCCTGGTAACCGAGATTCGCCAGGATTACGACCGCTTCGTCGCCGTCGCGAAGCGGATCGTCGATTTAGCCAAAGCGGGAAATGTCGACCACGCCGGCGCCCTCCAGAGCGATGAGGCTCAGCCGCTGGCGGCCAATCTCGAAAAGTTGACCAACCAACTGGTGGGCAAGGCCGAGACCGATATCAGGACCCTCATCGAGGAGAACGATGCGGCCTATCGCACGGCGCGGATGGTCGTGATCATTCTCAGCGTCGCCAGTATCGGCATCGCGCTGCTTCTCGGCCGGACGATTTCATGGTCGGTGGTCGGACCGCTGATGGAAATCGACCGCCGGTTGAGCCGCATCGCAAAGGGCGACTTTCTGCAGCGCATTTCGATAGCCAACCGCGACGAACTCGGCGCTCTCGCCGAGAATGTCAACCGCACCTCCGAGCAATTGGGCCGGCTCTATCAGGACCTCGAAGTTGCCAGCCAGCATAAATCGGCATTCCTGGCGACGATGAGCCACGAACTGCGCACGCCGCTCAACGCGATCATCGGCTATACCGAAATGCTGCAGGAGACCGCCGCCGACGACGGAAACGACATTTATCTGTCCGATCTTGACAAGATCTCCAGCGCCGGGCGCCACCTTCTGCAGCTGATCAACGACATCCTCGACCTTTCTAAGATCGAGGCCGGCAAGATGGATATGTATCTCGAGCAGGTCGACATCTCCGGCCTGCTCGACGAGGTTGTGGCGATCGGCACGCCCCTCGCGGCTGCCAACGGAAACCGTTTCGACGTGATCCGCCCGGAAAGTCTTGCGACGCTCTATACCGACCGAACCAAGCTCAAGCAAAGTCTGCTGAACCTGTTGAGCAACGCAGCCAAGTTTTGTAAGGATGGCGCGATCACTCTCAGGGTGCAGGCTTCAGACGGCGAGATTTTGTTCGCGGTGACCGATAGCGGAATAGGGATGACCGAGGAACAGGTCGGGACGCTGTTCGAGGCCTTCCATCAGGCCGATGCGTCGACGACCCGGCATTACGGGGGCACAGGGCTCGGCCTTGCGATCACCAGGCATTTTTGCCAGATGCTCGGCGGCCGGGTTGCCGTCGAGAGCACCCCTGGGCAAGGGTCGACCTTCACCCTGATCCTACCGATCCAACAGCCATCCTCGAGGGCCGAGGGCGGCGAGCTTCCCGTCGGCACGCGGCTGCAACCGGGCGCCGCCCCCCTCGTCATGGTGGTCGATGACAACCCGGATGCACGTGCGATTCTCGTGGCGACGGTGCGCAAGTCCGGATACCGCGCAATCGAAGCAGCCGACGGCGATACCGCACTAGCGCTGGCGCGGACGCAGCGGCCCGATCTGATCACCCTTGACGTACTGATGCCTCAGCGCGACGGCTGGGCGGTGCTGTCCGCGCTCAAGGCCGAGGCCGAATTGCGCGATACGCCGGTCATCATCGTGACGATGCTTGCCGACCGCAACATCGCATTGTCGCTCGGGGCCACCGAGTTCATCACAAAGCCGGTCGACCGGGCTCACCTCGCGTCGGTGATACGGCAAAATCTCTGCGCTGGCGGCACGGTTCTCGTCACCGATGACGACCCCGGTGCCCGCGCGCTGGCCCGGCGCCATTTGACGGCCCTCGGATGCACCGTCGCCGAGGCGGTAGATGGTCGCGACGCCCTGGAGTGGCTGAAGGGTCACCCGACTCCAGCGATGATCCTGCTAGATCTGATGATGCCGGTTATGGACGGGTTTGCCTTTTTGCAAGAGATTGCGCGGCATGCTGAGTGGCGTGACATTCCGGTGGTGATCCTGACCGCGAAGGAACTCGATCCGGCCGAACGCGAGGCGTTGGCCGGGCGCGCCCGGGCGGTGATCGGAAAGGGCGCCGACGATCTTGCGGCGGCGTTGCAGCAGGCCCTGCAACGCCTGCCGCAGGCACAGCAAGCCATTGCCGGGTGAAAGGTTTCTCTATGCCTGTGATCCTGATTGTTGAGGATAACGAGATGAACCGCGACATGCTGTCGCGGCGGCTTACTCGCCGCGGCTACGAGGTCAGGATCGCGGTCGACGGAGTCGCGGGCATCACCGCCGCTCAGAATGAGAAGCCGGACCTGATCCTGATGGACATGAGCCTACCAGGGATCGACGGCTGGGAGGCGACCCGGCGGCTCAAAGGCGACGCCGCCACCCAGGCGATTCCGGTGATCGGCCTGTCAGCTCATGCGATGACCGGCGATCGTGATCGTGCCCTCGCGGCGGGCTGCGACGATTATGACACCAAGCCGATCGATTTGCCGCGCCTGCTGGGAAAGATCGAGGCGCTAGCGGGCGGGGGAGCCGGTGGCTCCGGATGACAGGACGCCCCACGCCGCTCGCGGAGCCCGGTGACGAAGCGCCATCGAGCCGCGCGCAGCAGGCGCTTGCGGCCTTCGTTCGCCAGGAATTCCGCTCGCCGGTAGCCGCGATCATTGGCTATCTCGACTTTCTGCTTGCCGATGCGCGCGCGAGCACGCTCGAAGACGCGGTCTCCGACCTCCAGCACATGCGGTTGGCAGCGACGCACCTGGACGAGATGGTCAATCGGCTCGTCGAACGGTCGGGTGTGGATCATCGGGAGACCGGCGAGGATCGCGTCGCGCTACACAGCCGCCTGCGCCACGATCTGAGGACGCCGCTGAATGCGATCAAGGGGTACGGCGAACTGCTGATCGAGGAGGCGCGCGACGGCGAGCATGATGCCGTATTGCCTGATCTGGAGCGCGTGCTGGACCTTACCAACCGCTTGCTTGGGCAGTTCGACCGGCTGCTCGAACTGGCCGGGATCAGCGATGACCGGCACGAACGGGTGGACGAAGATTCCCGCTTGGCGGCCGAGATCGTCGGCCGCGTGCTGGCGACGGTGAAGCCAATCGAAGCCGACGACGCAGCTGAGCGGCCCCTCATATCTAGCCGGCTCCTCGTCGTCGACGACACCGCGGCGGATCGCGAATTGCTGTCGCGGCGATTGCAGCGAGACGGGCATGAGGTCGTCACCGCCGATACCGGCGAGACCGCGCTCGAGCTTGTTGCCGCGAGCGGGTTCGATCTGGTCCTGCTCGACCTGATGCTGCCGGGGATGAGCGGCTTCGAGGTGCTGTCTCAACTCAAGAGCGACGTTCACACGCGGGCGATCCCGGTAATCATGATCTCGGCGCTCGACGAGATCGACAGCGCGGTGCGCTGCATCGAGGCCGGCGCCGAAGACTACCTGAGTAAGCCCTTCAATCCGGTGCTGCTGCGCGCGCGTGTCGGCGCCTGTCTCGATCGCAAGCGTCTGCACGACCGCGAGCGGGCCATCACCAACGAATTGCGCGCCGAGAAAGAGCGCTCCGAGGCGCTGCTCCTGCAGATCCTGCCGCGCCAGATCGTCGAGCGCATGCGCGCCGGCGAAATGCTGATCGCCGATCACATTCCCGACGCGACCATCCTATTTTCCGATTTGGTGAACTTCACCGCCCTATCGCGCGATCTCGCGCCTCAGGAAACAGTGAAGCTTCTCGATCTGCTGTTTTCGCGCTTCGACGAACTCACCGAGCGCGCAGGCCTGGAAAAGATCAAGACGATCGGCGACGGCTATATGATCGCCGGTGGGGTCCTCGAACCGCGCCGTGATCACGCCGAGGCAATGGCCGAGATCGCGCTGGCGATGCATGATGCCGCGGCGGACACATCGCGCACGCTCGGGATGCTGAGCGCTCCGCTTCAGCTGCGCATTGGATTGCACACCGGGCCGCTCGTTGCCGGTGTGATCGGCACCCAAAAATTTGTATACGACGTGTGGGGCGATACGGTGAACACGGCGAGCCGCATGGAAAAGTATGGGGCGCCGGATCGGGTTCATGTCTCGGCCGCGACCCGCGGACGGCTCGGCGACAAGTTTCGGTTTGAGGCGCGTGACCAGCTCGAAGTGAAGGGCAAGGGGACGATGGAAACGTTCTTTCTCGACCCTCTCTGACCCGCCAGGTCGGCCGCCGTAAATCCACATTTTCATCCCGAACAGACCATCTGCTGCATCTCCGCTTCAGATTAGATGAGTTCGGTCGGCACGAAGGTCCGCTAAGGTGAGGTGCACGGTGCACGATCCGCCCCGGAGTTTTCGACTGGAGCTAGCGGCCGTTGTGGGTCGAGCTTACCAGGTGAAATGCAATTTCTGAGAACGGCCGGTTCCGGCGCAATGGCGTCGATCCCCGTCTGGCCGCTCAAGGTCGGCTTCCCACACCTTGAACGAACCCGCTCTCGCGGGAGGGCGGCGTGGGCGCCGGTGCATTTTTGGCGCTGGCCCCGATCGCCTATCAGAACAAGTCGGTGGTCTACGATCTGCTGTTCCGCACGGCGGTCGAGACGCTGCTCATCATCGGCGCTGATCCAAAGCATCTCGGCGCCCGCAACGGGCGCTCGCGGTCGTTACCAAAGCACGGACGGGAAATACGCGCGGGCTCACGCGCCGCCCAGCGCCTCGTCCAAATCGCGGATCAGATCCTCGGCGGTTTCGAGGCCCACTGAGAGGCGGACGACGTCGGGGCCGGCGCCGGCGGCTTCGCGCTGCTCGTCGCTAAGCTGGCGGTGGGTTGTCGAGGCGGGGTGCAGGATGAGGCTGCGGGTGTCGCCGATATTGGCGAGGTGGGAGAAGAGGCGCACGCTCTCGACGAGCTTGATTCCGGCTTCGAAGCCGCCCTTGACCCCGAAGGTGAAGACCGCGCCCGCCCCCTTCGGCAGGTATTTCCTGGCCAGCTCATAATACGGGCTCGATTTGAGGCCGGCGTAGGAGACCCAGGCGACGCGGCTATGGCCGGCGAGAAATTCGGCGACCTTCTGCGCGTTCTGGACATGCCGCTCCATGCGGACATGGAGGCTCTCGATGCCGGTGATCGTCAGAAAGGCGTTCATCGGCGAGAGGGTCGGGCCGAAATCGCGGAGCGCCACGGCGCGCGCCTTGGTGGTAAAGGCGAAATCGCCGAAATTCTCGAAGAATTTGAGGCCGTGATAGGCCGGCTCGGGATCGGTCAAGGACGGGAAGCGGTTGCCTTGGCCCCAATCGAAGCGGCCCGATTCGACGACCATCCCGCCGAGCGCGGCGCCATGGCCGCCCAAGAACTTGGTCGTCGAATGGACGATCAGGTCGGCGCCCCATTCGAAGGGCCGGCACAGATAGGGGGTGGCGAGCGTGTTGTCGACGATGAGCGGGATGCCGGCCTCATGCGCGATATGCCCGATTTTTTCGATATCGACGACGATGCCGCCGGGGTTGGCGAGGTTTTCGACAAAGATCGCCTTGCATCTGGGGGTGAGCGCCCGGCGAAAATTCTCCGGGTCGGTCGGGTCGACGAAATGGCATTTCCAGCCGAGCTTCGGGAACGACAGGCCGAACTGGGTCAACGAGCCGCCATAGAGATTGCGCGAGGCGAGGAATTCGTCGCCCGGCTGCATCAGCGTGAAGAACGTGAGGAATTGCGCGGCGTGGCCCGAGGCCGCCGCGACCGCGGCGCGGCCGCCTTCGAGACTGGCGATGCGCTCTTCGAGGACCGATACGGTCGGGTTGGTCAGGCGCGAATAGATGTAGCCGAAATTGTGCAGGTTGAAGAGCGAGGCGGCATGGTCGACATCCTCAAAGACATACGATGTCGTCTGGTAGATCGGGGTCGAGCGGGCGCCGGTAGTCGGGTCGGGCGCGGCGCCGGCGTGGACCGCCAGGGTCTCGAAACCATAGTTCTGGTTATGCGAGGCCTGCGCCGGGCGTTCGTTTGTTCGCTCCCGGGCGCGGCGTGGCCGGGGGGCTTGGGGCGCGCGGTTCCGGATGATGCCGCTGTTGACCCCGCTCCACGACAATTCGCCGCCCAATCGCCCGAACTCGATCTTTGGGCAGCGGTTCATGATGATTTCGAGGCCGGCCGCTTCGCCCCGCGTGGCAGCTTCATCGTTGCGGATGCCGAGCTGCATCCACACGACCGGCGCGTGAATCGCGATCGCGTCCTCGACAATCGTCGTGGCCTCGCTCGCCGGGCGGAAGACATCGACCATGTCGATGGGTTCGGGAATGTCGCGCAGCGCGGCGTAGACTTTTTCGCCGAGCAGCAGCTGGCCGGCGATGCCGGGGTTGACCGGGATCACCCGGTAGCCCTTGCCCTGCAGGTATTTCATCACGAAATAGCTCGGCCGGTTCCAGTTGGACGAGGCGCCGACCATCGCGATCGTGCGCACCCGCTCGAGGACTCCGCGGATCTGCGCGTCGGAATACGGGATCGGCTCGAGCTGGCTCATGGCGCCTCGCAATTCACCAGGGAGATATTTTTCATCCTATCGCAAGCCGGCCACGGATGCGCGGCGGGAAACGCCGCCGCCGCCATCGGAGATTGCGCGCGAAACCGGCCGGATCACAGCGGTAATTCACAACAAATTCATGATGTTCGTTCGATACAGGCGGCCCAATTTGCGCTATGGTCGACTGGTCGGTCGTTGTCGGGTGGCTTAACCGTCACTTAACCGAAAATGGGCAAAATGCGTTGACGTGGGTGGAAAGAAGGCTGACATTTGAATTTATCGGACCCGCGCCAAGGATCGTTTGAGGCTGCGATCTTTGCCCGGGCGCGCGGCGTTCCGGAACCCGCTTTCGGACGCTCCGCGGGCGGTCTTACCCTCCAGGAGAGGATTCATGGCCCCGGGGATAGCGGTAATGATGGATCGAATGCGTTCCGCGCTGATGGCGCTGCGGGCCGACCGTTCGGGTGCGACGGTGATCGAATACGCCCTGGTAGCAGGGCTGATATCGATTTCGATCGTGTTCTGGGCGGCGATGATCGGTACCTCGGTGAGCGGCTTTTTCAAGTCGGTCGCCTCCGGTCTCTGAGATCGCCGTGTCTGTTACCGGCCGGTTCGCCGGCTGTCGGGCCACTTGAGCGCCGGGCGGAAAGGCCGCATCCTCGCCGTCGCCGGCGCGCGCCGGCACGGAACAGCCATCGAGGGAGAGCCGCAATGACCACCGGATGGCAGCCCGCCCAAGCCTATCCCGACCCGGCAATCATTACCCTCGATCCGCGTTTCGAGCCGCTGCGGCCGCCGATGAATGCCGAGGTCGAGCGGCTGTACACCGGCTGCCGGTGGAGCGAGGGTCCGGTCTGGATCGGCGATCAGCGCTCGTTGTTGTGGAGCGACATCCCCAACAACCGCATCCTCAGATGGGACGAGGAAACCGGCGAGGTCAGCATCTTCCGCAAGCCCTCGAACAACGCCAACGGCAACACCCGCGACCGGCAGGGGCGGCTGGTCACCTGCGAGCACCTCACGCGGCGGGTGACCCGGACCGAGCATGACGGCTCGATCACGGTCATTTGCAACCGCTTCGAGCACAAGCCGCTCAACTCGCCCAATGACGTCGTCGTCAAATCCGACGGCTCGGTCTGGTTCACCGATCCCACGTTCGGGATCGGCGGCAATTACGAGGGCCACAGGGCCGAGCCCGAACTGCCGACCAACGTCTATCGCGTCGACGGCCGCACCGGGCGCGCCACGGTCGCCGCCGAAGGGCTGAGCGGGCCGAACGGCCTCGCCTTCTCGCCCGACGAGTCGCGTCTCTACATCGTCGAGTCGCGCGCCCGGCCGCGGGCGATCCGCCTCTTCGACGTCGTTGCCGACGGCACCAAACTCGCCAACCCGCGCAACTTCGCCGATCTCGGCGACGGCACGCCCGACGGCTTCCGCTGCGATGTCCAGGGCAATCTGTGGTGCGGCTGGGGGATGAGCGAGGCGCTCAACGGGGTCGCCGTTTTCGCCCCCGACGGGACGATGATCGGCCGCATTGCGCTGCCCGAGCGCTGCGCCAATCTGTGTTTCGGCGGGCTGAAACGCAACCGCCTGTTCATGGCGGCGAGCCACTCGCTCTACGCGGTCTACGTCAACACCGAGGGCGCAGTCGGCGGCTAGGAATTCGCCCGCCCGGCTGGCTCGACCGCTTTTCGTAATCCTTCGGGTTTTCCCGCACCCGCTGATAGCGGTCTATTTCGTGCATGGCGGGTCCGCCCCATCATCACGGAGGATCCGGATGAACCGGCGGGATTTGCTGAAATCGGCCAGTGTCATCGCTCTCGCCCCACGGATTGCCGGTGCGGCACTTATCGACCGCGAGACGCTGCGCTTTCCTGCCGACTTCCTCTGGGGGACCGCGACCTCGGCCTATCAGGTGGAAGGCCGCGCCGACCGCCGCGCCGACTGCATCTGGGACCGCTTTACGAGAATAGCCGGGGAGATTGGCGACGGCAGCAACGGCGACATCGCCTGCGATCAGTACCACCGTTATCCGGAAGACGTCGCCCTGATGGCGCGGGCCGGGCTCAAGGCCTACCGCTTTTCGATCTCCTGGGCGCGCGTCTTGCCGGAGGGCAGCGGCCAGCCCGACCAGGCCGGGCTCGATTTTTATAGCCGGCTCACCGATACGCTGTTGCGCGCCGGCATCGAGCCGTGGGTCTGCCTCTACCACTGGGACCTGCCCCAGGCGCTGCAGGATCGCGGCGGCTGGACGGAGCGCGCGATCGCCGATTGGTATGCTGAGTACGCCGGGCTCGTCGCACGCCGGCTTGGTGATCGCGCGACGCGCTGGATCACGTTCAACGAGCCGATGGTGCATGCCGTTCTCGGCCATGGGCTGGGCGAGCATGCCCCGGGGTTGCGCGGGCGCCAACCGATGTTCGCGGCATTCCATCACCAGAACCTGGCGCACGGCCGCGGGGTTCTGAGCCTTCGAGCGGAGGGCGGTGCGCGCTTCCGGATCGGTACGGTCTTGAACCTGCAGCCGGTGCGGCCGGCCGAAGGGCTCGCCGAGAATGTCCCCGCCGCAGAGATGTGGGACGCGGTTTGGAACAGGGCCGCGCTCGACCCGGTGCTTGCCGGACGCTATCCGAAGCTGCTGGAGCGATCCTTCGAGCCGTTGCAGCAGGCCGGCGATCTCTCCGAGATAAAGCAGCCGGTCGACTTCATCGGCCTCAATTACTACGGTCCGATGTATCAAAAGGTGGACCCCAAGGGGCTGGTCGGCACCAATTGGGGAGCGATGCCGCCGGATATCCATCCGAACGCGTTGGGCTGGCCGATCGACGCCAACGGCCTCGTCGAGACCCTCGCGGATTTGCGCGATAACTATGGCAACCCGGCGGTCTTTGTGACCGAAAACGGCGCTTGCGTTGCGGACACGGTTGGACCGGCCGGCAGCATCGACGACCAGGGCCGGATCGCCTATCTGCGCGACCATATCGCAGCCTCTCACCGTGCGATCGGTGAGGGCGCCAGTCTGCACGGTTATTTTGTCTGGACCATCATCGACAATTTCGAATGGTCGCACGGGTATGGCGCGCCATTCGGCCTGGTCAAGGTCGACCGCACTACCCTCCAGCGCGCGCCCAAAGCCTCATACGAGTGGTTTGCCCAAGTGGCGCGGACCGGCGCCATTTAAAGCAGCATCGGATGAGACGCGATCCCCCAATCGTCATCCCCGGGCTTGACCCGGCCATCCACGTCTTCCGACCGCCGCGATGTCGCCAAAAAAAGGTCGACCGACTTGAGCCCTTCATCACCGCGCCAGCGCATGGTTGGCTCGGCGAGTAAGCGGACGTTCGGGATATGAGCATGGAGCCGCTGATATAAATGAGCCACGCGCGGTCTCTAAACCGCGTCACCCGGATGGCGACGCGATGCGGATCGCGCTATAGCGCCAACAGCCGGTCGCGCAACGCTGCGTCCTTGCGCAATTCGGCGGCCGGGCCGGTGTAGCGGATGCTGCCCTTTTCGAGAACGTAGACGCGGTCGGCGAGGGCGAGTGAAAAGTCGACTCCCTGCTCGGCCAAGAGAATCGTCACGCCCTGCGCCTTCAGCTCACCGATCTTGGTGAGCAACGCCTCAACCACGAGCGGCGCCAAACCCTCCGACGGCTCGTCGAGCAGCAGCAGTTCGGGGTTTCCCATCAGGGTGCGCGCGATTGTCAGCATCTGCTGCTCGCCGCCCGAGAGAAAGCCGCCCGGCCGGTTTCTCAGCTCGCGCAACACCGGGAAAAGCTCATAGACCGCACCAGTATTCCAGCGCCCGGGGCGGCGCGCCGCGCGCGCGGCGATATCAAGGTTCTCCCGAACATTCAGTTCGGCGAAGACGCGGCGGTCCTCGGGGACATAGCCGATCCCGGCGCGCGCCACCCGGTGCGGCGGCCAGCCTGCGATATCGCTGCCCTTCCACAGCACCCGCCCGCTCGTCGGCCGCACCAATCCCATCACCGAGCGGATCGTCGTCGTCTTGCCGACCCCGTTGCGGCCGAGGAGGCAGACGCACTCCCCCGCCGCGATGTCGAGCGAGATGCCGAACAGCACCCGGCTGAGACCATAGGCGCTGTGGAGGTCTTCGACGGCGAGCAGCGTCGTCATTGCGTGTGGACGAGCCCGTGGCCGAGATAGACCCGCCGCACCTCGGGGTCGTTGCGCACATCGGCGGGCGCGCCTTCGGCGATCACCTGTCCCTGGTGCAGCACCGCGATCTTCCGCGCGATCTGAAAGACCACCTCCATATCGTGCTCGGTGAACAAGAGGGTCAGCGAACGCTCGGCGGCGATCCGCTCCAGCAGCGCGATCGTCTCATGCGTCTCGCTCGCCGACATGCCGGCGGTCGGCTCGTCGAGCAGCAGCACTTGCGGGTCGCTGGCCAATGCCAGGCCGAGCTCGAGCTGCTTCTGGTTGCCGTAGCTGAGGGTCCCCGCGATCGTGTTCTCCGCGCCGGCAAGCCCGATTGAGGCAAGTAGGGCCTCGGTCTCGTCGCGGTAGAGCGCGTCGGAACGCGCCCAGAAATTGCGGCCGCGGCGGCGATGCACGATAAAGGCGGCCTGGAGATTTTCGAATACGGTCAATTTCTGGAAGATGTTGGTGCGCTGGAACGAGCGTCCGATCCCCATGCGGCAGATGCGGTGCGGCGCCGCGCCGGTGATGTCGCGGCCGTCGAGCCGTACCGTGCCGCTATCCGGCCGCAGATGCCCGGTGATCAGGTTGAACAGTGTCGACTTGCCGGCGCCGTTGGGGCCGATCACGGCCGCGATCTGACGGGTATCGACCGTCAGGCTGACATTGCTCACCGCGCGGAAGCCGGCGAAGGATTTATTGAGGCCGGAGACTTCAAGCACGGCGGGTGTTCCGCAGGCGGGTCCACAGGGTGTCGATCCCGCCGACGATCCCGCCCGGGAACGCGAACAAGAGCAGCAAGAGGATCGCGCCGAGGACGAACGACCAATACTCCGTATAGTCGGTGATCTCCTGGTTGAGCCAAACCAGCGCCGCGGCGCCGACCGGCGGTCCCCAGAAATAGCCCATGCCGCCGAGGATCGTCATGATCATGACCTCGGCCGATTTCGACCAGAACACGTAATCGGCGAAGACACCGCGGCTGAAAATTCCGTAGAGCGCTCCGGCGAGCCCGGCAAAGGCGCCGGCGACGACGAAGGCGGCGAGCTGATAGGCGCGCACGTTGACGCCGATAAAGCCGGCGCGCTCGGGGTTGTCGCGGATCGCCGTCAAGACCCGGCCGAACGGCGAGCGCACGATCCTGTGCAAAACGGCCAGCGATACCGCGATCAGCACTAGCGATAACAGGTAGAAGCGGTCGCCGATGGATAGATCCGTCAGACCCGGGACCGCCGACATCCAATCGAGATGGGGGTAGGGGATCTCCGGCAGGCCCTGGTCGCCGCCGGTCACGTCGTTCCATTTGTAGCAGATCGCCCAGACGATCTGCGAAAACGCCAGGGTCAGCATGGCGAAATAGAGCTTGATCAGGCGCACGCAGAAATATCCGGAAATGAGCGCGAACGCCGCGGTGCCCAGCCCCGCCGCCGGAAAGGCGAGGGTGAACGGCACGCCGTAGGTCTTCATCAAAATGCCGCAGACATAGGCGCCGACGCCGAAATAGGCGACATGCCCGAACGAGACGAGGCCGGTCGTTCCGAGCAGCAGGTTGAGGCTGACGGCGAACAGCGCGTCGATGATGATCTGCTCGGCGAGGAAGACATTGTAGCGCGAGCCGAGCCACGGCACCGTGGCGAGGATCAGGAAGACGATCAGGGTCCACGGAAGGCGGCGGGGAAGTGCGGCGCGGTCTGAGGCCGTCACAATGGCCGCCCGAACAGGCCCCATGGGCGGATGATCAGGATGACGGCCATCAGCGCGAAGACCGAAAACAGCGAGAAGCCGGGAAAGATGAGGATGCCGAACGACAGCACCTCGCCGTAGATCACCGAGCCCCAAAACGTGCCCCAGAGCGAGCCCATCCCGCCGATCACGACGACGATGAAGGCCTGTACGATGATCAAGACGTCCATCCCCGGCACGATGCCTTGGACTGGCGTCACCAGAGCGCCCGAGAGGCCGGCGAGGAATGCGCTGACCACGAACATGCCGGTGTATAGCGTGCCGACATTCGCGCCGAGCGCGCCGAGCATCTCACGGTCCATCTGGGCGGCCCGCACCATCCGCCCGACACCGGTCCGGTTCAGCGCCAGCCACCCGCCAAAGGCGATCGCCGGGCCGATCGCGACGATGAAGAGGGTATAGAGCGGTTGGGTAGTGCCGAAGATCTGGACGCTGCCGGCGAGCACCGGCGGGGTCGACACCGAGAGCTGGCCGGTGCCCCAGATGAACTTTGCCGCATCGCCCAGGATCAGCACCAGCCCGTAGGTGAAAAGCAGCTGATAGAGCTCCTCGCGGCCGTAGAGCGAACGGAAGAACAGTCGCTCGACGACCGCGCCAAGAGCGCCGACGCCCAATGCCGCGAACAGCGCCGCCGGCCAGAACGCCTCGCCCGACGGGTGCAGCCATTCCACCATCTGCCAGGCGAGATAGGCGCCGATCATGTAGAACGAGCCATGCGCGAAGTTGATGACGCGCATGACGCCAAACACCAGCGACAGTCCCGAGGCGATCAGGAACAGGAACATCGCGGTGGTCAGGCCGCCCATGAACTGGCTAAACAGAAACGAGGGCGCCACCGCCGATCAATCTCCCAGGATGCGCGCGTCGCCCGCGCCGATGTCGCCGCCGCGGGCGTTCCGCTTTCCAGCTGCAGTGGTCAATTGATCGTCGACGGCGGCAACGACACCGGATTTTGAATGACGGCGAAGGGATAGGCTGCGTCCTTGACCATCGTCCCCCAGTATTCGGGGCTCAAGGTCTCGTGGGTCGTGGCGCTGAAGGTCCGTTTGCCGACCGGCGTGTCGAAGGTCAGGCCGAGCAGGGCCTGGGCGACGTCGTCGCTCTTGGTATTTCCCGCCTTCTTGATGCCATCGGCAAGCGCCTCGATCGCTTCGTACCCGACGATCGCCCAGCCCGAGCCATATTCGGACTTCATGGACGCCTTGAGGTTCTTCTCAAAAGCCTGGTGCTCGGCCGGTTCGCCCGGGCCGCCCCAGACCACCGGGTCGTAGGCGTCGGCGATGATGCCGTAGGGATAGTTGTCGCCGAGCGCCTGCGCCTCGTCGACCGTGCCGACCTCGGCGGGGTCGAGCATCCGGTTCTTGATCGCCTTGTAATAGCCGAGCGGCGTCGCTTCCTTGGTGAACGTGACAAAATCGCCGGCGAACAGCGAGCAATAGACGGCATCGGGCTTCTTGCCCATCTGCGCGGTGATAAACGGGGTGAAATCGGCTTCGCCGAGTTTCGGCCATTCCTGATCGACGATCTGGATATCGGGGCGCAGCTTTTTGATCTTGTCGACGAAGGAGCCAATCGAATCGCGGCCATATGCGTAGTCGGGAGCGATCGTGGCGACGGTTTTGACGTCGGTCCACTTGGCCATCAGGCTCGCTCCGGCGGTTCCTTCGACGTCGGTGTTGGAGGCGATGCGGAATATATAGGGATGCAGGTTTGGCGGCTGGGTGAGTTCGGTCAACTTCGCCGTCGGCGCCACGAAGACGATCTTGTTTTCCTTGGCGACCGTGGAGACCGCCGGCGCCTCGGCCGAGGTCAGGGTGCCGGCGAGGAAATCGACGCTGTTCTTGATGATCAACTCGCGCGCGAGCCGCACCGCTTCGTCGGCGTTGGCCTTGCTGTCGCGCGACATAAGTTCGAGCTTGCGGCCAAGAACGCCGCCCTTGGCGTTGATCTCGGCGACCGCCATTTCCGCGCCCTTGAGGATCGGCACGCCGTAAGTGGCGGTCGGTCCGGAAAGCGGGATCGGAAAGCCGATCTTGATCGAATCGGCCGCCGACGCGCCAAAGGGGACACTCGCCGCGGCGGCGAGGATGAAAGATGGCAAATGACGGAACCGCATCCAGGCCTCCCGAAGACAGGCCTCCGTGATGCGCGTGCTGCGCAAGCGGAGGCTCGAAGCGGCCTGAACCTGTATTCCCAGGTCCGGCCAACGAGGGTGATTTACTGTCTCCGCGAGGCGTTCTGCAACGAAATTAAATTGCGACCACCCCGGTTGGCGGGTTGCCCTCCTCGCAGCGCTGAAACTGGTGCGTAGGTCAATACTCCTTGTAGGGCAGGAACTTGCCGGAGAGCGTCAGCTTGACGCGGTCGCCTTTCGGGTCGGGCTGGCGCTCGATCGTCATGTCGAAATCGATGGCGCTCATGATGCCGTCGCCGAACTCCTCCTGGATCAGCTCCTTCCAGGTGGTGCCGTAGACCTGCACAAGCTCGTAAAAGCGGTAGATCAGCGGGTCCGTAGGCACCGCGCCGGGCAGCGAGCCGCGATAGGGCACCTCCTGCAGCAGCAGGGTTTCTTCCGCGGTGAGCCCGAACAGCACGGCGGCGCGCTCGGCCTGCTCGGGGCGGAGCTTCATCTGGCCCATCAGCGCCGCCGTGAGATAGACCGGCGAGCCGCCGCCGATCTCGGCGACGACCGTCTTCCAGCTCAGCTGTTTGAGCCGCTTCTGCGAGAGGATCTTCTCAGTCAGCTCGGCGCGGACCATCGCAGTCTCCCCTGATCGTCAACCGCCGAACCCTGTAGCAACGGCCGTGCCAATACCGCCGCGCTCCTGGCGCTCCCGGATGGCTCTCAGTAGAGCCCGCCGGTGCCGCCGCTCGGTCGCGCCGACCGGGGCACCGGATACTGGCGCATCTGCGGCACCGGATAGCCCGGCGCTGGCGCGGGATAGCCCGCGATGCGCGGCGCCCCGTAGCCCGACGCCCCGGCGCCCGGCGTCCCGTAGTTCGGTACCGCGTAACTCGACGCCCCGTAGTTCGGTACGCCGTAATTCCACGCCCCGTAGTTTGGTGCCGCGGGCGGCGCATCGTCAGGGGTCGCCGGCATCGCATAGTCGCGGTCGGCCGGGCTCGCCCGCGCGGGCATCGTGTTGCCGCTGTACTCCTTCACCGCCGGCGCGCTCTGATCGACAATCGGGTGGTCCTCGTCGAGATTTGCCACGCGGCCCGCGCTGTAGGAGGCGCTTGCCACAAGCGGCGCCGCGTCGGGCGGCGCCGGGAACGGTTTCGCCGGTACGTCCTTCAGCGCCTGCGCCATGAAATCTCGGAAGATCGGCGCGGCGACATGGCCGCCGACCTCGCCGTCGCCGAGCGTGCGCGGATCGTCGAAGCCGACAAACACCCCGGCAACGAGATCGGGCGAGAACCCGACGAACCAGGCGTCGAACCAGTCGCTCGTCGTCCCGGTCTTGCCGGCGAGGGGCTTCCCGACCGCGGCGACCGCAATGCCGGTGCCGCGCTGGACGACGCCCTGCATCATCGAGAGGATCTGGTAGTCGGCCTTCGGGCTGACCAGCGGGTCGCGCCTGGTCGGCTTATAGAGCACCACATTATCGGCGAATGCCGCGCCCGGCACCGCGATCGAGGAGGGATCGGGCGGGCCGCTCGGACGATAGAGCGCGCCAGCGTCGGCGCCGCTGCCCGGGCCGCCCGCGACAAAGCACCCGGCGCAGTCCTTCGTGCCCTTTTGGTAGATGACCCGCCCGTTGCGGTCCTGCACGACATCAATCACCGACGGCAGCAGCCAATGCCCGCCATTGTCGAGCATCGCGTACGCGTTGGTCAGGCGTAAGAGCGTCGTCTCGCCGGCACCCAGCGACATCGAATAGTAAAGCGGCATCCGGTCCATGACGTCGAAGTTCTGCACGGTCTGAGCAATGGCCGGCAGCCCGATCATCGTCGCCAGCCGCGCGGTCACCATATTGCGCGAATGAATGAGCGCATCTTCGAGCGTCGTCGGCCCGACATAGCCGGCCTCGTAATTGACCGGCCGCCAGGGCGGCAGCCCAGGACCCTGGGAGAGCTCGATCGGCGCATCATCGACGACGCTCGACGGGGTGAACCCGTCATCCATCGCGGTGACGTAGACGAATGGCTTGAAGGCCGAGCCCGGCTGGCGCTTGGCCTGCGTCGCCCGGTCGAACTGGCTCTGCTGGAACGACCAGCCGCCCACCAGGGCGAAGACCCGCCCGGTCTTCGGATCCGTCACGACGACCCCGCCGCTGACATCCGGGATCTGGCGCAGCGCGTAGCGCGGGGCGGCATTGGGCTGGACGGCATTGGGCGGGGCGGCGCGGCCCTTTGCCGGCGCGGCGGTCAGGCGGGGCTCGACCAGCACAATATCGCCCGGCTTGACGACGTCCCGGGTCTGGCGCACGCCCGCTCCCACCCGCTGGTCGTCGAGCGTGCGGCGGGCCCAGCGTAATTCGTCGAGCGGGAGGCGCCCGGTGCCGCCGCTCTTCAGCGCCAGAGTCGCGCCGCCGCCGTCGATCGCGGTTACCGCGGCGAGCTGCCAGGAGCCCGGACCGGGTGGGTCGACCGTGCTCGAAAGGGCGCCCTCGGCCGCCGCGCCGCTCGGCAGATGAAGGAGCGGCCCGCGCCAGCCGTGGCGCCGGTCGTATTCTACGAGGCCCCGGCGGAACGCGGTTTCGGCCATCTCCTGATAGACCGGGTGATAGCTCGTGTGCACCGTCAAGCCACCCTCATAGACGGCCTTCTCGCCAAACCGGCCGATCAGCTCGCGCCGCACCTCTTCAACGAAATACCCGTTCTGCCCGCCGGCCTGGTCCCCGGCCTCGTCCCCTGGGGGATCGCCGCGCAGATGCACGACGATGGGCTCGGCCATCGCGGCCTTCGCGTGCTTCTCGCTGATCCAGCCGAGATCGGCCATCCCTTCGAGCACCCAGTCGCGCCGCGCCCGCGCCGCGGCTAGATGATGGATCGGGTTGTAGTTATTGGGCGCCTTCGGCAATGCCGCGATAAAAGCAACTTCGGCGAGGCTCAACCGGTCGAGCGGCTTTTCGAAATAGGTTTCGGCGGCGGCGGCGACGCCATAAGCGCCGGCGCCGAGATAGATCTCGTTGAGATAGATTTCGAGAATTTGGTTTTTGCTCAGCGTGCGCTCGAGGCGGTAGGCGAGCATCGCCTCCTTGATCTTGCGCGTCACCGAGACCTCGTTGGTCAGCAGGAAATGGCGGACCACCTGCTGGGTGATCGTCGAGGCGCCCATCGGCCGCTGACCGCGGCGCAAGCGCAGGACATCGGCCATCGCCGCGCGGAAGATGGCGCCCGGGTTGACGCCGTCATGAGTGTAGAAGTCGCGGTCCTCGGCGGCGAGAAAGGCCTCGATCACCACCCGCGGGACCTTTCCGATCGAGACGGGGATGCGGTGCTCGCTCTCGAATTCGGTCATCAGGCTGCCGTCGCCGGCATAGACCTTGCTGCCGGTCGCCGGCAGGTAATGGGCGAGCTGCTGATAATCCGGCAGATCGCGCCCGAAATGCGCCAGGGTGACGCCGACAAAGCCGCCGACCCCGAGCGCGGCGAGCACAAAAAGGATAAAGGCGGCGCGCGCGGTCCCGCGCAGAAGCCGCAGCATCAGGCGGGCACGGCCAGGGCCGCGCGCGAGTTGAGCTGTCGCCGGGCGCGGGTCTGCCGATGCCGTATCAGTGCTGATTCAGACACAGCTGCCTCCCACCCGATGCCTCGTCGGCGAGCACCCTATGAACAGCGGCGGAGGCGAAATGGTCCCGGAGATTTTTGTCCAGCCGGGGGATTGCGAGAGCCTATTCCCAGGGCCCCCGCGGGCGGGTGTAGCCCGGCCCGGCATCGGGCACGCTGCCGTGGTGAAAGGTCTGCCGGCCGGCGAGAGCGCCCGGCGCCACGGTCGCCCAAATCGGGGTCTTTTGTGGCTGCAGCAAGACGACCCGGCGCGGCCGCAACAAGAGGAACAGGATGATGCCGGTGACGAAACCGCCGACATGCGCCCAGAACGCCACGCCCGGCGCGGCCGGGCCGGCGGCCAGCCCGCTCAACAGCTGCATCGCGAACCACAAGCCGAGGAGGACCCATGCGGGGACCGTGACGATCCAAAAGAAGATCACGATCCAGACCAGGCAATGCACGTTGGCGCGCGGATAGGTCACGAGGTAGGCGCCGAGCACCCCGGCAATCGCGCCGCTCGCGCCGATCATCGGCACCTGCGAGGAGGTGGCTGCGAGTGCCTGGATCAGCGCTGCCGCAACCCCGCTGCCGAGATAAAGCACGACGAAGCGAAGGCGTCCGAGCAGATCCTCGACGTTGTTTCCGAAAATCCACAGGAACAGCATGTTGCCGCCGAGATGTAGCCATCCGCCGTGCAGGAACATGCTGGTGAGGAGCGTCGCCCAGGGCGGGATGATGGCGAGTTCGGGCGGCAAACGGGGATGACCAAACAGCCGCGCCGGGATCATCCCGAATTGAAAGGCGACGATTTCCGGATCCTGCCCGAGCTGCCACAAAAACGCGCCGATGCACATGCCGATGAGGGCATAGGTGACGACCGGCGTGTGCTGGATCGGGTTGTCGTCGTAAAGCGGCAGCGCGAAGATCACGAGCCGAGGCTCGCGAAAGCCCGCCGCGCCACGCTTGGCACCCAGATTCGCCGCATCACCGCCGTCACAGGTTTCCCCAGATCAGTACACTTCCTGAGGTGCATAGAAGCAGCAGTATAATCACGCCGAATCGTCTGTCATTGAGTCGTCCATAGGTGTGGGCACCGAGCCATGCGCCGCCAATCGTGCCCGGCAGTGCGGCCAATAACGCCCAGCCGACCTCGGCGGTGAGCAACCCGGCGAACGCATGCGAGACAAGCGCGATGCTCAATACCGTGAGATTGTACGCTTGAAACACACCGCGGCTTTCCTCTTTTCCCCAACCCCTGACCGTCGCCCACATCGTCGGCAGCGGTCCCGACAACCCGGCGAGGCCGCCCAGAACACCGCCCCCGAAACCAATCGCACCATCCGCGACCCTACCGCCCCAGACGCTCTTGGCCTGTGATCCGCGCAACAACATGTACGCGGAGAATAAGAGGAGGAGGCCGCCGATCGCGAGTTTCAGAATTCGCGTGTCGAGATGCGAGAGCAGCACGGTGCCGAGCGGGACGCCAAAGAGGCCTGGCACGATGAAAGGAAGGACACGCTTTCTTTCGATCGCATGCCAGATCGTCGGCAGAGTTTGCGCTTGCGCGACGATCGAGCACACCACCACGAGGGAGGCGGCGACGGGCGGTGATACAGCAAAGAGCCAAACGCCCATCGCCGTTATTCCCGTGCCAAATCCTACAAGTCCCGAAACGAAGCCGCCGGCGAGCGCGCCACAGACAATTACGACGAATTGTTCGGTCCCCATGAGGTGCGGGGGCTCGCGAACGCCTGCCGGTCAACGTCTGCCGGAGGGCAGCGCTGCGGCGCCGCTCGTCAGGAGCCGACGAGGCCGAGTTGCGGGCTCGACGGCTCGGCGAAGCGTTGCTTGGGGATGCGCCCGGCGAGCCGCGCGAGGCGCCCGCCCTCGACCGCGGCGCGCATCGCCGCCGCCATCCGTACCGGATCGTGCGATTTGGCGATCGCGGTATCGATCATCACCGCATCGCACCCCAATTCCATCGCCTGGGCGGCGTCCGACGCCGTGCCGATGCCGGCATCGAGCACGACCGGCACCGGGCTCCGGGTGCAGATCAGCTCGATCGCGGCGGGGTTGGCGATCCCCATGCCAGAGCCGATCAGCGACCCCAGCGGCATGACCGCGGCACACCCGACATCGGCGAGCTTCTGGCAGGCGACCGGGTCCTCGTTGCAATAGGGCAGAACGACAAAGCCTTTGCGCACCAATTCGTCGGCGGCATGGACCAATTGCTCGACATCGGGATAGAGGAGGTCGCGATCGCCGATCAATTCGAGCTTGACCCAATTGGTTTCCAGCGCCTCGCGCGCCAATTCCGCGGTCAGGATCGCGTCCTTCGCGGTGACGCAGCCCGAGGTGTTGGGCAACAGCCGGTAACGGCCGCTGACCAGGTCGACGAGGCTGCCGGCATAGGTTTCGAGGCTGATCCGGCGGATCGACATCGTCACCAATTCGGTGCCGCTCGCCGCCAACGCATCGAGCATCACCTGTTGGTTCGGGTAGCGGGCGGTCCCGGCGATCAGCCGCGAGGAAAAGGCGGTTCCGGCAATCATCAGTGGATCATCGTTCATGGGCATGGGCATGGGCATGTTCCTAATTTGACAAATTCAGCCCCCCTGGAGCGGGCGCACGATCTCAACCTCGTCGCCGGGAGAGAGCCCCACTTCCGGCCACTCGGCACGGCGCACCACCGCGCCGTTGACGGCGATGGCGAGGAAGCGGGCCTTGGGGTCGATGCCGCGCTCGGCCAAGAGCTCGGCGATTGTCGTCACCGCCACCTCCGCCTCGACGCCGTTGATGCGCAGCCGGGTCATACCGCCCCCAGGGTGCAGATCGGAGCGCCGACCGGCTGCCCCATCCGCGCATCGCGACTCGCAAAGCGCTCGGGCGAGAACGGACGGGCGATCTCGGGCAGCGTTCCGCTGAGTATATAGGTGCTGACCACCGCGGCGCTGACCGGGGTCAAGAGAATGCCGTTCCTGTGGTGGCCGGTGGCGATGACCAGCCGGTCGATGCCGCTCGGGCCGAGCATCGGCGCATCGTCGCGCGAACCCGGGCGGAACCCCACCCACATCTCGGCGATCGGCAATTCCTCGATCGCCGGAACCGCGCGCCAGGCGCCCTCGATCAGCGCTAAGAGGCCGCCCGCGGTAAGGCGCGCATCGAACCCGCGCTCCTCGACCGTGGCGCCGATGACCAGGCGGCCGTCAAGCCGCGGCACCAGATAGCCGTGCGGCAGCCAAATGACATGGCGCAAGATGGGCGCCGCCGGGTCCATCTGCAGGGCCAGCATCTGGCCCTTGATCGGGCGCACCGGCGGCAGATAGGCTGGCGGAATGCCGCCGATCTCGCGCGACCAGGCGCCGGCCGCCAACACGACGATGTCGGCGGGATGCTGGCCGCGCTCGGTCACAACGCCGGTGGCTCGGCCGCCGGCGCAGGTGATCTCGCGGACCGGGCAGTCTTCGATCAGCTCGACCCCGGCGCGGCGGGCGGCCAATGCGAGCGCGCGGCCGAGCTGCCGGTTCTCGACCTGGTGATCGCGCGGGCTCCACACGGCGGCGGCGATGCCGGGCTTCAGATGCGGCTCCTTCTGGCGCGCCTCGGCCGCCGAGAGCCAGGTGAGGTCGAGACCGAGTCTTTTCTGGAATTCGTAGGAATGGCGCAGCTGGGCGGCGTCATCGCGATTGAGCGCGACGACGATCGTTCCCTCGTCGCGATATTCGACCGAGACGCCCGAGGCGATCTCCAGCTCGTGCGCGAAATCTGGCCACAAGCGCTGGCTTTCGAGCGCCAGCGGCAAGAGCGGTTCTTCGCCCGGCTCGGTCTCGACCGCGGCGGCGAGCATGCCGGCCGCCGCCCAGCTGGCGCCGTGCCCGGCGTCGCCCCGGTCGTACACCGTCACCGCGCAGCCGGCCTGCACCAGCCGCCAGGCGATGCCGAGGCCAATGACGCCGGCGCCGACGACGATTGTCTTCGGAGGCGTTGATGGGACAACATTGGTCGCGCTAATGACGGACTCCCTTCACCGGGCATGCCCGGCCAGGTTCAGTGGGTGTGATCTCAGCTCCTGGGGTGCGGGCAACCCCGCACCGCCGGGCAGCACCCCAGCCTCTCCCCAATTTCAGGCCGAGCCCCGCGGCGATGCAAGGATTTTCTGTGCGATCCGCGGTAGCGCTGCAGGCCGCGCGGGCGCAGCGCTGTCGCGGCGGCGTGCGCTTTAACGTTTTGGTGAGGGTCGCCGGATATTTTACCGGACATGCGCGCTTCTCTCGCGCGTCGCCCGCAAGGGCATCCTCCCCTCAGCCTTGAGGCCGCCAAATGGCGGCCTCTTTTTTGCGATTCAGCTTCGCGGCAGGCCGGCGCGGTTTTTTGTGAATATGTCTAGCGGGAAGCCGCAGCCGGGTGATGATGCCCATCGTGCAGGAAGCGCTCCTGCCGACGAGGTGATCGGATGAAGCGCCGCGAGTTCATCGTCCTGATTGGTGGCGCGGCGGCGTGGCCGCTCGCTGCGCGCGCCCAGCAGAAGAGGATGCCGGTGATCGGATTCCTCGGCGTTGCGACGCCGGAAAGTCTATGCACCCTGGATCGCCGCGTTCCGCCGCGGCCTCGATGAAACCGGCTATGCCGAGGGAAAAACGTGGCGATCGAATACCGCTGGGCGGAGGACCATGTTGATCGGCTGCCCGCCTTGGCCGCCGATCTCGTCGCCCGCAAGGTCGACGTGATCGCGACCAGCGGGGGCACTGCGGGGATACTGGCGCCGAAAGGCGCGACCTCGACGATCCCGATTGTCTGCATCGGCGGCGGCGATTTGGTGGCGGCCGGCCTCGGCGCCAGGCTCGCTCATCCGGGCGGCAACCTGACCGGATTTAGCATTCTCACCGTCGAACTGATGCCCAAGCGGCTCGAACTGCTCTCCGAGCTGGTTCCCCAGGCCAAGGCGATCGCCCTGCTGGTGAACCCGAACAGTCCGAACGACTGGCTCGGAGACATGCAGCAAGCGGCCCGCGCGAAGGGGGTAGAACTCCCTATCTTGAACGCCAGCACCGCAAGCGAGATCGACGCCGCCTTCGCCTCTCTCGTCCAACTGCAAGCCGGTGCGCTCCTGGTCGGCGCTGATCCGTTTTTTAACAACCAGCGCGAGCAGATCGTGGCGTTGGCGGCGCGCCATGCCGTTCCCGCGAGCTATGAGTGGCGCGAGTCGGTCGCCGCCGGCGGGCTGATCAGCTACGGGCCGAGCCTCGCCGACACGTGGCGCCAATCCGGGGCCTATGTCGGCCGTATCCTCAAGGGCGCCAAACCGGCCGATCTGCCGGTGCAGCAGCCGACCAAATTCGAGCTGGTGATCAACATGAAGACCGCCAAGGCGCTTGGCCTGACCGTGCCGCAATCGCTCCTTGCCCGCGCCGACGAGGTGATCGAGTAAGGGGCCGCCGGCAAAATCGGCGGGCGCAAATTGACAGCCGCCCCGCGCCGGCACTATCACCGGGCCTGACTGCGCAGGAGCCGCCGATGGCGAACAAAATCTACCCCGATGCCGAGACGGCGCTCGCCGGGCTGTTGCATGACGGGATGATGGTGATGGCCGGCGGCTTCGGCCTGTGCGGCATCCCGGAAAAGCTGATCCTGGCGATCCGCGACTCGGGGGTGAAGGGGCTGACCGTCGTCTCGAACAACGCCGGGATCGACGGCGCCGGTCTTGGGCTCCTGCTCGAAACCCGGCAGATCGCCAAGATGATCTCGTCCTATGTCGGCGAGAACCGGCTCTTCGCCGAGCTCTACCTCAAGGGCGAGCTCGATCTCGAATTCAACCCGCAGGGCACGCTCGCCGAGCGCATTCGCGCCGGCGGCGCCGGCATACCGGCCTTTTTCACCAAGACCGGGGTCGGGACCCTGGTTGCCGAGGGCAAGGAGACCCGCGAATTCGCCGGCGAGACCTATCTGATGGAACAGGGCCTCATTGCCGATGTGGCGATCGTGCACGCCTGGAAAGGCGATTCCGAAGGCAACCTCGCCTATCGCAAGACCGCGCGCAATTTCAATCCGGTGATGGCGACCGCCGGCAAGGTGACCGTGGCCGAAGTCGAGCACCTGGTCGAGCCTGGCCAGATCGATCCCGACGCCATTCACACGCCGGGCATTTTCGTGCAGCGCATCGTGCACTACCCGTCCTATGAAAAGCGCATCGAGCAGCGCACGGTCCGCAAGCGCGGGCCTTGAGAGAGGAGCGTTACTAACATGCCCTGGTCACGCGACGACATGGCGCGGCGCGCCGCCGCCGAGTTGAAAGACGGCTTTTACGTCAATCTCGGGATCGGCATTCCGACGCTGGTCTCGAACTTCATCCCGCCCGGCATCACCGTGCAGCTGCAGAGCGAGAACGGGATGATGGGGATGGGTCCCTTCCCGTTCGAGGGCGAGGAGGACCCCGATCTGATCAATGCCGGGAAACAAACTGTCACAGAGCTGCCGACCACGAGCTTTTTCGACAGCGCCCAATCCTTTGGCATGATCCGCGGCGGCCATATCGACCTGTCGATTTTGGGCGCGATGCAGGTCGCCGAGAACGGCGATCTGGCCAACTGGATGATCCCGGGCAGGATGGTCAAGGGCATGGGCGGGGCGATGGATCTGGTCGCCGGGGTGAAGCGCGTCGTGGTCTTGATGGAGCACACCGCGAAGGGCGAGGCGAAGCTGCTGCACCGCTGCACCCTGCCGCTGACCGGCGCCGCGGTCGTCGACATCGTCATCACCGATCTTGCCGTATTCACGATCGACAAGAACGGCGGCGGGATGGAGCTCATAGAGATCGCACCCGAGGTATCGCTCGACGAAGTGAAGCACCAGACCGAGGCCGCGTTCCGGGTGCGCCAGGGGGTGGGGTGAACCGATCGGTTGGGAAGCGCCCTCCCAAAACGCAACGAGCCGGCGGGAGCCGACTCGTTCGCTAGGGGAAGGTTCTGAGGCAAAGTGCTTGGACAACCGCTCCGCAGAAAGTGCTGCAACGACGCGCCGAAAGGTTCTTATCCGCCAGGGAGCGTTACAATACGTTACATACTGTCACAGACCGTCGGAAATGCCAAGAACTGAATCGATCCGCGTGCGCGACGCGATCCGCGATCTTAGGGCCTCCCGCATCGCCGAGATTTCCGCGCTGGGTATGGGCGACCCGGACGTTATCCCGCTGTGGTACGGCGAAGGCGATCTGCCGACGCCCGATTTTATCGGTAGGGCGGCGACGGCGGCGATCGAGGCCGGGCATACATTTTATACCTACAAGGCAGGGCTGCCGGAGCTGCGCTCGGCGATCGCCGACTACCTGACCGGGCTCTACGCGCGCCCGACCGGGGCCGAACGGATCGTCGTGTCGAGTTCGGGCATGAGTGCGTTGATGCTCGTCGCCGAGGCGCTGATCGCCCCGGGCGACAATCTCGTCATCATTGCCCCGATCTGGCCCAACATCGCCGCATCGGTGTCAATCATGGGCGGCGAGCCGCGCCTCGTCGCGCTCGACCCCGTGCCCGGGGGCGGCTGGTGCCTCGATGTCGAGCGGATCTTTGCCGCATGCGACGCGCGTACCCGCGGGATCTTCGTCAATTCGCCGGCGAACCCGACCGGCTGGGTGATCTCGGCGGGAGAGATCGAGGCGCTCTTGGCGTTCGCCCGGCGCCGCGGGCTGTGGCTGATCGCCGACGAGGTTTACGGCCGGATCGTCTATGGCAACCGCCCGCGCCATCCTTCCTCGACCCGGCCGCGCCGGAGGACCGGCTGATCGTTGTTAACAGTTTTTCGAAAAGCTGGGCGATGACCGGTTGGCGGCTCGGCTGGATGACGGTACCGCCCGGCCTCCTGCCGGTGATGGAAAAACTCGTCGAGTTCAACACCAGCGGCTCGCCGACCTTTCTGCAACACGCCGGGATCGCCGCGATCCGCGAGGGCGAGCCGTTCATCGCCCGGTTTGTCGCGCGCTGCCGCGCCGCGCGCGATGTCGCTATCGACGCCCTCCAGGCCTGCCGGCGGGTCGAGGTCGCGCGTCCCGAGGGGGCGTTCTATGCGTTTTTCCGGGTCGACGGGATCACCGACAGCCTCGCCTTCGCCAAGGAGGCGCTGGCCCAAACCAAGGTCGGCCTCGCACCGGGCAGCGCCTTCGGGCCGATGGGCGAGGGCTACCTGCGCCTCTGTTTCGCGCGCGACCCGCGGCAGATCGCCGAAGCGGTCGAGCGCCTGCGCCCGCTCCTCGATTGAGGCAGTGGACCACGGGCCTCTGGCGCCCATGCAGGCGGGACGCCTGCGGTCCTGACGGCACACGCCTCTCGGGCGGCAGCGCCGCGTCGATGCGGACGAGCAGCTGCTGTTTGACCGCCTCGCGCTCGGGTGCGTTTTCCTGCACGAACCGCCGATTCCGTATCTGCACAAAAAATGAGCAAATGGTGCGGGGGCGCCGCGTCGATCGGCCCGAGCCGGGTCAGCGCCGGCCAGGCGGCATCGATGAACTGGCGCAATCGTGCTTCCGCCTCCGGCGCCGGGTCGCTCGCGCTGACCTCGATGCCGCGCGACAGGAACGTCGCCGCCCAGCTCATGCCGATCGTGCCGGTTCCGATAACCGCCACGCGGCGGATGCTGCGTTGCTGCATGATGCGCCTCCCTCGCCTCGCCTGCCGCCCGAGGTGGCGGATCGACGAGCGCGGCCCGGTTTTGCTAAGATCGGGCGACCCATCGGCCGATCCGGAGCTTAATTGGCCTTGCCCGAGCCGTCCACGCCACGCGATCTGCGTCTCGACTTCTTTCGCGGCGTGTCGTTGATATTGATTTTCATCGACCACATTCCCGAGAATATCCTGAGCTATTTCACGCTGCAGGCGGTTACCTTTTTCGACGCGGCGGAAGTCTTCATCTTCATCTCCGGCTTCACGGCAGCCTTGGTTTACGGCCGACGCCTCGCCAGCAAAGGCGCGCTCTATGCCACCGCGCAGGTGCTGCGCCGGGCCTGGCAGCTCTATGTCGCGCACATCTTCCTGTTTGTCCTCTTCATCGCCGAGGTGTCCTATACCGCGACCGCGTTCAAAAACCCGATGTACAATGAGGAAATGCGCGTCGCCGATTTTCTCAACGAGCCGCATATCGCCGTGATCAAGGCGCTGCTCCTCGAATTTCAGCCGACTTTTCTCGACATCCTGCCGTTATACATTCTGATGCTGGTGGTCTTCCCGGTGATTTTGCTGGGGCTGCGGCGCCATTGGCTCTGGGTGCTGGTGCCCTCGGCGACCCTCTACCTGGCGGTCCAGATCTTCGACATCTCGGTACCGGCCTATCCGGAAGGCCATGTCTGGTATTTCAACCCGCTCGCCTGGCAATTTCTGTTCGTCGCCGGGGCGGTGCTTGGCAGCCGCTCCCAGGACGAGAGCGTTGCCGCCTTGTTGAAGCTAGCCTATCCAGTGGCCGCCGTGGTTTTTGTCGCCGCGCTCGCGGTCAAGGTGAGTTGGACGATCCACGGCGTATGGGAGACGTTCCCGGGGCTGTTCCTCAAGGAGCTGTGGCCGGTCAACAAGAACAATCTGTCGCCGCTGCGCCTCGTCCCGTTCTTCGCGCTGGTGGCGCTGGTGGCGACCCTGGTGCCGCGACGGGCCCGCTTTCTCGACAGCGCGGCGGCGCGGCCGCTGGTGCTGTGCGGACAACAATCGCTCGAGATCTTCTGTCTCTCAATTCTCCTTTCGGCGCTCGGGCATTTCATCCTTTCGGAATATGATTCCACGATCGTCGTGCAACTTGTGGTCAACACGGCGGGGATCCTTGCAATGCTGCTGACCGCCGCGCTGATCGATTGGTACAAGGCGATGGATCGAATGCCCAATGTGCAGCCCGGTGCACGACGCCAGGGCGACAAGGTCGCGCGATGAAGCGCCGGTCGCTGCTGTGCCTCGCCGGCGCCGCGGCGGTGAACCTCGCGATGTCGGCCACCGGCCGAACCGAACCCTCCGAGTGCGAGGTCCCGCCCGAGCTGTCGGCGATCTCAGCCAAGCTGCCTCATCTGGCCGAGCGGCTGGCCGCGCGTCAGCCGGTGAATATCGTGGCGATCGGCGGTGCCTCGACCAAGGGCGCCGCCGCCGGCGCAGCCGATCTCGCCTACCCGCATCGCCTGCAGATGGCGCTTGCGGGGTACTACCCCGACGTGCCGATCGCCGTGGTCAACAAAGGCGTGCCGCGCCAATCGACTCAGCAGATGGTGGAACGGTTCCCCACCGACGTGATCGCCGAAGACCCGATCCTGGTGGTATGGGAGGCCGGGATCAGCGACGCCGTGCGCGGCATCGAGATCGACGATTTCGCTGCCGCGCTGCAGGCTGGCATCGACGAGTTGAAGAATCGGGCAATCGACATCCTGTTGGTCGACATGCAATTCTCGCGTCGGACGTCGATGGTGATCAATTTCGAGCAGTATCTAAAAGCGGTGCATCGCGTCGGCGACCTGAATGAGGTGTATGTCTTCCCGCGCTTCGAAATGATGCGCTACTGGAGCGAGCAGAACATGTTCAACTTCGACGATGTTGCCGAGGATGAGCGGGTGCGGCTGGCCGCCAAGGTTTACGAGTGCGTCGGCCGCAAGCTCGCCCAAGCCATCCGCACCGCGGTCCGATGACCCGTCTTGCCGGGCTCGCGTTCGCCGCCGCGCTGGCGGTCGCCGCCGGTAGCGCGGACGCGGCCGACACCGAGATCCACAGCGCGCCCGCGAGCTGCGGCGCGCCGCCGGCCCTGATGGTCATAACGCCGACCGAGGCGCGCGTCGTGGCCCAGATCGGCCATCGCCTGCCGCTGACGATCGTTGCCATGGGCTCATCCTCGACCCAGGGGGTCGGCGCGAGCGCCCCGGAGTTGAGCTATCCGAGCCGGCTCGAGGCCGCGCTCAACGAGCGGTTCCCCGGTATCGACATCCGGGTGATCAATCGTGGCAAAGGCGGTGAAGACGTCACGGAGGAGCTGGCCCGGCTCGACCGCGATGTGATCGCCGAGCGCCCTGAATTGGTGATCTGGCAAGTCGGCACGAACGCCGTGCTGCGCCGCGACGATCTGACCGCCGATAGGGAGCTGATCGAGCGCGGCGTCGCGCGGATCGAGGAAAACGGCATCGATGTCGTGCTGATGGATCTGCAATACGCCCCGCGCGTGCTCGCGCGGCCGGCTTACAGGGAGATGGAGCAGCTGATCGCGACGGTGGCAGAGCGCACCCGAATCGGCCTGTTTCACCGGTTCGAGATCATGCGCTATTGGGAGGCGGCGCAGCCGGACGACGCCCCGAAGCTGGTCGGGCCGGACGGACTGCACATGACCGACCGGAGCTATGGCTGTCTTGCGGTTGGGCTTGCCGAGGGGCTCGCTCGGAACTGGCGGTCGCCGCAGCGCCCGCCGCCGCCCGCCGGGCGGGTCGCCGGCCTGGCCGGATTGGGCCGTGCCGCAGCTCCACCCGCCGAGACAGCGCGATAGGCCGGGTTGCCGAGTGATCCGGCGCGTGCGACGAAAGGACACGTTAACCGTTATCGGGGACGATAATGTGGCGTGCAACGGCGCGATCGATTTCCCCGGCACGACAAAATTGGGGTTTGGATTCGTGCCTTCCTCATATATGCTGACGGCGGATTAGAGGAGGCCACAAGATGTTGTGGGTTTCCCGTTCTTCAAAGGCAGGCCGTGGGAGATCGGCGACGGCGGCGCGAGATCGCGTTGCGGGCTTACACGTCGTCCCTATAGTTGCCACAAAGTTTTGGCATACTGCTTGCTTATTCGCCGATAGAGCACCTTCGCCCGTGCGGGCGGCCGTCATGGGGCTGAACTGCGGATGCCCTCCGCGAAAATGTCACGGGAAAATCGTGTCCGTGATCAAGCGACGCGAATTTTTCCTCGTGCACGCTCGTTAATCGGGTGAATGGTCGAAACTGTTGCGGTCGACAAACTGTCGATTGAGGTGAGCAAATGCGATTCGACGAAGGCATCTTCGGAATCTACGCGCGCATGTACGAAAACCGGCGCGAGGTGGAATACTCGCTGGAGGACTACCTGCGGGCCTGCTCCGACGACCCGTCGTTCTATGCGGGCGCCGCCGAGCGGCTGCTGAAGGCGATCGGCGAGCCGATCATGGTCGACACCAGCCAGGATCCGCGCCTCGGCCGGATCTTTATGAACCGGACCATCAAGGTCTACCCGGCCTTCGAGGATTTCTACGGCATGGAGGAGACGATCGAGCGGATCGTCGGGTTCTTCCGTTACGCCGCGCAGGGTCTCGAAGAGCGCAAGCAGGTGCTCTATCTGCTTGGCCCGGTGGGCGGCGGCAAGTCGTCCTTGGCCGAGCGGCTCAAGATGTTGATGGAGAAGGAGCCGATCTTCGTGCTCAAGGCCGGCGACGAGGTCAGCCCGGTGTTCGAGAGCCCGCTCGGCTTGTTCGATCCGGTTACCATGGGCCCCGAACTCGAACAGCGTTACGGCATCCCGCCGCGGCGGCTGACCGGCACGATCTCGCCCTGGGCGGTCAAGCGGCTCGAGGAATTTGAGGGTGATATCACCAAGTTCTCGGTAATTCGGCTGCTGCCCTCGCGCTTGAAACAGATCTGCGTCACCAAGACCGAGCCTGGCGACGAGAATAACCAGGATGTGTCCAGCCTCGTCGGCAAGGTCGACATCCGCAAGCTCGAGATGTTCAGCCAGAACGATCCCGACGCCTACTCGTTCTCCGGCGGGCTCAACCGGACGACCCAGGGCCTGATGGAATTCGTCGAGATGTTCAAGGCGCCGATCAAGATGCTGCACCCGCTCTTGACCGCGACGCAGGACGGCAACTATGCCGGGACCGAGAATATCGGCGGCATTCCCTATCAGGGCATCATCCTGGCACATTCGAACGAGTCGGAATGGCAAGCCTTCAAGAACAACAAGAACAACGAAGCGTTCATCGACCGGATTTCCGTGATCAAGGTGCCGTATTGCCTGCGCGCGATCGAGGAACGCAAAATCTACGAAAAGCTGCTGCAAAACAGCGAGCTGGCCGCGGCGTCCTGTGCGCCCTCGACACTGGATATCCTGTCGCGCTTCTGCGTGCTGTCGCGGCTGAAGCCGCATGAGAATTCGAACCTGCACTCGAAAATGCGGGTCTATGACGGCGAGAGCCTCAAAGACACCGACCCGCGCGCCAAATCGGCGCAGGAGTACCGCGACTCGGCCGGGGTCGATGAGGGAATGGACGGGATCTCGACCCGGTTCGCCTTCAAGGTGCTGTCCGGCACGTTCAATTTTGACACGCAGGAGATCGCGGCCGACCCGGTCCACCTGATGTACGTCTTGGAGCAGGCGATCTGGCGCGAGCAGTTCCCCGAGGAATCCGAGAAAAAATTCCTCAACTTCATCAAGGCCGAGCTGGCGCCGCGCTATGCCGAATTCATCGGTCACGAAATCCAGAAGGCGTATCTCGAATCCTATTCGGATTACGGGCAGAACCTGTTCGATCGCTATGTCGCCTATGCCGATGCGTGGATCGAGGACCAGGACTACAAGGACTCCGATACCGGCCAATTGATGAACCGCGAGCTGTTGAACCAGGAGCTGTCCAAGATCGAGAAGCCGGCGGGCATCGCCAATCCGAAGGATTTCCGCAACGAGGTGGTCAAGTT
>Ga0182024_10001487_pt1 | contig 60308 bp, 47 predicted proteins | sample P32metaG_FD_120480 | JGI IMG/M metagenome (GOLD analysis project Ga0182024, IMG submission 120480) | Permafrost microbial communities from Stordalen Mire, Sweden - P3-2 metaG (Illumina Assembly) | ecosystem: Environmental > Terrestrial > Soil > Wetlands > Permafrost | place: Sweden: Stordalen...
AATTCCGGCACGCACGCCGCCAAGTTAGTCAGCGTTGCGACTGGAGCCGACGTAGCCGGCAGCACGGTGCCGCTGAACATGGCCGGGTGTACCGGCGGCCAATTCGTGTACGCCGCATTGAGTACTTCCATCACGCTGCCTGCCAACACCAGTTATTACCTGGTCACTCAGGAGTTGTCCGGTGGAGATCAATGGTACGACCATGGCGCCGTCTCCTCCACCGGCGACGCGGCCGTCAGCGCGGCGGTTTATTCCTACGACAGCTCGCATTGGACGCAGGCCAGTAGCGGGAACACTGCTTATGTGCCGCCCAATCTCCAGTATCTGGTGGTGCCGGCGACTATGATCGCCGTGGAAGTTCAAGCCAGCATCTCGGGCGCGGCGTTTACAGTGGATGGGACACAGTACACGTCGCCCCAGGGATTCAACTGGCTGGCTGGATCTTCCCATAGCGTGTCCGCCCCGAGTCCACAGAGCGCCGGCGCTGGAACTGAGTACGTCTTCAGTAGCTGGAGCGATGGAGGCGCCAACTCCCATAGCATCTCTCCAGTCGCCGCGACAACTTTGACCGCCAGCTTCTCCACCCAATATCTGCTCACCGCAACGGTTGCGGCACCCGGCGGCGGCAGCATCTCGGCGAACCCGTCATCCACAAGCGGTTACTACGTCAGTGGGACCCAAGTCCAGTTGACGGCGGTTCCCAATTCGGGCTGCGCCTTCAGTGGTTGGGGCGGGGCTCCCAACGGAGCTGTAACGATGTCGGGGCCTCAAACGGTCAGTGCCACTTTCGTATGCAGCGGGCCAACGGCAACCAACTTCGTCACCGGGTACGCGCTAAACAATCCCGTGCTGCGAAACAATTTCAGCGGCTGGGTTGGAATGGAGATCACCGTGGGTGCGAACCCCATCAACGTCAGTGCATTGGGACGCATCGTGGTCGCGGGAAATATCGGGACGCACCAGGTGAAATTCGTGCAAGCCTCCAGTGGCGCAGATGTTTCCGGTGGTTCGGCGGTAGTTTCCACCATGGGCCAAACGGCGGGACAGTTCAGCTATCAGCCACTGACTGCGCCGATCACTTTGCAACCCTTCACCACCTATAATCTGGTGAGCGCGGAGGTCAACGGCGGCGACCAATGGTACGACCACGGCGCCATCTCGACCAGCAGCGCCGCGGCGGTGAGCAGCTCGGTGTATTACACCGGTTCGGCTTGGGCGCCGGAGAGTTCGGCCAACACCTCCTACGTTCCGGTAGATTTCCAATATACGCTGGGAACGGCCGCTCCCAACACCGCATTTGTGACGGGCTTCAACTTGAACAATCGTCCGCTGCGAAACAACTTCACAGGCTGGGTGGGAATGGCATTCACGGTTGGGGCCGGGGGCATGACGGTGAACTCACTGGGACGGGTGTTCGTAGCCGGCAACGGCGGAACGCACACCGTCAAGTTGGTGAATGCGTCCACCGGCGCCGATGTTCCGGGAGCATCGATGACCGTATCCATGGCGGGTGGAATAGCCGGGCAATTTTCCTACACGGACTTAGTGAATGCGGTGCCATTGACGCCGAATGCATCGTATTACCTCGTCAGTCAGGAGACGAGCGGGGGCGATCAGTGGTACGACTATGGCACGGTCGCCACTTCAACTTCGGGGACAGTGACCGGCGCCGTCTATTCCTCCGATGGCGTCAATTGGTTGACGGCGGCGAAAGGAAACAATTCGTACGTACCTCCGAATCTGAAATAGACAGCACCGATCTTTTGGGGCATAGAAGTTCATCGCGACAATCGCCACGCACGCCCCACCCACCGGCTGCAATATCATCGTATAGAGGAGAGCGATGAAGACCGTCGGCTTGGAGTCCCCTGCATTTTTGCTCAATAATCGCCGTGTTTCCCTCCATGCCGCGGGCCTTCAGACCACTCTGCTCGACCACATTCGCGCGCAAGGCCTGACGGGCGCAAAGGAGGGTTGCGCGGAAGGTGAGTGCGGCGCGTGTACCGTGGTGCTGGTTGCCGATCGAGCGGGTGGAAGCGAATACCGCGCTGTAAATAGCTGTCTGATGCTGGCGCCGATGGCGGCGGGACACGAAATATACACCGTCGAAGCCTTGGCGTCCGAGGGCAAACTGGCGGAAGTTCAACAGGCCATGGCTGCGGGCGGAGGCTCCCAATGTGGCTACTGCACTCCGGGTTTCGTCATGAGTCTGTTCGCCGAGCACTACCGGCCCGGGCGCACCGGCCCATGCGATCCGCACGAACTGGGCGGCAATCTATGCCGCTGCACCGGCTATCGGCCAATCCGCGACGCCGCGCTGTCGCTTGGTCCGGCGCCTTCAGGGCATTTTCTCGATCGCCTGTCGCGGCCCGCGCCGCAATTGGAAGCAATTGAGTACGAGAGCTCGGGTGCGCGATTCTCGCGTCCCACCGGCATTCGGCAATGCCTGTCGATCCTGGACGAGGATCCCGATGCCCGATTGATTTCCGGCGGCACGGACCTGGTGGTGGAATCGAATCTGCGCGCGCGACGCTGGTCTCATCTGGTCAGCCTGGAGGCCATCGCGGAACTGCGCGAGTTTTCTGAAAGCGCGGGTGCGGTCACCATCGGCGCGGCTCTCCCGCTGAATGAAATCGCGTTGCGCTGGAGCGCAGCGCCGGAAGTGTTTCTCCAATGGCTGCGGCTTTTCGCATCCCCGCCGCTGCGCAATCGGGCCACGCTGGGCGGGAATCTCGCCACGGCCTCGCCGATTGGCGATGGAGCGCCTCTGCTGCTTGCACTCGATGCTCGATTGCATCTTGCGAGCCAGCGCGGACTGCGAACCATTCCGCTCAGTTCTTTCTTTACCAGTTACCGCCGCACCGTGCTGGAGCGCGGCGAATTGATCAAGAACATCGAAATCCCCAAGCCGCTGCCCGAGTTTATACGTTTTTACAAGGTCGCGAAACGGCGCATGGACGACATCAGCACAGTGGCCGCCGCTATGGCGATGGATTGGGACGCGTCGGGCAGAATTGCGCGTGCCCGGTTTGCCTTTGGAGGCGTCGCCGCCATTCCTCTACGGGCGCTCGCCGCCGAAGACGCGATCCTCGGCCAGCGCTGGAACGACGCCGCAGTGGAGCGCGCTCAAGCGGCTCTCGATCGGACCATCGAACCGATCGGCGATCATCGTGGCTCAGCCGAGTACCGGCTCGCGGTTTCGAAAAGCCTGGTTGCAAAGTTCCTGTGGGAGCGGCGGGAGGCGGCGGCTTGAACATTGCCGGACAGGCCGTTCCGCATGAAAGCGCGCGCGAGCACGTGACTGGCGAAGCTCTTTACACGGACGATCTGGTTCTCCGTTTTCCGCGCGTCCTGCACGCCTGGCCAGTTTTGTCGGCGCATGCTCACGCGCTTGTAAAGGCGTTGGATGCTTCCGCGGCTCTGTCGGAACCAGGCGTCGCCACGGTTCTTACCGCGCAAGATGTTCCGGGAGAAGGCGATTCAGGATCCAACCGGCACGACGAACCGCTCTTCCCCAATGAGGTGCTCTACCACAGCCAACCGGTTGCCTGGGTTCTCGGGGAAACTCTCGATGCGGCGCAGCGTGGCGCCGACAAGGTATCGGTGGACTACGAACCGCTCCCCGCGATTCTCACCATCGAGGAACCGATCCTGGGGGGAAGTTTTCACTCCGCTCCGCTGCGGCTGGCTCGTGGCGATACGTCCGTGATCGAGTCCAGCCCGCTGCGCTTCGAGGGTGAGCTGCAAATCGGTGGGCAGGAGCACTTCTATCTCGAAACGCAATGCGCTCTTGCTTGGATCGATGAAACCGGCGGCTTGGCCGCGCATTCTTCCACCCAGCATCCCACCGAAACACAAGAGGTGATCGCGCGCGTCTTAGGCCTTCCGCGCAACAAAGTTACGGTGGAATGTGTGCGCATGGGCGGCGCTTTCGGAGGCAAGGAAGTGCAGGCGAATCCGTGGGCGGCGATCGCGGCATTGGGCGCCTGGAAGACGCGGCGGCCGGTGCGTGTGCGGCTCACGCGCGCGCTCGATTTCGCGCTCACAGGCAAGCGCCATCCCTTTCTCGCACGCTATGCGGCGGGATTCACCGGGGACGGGCGCCTGGAAGGCGTGCGAATTTCGCTCTATTCGGATGGCGGCTGGAGCCTGGATTTATCAGAGCCGGTTCTATCCCGAGCGATGTTTCACTGCGATAACGCCTATTTGCTGCCCGCAGTGGAAGTGACTGGCTTGATCTGCCGCACGCATAAGACTTCGCAGACTGCCTTTCGCGGATTTGGCGGACCGCAGGGCATGCTGGTCATCGAAGAAATTTTGGACCAGGCGGCGCGCCGGCTTTGCCTACCCCCGGAGATCGTCCGCGAACGCAATTTCTATCGTGACGGCGACACCACGCATTATGGACAACCGGTGAAGGACGCCGCCCGCATCGAAATCATCTGGCGGCGGCTCAAAGAATCCAGCGGATTCGCACACCGGCGCGAACAGATTGAGCATTGGAACACGCTTCACCCCCACACGAAGCGCGGCCTCGCGATTACGCCCGTGAAGTTCGGCATTTCCTTCACCGCAACGTTTTTCAATCAAGCTGGGGCGCTCGTGTTGATCTACCGCGACGGCAGCGTGCAGGTGAATCACGGGGGAGCCGAGATGGGACAAGGCCTGCACACGAAAATCCAGCAGATCGCTGCCGAGAGCTTGGGTCTCGATCTGGAAACGGTGCGCGTGATGTCCACGCGTACCGACAAAATTCCAAATACGTCCGCGACTGCAGCTTCGGCGGGAGCCGACCTGAACGGCGCCGCGGTGGCCGATGCCTGCTCCCAACTCCGCGGTCGTTTAGCGGAAGTCGCCGCCGGGATGCTTAGCTGTGATTTTGGCGCGGTCGAATTTTCTCGTGGCCTGGCATTCCCCAAAGACGAGTTGCAGCGCGCGATTCCGTTAGCGAAAGTTTGCGAAACGGCCTATCGGCAGCGCGTGCCGCTCTTCGCGCAAGGTTATTATCGGACGCCCGATATACATTACGATCCGAAAACCGGGCGTGGCTCGCCGTTCCATTACTTCGCCTATGCCGCAGCTGTCTCCGAAGTGGAAGTGGACGGATTTACCGGCGACTATCGGCTGCTGCGAACGGACATCCTCGAAGACGTGGGCGATTCCGTTTCACCGCTGGTGGATCGCGGCCAGATCGAAGGTGGTTTCATTCAAGGCGTTGGATGGTTGACGCTGGAAGAGCTGGTGTGGGATTCGAGCGGACGCCTGGCCACCGCGGGGGCGTCCACTTACAAATTGCCGTCCTGGACCGAAGTTCCGGATGTTTTTGAAGTCGCTTTTCTCGAGCGGGCGGCGGAGCCCGGCGCCATTTTCGGCAGCAAAGCCGTGGGCGAACCGCCTCTCATGTTGGCCATCTCAGTGCGCGAGGCGATTCGCGATGCGATCGCTGCGTTCGGCTGCGGCGGCCCAGTCTCGCTTGAAAGCCCGGCTACACCCGAGCGCGTGTTTTTCGCGGTGCAGCGAGCGCGCGCGGAGCGGGAGTCAAATGTGAGTTCGGTCGGTGCCAGGCGGTGATTCCCCCGATAGGGGGTGAACTGCTGCGCGCGCCCCTGTTTCACACGCCGCGCAATCCATTTCGAGATTCGAGCGCACTGGAATGCTACGAGGATGGCGGCTTGCTGGTCATCGACGGGCGCGTCGCCGGCTGCGGCGATTATCCGAGTGTTCGCGGCGCGCATCCGGAGATTCCAACCGTAGACATGCGCGATGGATTTCTTCTGCCTGGCTTCGTCGACACCCATATTCACTTCCCGCAGTTGCGTGTGCTCGGTGGTTTGGGCCGCTCGCTGTTCGACTGGCTGGAACACTGCGCGCTGCCTGAGGAGGCGCGCATGGCGGATCATTCCCATGCCTGCCGCGTGGCCCGCGGGTTCGTACATGCCCTGGTCTCTCACGGAACCACTACTGCGTCGGTGTTTGGCGCGCACTTCGCTCCCGCAACGGCCGCGCTTTTTGAAGCCTCGGAGGCGGCCGGGTTACGGATCGCGGCCGGAGAGGTGCTCTCGGACCGGCGACTCATTCCGCAGCTGCATCAAACGCCGGAACGCGCTTATCGCGAGAGCAGCTTACTGATCGAGCGCTTCCATCGGCAAGGACGAAGCTTGTACTCTGTCACCCCGCGCTTTGCGCTGTCTGCTTCCGAAGCCATGCTGGAGGTTTGCCAGACGCTGCTGCGCGAGCACGAAGGCCTGCTGTTTCAAACCCATCTCAACGAAAACCTGGAGGAGATCGCGGAGGTGGCGCGCCAGTTTCCCTGGGCCGCCGACTACCTGGCGGTGTACGAACGGTTCGGCTTCAGCCGGCCGGGAGCAGTGATGGCTCACAATGTCCATCCCACCGATTCCGAACTGGATCGCCTGGCAGCGAGCGGCGCCACGGTGGCGCATTGCCCGTCGAGCAACGCGGCACTTGGCAGTGGACTGTTTCCCTTAAGACGCCACATCGACGCCGGCGTCCGTTGCGCGCTCGCAACCGACGTCGGAGCCGGGACCGGGTTCGGGATGCTCAAGGAAGGGCTGCAGGCTTACTTGCTGCAGCGAATCGCTCGCGGCGGAATGCTTCTCGATGCAGGCCACTTACTCTATCTGGCGACGCTGGCCGGCGCCGAAGCGCTTGGATTGGGCGGGGAAACAGGTGATTTTAGTGCGGGAAAATCCGCCGATTTTGTTTATCTTCGCCCGCCCGCCGATAGCGCACTCGCGGCTGTTCTCGAACGGGAGCAAAGTCCCAAACAGGCGCTGGCGGCGATTTTCACGCTGGCCGGCGCCGAGAGCGTGCGTGAGGTGCGCGTCGCAGGCTCGGTTGTTTATCGGTCCAACGAGGCGGAGAAGCAATGACCATCGCCGAACTGAATGTTCTCGACGAAGGAAGTTTCGTCGCGGCCGTCGGCTGGGTCTTCGAACATTCTCCATGGGTGTCCGAGCGCGCCTTCCATGCCCGGCCGTTCGCGAATTTAGACGCGCTGCACGCTGCGATGACGGAACAAGTGGAGCGCGCAGCGTTTGCCGAGAATCTGGCGCTCTTGAAGGCGCATCCGGATCTTGGGGTGCGCGCGCGCCTGAGCCAAGCTTCCACGGCGGAGCAGGCAGGCGCCGGTTTGGATAGCTTGACGCCGGTGGAATTCGAGCAGCTCCATCGCTTGAACGCAGCCTATCGCAGCCGATTTGGATTTCCTTTTCTGCTGGCGGTGAAGGGAAGCACCAAACACGACATTTTGCGGGCGCTTCAGGCGAGAATGGAAGCTTCCCCGGAGGATGAATATCGCGAAGCGCTCCGGCAGGTGTATCGTATCGCAAGATTTCGATTGGAGGGCCTGATCAAATCGTGATTGGAACGTTTGCGAGTGGATGGAAGCGAAGTTATTACGGCAAGGGCGACATGATCGTCTACCGTTTGAACCGGGACGGCAAGACCGCCGGGGGAGCCAGTCCCGTCTTCGGCGCCAATATCACGATCCTGGTGTATGGCGACGCGTTTTGGTCAACCTACACGACAGGCGACAACGCTGGTCTCATCGCTACCGATTCGATGAAGAATTTCGTTCAGCGCGAGGTGCTCAATTACGAGGGCCCGGACCTGGAAGACTGTTGCCGGTATCTCGGAGCGAAGTTCCTTGCCCTCTATCCGCAAGTGGAGGGCGTGCAAATGTCCGCCGTCGAAATCCCGTATGCGGCTCTGCCGAACAGTGCTGTTGCTTTCGCGCCGGCTGGGCCGGACAGCGCCACCGCGCGCCTGGAACTCGATCGCAGCGGAGTTGTGGAAGTTGCTTCGGGAATCCGCGGTTACAAACTGCTGCGGCTGGGTGGCAGCGCGTTCCATGGTTTCGTGCGGGATGAATACACCACTCTTCCCGACATCGCCAATCGGCCTCTGCATATGTGGCTGGATCTGGAATGGCTTTACACCACGTCGTCAGCCGCTTTCAACGCGGGCGCAACCACAGCGGCCGTGCGGCGCATTGTGCGCGACATATTTAACGGATTTGAATCCGGAAGCATCCAGCAAGTGATCCATCAAATTGGAACGCAAATGCTGGCGGACATTCCCAGCATCGCCGAAGTGCATCTGGAAGCGAACAACCGGACTTGGGACACCATCGCGGAACGCGGCGACGAACTCGGTGTTTTCACGGAAGCGCGGCCTCCCTTCGGCGTTCTTGGCTTACGCTTGAAGAGATAAGATGGCTCGCATCTCGACTCATGTGCTCGATACGGCGCGCGGAGAGCCCGCGCGGGGGCTTGCTATCGATCTGCACTTTTGCGCGAAGCTTGTAAAAACGGCCGTTACCAATATAGATGGCCGGACGGACCAACCGCTGGTCTTGGCCGATCGTCTCGAAACAGGCGTCTACGAGTTGACGTTTCATGCCGGTGACTATTTTCGGGCCACGGGGGTTACATTAACCGCTCCTCCGTTCTTGGACGAGGTCGTCGTGCGGTTTGGAGTGGCCGATCCGAACGGCAATTATCATGTGCCTCTCTTGCTGAGTCCGTACGGCTACAGCACGTACCGGGGTTCTTGATGAACGACGTCATCGCCCGGTGCCGTCTGCTCGCGGAAGCCACCGAAGAGCCTGGCTACATCACCAGAAGTTTCTTGTCTCCGCCGATGCATCAGGTGCACGATCGTTTGCGGGGATGGATGGAACAGGCCGGCATGCGCGTTTTCACCGATCACGCCAGCAATCTTCGCGGCGACTATTCATCGCATAGCGCGGAAGCGCCCCGATTGTTTATCGGTTCGCATCTCGATACGGTGCCCCGGGCGGGAGCGTTCGATGGAATCCTGGGAGTGGTCCTCGGCGTTGCCTTGGTGGAGCGTCTGGAGCGCAGGCGCCTGCCGTTCGCTATCGAAGTAATTGGATTCTCGGAAGAAGAGGGTGTTCGGTTTGGCGTACCCTTCATCGGAAGCCGGGCGTTCATTGGCGACGTAGACAATGAGTTGCACGCGACTATCGCTGACGCGATCGCCGCATTTGGCCTGGATCCGAGCCGAATCGGCGAAGCGCGAGCGGGTGATGACGCCATCGGATACATCGAGTTTCATATCGAGCAAGGCCCCGTGCTAGAAAGTTTGGGTCTGCCTCTCGGTGTGGTGGCGGCGATCTCTGGACAGAGCCGTCTCGACGTGCTTTTTGAAGGCAGCTCGAACCATGCCGGGACCACGCCGATGAATCTTCGACGCGATGCGCTTGCCGGCGCGGCGGAATGGATCGGCGTTGTGGAGCGCGAAGCTCGCGCAGTCCCGGGCGCGGTGGCAACCGTCGGGCGTGCAGCCGTATCTCCGGGGGCGGGCAACGTGATCCCGGGATCGGTGGCAGCCAGCTTGGATGTTCGTCACGTCGACGACACTATTCGTCGCGATTTGGTCGCGCGCCTGCTGGGACGCGCCGAGCAGATCGCGAAAGGCCGATGTCTCACAGTTTCGTCGGCGCAGCGCCTGGATCAACCAGCCGTCGCAATGGATTCGGCTCTCACTCAAATGTTGGAGCGCGCGGTCGGCAACAGCGGCCATCCCATTCATCGCATGGCGAGCGGCGCTGGTCACGACGCGATGATCGTCGCGCGGCGGATGCCGGCCGCCATGCTATTTCTGCGCAGTCCTGGCGGGATCAGCCATCATCCCGATGAAACCGTTTTGGAAGAAGATGCTGCCGCGGCGCTGGAAGTCGGGATGCGTTTCCTGGAACAATTGGAACAGCGCCATGCCTGATCTGGTGGTGCGCGGCGACGCACTGGATATTGCAATCGAAGATGGCAAGATCGTTGCGATCGGTCCGGAGCTACCCGGAGCTGCCGACGAAATTGACGCGCGGGGATTGCATATCTTTCCCGGCTTGATCGACGTGCATCTCCACTTCAATGAGCCGGGGCGCACGGAGTGGGAAGGCGCCGCAACCGGAAGCCGTGCGCTGGCGGCGGGCGGCGGAACGCTGTTCTTCGACATGCCTCTCAACTCGACGCCCTGCACCGTGGATGCTGCGGCGTTCGATCGCAAGCGCGCTGCTCTTGCAGAATCCTCCATCGCAGACTTCGCTCTGTGGGGCGGACTGATTCCCGGCAACGTTCCTCAGATGGCGGAGTTGGCCGATCGCGGCGTCGTCGGCTTCAAAGCGTTTCTGTGCGATTCCGGCTTGCCTGAGTTTCCTCGCGCCGACGATCTCACTCTGTTGGACGGACTGCGCGAAGCAGCGCGGTTGGGCCTGCCTGTCGCGGTGCATGCCGAAAGCCAGGAGATCACGCAAGGGCTGGCGCGACGAATGGTAAACGGAAGCGTCGCGGAATTTCTCGCATCGCGCCCCGTTGTGGCCGAGCTCGAAGCCATACAGCGCGCCACATTGCTGGCCCGCGAGGCCGGTGCGAAACTGCATATCGTTCACGTCAGCTCCGGACGCGGTGTGGCGCTGGCTGCCGAGGCTCGCGCGCAGGGCACGGATGTTTCCATCGAGACTTGCCCGCACTATCTCTTCTTCACCGCGGAAGACGTGGAGCGCCTGGGTGCTGTCGCGAAGTGCGCGCCGCCGCTACGCGATTCCGTTGAGCAGCATGCTTTGTGGACGCAATTGCTGGCGGGAGTTGTCGACATCGTTGCATCGGATCATTCGCCCGCGCCGCCAGAGATGAAGGCCGGTGATTTCGGAAAGGCCTGGGGCGGAATCGCAGGCGTCCAGTCCACACTGGCCGTGCTGCTCGATCGCGTGCCGCTCGAAAGAATCTCGTCGCTGGTGGCCGGTGAGCCTGCCCGAAGGTTTCGAATTCCCGCGAAGGGCTCTATCGCTATCGGCATGGACGCGGACCTGGTCTTGGTGGACCTGTCCCGATCGGTCCAATTGAGGCCGGAGCATCTGATGCAGCGGTACGCCTTGAGTCCTTACGTCGGGTCTTCCTTTCGCGGGTGCGTGTTGCGCACCATTCGACGCGGCGAGACCATCTTTGCGTCCGGCGAAATCACGGCACGAAGCAAGGGCAAGTTCGTGAGACCTCTTCTTACCTAAACTTATATGCATCATTTGGGACAAACTCGCAGCGCTCATCGAGCCGATCACCTTCTGCAGACACCGGATACGTTCGTCCGTACGCCCCTGCCCGGAATGCGCAAGGCGACCGCGATTATTCATGCCGCGCCGGCCCTAGGCGCTCGGTTTACGCAATACACGGCGGAGTTCGAAGCTGGAGGATTGCTGGAACCCGCGGCGGCGCAGCGATTCCTCTACGTTCTCGATGGCGAGGTGGAAATCGACGGCGCTGTTTTGACTCACGGCGATTACGTGTATTTTCCAGCCGGACACGCTGCAACCGTCTCCGCGAAAAGTGCGGCGCGAGCTGCAATCATCGAGAAACCATATCAGCCATTGCCCGGGGTTTCCGCGCCAAAGTGTTTCACCGGACGCGAGAGCGACGTTGCCGCCACGCCCTTAATGGGAGATGACGCGCTCCAGGTTCGCGCCCTCATTCCGGACCACGCTTCGTTCGACTTTGCCGTGAACACCATGACGTATCTTCCCGGCGCCGCTCTCCCCATGGTTGAGATCCACGTCATGGAGCACGGGCTGTTGATGCTAGAGGGTGGCGGCATCTACCGACTCGGCGAGCATTGGTATCCGGTGGCGGCAGGCGACTTCATCTGGATGGCGCCCTATTGTCCGCAATGGTTCGGAGCGCTCGGGAAGACACCGGCGAAATACCTTATCTATAAGGACTGGAATCGATGAAAATCGATATCGATAAGGAGCGCTTGACCGCCGAATTGGACGCCCTCGGCGCGATTTCCCAGACGGAGCCGCCCATTGTCACTCGCGTGGTCTTCACCGAAGCCGATATTCGTGGCCGTGAGTTCGTGAAAACTCTTTGCCGCGAGGCTGGGCTCGACGTGCGTGAGGACGCCGTTGGGAACACATTCGCACGTTGGGCCGGTACGAACCCAGAGCTAGAGCCAGTCGCAACAGGTTCACACATCGATGCGATCCCCAACGCCGGCCGCTTCGACGGAACCGTGGGCGTACTCGGCGGACTGGAAGCGATTCGGGCTCTCGCGCGCGCCGGATACAAACCACGACGATCCGTAGAGCTGGTGATATTTACCTCCGAAGAGCCCACCCGTTTTGGAATCGGATGCCTGGGAAGCCGATTGCTTGCTGGACAACTCGACGCTGGCTGGGCGGGTTCGCGAGCCGATCGCGATGGAGTTTCGCTCGATAATGCTCGATGGGCGGCTGGCTTCGAAGGCCCACTGGCGTCGGTGCGCTTGCCACCTGGTCATTATTCGGCCTTCGTCGAAATGCACATCGAACAAGGACCGCTTCTCGAACGGCACAACGTCCCGCTGGGCGTAGTTACGGCGATCGCCGCGCCGGCAAGCCTCACAATCGCTATCGAAGGCGAAGGCGGTCATGCGGGAGCGGTATTGATGGCGGATCGGCACGATGCGTTTCTGGCGGCGGCCGAGATCGCCCTGGCTGTGGAAGCGAGCGCACGATCCAGTGGTTCGAACGACACCGTGGGAACGGTCGGCGTGTGCGAAGTTTTTCTGGGAGCCGTTAACAGCGTCCCCAGCCGCGTGCGGATGGAAATCGATGTGCGCGACACCGATGAAGCCAGGCGAGACTCGGTGCTGCAAAAAATCAAGGTGGCTTGCGAGGAAGTGGCGGCTCGCCGGGGTGTCAAAGCAAGTTTGGATCTCGTCAATGCCGATCCTCCGGCGTATTGCGATCCCCGTGTCGTGGATACTCTGGTCCACGCTTGCAAAACGCATGGACTGCCGTTTGAGCGGATGATCAGTCGGGCCTATCATGACTCGCTCTTTATGTCGCGGATTGCGCCGACGGCGATGCTGTTTATTCCCTGCCGCGGCGGCGTGAGCCATCGCCCGGATGAATATGCATCGCCCGAAGCCGTCGCGCAAGGGACGTTAGTTCTAGCCGAAGCCCTCGCGCAACTCTCCTGTTAATACCGCTTCCTTCGGGCGCGGCTCGGAATCGGCACACAGCAACTTACCGAGCCGCGACCATAGGGAGCGAAACACTATCGAAAACTAAGTTTTGCCGCCGATATATACAAATCGGATCGCCAGCAGCACCGCAAGTAAATACGCCGCCCAGGAAACTTGCCGCCATCGTCCGCATGCGACGTGGATGATGACGTACGAAATGATGCCGCATGCAAGACCGTTCGCAATGCTGAATGTCAGCGGTATGGTAATCAGAGTCAAGAATGCAGGGAAAGCCGTGCAGACGTCATCCCATGGTATCTCCGCGACCGCGGAAATCATCAGACCGCCAACCACTACCAGCGCGGGCGCCGTTGCCGCCGAGGGCACCGCCCCAATCAGCGGCGCTACGAACAGGGCCGCGATGAACAGCACGCCTGTGACGATCGACGTAATGCCCGTGCGGCCACCCGCCGCTACTCCGGCTGCGGATTCAATGTAGCTCACCACGGTGGTGGTTCCGAGCAATGATCCGCCGATGGTGGCGGTGGCATCCGTCAGCAAGATGCGATTCACGCGCGGAATTCGATTGTTGGCCTCCAGTAATCCCGCCTTCTTGCTGACGCCCACCAATGTGCCCAGGTTGTCGAATAGATCCACGAACAAAAACACAAAGACGATCTCGAGAAGCCCAAGCCCCAGCGCCCCCCGCACATCCAGATGGAGCAGCGTCCCCGAGAGGTCGCTCCATCGATAGGTTTGCGGCTGCCAATGCACCAGCCCTGTTAGCGCGCCGACCGCGGTGGTGGAAAGAATGCCGAGCAGAATCGCCGCGCGCACTTTCCATGCCTGCAGCGCCGCGATCGCCAGGATGCCGAATACCGCGAGCGCTACGTTGGGATCGCGCAGGTTCCCCATCGAGACAATCGTTGCCGGATCCGCCTTCACGATTCCGGCATTCCGCAGTCCGACAAATGCGATGAACAGCCCAATCCCCGCGCTGACTGCCGCGTACAATTCCCCCGGAATCGCTGCGATAATCCACTGCCGTATGCCGACCACGGTGAGAATCAGGAAGGCCACTCCCGAGAGAAACACCGCGCCCAGCGCTGTTTGCCACGGCACACCCATCCCCTTCACCACTGTGTAGGTGAAATATGCGTTCAACCCCATGCCCGGCGCGAGGGCAATCGGGTAGCGCGCAAACGCTCCCATCAAGATGGTGCCGAACGCCGCCGCCAGGCACGTGGCCTCGAACACTGCCGGGACAGGCATGCCCGCGTCCTTGAGAATGGAGGGATTCACGAACACGATGTAGGCCATCGTGATGAACGTGGTGATTCCCGCCAGGATCTCGGTCTTCCACGTTGCGTTGAGCTTCTTGAATTCGAAATAGCGCTCTAGCGGAGCCAGGGCTGGTCCAGGCACAGTCCATTGTACGCGTGCCTGGCATGATAAATGATAAAAGGTATTGTGAGCTTCCATATTGCGGCGCTGGCGCTGATCGCGATGGTCCAAGGCCTGTGCGCCCAGCAGTATCCCGCGCACTGGTGGACGCCTGTCCCCGACGCGAACAAGCCCGACTGGGAAATATTGCCGCAAGCGGCGAAACCAGGTGAAGTGATTCTTTCCAAGCGCAATGAGCTGGGCATCTTATCCAACTTCGCGGCCACTCCATTCACGCTGTACGGCAAGCGCTACGCCAGCGTCGAAGGATTCTGGCAGATGATGCTATACCCCGAGGGCCGCGATGATCCGCGCGCCATATTTCCCGGCATCAACTGGCCGCATACTCGCGAACAGGTTGCTCAAATGACCGCCTTTGACGCTAAGAACGCCGGCGACATCGGCGAAAAGAATATGCAGAAGATGCGGATCGATTGGGTGACGTTCGATGGCAAGCGCATGAAGTATTGGTCCATGGAGAAGGGTGAGCATTACCGGATCATCGTCGCGGCGATGCGCGCCAAGTTGGAGCAGAATCCCAAAGTGAAGGAGACGCTGCTCTCCACTGGCAACCTCGTCTTGCGTCCCGATCATTTTCAGGAAAAGAATCCGCCGGCGGAGTGGCGCTATTTCGAAATCTGGACGGAGTTGCGGAGCGAACTTAAAGCGGCTCCAGTTCGGGATCGACATCGCTAGCTTCCGGTTTTCCGAGATTCTGGATGTGCCCGCGCACTAAATCGATATCTTGCGGAGCGGGCTCCAGCGTCAGATACTTCGCCATGTGCTCCTTCGCTCCGGCAATATCGCCCTTGGCTTCTAAAATCCGTCCCAGCACGTACTCCGCTCTCGGCCGCCTATATTTCGGGTCCAGGCGCATCGCCTCCTGCACGCTCTCTTGCGCGCCGTTCAGATCCTTCAACTCATAGCGCGCGACAGCTTGATGAAGGTAGATCTCCGGATACAGATGCTTGGTATCCACCTTGATCGCCGCTTCGGAGGTTTTGGCCGCGCAGCTCCAATCCTTGGTCTTGATGCAAAGACGCGCCAACATCACGTACGCCGGAAGCATCTTGGGATCGGATGCAATGGCGTGTTCATAGGCCGCGCGCGCTTCGGCCGTTTTGTTGAGGCTTTCATCGATTACGCCGAGCCCGTGCCAAGCCTGCGCAAACTTGGGAGCTGCCGCCACCACAGCTTCCAGATGGCTAGCCGCTCCTGCGGAATCCCGCCCGTCCAACGCCTTTCTGGCAGCGGTAAAGTCCGATTTCGCGCGGCCGGGGATCCCGTTTTCCGAAAAGTTGATCGTGTCGGGGTCGGCCACCGAACCGCGAATCGTGATCGGCGGGAGCTCGAGAGTGGTGTGGGTCGTGTCCACGCCTGAAACCTGGACCTCACTGGAGGTATAACCGGCGTGGCTCGCGCGGATCACGCAGTTGCGCGTCTCCAACGGATCGATGTCGATGCGCCAGATGTATTCGCCTTGCTTGTTGGTTCGCGGCCCCGGCGCCGATCCGAAGTCGTCACTGCAGATCCGTTCAATCTCCACTATGGTGGGCGGAACCGAGCCATCGTCCATCACCACCTTGCCGTGCAAGATCACCGGATAAACATCGGCGGTTGCGGATTCGATCGGAGAGAAAGCCCATGCCAGGAAGACGCACAGGAACACGCGCTGCAAATCCATTTGACCTCCCGACTAACTCCAGCTTATATATCACAAATCGACCCGAGCCGAAGACAATTCGTCTGTGCGGGTCCAAAGTGAGGAACGGTCGTATACTGGAGAGCAAATCTCCCGAGGAGAATGAATGCGGAAGACCTTACCGGTTTCGCTTCTCTGGCCTGCGATTGCGATCTGCCAGACCGTTGCAGCGCCGGCGGCCGCCCACGTCGTCACACGCGATCGGGAATGCCAGGACATTCTGGAAAAGGCGCTCAAGGATAAAAATCCGGACACGCGCAAGCAGGCCGCAATTGCGCTGAGTTTGGCGGGATCGGCCGAACCTTTCCCTTTGCGGTTGGAATCGCTGCTGGACGATAAGGACGTGGAAGTTCGGCTAGCGGCCGTTGCCAGCCTCGCGGATCTGAAGAATAATCGAACCATCCCGGCGCTCCACAAAGCGTTGAATGACCAAGTGCCGGAGGTTAGCTTCGCCGCGGCGCGATCCCTCTGGGCGCTGCACGATCCAGACGGCAAGAAAGCCCTGCTCGGTATCTTGAGCGGTGAAAGCAAGGCATCGTCCGGGTACCTCGCCACACAGAAGCGCGAGGCTCTGCGAATGATGCATACTCCAAAGACCATGTTCCTATTCGCGGTGCGGACCGGCGCCGGCTTCGCCCCCCTGCCCGGGCTGGGCGAAGGCATTTCATCGATGCAAGCCCTGCTCTCCGATCCTTCGGTTTCGGGGCGCGCCACCGCTGCGGTGCTGCTCGAAAAAGAAAAAGATCCGCAAACCCTGGCCGCGTTGAAGGAAGCGCTACAAGACAAGGAGTGGTCGGTGAGAGCGGCGCCCGTTCATGCGCTTGTGCTGCGAGACGACCCGGCGTTCCAGGCCGACGTCATTCCCTTGCTGGATGACAAACCGGAAGCCGTCCGGCTGCGCGCCGCCGCTGGATGTCTGCGTTTGGAGACGGTCAAAAATACGCCCCAGCCACGCAAGCGCCAGATTAAGAGGACACCAAAGAAACCGCAGTCGTAAAACATTACTCAGGAGGCCGTTCCATGATGACTCGTCGCAATTTCCTAAAACAGACTTCGTTGCTCGCCGTCGCACCGGCAGCCGCTGTGCTGGTTCGTGGGCAAGGCACTCAGAACTCCGTGGTCGCCGAGACAACATTCGGCAAGGTCCGCGGCGAAGAAATCCAGGGCATCAAAATCTTCAAGGGTGTTCCTTACGGAGCAAGTACGGCGGGGCAGAATCGCTTCATGCCGCCGATGGATCCAGCGCCGTGGACCGGTGTTCGCGACGCGCTGCACTACGGCCCCAGTACGCCGCAGAGCGACCCCGGACGTGCGCACGCTGGCCTGCCGGAGAGCGAAGACTGCCTGGTGCTCAACGTCTGGACCCCCGCGCTCAAGGATGGCCGCAAAAGGCCCGTCTTGTTCTGGTGCCATGGTGGCGGATTCGCCAGCGGCTCCGGGTCTTCGCCGGGTACCGACGGCGCCAATCTCGCGCGCCGGGGCGACGTGGTAGTGGTCACCATCAACCATCGCCTGAATGTTCTCGGCTTCACCTACCTGGCCGAATTCGGCGGTTCCGATTTCGCATTGTCCGGCGACGTGGGTATGCTCGACATCGTGCATGCGCTGCGATGGGTGCGCAATAACATCGAGCAGTTTGGCGGCGATCCGAATACGGTGATGATCTTCGGGCAATCGGGCGGCGGCCGCAAAGTGGGCACGCTGCTCGCCATGCCATCGGCGAAAGGATTGTTTCACCGCGCGGTGATCGAAAGCGGCCCCACCATCAAGTTGGTGGAGCGCGACCAGGCCATCCGCGACACTCAGATGTTGCTCGCCAAGCTCAATGTGAGCAGGGCCCAGGTGCGCGATTTGCAAAAGATGCCTGTGGATCAAATCATCGGCGCGTATTTCGCGGTGGTCGAGGATATGGGCGGCCAGGATCAGATGACGCAGGGTTTCTCGCCCACCGTGGATGGCAGCGCTGTGCCCCAGCATCCGTTCCATCCTGCGGCCTCGCCCATTTCAGCCGATGTGCCGCTGATGCTGGGATCGACACGCACTGAAATGACGTTATTTAGCGAGTCCGACCCCGCGGCGTTCTCCTTAGATGAAGCAGGCATGCGGAGCCGCCTGAAGAACCTGGCGGGCGACAGCAGCGACACGCTGATCGATGTGTATCGCAAAGCCAATCCGCGCGCCACACCCTCGGACCTTTACTTCCTCATCGAGAGCGATTATCGCTACGGCGCGCCCGTCATGAAGATCGCGGAGCGGCGTGCCGCGCTGGGGAAAGGGCCGGTTCATCTGTATTACTTCACCTGGGAGACGCCGGTGCAAGGTGGCCGGCTGAAATCGCCGCATACCATCGAGATCCCGTTTGCATTTGATAACGTCCAGATCTCGCGGCAGCTCACCGGCGGCGGCGCGGACGCCATGGCGTTGGCGGACAAGCTCAGCGATACGTGGATCGCGTTTGCGCGCACCGGCGATCCAAACACGCCCAAGCTGCCGCACTGGCCGGCGTTCAATGCAGCCGAGCGGCCGACGATGGTGATCAATAATCAAAGCCAGGTGGTCGGCGATCCGATTCGGGAACAGCGCCTGGCGATGTTCCGCGCGCTCGATCTGGCTTGAGCTACTTCGCCGCCGCCTTGGTCTTAGCGCCCGCGCTGAGGATCGGCTCGAGAACGGACAATCGGCCGTCGATTCCCGACGGCAAAGTCAATCCCAAAATGTGCGCGATCAGCGGATAAATGTGGATGTTCCGGAACTCCTCCACGGTCAGGCCCGCTTTCAGATCGGGGCCGGCGGCGTAGAAGATCCCGCGCATGTCCGGCATACGCGCGGCGTCGTACCCGTGCATCCCTTTCGGCAGAGTCTGTCCAGGCTTAGTAGCCAAGTGCAATACCACAGGCTCTGTCGCCAACGCGACCAAGTCGCCAATTCTCCGATTGTCCGAATAGTGTAGTAGTTCGGGAATCTCGTTGCGGCGATAGACTTCGATGCGCGGATCCTTTCCGTGAAGTTCCGAGTATAGTCGATCGATCCTTTTTGGATCGCTCGAATAGAACTTAAAATCGGTGCTGTTCGGCGCGATCTCCACGCCACTCAAGTCGGCCAATTTCGAAATGTCGACGTCGCCTGTAACCGCCGCCATGCCATGGTCTGACACGACAAAGATGTCGAGCGGAACGCCCAGAGCGCGGATTTCGCCGAAGAGCTTGCCGAGTTCGGCATCGATCGTTTTTATGGCTTCATGCGTTTGCGGCGCATCCGGCCCAAACTGGTGGCCTTCGTGATCGACGTCGGAAAAATACAGCGTGATGAAGTGCGGCCTCTCAGGTTTCGGCAGCTTCAGCCATTCCACCACCTGTTCGACTCGGCGGTCGTTCGGAATTCTTCCATGATCGTATTCCTTGAAATACGTGGGGCGCGTTCCTTGAATTTCGGCATCGCTGCCCGGCCAGTAGAACGACGCTGCACGCATCCCCTGTTGCTCCGCCAGCACCCACAGAGGAGTTCCGCCCCACCAACTGCCTTCCGTGGTCGACGCAGGGTCGCTGGATCTGAACTCGGCGTTCCGCGCTGCATCCCAAAATGAGTTGTCGACGATGCCGTGATGGGCGGGATAAAGACCGGTGACGATCGTGTAGTGATTCGGGAAAGTGGTGGTGGGAAATGACGGGATGAGCGCTTTCGCGGTTACTCCGCTCTTCCCAAATGCCAGCAGGTTCGTGGCGTGGTCGCGTTCGGCATAGTCGTAGCGAAAGCCGTCGAGTGAAATCAGCAGGACGTAAGGTTTGTCCTGTTGCGAAGGTTCGTTTGGCGGATGAGCCGGTTGGCCGAAGCACAGCCCCAACGCCACGAACAGGATCGTCGAAAGCGCGTGCAGGCGCTTAGCGTTTGTCTTCAAATTGAGCATAGGGTCCGGCGGCATAGACAATCTTACCGCCCACCATTGTTAATAACGACTCGATCCCGCCGACTTGTTCCAGCGGCGCCGTCAGGTAGTCGTTCGATAACACCGCGAGATCGGCCAACTTTCCGGGTTCGAGCGATCCTCGTTCATCCTCATCGTGCGAAAACCACGCGCTGCCCATGGTATAAAGCCGGAGCGCTTCGGTTCGCGATGGCGGTTCTTCCGGACCGCTCAGCGCGACCCCGTTGGCGGTCTTGCCCCCGATCAGCGATTGCAGCGCAGTGAAAGGATTGTAGGAGGCCACCCGGTGAGCATCGGTGCCCGCGCCCACCATGACGCCGATCTCGCGCGCGATTTCGACAGGTGGCATGCGCTGCGCGGGTTGCATGGTCCAGGCGACGCCCAGCGCTTTCATCCGGCGCAAATTCTCCGGCGATGCGTCGTTCAAATGCGCGATGGACCAGCGCAGGCTACTGATGGGAACGTCCTTGTTCACGCGCTCGAAAATATCCAGCAGCACTCCGGCAGAATCGTTGCGCGGCCAGTGCATCGTCACCGACATGCCGCGCTCCGCGGCCCATCGGACGATTTCGTAGTACTTTTCACGCTCGGCTTCAGTGGGCTGGTTGTTGTTATTCATGGCCCAGGTAATCCGCTCCCCGATGCCGTTGAAGCGCAGCGTCTCATCGCCGAAACCCATCGGCAGCAGTTGCGTCAGGTCCTTCAACTCTTCGAACTCTTTTCCCGGCGTGATACCGCACAGGCTGTATGCGACGCGTACGGTCAGTTGGCCTTGCCTCCAGACTTTGAAGAGCGCCTGATACGATTCCGGAGTCATGTTGTTTCCGCCTGGATCCACCACACCCGTCAAGCCCAGGCGATTCAGCTCGCGGAAGAACTTCTTCGTTCCATCTACCTCCTGCTCTGAAGTGGGCGTCGGAAGCCGGTCGAACAAGGCGATGATGGCATTCTGGGCCCCGCTGATTCCGCCGGTCGGCCGGCCGTCCGAGCCGCGCTCCAGCTTCCCGCCAGGCGGCACATCCGCGTCGGTGGCGATATGCAGGTTATCGAGCGCTTTCGGTGTCAGGATCGCCCAGCCGTAGCCCAATTGAACGTACACTGGATTGTCCGGCGCCGCCGCCACCAGCTCCGCCTGCGTGGGCCGCCGATTCTCCGGGAATTGTTGGACGTTCCAGCCCCCGGCCACGATCAACCATGCGCCCGCTGGCATCGTGCGCGAGGCTTGACGAATTCGATCCAGCGCTTCGGTGAGCGATCGCGCGCCGATCCAATTCACTTCTGTGCTGAAGCTGAGCGCGGCGCGGATGGCATGCATATGCGAGTCGATCAAGCCGGGATCGCCGTGCGCCCTTCCAGATCGATCACCCGCCCCTGTTTCCCGGCCATTTTGCGCAAATCGGCGGACGTGCCGGTCGCAACGATCCTGCCGTCGCGAACCGCCAGGGCCTCAGCTATTGAAAACGTTGGATTCACCGTGAGGATTTTGCCGTTCAGCAAAACGGTGGTACCGCTTTGAGCCGCCGCGAATCCAGCGGAGAGCAGAGTTGCCAGTACCAGACGCCAAATCAAAGCCACGGACGAATTATACTAGGCCTCCGATCACTTTCTTGAAGGAACTCCATAAACACAATTGATGGGCGCGGCTCTTGCGAAGCGGGGTTCGCTCGTTGACAATGGAGGATCAACTTCGTGATCGGGGATTTCAAATCGAAGAGAGGGTAAACACCTTTGGCGCTGCCAATGGGCTTCAATACTTATGACAAAATACAAATTTGAATACATCTGGCTTGACGGCAAAACTCCCGTTCCTGGCCTGCGCGGCAAGACTCTTCTCAAGGAGTTTGCAGCGCCACCGACCCTCGCTGAGATACCAAAGTGGGGGTTTGACGGCAGTTCCACGATGCAGGCCGAGGGCAAAAGTTCCGATTGCATTCTTCAACCCGTGGCTCTGTATCCAGATGCAGCCCGCAAGAACGGTTACATCGTTCTGAGCGAAGTCATGCACCCGGATGGCACGCCGCATTCCACGAATTACCGTGCGACCATCGAGAACGACCCCGACTTGTGGGTTGGTTTCGAGCAGGAATACTTTCTCTTTAAAGATGGACGCCCTCTAGGCTTCCCGGAACACGGCTACCCTAGTACTCCCCAAGGCCCCTATTACTGCGGCGTTGGCTACAAATACATGGGCGACGTGGCCCGTCAGATCGTCGAAGAACACTTAGACCTTTGCCTTGCCGCTGGTATCAATCATGAAGGCATCAACGCAGAAGTCGCTAAAGGTCAGTGGGAATTCCAGATCTTCGCCAAAGGCTCCGCCAAAGCCGCCGATGACATGTGGACCGCTCGCTATTTGATGATGCGTCTCTGTGAGAAATACGAAGTCGATGTGGAATTGCACTGCAAGCCCATCAAGGGCGACTGGAACGGATCTGGCATGCACACCAACTTCTCGACGAAATACATCCGTGAAGTGGGCGGCAAGGAATATCTGGAAGCCCTGATGAAGGCGTTCTCCGATCACGTCGCCGAGCATATCGCCGTGTATGGCCCCGACAACCATCTGCGTTTGACTGGTCTGCACGAAACGCAAGCCATCGATAAGTTCAGCTATGGTCTTTCCGATCGTGGCGCTTCAGTCCGGTTGCCTGTGAACTTCATCAGGAACGGCTACAAGGGTTATCTGGAAGATCGCCGCCCGAACTCTGAGGCTGATCCTTACCAGATCATCTCGCGTATCCTGAAGACGGTCAATGGCGTCTCAAAGGCCGTCGCGGTTTAGACGTTGGCCGGTTCGTTGAGCCGAGCCCAAGCACCCAGCCTCCAGTAAGGCCCTGCCTCGGAAATCGGGGCAGGGCTATCCTCGCGAAATCCAAGCCCCCCTCGCGAAGCCGGTCCCCGCAGGCCTGTTCGGAAGCGCGATACACGTCCAGCCGGGCACCGTAGACCTGGCTTCGTTGCAGTGACAGTGGAAAACCACGCTGGGGCCGATCAACCCACTACAACGCCATTGATCGTGGCTGCCGTAAAGGTCGCGACGCCTTAATGCCGCTTGAAATACTGCACCTCGCGTTCGTGCTGTTCCGCGGCGTCCCGCGTGGAAAACGTCCCCAGGTTCTTGCGGCGGCCGGTTTTGGCGTCTTTCTTCCGCGAATAGAGCCGAAACTGGCCCGATTTGAGTTTCCGGATCATCGCTTCTTCCTCAACCATAGGACGCTTTCACGCCTTTTCCGTTGCCTGCGCCAGCTTTTGCGGCCCCGCGGCGGTTACAATGGAAAATCCTGGCCCTGAACTGCCGAGAGATTTTTGCCGATGGATAATTGGAGCGATCTTATTTGAAACTGGCGGAACTCTTGGGCTTTGGGCCTCGGCAACCCCGGCCATCGCCGCGTGGCGCAACGCGCACGTCCCGGAAGACCATCGCGCTGTGTCAGAGCTTGCTGTCCGAGCGCGGCGAAGTTTCCGGAAGCCGGCTTGCCGCCGAAGCGCTGGACTCTTATCAGGGGCTTGACGAGCGCGGCCGCCGCGGCTTTTTTGAGTCGTTGATCCGAGAATTCTCTCCGGATCCCGACGAAGTCGGGCGGGCCGGCGACGCTTACCGGAGTGACCCCTCCCCGGAGCATCTCGCACGCCTGCAAAAGGTGGTTGAACCGCCTCGCCAGGAGCTGTTCCGCCGTCTCAACCAGGCGCCCGATGGCACCCGTATTCTGGTGGCGATGCGGAGCCAGGTCCTGCAGGAGTCCGACCGTACGGCACGGCTGAAGCCGATCGCCGCCGATCTGGCGCACCTGTTCACCTCGTGGTTTAACCGCGGCTTTCTGGTGCTGCGCCGCATCGACTGGCGCACTTCGGCAGTCATCCTGGAAAAATTGATCCAGTATGAGGCCGTACATCAGATCCAGGGCTGGCACGACCTGCGGCGGCGTCTCGAAACAGATCGCCGCTGCTATGCGTTCTTCCATCCCGCTCTCCCCGATGAGCCGATTATTTTCATCGAAGTGGCGCTCACGCGCGGCTTGAGCGACAAGGTGCAGGCGCTGCTCGATCCCGATTCTCCCGTGCTCGATGCCGCGGAGGCCGAGTGGGCCATCTTTTACTCCATCACCAACTGCCAGGAGGGATTGCGCGGCGTGCCGTTCGGCAGTTTTCTCATCAAGCAGGTGGTGGAAGACGTCAGCAAGGAATTCCCGCGTATCAAGAAATTTGCAACGCTCTCACCAGTTCCCGGTTTTCGGAAATGGCTGTCGGACAAGGCCGCGGCTCTCCAAGCCAGTTCCAAGCTAGCGCCCTTCGCGAATGCCGCCGCAAACCTCGATAGCCCGCAATGGATGGAGGACGGAACGCTGCGCGCCGAGTTGCAGCGATCCTTGCTGCCACTGTCAGCGTACTACCTGCTGCAGGCCAAGCAGAACCAGGAGCCGCTGGATCCGGTGGCGCGCTTCCACCTCAAGAACGGCGCTCGGCTGGAGCGCATCAACTGGCTCGGCGATACGTCCGCGTCCGGATTGCAGCGCTCGGCCGGCCTGACCGTCAATTACGTCTACAAGCTTCCCGACGTGGAGCGCAATCACGAACTGTACGTGCGCGAGCACAAGGTCCGGGCTTCGCGCGAAATCGAAGCGCTGGCCAAGCGTTTCGTCCCGCCCGCGCGCTTCTAGGGAACACGCGCAAAACGGAGTGCGGCGCCGATTTGTTTCTGGTCCCATGGCGCAGAAAAGTTCTTACTCGGACCGCCTTGCAGGAATTCTCTTTCTGAGCCGCCATGCGTAGCATGCGGTTTTGCTCGGTCAATCTGGGAATCCCCATGTTTAGGCATGCCGGCCCGGATGCGCTGCGCCCGTAGTGTCTGCGTTTCGTCCTGACTCTATTGAGATACATTGTCGTGTATACTGGTCAAACGAACCATGACAATATCCCGCTGGATGCCATGCCTTGCTCTGTTTTCTGTGTCGTGTTTGCTGGCGCAAGTATCGGCAGTAGTCTCAGGAACCGTCAGCGACCAATCGGGCGCGGTGGTCCCCAACGCCACCGTCACCGCCGCCAACTCGGAGACAGGCGCTGTCCGGGAAACGATGGCCGACGGCGCCGGACATTATCAGATACCCTTGTTGCCCGTGGGCCCATACCAGATCCACGCCAGGAAGGCCGGCTTCCAGGAAGCGATCCGCACGGGCATCCAATTGGCGGTGAATCAGAGCGCCACGGTGGATCTCAGCCTGCGGGTGGGCGATTCCAGCCAGCAAGTCACCGTGAACGAAGACGCTCCGCTGGTGAGCGTCTCCACCACCGACGCATCCGGTGTCGTCAACCAGCTTCAGATCCGGGATCTCCCTCTCAACGGCCGAAGTTTCGATCAATTGCTGACTCTCAATCCCGGCGTCGTCAACTTCACTTCGGAGAAGACCGGCGGCATTGGGGTTTCCAACTCCACCAATGGAAACAACTTCGCGGTCGACGGCAATCGGCCGCAGCAGAACATATTCCTGCTCAATGGCGTCGAATTTACCGGCGCGGCTGAGAACAACATGCAGCCCGGAGGAACCAGTCAGCAACTGCTGGGCGTGGACGCTGTGCGCGAGTTCAATGTCCTGCGGGATTCTTACGGCGCCGAGTACGGAAAACGTCCGGGCGCTCAAGTTCTGATCGTCACCCAATCCGGCTCCAACGATATTCACGGATCCGTCTATGAGTTCCTGCGCAACAGCGACTTCGACGCCCGCAATTTCTTCGATCCCGCCTCCGTCCCCGGCTTCCAGCGCAATCAGTATGGCGTAGCGCTGGGCGGTCCGATCAAGAAAGACAAGACTTTTATCTTCGGCAATTTCGAAGGCTTTCAACAGCACTTGCACCGGACCGGAGTGGATCTGGTGCCCGACACCAACGCTCGCAATGGATATTTGCCTTGTAAACTAGTCACCCCCAAGCCGGCTACTTGCCCGGCCTCTGGACTGGAGTTTGTCGGTGTTTCGCCCCTCATCAACGCCTGGCCCACGCAGACTCAGGGAGCGCCCGACTTCGGCGGAATCGCCGAAGCATACAACAATCCGTTGCAGACCATTCGCGACGATTTCGGGACCATTCGGCTGGACCATATCTTCTCGCAGCAGGACACTCTCAGTGCGATCTATACCATCGACGATAGCGCCGACTTCACTCCCACCAGCACCAATCTTTACAGCACCGATGTCGAGAGCCTGCGCGAGCAGGTCGCCAGCCTGGAAGAGACGCATGTGTTCTCGCCGGCGCTGGTCAACACGGCGCGAATCGGATTTTCGCGCGCGGGCTACTTCTTTACCGGCGAGCCGACGCCCGGCACTCCCGCCGCGGATCTGCCGGGTTTCCTGATCGGGGATCCGATTGGCGCATTGGTGGTGGGCGGAAGCGCGGCATCGAATCCCACCGCGCAGTTGAGCCTGGCGGGGAGCAATAACGGAAGCAATCTAAAGGTGGCCCGCAACCTCTTCACCTATGAAGACCAGGTGTCCTTCACCCACGGCCGCAATCAGTTCACGTTCGGCGGCTGGGTTCAGCGAGACCAGTCCAACGAAACTCTCGCGCTCAGCCAATATGGACAAGCCACCTTCACCAGCTTGCAAACGCTGCTGCAGGGTTCCGTCGGCAGCCTCTTGTACGATCCCACGCCGACTCCGCTCGGCTGGCGCGCACTGTTTGGCGCCCTGTACATCGAAGATGTCATCCGGCTGGCTCCCCAGTTCACGCTGTCGCTCGGGTTCCGCACTGAGTTCTCCAATGGCTGGAATGAGGCGGACGGCCGCGCCTCCACGTACACCTTTACCGGCGGCGTCATCGACACTCAACCACACATCGGGTCTTCGGCCTTCACCACAAACAATGCAACGTATCTTCCCGAACCGCGCGCGGGGCTTGCATGGAGCCCGTTCCGCAATACCAGCCGCACCGTGATTCGCGCCGGCTTTGGAATGTACAACGATCTGCAGGACGCGCTTGGCTACCGCACGGATCAGAATGCGCCGTTCAATCCAACCTATAGCCTTCCGAACGTGAACGTATCCGCGTTGCCGCTTTCCTCCACCGTCCCGTCGGCCGCCAAATTGGCGCCCGGCGGAGTGCAGCCGGACTTGCGCACACCGACCCTGCTGTCCTGGTCCTTCCGCGTCGAGCAGGAGATTACCGCAAACACGGTACTGAACGTTGGATACGTTGGATCGCATGGATATCACGAGATCATCGGTATCGACGCGAATGAACCCTTTCCGGTGATCTGCCCCGCAGCGCCCTGCCCGTCCACTTACCCCGCCAATTTCCCCGCCGGAATCGCCGGCACGCCCGTCCCGGTCGGAACCTATTATGTGCCCACGGCCGTCAAGCCCAATCCCGCACTGGCGAACACCTGGACCTATTTTTCGGAAGGCGACAGCTCTTACAACGCTCTGCAAATCGACGTCAATCACCGCTTCAGCGGCGGCCTGGCACTGCGCGGCGTCTACACTTGGTCGAAAACTCTCGATGATGGCGATTCGCTGAATGCCACCGCCTCGGGCGGCGAGCCGGCCTTGGCTTCCAATCCCTTCAACCTCGCCGCCGACAAAGGCCTCGCGAACTTCGACGTCAGAAACGCCGCCGCGGTCAACGGTGTCTACGAGCTGCCTTTCGGTCACGGCAAGCCCTTTCTCGCGAACGCCACCGGCTTCAGTAACGCCATCGCAAGCGGCTGGAGCATCAACTCGATTCTCACGCTGCAAAGCGGATTTCCTTTTACGCCGCAACTCAGCTACAACCCGTCCAACAACGGCGACACTCACAATCCAGTTCGCCCGTTCGTGAATCCGGCTTTCACCGGCCCGGTGATTATCGGCTCGCCGAACGAATGGTTCAATCCCGCGGCGTTCCTTGCGCCGCCCAATGCCAGCGGATTCTACGGGAATCTCGGGAGAGATACGTTGATCGGTCCGGGCCTGGCCACCTGGGACGTTTCGTTCTTGAAAGACACGCGCATTCGCGAGAGGTTAAACCTGCAATTCCGCGCGGAGCTGTTCAACATCCTGAACCATGCCAATTTCAATACGCCCAACGCGGTGGTGTTTACTCCCTCTGGCGTTTCGCCTACCGCCGGTATCATTACCAGCACGTCCACGGCGTCGCGCCAGATTCAATTTGCACTGAAGCTGCGTTGGTGAGACGCTGCGCTGGTAAATCGGCGGCCTACTTCGCGAGCCGGACCACTTCCAGTGTTTGGAGCATTCGGACTGATCGCGCGCCTTCCTTGTCGTTCGGGCACACCAGACGAAACGGTCCCTGCTTATCCGGCAATGGTTTTCCGTCCCGTTTGTCGGCCACCAGGATCGATTCGCCGCCGAACTGGGGGTCCAATTCGCCTAGCGTGAAAGTCACCTGGTAACCGTCGTGCGCCTCCGCGAGCACATAGCTCGCGAGCGCTTTGCCACGCAGTTGCTTGCCGGATGGCGCGCCGGCCTTTTGTAAGACTTCGAGCAGCGTGACGCCTTCGTAGACGATCTTGGTTCCATCCGGAGCAGGCACGGAGGCGGTCTCGCGAGGCATTTTGGCCAGATCGTCGGCCGTCAGCGAGAGAGGCGTTGGGATGTCGCCTTGGACCGCTAGAACCGCCGTCGTGGAAGGGTCGGCGTGGCCCTGCGCGAATAGCGGGCCCATCAGTAAAATCGGAGCCAACAGCAAGCGTGTGTACTTCATAGGTGTCAGTGTAACTTGTAGCCGTAGCGAGCCAGGACAGCGCGGCCGGCGCCTTTCATCAAGAACCTGGTAAACGATTGCGCCGAGTCACGATGCTGGCTGTGCGCCAATACGCCCACTTTCTGAACGATCGGCGTATGCAGGGCCTCATCCACTTGTATCACTTGGCCAGCCTCTTTCAACACCAGCGAATACGCGGTGAACACGGCGTCGGCGTTTTTGGACGTGCCGTACTGTTTGGCCATGCTGATATTTTCCGCATAGACGATCTTGTCTTTCACCCGATCCCATAGCCCCACGTGCTGCAACGCTTCAACAGCCGCGGCGCCGTAAGGCGCCAGCTTCGGGTTCGCCACGGCGATCACATGCACGTCATTAGCTTTCAGATCTTCGATCTTGCCGATGTGCGCCTTGCTGCTCGGGGGAATCCACAAGGCTAAGACGCCCACCGCATAGACGGCGTCGCTACCCGGCGTCAGCAGCCCTTCGCGATCGAGCTTGTCCACATGTTCCGCGTCCGCCGACAGGAAGACATCGAACGGCGCCGAGTTTTCGATCTGAGTGGTTAGAACCGCCGTCGATGCAAAGCTGAAGACCGGATGGATTTTGGTTTGCGCCTCGAATTCCATGCCGAGCGTCTGAGCCACTTCAGTTAAGTTGGCGGCTGCCGCGACGGTGATTTCCGGCTTCGGAGCGTTCTGGGAAAAACCGGTGAGTTGGAAGCCAGCGGCGCAAAGGGCTACGATAATCAGCAGAGCTATGTATCGGAATCTCATTGGGCGCACTCAACGATGTTACTGTAACACGACAAAGTTGCGTATGAGATACCATCGCTCCTTCCCGCGCGGAGCACCATGCCAGAAATCGAAAATCACTTAGGAACCCTCCGGCAAAAACGCGGCATCTCCGCGGCCCAGCTGGCGCGGACCGTCGGCGTGACGCGCCAGACCATTTACGCCATGGAGGCCGGCAGCTACGTCCCCAACACCGCCGTCGCTTTGCGGCTGGCCCAGGCTCTGGAAGTGAAAGTGGAAGATCTTTTCACCCTGCCGCAGGCCGAACCCACCGGTCTCCGCTCGGAGGAAGTCACGCTGTTGCCGGGCTCCGAAGCGCTGCATCCGGGCCAGCCGGTACAGCTCTGCCGCGTCAATAAGCGGCTCGTAGCGTCGCCTCCTTCGCCGGTTCCCTGGTACTTTCCCGTCAGCGACGCCGTGGTGGTCTCCCCTTCGGCGCCCAGCAAGCTTCTCAAAAACGGCCGCACCGACGTTCAAATCTTCGATGCCGCCGACGATTTTCGCAATCGAATTCTTATCGCGGGGTGCGACCCCGGAATTTCCGTCCTGGCTCACCACTTGCAATCCAGCAGCGTAGAATTGGTGCTCGCGCATCGCAATAGCTCGCAGTCGCTCAAGCTGCTCAAGGAAGGCTGCGTGCATATCGCCGGCACCCATTTGCGCGATGAATCGAGCGGCGAATCGAACCTTCCCGAGATCGGCCGCATGTTTCCGAGAAATGCCGTGGCCGTAATCACGTTCGCGGTCTGGGAGGAAGGAATCGTCACCGCCCCCGGCAATCCCAAGAGCATCAAAGGCATTGAAGACCTGGCTCGGCGCGATGTCACCATCGTCAATCGCGAGAAGGGCGCCGGCAGCCGCGCTTTGCTTGATTCGGCGCTCAAGCGGCTTGGGCTCGATTCCAAGAATGTTCGCGGGTACGGCCGCATCGCGCCCGGGCACCTGCAGGCTGCCTGGCAGGTGCAGTCCGGTCAAGCCGATTGTTGCATCGCCACGCGAGCCGCTTCGCGCGTGTTCGGCCTGGGCTTCATTCCGCTGGTCAGCGAGCGCTACGATCTTGCAATTCGGCGGCAACATCTCGATATGCCCGGCATCCAAGTTTTATTGGACACACTGAACCGCTCGAATTACCGCCGCGAACTCGAAAGCCTCGGTGGTTACGACGCGCGCGCCGCGGGCCAGCGCCTGTTATAGATCTTTGGTACAAACAGGACATGGCACTCTCAGCGCGAAATCAACTTCCCGGCGTCGTGGAAAGCGTACAAATCGGTTCCATCATGGCGCATGTCGTCGTCAAGGTCGGTGACCATCTGATCGAAAGCGTCATCACCCGCACCAGCGCCGAAGAACTGGGGCTGAAGAAGGGCGATTCCGTCAAAGTCGTCGTCAAGTCCACCGAAGTCATGATTCAAAAAGGGTGACGGAACCGAACTGGGACGCCATCCGGCGCCAATTCCCGGCGCTCGTCCACTGGACCTATCTCAATACCGCGACCTTCGGCCAATTGCCCCGGCGCGCTACCGATGCCGTCGCCCGTCACTTCGCTCATCGCGATGAGCTGGCGTGCGCCGATTTTCTGGCGTGGTATGACGATGCCGATCGCATTCGCGCCAAAATAGGCCGGCTGATCAACTGCGCGCCTGAGGACATCGCGTTCGTTCCGAATGCGTCCACCGCGCTCGGCTTGCTGCTCGCGGGACTCGATTGGCGTCCCGGCGACCACGTGCTCACGCTCGAGAACGAGTTCCCGAACAATCTCTACGCGCCCGGTCTGCTGCAGCGTTTTGGCGTTGAAACTACCGCCGTTCCCTGGGATCGGTTCTACGAATCCGTAAACGCCAGAACGCGGCTCGCCATCCTGAGCTCGGTGAACTACAATACCGGTTTCGCTCCGCCGCTTGCCGAAATATCGGATTTTCTGCGCGCCCGCAGCGTCCTGTTGTATATCGATGGAACCCAGAGCCTGGGCGCTTTGCGCTTCGATGCCGCCTGCATCCAGCCGGACATGCTGGCGGTGCATGGATATAAGTGGCTGCTCTCTCCGAACGGCGCGGGATTCTTCTATATTGCGCCGCAATTGCGCCAGCGGCTGCAGCCCAATGTGATCGGCTGGCGAAGCCATCGCGACTGGCGCAACGTCGACAACTTGCACCACGGCGCTCCCGAATTGCCGGCCAGCGCCGAAAAATATGAGGGCGGTTCGGTCTCCTTCGCCTTGCTGTACGCCATGGAAGCTTCCCTAGACCTGATCCTGGAAACCGGTCTGGAGATCATCGAGCGGCGCGTTCTCGATTTGGCTTCTAAGACGCGCGCCATTTTGCGTCAACTCGGCGCTACCGTAACCGACTGCGCGTCCCCCATCGTCGCCGCACGATTCGAGCACCGCGACGTGTCGGCCTTGGCGCGAACGCTCCAGGATCAACGCGTCCTGGTCGCCGCCCGGCGCGGTCACCTACGGGTCTCGCCGCACCTCTACAACAACGAACAGGATTTGGAAACCTTCGCACAGGCTCTGCGAGGCTTGTTGTAACGTAGCCTGCAAGTTTCACCCAGGCAAACGGAAAGTCACATTGCGTTCGCGATTCAGCCGCTCGCTCAGGCTGTGATCGAGCGACGATAGCGGCGTCTGCTTCTGCTCGTGATCCATCGTGACGTAGTGCACCGTAGTGCCTTCCACCCAGTACGCCAGCACCGCGCGAATCGTACCATCGTTCATCGCGAGCAGGAAGAGCGTGTCTTCGTATTTCTTGGCCTGTGTGGCGGGGCCGGAGTCCCAGACGGCCGGCGCCGGGGGTGGCTGCACATACATCGTAGGCTGCGGAGGGGGCGTTTGATTGGAAATGATCAATACCGATGGGCTCGGCGAGGAATACGTCGGCGCCGGATAAGAAGGATACCCGCCATACCCGCTATTGTCGGGATATCCGGAACCGTAGTCGCCATAATCCCATCCTGTGTCCCCAAAGAACGGATCGTAATAACCGTAGAAACCCGGGTAGTAGAGGCCGCCGTACCCTCCGAATCCGTTGCGGCCGCGAAAGCCGCCCCGAAATCCTCCGCCGCGGAACCCGCCACCGCCGCGAAACCCGCCACCGCCCCGGAAGCCACCGCCGCCACGACCTCCGCCGCCCGAAAAGCCGCCGTGGCCGCCCATCGAACCGCCCCCGTGCATGCCGCCCCCACCCCCGCCGTGTCCGCCTCCCCGTTGTGCAAACAATGGAATCGCGAGCAGGACGCAACCAATTACGACCGGCAAAGTTCGCCGCATGGGGTACCTCACGCACCAATATAGCGCGCGTACAAGCTGCGCGCCACGCCGACATCCGTGGTGCCTTTGATGATGGCGCGGCCATCGGGAAAAATGGTCAGCAAATAGGGTGGCGCCTCAAAACGAAGCGCGAAGTCATTCGAGCGAACCGTTCCGAGCGGCGCCAACCGGGCCGCCAGATCGCGCAATTCCAACGGGCGCGCCCGTTCATGGATCTGCACCGCATTCTGTCCGCAAAGGCTGACCGGCGCACGGCGTTCACCAGCCAGATACGGGAATTCGCGCCGTCCGCAGGCCGGACAGTCCGCAACCGGGCCGGGCTGCGCCACTTGACGGATCTCGCCGCTCCAAACGTCCACCGTTGTAATCTTGCGGGTCGGCTCTGCCCCGCACAGAATTTTGATCGCCTCGCTCACTTGCAGGCTCGCGATGAGGGCGGTCACGCTCCCCAGCACCCCCGCCGTCTCACAGGTTGGTTGTGCACCCGCGGGCGGGTCGGGATAGATGCAGCGCAAGCACGCCGTCTGGCCGGGAACTACCGGCATCGCGATCCCATAGCTGCCCACCGCCGCCCCATACACCCAGGGAACGCTGCGATCCACGGCAAAATCATTGATCAGGTAGCGTGTTTCGAAGTTGTCCGTGCCGTCCAGGATCAGATCTACGCCGCCCAGCAGGTCTTCCACGTTAGAAGAGGTTAAATCGGCCACCACTGGCTCTACGCGAATGTCCCCATTGATCGCCGCAATCTTGCGCGCGGCCGCCGCCGCCTTCGGCATACCCTGTTCCACGTCGCATTCATCGAACAGCCACTGCCGCTGCAGATTGCTCAGCTCGACATAATCCCGGTCTATGATCCGTAGCAGCCCCACCCCAGCCCGCGCTAAGGCCCCTGCCTGGAAGCTCCCCAATGCGCCGCAACCGGCCACCACCACGCGCGCGTCTAACAGATGTTGCTGGCCCCGTTCGCCAACACCCGCAAAGAGGATCTGCCGCGAGTAACGTTCGCGGTTGCGCGGACTCATACAACCAGATGGTACCAACCGGGGCCTCATGCTAGGAGGCGATGCGTTAAGATGGTCCCTTGTGTCAACCCGGCTGGGCTTGTGGATCGCTACGCCCGTGCTCGCCGCCTTCTGCTCGATCCTGCTCAACGCGGCGCCGGCTGAATACGAAGGCAAGCCCATCGCCAGCGTGCAATTCGACCCGGCGATGCAGCCGCTCACCTTCGATCAATTAATGGGGATGCTCCCCCTGCGGATCGGCCAGCCGTTGCGCGTTTCCGACCTGCGCGACTCCCTTCAGCGCTTGTACCAAACCGGCGAGTATGCCGACATCGCCGTGGACGCCACTCTTGCGCCCGCCGGAGTGAACCTCAAGTTCATTACCAAACCCGCGTATTTCATCGGATACTTTGACGTGCATGGCGTTTCCGAGCCGCCCAACGAAGGACAGTTGCTGGTGGCTACCAAGCTTGTGCTCGGCGGCGCCTACGCGCCCGGCGACACCACTGCGGCGGTCGGCCGTATCGCCGATCTGCTCAAGCGGAACGGCTATTATAGCGCCGGTGTTGAGCCCGCCACCTCCACGCGGGAATCTACGCAGGAGGTCCACATCGATTTTCACGCCGACACTGGCCGCCGCGCCAAGTTCGACGGGCTGGTCGCCAACGGCGATGCGCTGCGCCCCCTGGATAAGCTGATACAGTCCAGCGGCTGGCTGCGATTCCGCGGCTGGTTGGGCTGGCAGCAGTTCACCGAGACCCGCCTTCAGAATGGAATCGACAACATCCGGTCCTGGTATCCCAAGCACGATCGCTTGCTGGCTCAGGTGACGCTGGTCAACTTGGATTATCATTCCGGCGCCAATACCGTAACGCCGGTACTGGCGATTAATCCCGGTCCGCCGGTGCTGGTGCGGCTGCGCGGCGCAAAGCTCTCTTCCGGAAAGCTACGCAGCCTGCTGCCCATCTATGAAGAACGCGCTGTGGATCGGGACTTGCTGGAGGAAGGATCGCGCGATTTGACGACCTACTTCCAGTCCCAGGGATATTTCGACGCCACCGCCAGCTACCAGATGGCGTCCCCCCCCAATGGCGAGCGACTGATCGATTACCGTGTCGGCCTCGGCCAGCGGCACAAAATCGTGAAGGTCGAAATCCACGGCAACCACTATTTCGACGACCCCACCATCCGCGAGCGCATGTCCGTGATACCCGCCACACTGGTTCGTTATCGCCATGGCCGCTACAGCCGCAACGCCTTGGAGCGCGATTTGGGCGCCATCCGGAATCTCTATCGCGCCAATGGGTTTCGCGACGTGGAAGTCACCTCCCGGGTGCTCGACGATTACAACGGCGCCGCTGCACACATCGCGATCTTCATCGACATCGCCGAAGGCCACCAATGGTTCGTATCCAAGCTGGCCTTGGAAGGGGTTCCGAGCGCCGACCGGCCTGCTCTGATGCTGCTCCTGCATTCCACGGAGGGACAGCCCTACAGCGATCTCAACATCGCCACCGATCGCGACAACGTTCTCGATTACTTTTTCAACAACGGTTATCCAGCCGCGAAATTCGACTTCACGTCCCTCCCCTCCCCTCAGTCCGATCGCATCGGCCTGACGTTTATCGTGACTCCCGGCGAGCGAGTCTACGTACGCAACGTCGTGGTGGATGGATTGCAGCGCACCCGCTCGGATCTGGTGACGGACCGCATCAGTCTGCACGCGGGCGATCCGCTCTCTCAGAGTGAGATCAACGGAAGCCAGCGGCGGCTGTACGATCTCGGCATTTTTTCGCGCGTCGATGCGGCCATCCAGAACCCCGATGGCGACGAGCCCACCAAATACGTACTTTATTCGATCGAGGAAGCCGGGCGCTATTCGATGAACGTGGGCGTGGGCGCGGAAATCGGCCGCATCGGGGGTGGCACAACCTCGCTCGATTCGCCGGCTGGAGTCACCGGGTTCAGCCCGCGTTTCTCGTTCGGCATCAGCCGCCTGAATTTCTTCGGCCTGGGGCATACCATGAGCTTGCAGACCCTGGTCTCCACCCTCGAGCAGCGTGTCCTGCTTACCTATGTCGCGCCGCAATTCCTGGGCAATCCCAAACTGAGTCTGCAGTTTTCCGGATTGTTCGACCATTCTCACGACGTCCTTACCTTCTCTTCGCGGCGCGAGGAGGGTTCCATTCAGCTGGGACAAAAATTGTCAAAGGCGGATACTCTGCAGTACCGGTATACGTATCGCAAGGTCAATATTATTGGGACGCCGCTCGTCAGCGCCGAGTTGATTCCGTTGCTCTCGCAGCCGGTGAACGTGGGCTTCTTTTCCATGAGTTTCATCCAGGACAAACGGGACGATCCCATCGACTCGCATCACGGAACCTACACCAGCATCGATTTAGCACTGGCCTCTAGCGCGTTTGGGTCCCAGACCGGTTTCGGGCGAGTGGTGGCGCACAATTCTTCCTATTATCAGATCACCAAGGACCTGGTGCTGGCGCGAACCACGGACTTCGGCATCATCGAACGTTATGCCGGTTTGTCGTATATTCCCCTCGCTGAACGATTCTTCGGCGGCGGGGCCTTCTCCAATCGCGCGTTCCCCGATTTCCAGGCCGGACCGCGTGATCTGAACACTGGCTTCCCGATTGGTGGTAACGCGCTGCTCACTAATACCGTCGAATTGCGCTTCCCGCTAATTGGCGATAACTTGGGCGGCGTGCTGTTCAACGACCTGGGCAACGTGTATTCCGCGGTCAACAAGATCAGCCTGCGATTCCGCCAGGAGAATCTGCAGGACTTCGATTACGCTGTCCAAGGCTTCGGATTCGGGCTGCGCTATCGCACGCCTCTGGGTCCGGTGCGGCTGGATTTCTCGCTCAGCCCGAACTCGCCGCGCTTCTTCGGTTGCGAGGGGTCCATCAACCAGTTGTACCAATGTGGAGTCCCTGGCTCGTCTGTACCGCAGACCGTGCAGCGCATTAACGTCTTCCAATTCCACTTCTCGCTGGGACAAGCATTTTGATGAAAGAATTCAGAATTCAGAATTCAGAATTCAGAATCCGGAGGGATGTTCCGTTTCCTTCATTCTGGATTCTGACTTCTGAATTCTGTATTCTTCTTCTCCTTCTCCCCTCCGTTCTCTTGCCCGAAATCATCGATCGCATCGTCATCACCGTCGCAAACCAGGTGATCGCCCAATCCCAGATTGAGGACGAAATTCGCGTCACCGCTTTTCTGAATCGCGAGAAAGTCGATTTGAGCGCCGAGGCCAGGAAGCAGGCGGCCGGCAGATTGATCGAACAGGCCCTCGTCAAGCGTGAAATGGACCTCAGCCGTTATCCGTTACCCGAACTCAGCGACGCCGGTGAATCGCTGCGCAGCCTGAAGGACATGTATCCCAGCGAAACGGACTTCCAGAATGCGCTGCGGGCTTCCGGAATTACGGTCGACGAGCTGACCCGCCGCTTGTGGTGGCAGTTGACTCTATTGCGCTTTATCGATTACCGTTTCCGGCCCGGTATACAGATCCCGGCTGCGGATGTGCAAGCATATTATCGACGGCAAGTATCTGAATGGGAACAAAAAGGGACCAAGCCGATTCCAACCTTCGAGGAGTCTCGCGACCAGATCGAGGAGATCCTGACCCAGCGGCGAATCGACCAAGCGTTGGAACAGTGGATCGAGGATACGCGGAAGCAGGTCGCCATCACGTACCTCGATCCCGCGTTTCAATGAGGAAGGCGAGGAAGGCCGCGAGAATTATCGCCTTCAGTCTTCTGGGGTTGGCGGGTCTAGTGGTTGCTCTTATTGGTGTCGGCGTTCTGCTGGTGCAGACCGCGTGGTTCAAGAATCTGGTCCGGGAGCGTATTGAATCCGTCGTCCAACGCGCCAGCGGCGGCCGCGTCGAGATCGGCGCCTTCTCCTATAACTGGCATGATCTGACCGCCGACGTAAAGCCTTTCGTCCTGCACGGCACGGAGCCGGCCTCCGCGCCACCTCTGTTCCGAGCCGACAAAATCCAGATCGGCTTGAAAATTATATCGGCGCTGGAGAAAAAAGTGGACATCGCGTCGCTCATCATCGAGAGCCCGCGGCTGTACATCGCCATTGGCCCCGACGGATCGACGAATATCCCCAGGCCAAAGATTCCGCGCTTCAACCAGAACGCTGTTGAAGACCTTCTCGATCTGCACGTGAAGCATATCGAGATCCGTCACGGCTTGGCGGCCTACAATTCCTGGCGTGTTCCATTGGATGCCATCGGCGAGCATTTGCAGATGTCGCTGATCTATCAAGGTGCGGGGCCGCGCTATGTGTGCGCCATTTCTTCCGCGCTCATGCAGATCTCCTCGCCCAGGTTGCGTATGCCCGCCGAGTTCGCTCTGGATTCCCAGTTTGCGCTCGGCAGGAATACGATCCAAGTGCTGCGCATGAATCTGGTGTCCGGCGGAATGAAAATTGAGACCACGGGAAGCATCGCCAATCTTTTCTCGCCTCACTTGGATTTCGACGTTACCGCCGCCCTCCCGCTGCAGGACCTGAACAAATTAATCCAGACTCCGCTTGAGCCGCGCGGCGATTTATGGTTGCAGGGCCACGTCGCCGCCGGAGGATCCTCTTCCGATCGGTTTACCGGAAGGCTCACCGGGCGCTCCCTGGGCTTCGTTCACCAGGGCGTCGCGATCCATGACGTCGCTGCTAGTTCGTACGCCGACTTCACTCCGGACAAATTCGATCTGACGGATCTCCAGCTTTCCTCTCCCGACGGCCGCTTCCATGGAACTGCCCGCCTGAGCGAACTCAAGCGACTCAGCGTGAAGGGCGAAATGGATGGAGTCACCATTGCCGAAGTGGGCCGCCTGGCTGCTCGGGAAACCGGGTCGCTCAATGGAACGCTCAGCGGTCCGGTGCAACTGGATGGGCAAGTTACGCCTTCCGGGCTGGCGGGCGTCAGCGCCAGCGCCATGCTGGACTTGAAGCCCGGCCTGAACGCAGGTGACGGAGCCGTGCCGGTCGCCGGTTCGCTCGCACTCAACTACGATCAACACGCGAGCAAGCTGCAACTCGGCAACTCACAGATTGATATCGGTTCCACCCACGCCTCCGTGTCGGGAACTCTGGGCGAAAATCTTGCCCTGCATGTAGTCTCCAGGAATCTCAACGATGCCCTTCCCGTGCTGCGCGCGCTCGGCGCTCAACCGCCCGCGCAGTGGCCAGTGGAATTGCAGGGGAGCGTGGCCCGCATAGACGCTTCCATTATGGGGGCCTTTGCGGATCCGAAAGTCTCCGGCAAAGCGGATGTCGGCAAGCTGAAACTGGGCGGCCAGCAACTGGACCGTGTCACCACCACCTTCAACCTCGATCGTTCCGCCGCCGTCCTCCAGACCCTGACCGTCGAAGAGGGCAAGATGCGTGTGGAAGGCACTGGGCGAGCCGGATTGCGCAACTGGAAGTTGGAAGGAGGCAGTCCCATTTCGGCCACCGTAGCTTTACGCAATGCCGACATTCAGACTCTGGCAGCGGAAGCAGGCTGGAAGCCGCCCCCCGCTACGGGGTTGGTTTCCGCCGCGATTCACGCTTCCGGTTCGCTCGAATCGCCATTGGTTACTAGCGCGGTGACCATCGAAAATCTCGCCGCTTTCGACGAGCGCTTTGCGCAGGCTCGCGCCGACGTCACGTTCACCAACACGGCGCTCGAACTCTCCGGTGGCGAAGCGCGCAATGGTGCGGGGCGCCTGACTTTCTCCGGCGGCTATAATCACCCGGCCAGCGACTGGAAGGACGGTTCGCTCCGATTCGACGTGGCCGCCAGCGGCGTCGATCTGGCCGCCATCAAGCACCTGCAGGATTTCGAAAGCGGCCTGGGCGGACGCCTGGATTTGAAGGCCATTGGAGGCGCCAAAATCGTAGACGGCGTCGTGGATTTGACATCGCTCAATGGCGATCTCGCCGTTCGCAACGCCGCTCTCGATGGGCGCTCCTATGGCAACCTCACTGTCACGGCCGCCACCAAGCTTCCGCTTCTCACGCTGGCCGCCACGGCCACCTTGGACGACGTCCAGATCCATGGGAGCGGCGAATGGCGCATGGAAGGCGATTATCGCGGCGAGGCGCAGGTTCCCATCCCCCGCATCTCGTTCGCTACGCTGCACGATCTTACCCCTGGCAAACACCTCCGCAAAGACCTTCCTTTTGATGGCTTCGTCGAAGGCCAGGCCACCATCTCCGGTCCGCTCAATCAACCTTCCGCGATGAAGGCCGACGTGACGCTCTCCACCGTGCAGCTGAACGCCAGTCCGAGCGCGCGCCCGGTGGCGGGCGTCCTGTTGCAAGACCTGGTTCTGCGGAACGCTCAGCCGGTGCATATTGTGGCCACCCCCAGCTCCATCGATTTCGGGCGCGTCAGCTTTATCGCCAAAGACACCACCCTCGACGCCACCGGCCGCTTGATACTGAACTCGAAGAATCCCTGGGATGTGGCCATTCAAGGCCGAATCAATTTCTCCATTCTTCAGCTCTTCAACCCGGAGTTGCTCGGCGCCGGCGCAACCATCGTCAACGTAACCATCCACGGACCCTTAACCGAACCGCAAGTCGAAGGGCGCCTCGAATTGCAGAACGCTTCCTTGTTTCTCCGCGACGTTCCGAACGGGGTGGACAACGCCAACGGCCTGATCCTCTTCGACCGCAACCGCGCTACGGTGCAGAACCTGAGCGGCAAGAGCGGCGGCGGCGATATTTCGTTCGAAAGCGGCAGCTTCTTGGGCTTCCGCGGGTCCGCCCTCGTCTATCGCCTTCAGGCCATGGCTCGCAATGTGCGGTATCGCTCGGCCGATGGCATCAGCATTACGGCGGACGGCTCGCTCGCCTTGGTGGGCACGTCGGAGAGTAGTGTACTGTCGGGGTCCGTCTCGGTGACGCGCGCGGTCTTCAATCCCCGCACCGACGTGGGCGACTTGCTCGCTTCCACCGCCTCGCCCGTGGCCGCCACTTCCAACAAGTACTTGCAAGGGCTCCAATTAGACGTGCGTGTGCTGACTCAACGCACGCTCGAAGTGGAAACTTCGCTCACCCGGAACATCCAGGCCGACGCCGATCTGCGCGTGCGCGGCACGCCCGAGCGCCCCATCCTGCTGGGGCATGTCACCGTCAACTCAGGCCAGATCGAGTTCTTCGGAAACAAGTACAGCATCAATCGCGGCGAAATCAATTTCAATAACCCAGCCAAGATCGAACCGGTAATCAACATGGACTTGTCCACAAAAGTGCGCGGCATCACCGTGGACATCAGCTTTTCAGGCTCTTTGAACAAGTTGAATTTCTCCTATCGGTCCGATCCTCCGCTGGAGGCCTCCGACATCGTCGCGTTGCTGGCGGTGGGACGCGCTCCCTCTACCGTCGGTCCCCTCGCTACCACCCAAGCGAGCACGAATGTGAACAACAGCTACCTGGGACTGGGCGACGGAAGCAACTCGCTGCTCTCTCAGGCCATTGCGCCCAACTCCGGACGCTTGCAGAAATTCTTCGGCGTCAGCCACATCAAGATCGATCCCCAGCTCACCGACGTGACCATCGTCCCGCAGGCCCGTCTCACCATGGAACAGCAGGTGTCCTCCGACGTTACCCTCACCTACATCACCAATCTGGCGGTGGCCAACCAGCAGATCGTGCGCGTGGAGTGGGATTTCAGCCGGAAATGGTCGGCCGTCGCGCTGCGGGATGAAAACGGAGCCTTCAGCATCGATTTCCAGTACCGCAAGCGCTTCAAGTAGTCTGTCATGCGACTGCGAAAAGTCCAGGGAAAGCTCAAAGTGGAACATAGCATCCTGGACGGGCTGCGGAATGTCTTGGAACGCTTGCTTAATAACAACCCAGCGGCGATTCGATCCATCATTCCCGGAGTAATCCGCCCGGTCCGGGACGCCAAAGGCGTGGTCAAAATCCGGGTGACCGTGCCAACCACCAACGGATGGAAAGCCATTGCACTCAGCGCGGGCGCCCGGCAGGAGCTCTTCATTAGCACCAGCCTTTCCAAGGACCAATTGGAACGGGCCATTCGCCTGGCTTCTGGCTCCGGGGACCGAGCGTACTAAGGTGTTTCACCCCGCGCGGATCTGTTGACATACCCTAGCCTGAGCCGACATTCTCTTAACTGCATCTACCACGCTAACGTTACGCTCACTCCCCGCCGATGAGGAAATTAGATCCAAAACTTATCTTAAGTAACGGCATCGGAAGTTCGCGGAAAATCGGTGAAGATTCTAATCGCAGATGACAGCATAGTCTCCCGGCATTTGCTGGAAGCCACGTTGCGCAAATGGGGCTACGAAGTGCTGGTCGCCTGTGACGGGGCCGAAGCTCTGGAGCTCTTACAGCGCGAAGACGCGCCCGCGCTCATTATTCTGGACTGGATGATGCCGGGCATGACCGGCGTTGAAGTTTGCCGCCGCATCCGGCAGCGCGACAGCGAGCCTTATACCTATATCCTGCTGCTCACCTCCAAAAGCCAAAAGGAAGACTTGATTGAGGGCATGGAGGCCGGCGCCGACGACTATATCACCAAGCCGTTCGATCAGAATGAGCTTCAAGTTCGGCTTCGAGCCGGTATCCGGCTGGTGGACTTGCAGACCCAGTTGCTGAAAGCGCGGGAAGATCTCCGCGATCAAGCCACCCGCGATTCCCTCACGCGCTTATGGAACCGGAGTTCTATCCTCACGGAACTGGCGCGCGAGTTGGCCCGTGCGGCGCGCGAATCTCGGCCCTTGGGAGTGGTCATCGTCGATCTGGATCACTTCAAGCACATTAACGATACCTACGGGCACTTGGCCGGCGACGCCGTTCTCCGAGAGGCGGCCCGCCGCATGCAAAATAGCATTCGTCAATACGATTCCATTGGCCGCTACGGCGGCGAGGAGTTCCTGATCCTGTTCCCCGGCTGTAGTGAGGCGGATAGTTACGCGCAGGCCGAGCGCTTGCGCAGGCAGCTGGCCTTGACAGAGATGCCGGTCAACGATAGCTCGGTTCGCGTTACGGCTAGCTTTGGCGTTACCGTCGCGCTGCCGGGTGAGATCTGGACGGAGGAGGAATTGATCCGCACCGCGGATGAGGCCCTGTACATTGCTAAGAAATCCGGCCGCAACCGCGTAGAGATCCTCACTTCACGGTCTCAGCCGGCCGCGCTGAACGCATCCGCCGAAACGGCCGTCGTCGTTCCCTGATGTGTGGTGGGGCGGACCCGCCCTCGTCTGAGCCGGCCCCCCAGGTCCGGCTCAATGCCGCTGCGCGACCTGAAAGTGGCTCAGCGAACCCGCGTAATTCGATATTCCTTTGTACAGCGCCTCGGCGGTGCGCTCACGATACTCCTCGCGCCGCATGACGCTTTCATCGTGTGCGTTGCTCACGAATCCTATTTCGGCCAGTACGGACGGCATGGATGCGCCGATCAACACCACGAACGGCGCCCTCTTTACCCCACGATCCTTCGACCGCGCGTCCGTCGTTTTCGCCGACAACGTATACAATGCGGTCTGCACGCGGCTCGCAAATTCGTGCGACTCCTCTACCTTGTCTTTCAGGGCGATTTTCTCGAGCAGCCCTTGCAGCTCCGAGACGCTCATCTGCGCGCCGGAGTTTTCTCGCGAGGCCAGGTCTAGCGCGCTTCGTGACGTAGTGAAGTTCAGATAGTAAGTCTCCACGCCGGCGGCGCTGCGCAAAGGTGAGGAGTTGGCGTGTATCGACAGGAACAGATCGGCCTTGGCCTCGTTGGCGATCTCCGTGCGCCTCTCGAGCGGAATGAACGTGTCGTCGGACCGGGTGAAAATTACTTCGCTGCCCATTCGCGCTTCAATCAACCGGCCCAGCCGCTGGGCGACATCCAAAACCAGGTCCTTCTCGCGCAGTCCTTGCGGCCCAACGCTACCTGTGTCGTGTCCTCCATGCCCAGGATCGAGCACGATGCGTCCCACCTTAAGCCCCAGCACACGAATCATCGAACGCTCGCCCGATGAATTGCGCTTGGCCGGGAGAGCTGTCTCGATGGGTTGCGTTGGGCTGGGTTGAGGTTGCGTGGTTGAAGCTTCGTTGCCGATGGCCGAAGAGACGGAAGCCGAGGCTGGCTTGGCGAAAACCGTGACCGGGACGGCGAGCGCGGGAGCGGGACCTGGCTTCACGTTCGCCGCCAGCAACACTGCGGCCGGCGGCGCGCTGTTCCTGATTTTCAACTCGGGAGGCGGCTCAAGCCAGGCTTCTATTGGCTCCGCAGCCGGAATGACCACCGGCCGTGAGGTTGGTGGCGGTGTGAACGGCCGGCGCTCTGCAGGCTTGCGGGTGGGGATCGGCTCCGCCGGCGTGGGCGGCGCCTTGACAGGCGCGGGCGCTTTAGTGATTTCGGGCGTACTGCGGGAAGCGCGCAGCTCAATGATCAATCGGGTGGGATTGTCCAAACGCGAGACGGTTGGTTCCGCCGGCGTTTCCAGATCCAGCACCACGCGCGTGACATTATGCTGCGGCTCGGCCACTCGAATCTGCCGGACAAGATGGTCCGCCACCGGAATCACCGTCATGGACTTGTGGCTCAGGGTGGGCCTGGTGCCCGTAAGATCGAAGAACAGGCGGTCGGGATTGTCCAAACGATCCGACTTCACCTGAAAATCGCCGTCGGTCTCAATGGCGATACGGGTTACGCCGCCGAGCGACCAAAAGCGAATCGCGGTGACGTGATGCGGGTCGGCTAGGTCGGCGGCCCCTGCGTTGCTGAATGCCGCACCGAGTGCGATGAATAGCAACGCTCCCGCAAGCCACCAGCGCGCGGTGTTGCGGCGGCCATGCGAGTACCGGGGGAGGTGTAGCATGGATTTCCTATCGAGTTGCGATGTGTAACTTGCCCTCTGGATCCACATACGCAAGAATGTGCCTCGGCGACCCTTCGGCTGGCTTTGGCTCCTCAGCATTCTTTGCTTCGTGTTTGCTCTCATTGCTATTCATAGCCGCGCGCTTCGCCCGTCCGTATTTCTTGCCCACTTTGGCGACGTAGCTGACCGTCTCGGCATAGGGCGGCACGTCTTTGTACTTGGTCACCGCTTTCTCACCGGCATTGTAGGCCGCAATCGCCAGTCGATCGTCCTGAAACGTGTCCTGCAGGAATTTCAAATAGCGGACGCCGCCTTCAATATTCTGCTTCGGATCGAAGCTGTCCGTTACGCCAAACCGCTGGGCGGTCCCGGGCATCAACTGCATCAGGCCCTGCGCGCCCTTCGGCGAAACAGCGAACGGATTGTAGTTGCTCTCCACTTGAATCACTGAGTCTACCAACAACGGATTCACGTCAAAATTCTTCGCTGCCTCGGCCACCAGGCCATGAAGGTCCGGAGCCGCGTCCTCACTAGCCCCTGGCGCGGACGTCTTCGGAGCAGCCACCAGGCTCCGCACCAGCTTTCCGCTGTGCGTATCCACCTTCACCACCCACACGGCCCGGCCCGGTACGGCGGAAGCAGGCAGGCCGGCGGCGGCCAGATTTCCCAAAACCGCTGCACTCAGAATAAGTTCCAAACAAAACTGCATCCTTTTGTTCTACCCGATTATAACCGGATTCCTTCCGTCCGCAAGGTTTTCTTTCCGCCGGGCCATTCGGAAGCTAATGCTATTATTCTCTCATGCAATCCTCCGGGTTTGTGCTGGCCGGTGGGGCAAGCAAGCGCATGGGCCAGCCCAAGGCGTTGTTGCCCTATCGCGGAACAACCCTCGTAGAGTACGTCGCCAAAATAGTGGCTGAAGCCGCCGATTCGGTGGCTTTGATCGGCGATCCCGCGCAGATCGGCCATCTTGGCTTGCCGGTCTTTCCCGATGAGCTGCCCAGTTACGGTCCCGCGAGCGGCATTTACACTGCCCTGCGAGTTACCCAGACGGACTGGAATCTGGTGGTTGCTTGCGATATGCCGGCCGTCACGGCAGACCTGCTGCGCCTGCTGCTTCTCCGCGCCGAAACCGCCGAGCGCAACTGCGTCGCCGCTACCGGACCCTACGGCCAGCCTGAGCCGCTCTGCGCGGTCTATCATCGTCGCTGCTTGCCGGCGCTGACTCGGTCGATTCGCGATAAACGCTTGAGAATGAGAGACTTCGTGAAAGAGATCGGTGCAATATGGGTGCCCGTGGACAGGCTGGCTCTCGCCAACGTCAACACCCCCGCCGAATGGGCGGAATTCGAGGCCAAGCTGTCGTGACCGACAAGCTCCACTACATCCAGTTTCGCCATGTTTATAAGACGTTTGACCGCCCTGTTTTAGTCGATGCCAATTTTTACGTCAACGCCGGCGAGACCGTGGCTGTTATCGGCCGCAGTGGCGTGGGAAAGTCCGTCAGTCTCGGCCACATCATGGGTTTCCTGAAGCCGGATCAAGGCCGGGTCTTTGTGGCCTATCAGGACATTACCGACTTCACCGAGGCGCAGCTGCGCGAGATCCGCAAGAAGGTGACCATGGTGTTCCAAAGCGGCGCTTTGTTCGATTCGCTCACGGTGGCCGAGAATATCCTTTTTTCGCTTGAACTGCGCGACGATTATGACGCCCACAACAAGGAAGACGTCGTCGAGGGCCTGCTCACCATGGTGGATATGTTGCAGTTCAAGGATGCCTACCCCGCCGACCTTTCCACCGGTTACAAGCGCGCCGTCGCCATTGCCCGCGCGCTCGCCGCGCAGCCCGAATGCATCCTTTACGACGAGCCCACCACCATGGTGGATCCCATCATGGGGGACATTCTGGCGCAACTGATGCTGAAACTGAAGCGCGAACTCAAGCTCACCGCCGTGGTGGTGACGCACGATCTGGATCTGATGCGCAAAGTCGCCGATACAGTGGTGGTGCTCTACAAAGGCGATGCCATTTATTTCGGTCCGGTAGCGGACCTGGAGAAATCCACCCACCCCCACATTCGGGCGTTCCTCGCTATGGACCGGGTGGAACTGGTCCCGGAATTGACTGAGTAGAGTCGCGCCGCTACTTAATCTTCTCGAAATCGAGCGCGGCCGAGTTCATGCAGTAGCGCTGCTTGGTCGGTTTGGGGCCGTCGTCGAAGACGTGGCCCAGGTGCGCATCGCACTTGCCGCACAGCACCTCCACGCGCCGCATCCCGTGGGCGGTGTCCGTTTCAACCCGGACGTTGTCCGGCGATATAGGCGACCAAAAGCTCGGCCATCCGGTGCCCGAATCGTACTTGGTGTCCGAATGGAACAGCGGTGTGCCGCAACAGACGCAGCGGTAGGTGCCGGGATCGTGATTGTCCCAGTGCTGGCCGGTGAATGCAGGCTCGGTTCCTTTGCGCCGCGTGACCGCGTATTGCTCGGGCGTTAACTGCTTACGCCACTCTTCGTCCGTCTTCTTGATCTCAGCCATTTGTGGTTACCTCTTCGCCCTTCCGAACCGTGACCGTGAGGGAGCGGCTGTAGATTTTGCATCCCGCTGTTGCCCACGATGTAGTCCCGCTTCTTCAATTTGCTCAGATTGGCTTCATCCCTTGCGGAGCCTTTTGGTCAGAGCACAACCTAAGTTCGGGACGACTCACCCTCATGCTTTCACTTTATCAGGAGGGCACGAGTTGTCGGCTGTGGCTTGGTCTTTCAGCGCAGACTACATTTCGACCGGTCGGCGACTTTTCGTCCATGTGGATTAACTTCCGGATGGCAGACTAACTGGGAGCGCCAAGTTCCTTGCCTGCCGACACGCCTTCGATTTCCAGCCCCGCTTTCCGAAGACCGTCCACCAGGTGCTCGACGAGTCCCGGCTCCCACCACTTTGCGAGTTCCTCGCGTGCCCCGGTAGCGAACTCGGACCTCAGGGCCAGCAAGTCCTTCAATGCATTCTCCGCTGCCTCCCGCTCCCCCAGTTGCCCGTACGCGGCCGCCAGCGCGAGGTTCGTTCGCCAGAAGCCAGGCATGTTTATCTTGAAAGCAACGTCCAGCGCGTCCCGGTAGTCCTTCTTGCGATAAGCATCGAAGAAGGAGGGAAACCAGTACCATCCGGGATGGTTTGGGTTCAGGCCCCTAGCCTGCTCCGCCAGAATGCAGCCGCGCTCCCAGTTGCCCGCGAAGGCTATCATGTGGCCCAGCAGAGCGGCGGGATCTCCATCCATGGGATTGAGCGCAATGGCCCGCTCCGCCGCATTTCGGAAGGCTGGGAACTCCTTGCGGAAGAACAAAGCATGGGCCAAGGCGTACTGGGCGAGGTGATTTGACGGCGCGGCGTCGACCGCACGCCGCGCGGCCGCCAGGGCGCGTCCGAGGGAATCGGGCTGGCCATTGAACCCGTGTGCATAATCTTGTCCCCATAACAATGACAGCATGGCCCAGCCATCGGCATAACCGGGCGCCTTCTGGACGGCCAATTCCAAGCCGGCCCTCGCCGCGGAATTCTCTTCTGCGGTGACGCGCTCGAAGAAAGCGAAACTGCGCAGCACCGCCTCGTACGGGCTCAGCTGCTCGGAGCTCATGCTCCGGAGCGCTTCACTCATGCTGTGCACCAGAACGCCATACCAGTCGGCAACCGTGGCGACGATCCGGGGCACGAGCTCATCCTGCAGCGCGAAAACCGTTTCCGGACTGAAGTTGCGTTCGTAGTTCTCAGCCCAAAGGTGGGCACCCGTAGTCGCATCGACCAGTTGTACCGCCAAACGTAGCTTGGTTCCTGCTTGCCTAAGAGTTCCCTCCATCACATAGCGGGCGCCCAGTTCCTTGCCAACCGTCCGCAAATCAGTTGCCTGATTCGCGTAGCGCAGTGTCGAGCCGCGTGCGATCACCCTCAGATAAGAGAAGCGCGACAAGCCAGTCACGACGTCTTCCGACAGTCCGTCCGCCAACGCGGTGAGGTCGGAATTGTTGCCGCTGTATTTGAAAGGCAGCACCGCCACCCAGAAACCTTCGTCGGCTCGAGCAGCGCCGGAGTCGGCCGCGGGCGTGCTTCTTGGGACCGGGGGCGTTGCCAGCGCGGACTTTGGATGCGTCTGCCGCGACAGATCGCGAAATTCGTTGCTGACGTCGCGGGCAGTCTGCACCCGGTGCCGCGGATCCTTCTCCAAACAGCGCCGGATAATGCGGGCCAGATCAGTGGGAAGATCGGGGCGCAGGTCGGTGACAAGCGGCGCAGTATCCCGCAGAATCGCAGAGATCAACTCAGCGGAAGAATCCCCATCGAAGGGCCGCCGTCCGGTGGCCATCTCGTGGAGCAAGACGCCCAGCGAGAAAATGTCCGTGCGAGGGTCGAGCGGCCGGCCCGAAGCCTGTTCGGGCGACATGTAAGCCGGCGTTCCCATCACCACGCCCACTTCAGTTTGGCTGACCGAAGTCAACGTGGCGCCGCCGTGGTCGGCCGCGCGAACATCCTTTGCCAGTCCGAAGTCCAGCACCTTGACGCGGCCTTCGCTCGAGACCATGACATTGGCGGGCTTCAAGTCGCGATGCACGATGCCCTTCTCATGCGCCGCCGCCAGCGCGTCGGCCAGCGCACTGGCAATCTCGACGATCTGCTCCACCGGGAGCCCGCCCGCGGGGATCAGGCGGTCGAGTGGCTGCCCTTCGACCAGTTGCATGGTCAGGAAGTGGACGCCGTCGGATTCCTCCACTGAGTGGATGGTGACGATGTTCGGATGGTCGAGTTGGGCGAGGGCCTTGGCCTCACGGCGAAAGCGCACCAGCCGCTCCGGATCGTGCGCCATCTCGGCGGGCAGCACCTTGAGCGCTACGTCGCGGCCGAGTTTCGTGTCGGAGGCGCGGTACACTTCGCCCATGCCACCGGCGCCGATCGGCACGCGGATTTCGTAGGAGCCGAGTTTCATGCCTGAAGAGAGCGGCATGCGAGTGAACCAGCTAAGTTTAACCCATCATGCAGCGATCGGTCCCGAGTCACGGCGCATCCGGAAGTCGGGCCGTCCCGCAACTTGACGAGAAACGGCCAAGCCGCTCGACTGCGCGGCACCGTTCAGGTTTCCATTAGCGATTTGTGATGTTCACCCAGACCGCTGACCCGAATCTCTCTATTACTGCTGGATCGTCACGATCGGCTGCGACGCCGCCAGCACCGCTTCGGCCTCTTCCGCCGTAAACTTCTCGGTTTTGGCCGAATGGTTCATCGAGCAGAATTTCGGGCCGCACATCGAGCAGAACGCCGCGTCCTTGAAACCTTCTTCGGGCAGCGTCTCATCGTGCATCGCTTCGGCCGTCTCGGGATCGAGCGACAACTCGAACTGCTTGCGCCAATCGAACTTGTACCGTGCGCGCGATAATTCGTCGTCGCGGTCGCGTGCCCCCGGCCGATGCCGCGCGATATCGGCCGCGTGCGCCGCAATCTTGTACGCAATAATGCCCTGCTTCACGTCCTCGCGATTCGGCAATCCCAGGTGCTCCTTGGGCGTCACGTAACACAACATCGAAGCGCCATACCAGCCGATCATGGCCGCGCCGATCGCCGACGTAATGTGGTCGTAGCCGGGAGCGAAGTCCGTCACCAAGGGGCCCAGCGTGTAGAACGGCGCCTCGTGGCACATCTCCAGTTCCTTCTCCACCTGCATCTGGATCTGGTCCATCGGGATGTGGCCCGGACCCTCGATCATCACCTGGACATCGTAGCCCCAAGCCTTCCTGGTCAGCTCGCCCAGCGTTTTCAGCTCGGCAAACTGCGCAGCATCGCTCGCATCGGCCACGCACCCGGGCCGCAGTCCATCGCCCAGCGAAAAGCTGACATCGTGCTTCTGGAAAATCTTGCAGATCTCGTCGAAATGCTCATATAGGAAATTCTGTTTGTGATTCTTCACCATCCACTCGGCCAGAATCGCGCCGCCGCGGCTCACGATGCCGGTAATGCGCTTGGTGGTCAGAGGAACGTACTGCACCAGGACGCCGGCGTGAATGGTCATGTAGTCCACGCCCTGTTCGGCCTGTTCTTCGATCACCTCCAGCATCACGTTGATGTTGAGGTCTTCCACCCGCCGCACGCGCCCTAGCGCTTCATAGATCGGCACCGTTCCCACTGGGATCGGCGAGGCGTCGATGATCGCTTGGCGGATCCGCGGGATGTCGCCGCCAGTGGAAAGATCCATGATCGTGTCGGCGCCGTACTTCACCGCATAATGCAGCTTTTCCACCTCCTCGTCGATGTTGGACGTGGTGGCCGAGTTCCCGATGTTGGCGTTGATCTTGCAACTCGACGCCACGCCGATGCACATGGGCTCCAGGTTGGTGTGATGGATGTTGGCCGGGATAATCATGCGGCCCCGCGCAACTTCGGATCGGATCAGTTCGCCGGTGACGTGTTCGCGCTGGGCGATGTATTCCATTTCCTGGGTGATAACGCCCTGGCGCGCGTAAAACATCTGCGTCCGGATCGGATCGCTTAATCGGGGGGTAATCCATGGGCTGCGCATACCGGCCATTCTAGCGCAGTAATCGTTTCGCAACCTACCTTCAAACGGTTACGCGATCTTCTCCCAATAGGCGTTCGCGCCGAACGGCGTCACCACCAGATGCTTTTCAAACGTTCCCCGGCTGTCGGTGTATTCGGCGCCGTCCGGATACGTTTCACCGGGTACCGACAGATAGATGTTGCCGATCGATTGCAATCCCACCGGATCGCCGCTGGCCGGCGTTTGCGGCGTGGGCTGTGGCGCGGGAGTGAACGGCGGGTAGTCCTGGATATTGGTGGATACTCTGATGGAACCAGCGGGCGGAGCCAAAGGATTGTACGCCACCACGCCGGGCTGAGCATCCCCCGGCGCGATGGTCACGGGCGGCTGCAACGCCGACGGCACCCAGGTATAGCCGAGTTGGGCACGCATCGTCATTACCAGGTAGGCATCCCAGCCCCACACCATGATGGGCACGTCGATGGTGAACCCCTCGGTGGCCAGTTGAGCCGCCGCGGTTGCGCGCTGATCCTGATCGGTAATGTTCTGCAGCGCCTGAACCGCCGGAGGCTGCGATGCCCAATAAGCCTGGTCGAACTGCTGTTGTGTGGTGTCCTGGTTTGTAGTAGACATGCTGGCCGCACTCTAACAGTCCGGCGCGCGGGTGCCCTTGCTCCTTCCCGCCAAGTGGCTCAAATCCGAACCAACAAATTTTCGCGCGATTTGTGATTAGCGTCTGATAGGTTGAATGTTGCATCCCGTTCGCAAGCAGATCCGCGTGCACGGCATCGTCCAGGGCGTGGGTTTTCGTCCCTTCGTCTACAATCTCGCCCAAAAACTGGGACTCTCGGGCTATGTGCTGAACTCGTCGGCAGGCGTGCTGATCGAAGTGGAGGGCGATCCCGCGCAGCTCGATCTCTTTGTGCGCGAGCTCAAGGAAAATCCGCCGCCGCTGGCGCAGATTGAAGATATCTCCACCGCGCCGCTCGATGCGTTGGGAGATGCTGCTTTTTCGATCCGCGAAAGTGTAGACCAGCCCGGCCAGCTCGCACCGGTTTCGCCCGACGTCGCCACTTGCCTGGACTGCTTGCGCGACTTCCAAACGCCCGGCAATCGACGGTTCGGATATCCATTCACGAACTGCACCAATTGCGGCCCGCGCTACACCATCACGCGCATGATTCCGTATGACCGGCCGTTGACCACCATGGCCTGCTTCCCCATGTGCGAACAATGTCTGCGCGAATACCAAGACCCTTCGGATCGCCGCTTCCACGCGCAGCCCAACGCCTGCCCGGATTGCGGGCCATCGCTCACGCTATCCATCGAAGCCGCTCAGCAGGTTCTCCACGAGGGTCGCATCCTGGCGATGAAGGGACTCGGCGGTTTTCATCTGGTCTGCGATCCCTTCAACGACGCAGCCGTCCGCCTGCTGCGCGAGCGCAAGAAGCGCAGCGACAAACCGTTCGCCCTGATGGTCCCCGATGTGGCCGCCGCCGAAAAGCTCTGCTTCGTGTCGGACGCGGAGCGCGCGGCGCTCACCAGTATCCGCCGCCCCATTGTCATCCTCCAGCGGCGTCCCGGCGCCCCGATTTCACAGTCTCTCGCGCCCGGCAATCCCACCCTCGGCGTGATGCTTCCCTATACGCCGCTCCACCATCTGCTCTTCGGCGAATCTTTTTCCGCCCTCGTCATGACGAGTGGCAACCTGAGTGAAGAGCCCATCGTCACTGGCAATCGCGAGGCGGCCCAGCGCCTGGCTGCCATCGCCGACGCGTTTCTGTTCCACAATCGCGACATTCATACCCGAGTGGACGATTCGGTCGCGCGGGTTTTCGTGGACGAAGAGCGCGTCCTGCGCCGTTCGCGCGGCTATGCGCCCCATCCCGTGACGCTGGGCTTTCCAGTGGCTGAGATCCTGGCTTGCGGCGCCGAACTGAAGAACACCTTTTGCCTCACCAAGGACCATTACGCTTTCCTGAGCCAGCACATCGGCGACCTCGAAAACTACGAAACGCTCGTCTTCTACAGCGAAACGCTCGACCGCATGAAGCAGCTCTTCCGCATTGCGCCCCGCTTCGTCGCCTACGATCTGCACCCGCAATATCTGAGCACCAAGCTCGCGCTGGAGATGACCGACGTTCAACACATCGGCGTCCAGCACCATCACGCGCACATCGCGAGTTGCATGGCCGAGAACGGGATCGCCGGTAAGGTCATAGGCGTCGCCTTCGACGGCACGGGATTCGGCACGGACGGCAAGATTTGGGGCGGCGAGTTTCTGATCGCCGATTTTGCAGGATTCGAGCGCCGCGCGCACTTCCGGTACATTCCACTCGCGGGGGGCGACCGGGCCGTTCGCGAACCGTGGCGTCTGGGCCTGAGCTATTTGCTCGACACCTTCGGAGCGCAGCTCTCCGCACTTGACCTGCCGCTCTTTCAGCGTGTACCGCCGAAGAAAATCGCCACCGTTCGATCCATGATCGAGCGCCGCATCAACACCGTCGACACCTCGGCCTGTGGCCGTCTGTTCGATGCCGTCGCGTCCATCGTCGGCGTGCGAGACGAGGTCAATTTCGAGGCGCAGGCCGCTATTGAGTTGGAAGCGCGCTGTCTGGCTGGCGTCAACGCGGCTTACCCGTTCGAAATCGCGGAGGCGCGTGAACCGTGGCAAATCGACGTGCGGCCGATGATCAAGCACATGGTTCGCGATGTGCTGGCGGCGAAGCCGACAGGATGGATTGCCGCCGCGTTTCACAACACCATCGCGGCCATCGTCGCGGAGGTTTGCGTGCGTCTGCGCATCGCCGAGGGAATCAAAAGCGTGTGCCTCAGCGGAGGCACGTTTCAAAATGTGTATCTGTTGGAACGCGTAGTTTCAATCCTGCGCGCTCAGGGTTTCGAAGTTTTCCTGCACTCCAAAGTTCCGCCTAACGACGGGGGCATTTCGCTCGGGCAAGCCGTAATCGCGAACGCTGCGCTACAGCGCTAACATCCTCAACCCCCGGTGGGGCGGACGCCCGCGTCCGCGCCGGACCCCCGGTCCGGCTCCTTGTTGCGAAAGAAACGGAAGCCGACCAGGGCGTCGGCTGCTGGCGAGGGCGCCCGCCCCACATGACGAAACTCAGCTTGCTAATGGCGTGCGCACAACTGCGGGAACTGCTCTTGCAGGTGCTTCACCTTCGGCACATCGTTATAAACGATGTACGGATTGTTGGGATTGCGATCGAGAAAATGCTGATGGTACTCTTCAGCGGCGTAGAAGGCTTTTAGCGGCACTACCTGCGTCACGATCTTGCTGTGAAAAATCTTCGCCGCGGTCAACTGCTGAATGTAAGCTTCGGCCACGCGCTTCTGATCCGGATCGGTGTAGAAAATGACCGACCGGTACTGCGTGCCCTCATCCGGCCCCTGACGATTCAGTTCCGTCGGATCGTGCGCCACCGAAAAGAAAACCTCCAGCAGCTTGCCGTAGGGGATCTTGGACGGATCGTACGTCACTTGCACCGATTCGGCGTGTCCCGTGGTCCCCGTGCTCACGATTTCGTAATGCGCCGTCGCCGCATTCCCACCCGCGAAGCCCGACACGGCCTTCGTCACGCCATTCAAACGGTCGAACACCGCTTCCACTCCCCAGAAGCACCCGCCGGCGAAGACAGCCGTGGCCGCCGCGGTTGGATGACCGGCAGAATTGGATTGATCCACAGCCGGAGCCGGGAACGAGGCGGCGCTCATTAAAGAGCCCGTCAACACAGACGCGAGCAGGAACAGGCGCATCGAAAACTCCTTTGCTTTAGTCTACCGCTCGCTATCATGAAGTTTTCCCGATGCCCACGCTGATCTCCGATGCCTACTCTGATTATCGATAATTACGACTCGTTCACCTACAACCTGGTGCACGCCGTCGCGGAGATCACGCGATGCACGCCCATCGTGGTGCGGAACGACGAGATGACGTGGGACCAGATCCAGCGGCTCGATTTCGACAGCGTGATCGTCTCGCCCGGTCCCGGCCATCCGGAGAATCCGCGCGATTTTGGCGTCTCCGCCCAAGCGATCTCGGCGGCGGCGGAATCGAACATCCCGCTGCTCGGCGTCTGCCTCGGACATCAGGGCATCGCGCGTCACTTTGGAGGCTCTGTGGTTCCAGCGCACGAGCCGGTGCATGGACGCGCAGCCGAAGTTATTCACAACGGCGATGCGCTCTTTGCCGGCGTTCCCGAGCGATTCAGCGCTATTCGCTATCACTCGCTCATCGTTGCGGAGCCGCTGCCGCACGAGCTGAGAAAGATCGCTTGGACGGCAGACGGAGTTGTGATGGCACTGCGTCACGTCACCCGGCCGATTTGGGGCGTTCAGTTCCATCCGGAATCGATTTGTACGGAATATGGCGCTGCCATCCTGCGCAATTTTCTTCCCCGCCGGCGCACGATGCAAGTTTATGCTCGCCAGATTCCTTTGCCCGTCGCGCCCGAAGCGCTCTTTCGCGAACTGTTTTCGCGCGAGCGCTACGCATTCTGGCTCGACAGTTCGCTCGTCTCGGAACGAAGCCGCTTCTCATTTATGGGGACGGGAAGCGGAGTGGTGCGCGGGGAAGTTTTCTCACAACTCGATCGCGCCTTGCGTGAGATCGACGTGCTAGCCCCTCCGCTGCCTTTTCAATTTACGGGCGGCTACGTGGGCTATCTCGGCTACGAGCTCAAGGCCGAGTGCGGCTCGTCCAACGGACACCGTTCTCCGTTTCCCGACGCGTGCTTGCTGCGAGTGGATCGCTTCCTGGCCATCGATCACGCCGCAAATACTCTGTGGATCGTCTCTTGTGGCGAGCCGGACGAGGAAACCGAACGGCGCATCGCGCCATTAAAGGATTGCCCTGCGTCACCTTCGCCGTCCGCGCCGGTCGAATTCACGCTGGCAACCGAACGCGCAGAATATCTCCGCCTCATCGCGGAGTGCCAGTCCCGCATCGCTGCCGGTGAAAGCTACGAGATCTGCCTCACCAATCGACTCCGCATAAAAACGAGCATCTCTCCGCTCACCTACTACGAGACGCTTCGCAAGCTGAATCCCGCGCCGCATTCGGCGTACTTGCATCTGGATGACATCGATGTCGCCTGCTCTTCGCCCGAGCGTTTCCTGCACATCGATGCCGCGGGGAACGTGGAATCCCGCCCGATCAAAGGAACGATCAGCCGCGGCCGCACTCCCGAAGAAGACGCCGCGCTTCGCGCTTCACTCGCCGGCAGCGAAAAGAACCGCGCCGAGAATCTGATGATCGTCGACCTCACGCGCAACGATCTCGCCCGCGTTTGCCTTCCCGGCAGCGTCCATGTTCCTCAAATGATGCAGGTAGAGACCTACGCCACGGTGCATCAATTAGTCAGCACCATCGTGGGCCGCCTAGCCCCTGGCGCTACCGCCATCGACTGCATCCGCGCCGCGTTTCCCGCCGGCTCCATGACGGGCGCGCCCAAGCTGCGCACGCTCGAAATTTTGGACCAACTGGAACCTGAAGCTCGCGGCATCTACTCGGGCAGCATCGGATACATCGGGTTCAACGGTGTCGCGGATCTGAACGTCGTGATCCGGACCGCGGTTTTTCACCACGGCGTCGCTAGCATCGGCGTGGGCGGCGCCATCGTCTATCAATCGCAGCCGGAAGACGAATGGGACGAGATGCTGCTCAAAGCACAAGCGCTCCTGCGCGCATTTTCACCCAAGCTATCATAAAGGTTTATGTCGACTGTTTTGCCGGTCACCGCTTTACCCGAACAGGAAGAAACCAGCGCACTCGACCGCGTGCGCGCCTTAGAGAATGAATACCTGCTCCAGAACTACGCCCGCTATCCGCTCATGCTGGATCGCGGCAAGGGCTGCTATGTCTTTGACTCATCCGGCAAGCGCTACCTCGACTTCATCACCGGCATCGGCGTCAACGCGCTCGGCCACGCGCACCCGCGCTTGATGAAGGTGATCCGCGAGCAAGCCGGCCGCCTGCTGCACACTTCCAATCTTTACTTCCACGCCTACCAGGGACCGCTCGCCGAGCGGCTCGCCAAAGTCAGCGGCCTGCAGCGCACGTTCTTCTGCAACTCCGGCGCCGAGTCCATGGAAGGCGCGCTCAAAATGGTGCGCGCGCATGGCCACAAAATCAATCCGGAAAAATTCGAGATCGTCGCGCTGCACAATTCCTTTCACGGACGCACGCTGGGCGCTCTTTCCATCACCGGCCAGGAAAAATATCGCCGCGATTTTGAGCCGCTTCTACCCGGCGCGCGCTTCGTTCCGCCCAACGACGAAGTCGCGCTCGAACAAGTAGTCGGCGAACGCACCGCCGGCATTGTCATCGAATTGATCCAGGGCGAGGGCGGCATCTTCCCCATGTCCATCGAATACGTCCGCAAGGCGCGCGAGCTGGCGGATCGTTACGATGCGCTGCTGGTCTTCGATGAGATCCAGTGCGGCGTCGGCCGCGTGGGCAAGCACTTCGCCTATCAGCTTTTCGATCCCATCGTGCTCCCCGACGTGATGGTGGCGGCCAAGCCGCTCGCCTGCGGCATCCCCATGGGCGTGATCGTCGCAAACGATCGCGCGGCCCAGGCCATCGGCCCCGGCATGCACGGCTCCACGTTCGGCGGCGGACCGCTGGCCTGCCGGGTGGCCCTCGAGTTCATGGATATTCTCGAGCAGCTCCTGCCTCACATCGACAACATGGGCTGCTACTTCCGGACCAAGCTCGAAGACCTGCAGAAGCAGTTTCACTTCATTCGCGAGGTTCGAGGACAAGGCTTGATGATCGGCGTCGAGCTTGCCTTTCCCGGCAAGCAGCTCGTACTCGACGCCATGGAGCAAGGCCTGCTGATGAATTGCACCCACGACACGGTGCTGCGCTTCCTGCCGCCTTACATCGCGACCGAAAAGGAGATCGACCGGGCCGTTTCGATCCTCAAGCGCGTTCTTAAGCTCGCGGCTAAACGTGGCGATGCCCACCAGGACCGAAGTGTTTGACCAGAATTGAAGAATGGGACCAACGTTATCGCGCCGGTGAACAGGTTTTCGAGACGCCGGCGCCGCTAGTGGTTGAATTCACCAGGTCGCTCAGTCCGGGCTCGGCGCTCGATCTCGCTTGCGGCCCCGGCCGCAACGCCCTATACTTGGCCGAACGCGGTTGGCGCGTCACCGCGGTGGATGGTTCGGCTGTCGCCATCGAGCTATTGCGCGAAAAAAACCGTTCCATCGACGCGCGGGTCGTGGATCTCGAGGCTGGCGAATTCGAACTTCCGCCCGAGGCCTTTGACTTGGTTCTGTCCTGCTATTATCTCCAGCGCAGCCTGGTCTCTGGCATGCAGTCGGCGCTCCGGGCTGGCGGCTTGCTGATCATGATTGTGCATCTCGCCGATGCCGCCCAACCGCAGGGTACACCCACGCGCGCCTACCCGGGCGAGCTGCGTGCGTTCTTCAACGGCTGGCGCACCTTGCATTACCGAGAAGGCGAGCCGGGAGAATCGGGCCATCGCCACGGTGTCGCTGAAGTGGTGGTACAAAAGCCGGCGTAGAGCCTAGCAGGTCGGCGCTGGGAGAGCGGTCGGGTTGGGGCGCTCGATGGCACGGGGCCCCGGGGTTGGATCCGAGTCGCCTCCCAGCGAGGGGAGTACTTAGCAGTTTTCCCTCCACCGGGAAGGCGCTCGTATCGTCATGACTCTGCGTGGATACTTGGTCAGAGGGGGTCCCAGGGACTAACGTTAAAGATAGTCGATCCCTAAACTGGATAGGGTAATTGGCTCCCGGTCTATCTTCGGAAGTCGGACAGTTTGAAGATGCTGGCGAGCTCGACGCCGTACTTGTCGCGTAGCAGTTCGGTGGCGCCGGCTTCCCGGTCAATAAGACACGCAGCCCCCAGGATCTCCATCCCTACCGACCTTGCATTCTCGATGGCTAGAGCTGTAGATTCGCCTTTGGTACACACGTCGTCAAGGATGACGACCTTGCGTCCTTCGGTCTGTTCCAGACCTTCGACCACCTTTTGCATCCCGTGTGGCTTGCGCTCCTTTCGGACCACGAAGGAGTCGATGATAGACTGACGATCCAAGCTTTCTCTGGCAATAGCAAAGGCAATCGGGTCTGCTCCCATTGTCAGGCCGCCTACGGCGTCTGGGAACCACATTTTTTCTTCCATCTTCTGGATGAAGAGAAGCCCAATCAGGCGCATCGCCCGCGGGTCAAAGGTAGTCGGCTTGCAGTCTATATAGACGTCGCTGGTCTGGCCGGAAGTAAGGGTGAAAGTGCCAAACCGTACGGACTTCCTCTTGAGAATGTCGTAAAGTTCGGCCAATTGGGCTGGGGTAGAGGTCATTGAAAACGAGATCCCATTTTAACAGAAGCTCTTTCCTGAGCAGTCGGCAACTGCGGTGACCTTTCCGTTATGGGAGGCGGTCGGAACGGTGAGGGAGCGCAAACAAATTGAATCAAGCGTAAGACACAAACAAGATGGTCGCCAAATGTTTTAATCTCAGACAGGTGAAGCTGGAGCCGCCAGCCAGAATTTGACCATGCCCATGTGGGTGCGGAGGCTAACTCGTCTGACAAACGGGTCATCCAAGAAGCGAGATAATCTGCGCGCGGCGCTGGCGCTTCACTTCGCGCGGACAACGTCTGCCGGAAACACATCACGCTGAAAGGCGCTACGCCTGCTATGGCGGCGGGATTGACGGATCGAGCTTGGACCCTTGCTGACGTTCTATCCCAGTAGGAGCTTTAGGATAAAATACGTGGCTAATTGTCCCCCTACAATCCCGACAGCGAGAAGAGACCCGGCTTTGAGGCCGAAGCCGTACTTATACGCGGACGCATAGATGACGTAGAGCGTGAGCAAGCAGAAGCGAAGCAGCGCGATGAAGAATACAAGCAACGCAATATTGCGGTCCAGGAACGCATGGCGGACCTGCAACGAGCCATGGTCATTCTCACGTCGGTGCTCGCTATATGTGCGATTGGACTAAACCGCTTCGCGGTAGGGCGAGGGCTAGTTCGTCTTCGGTTTGTCAGGACAATTGCAATCGCGATGCCCGGGCGGTAACATGACGGGGTTGATGAAGTATTCGAGGTGGCGCCG
>Ga0182024_10001488_pt1 | contig 60299 bp, 54 predicted proteins | sample P32metaG_FD_120480 | JGI IMG/M metagenome (GOLD analysis project Ga0182024, IMG submission 120480) | Permafrost microbial communities from Stordalen Mire, Sweden - P3-2 metaG (Illumina Assembly) | ecosystem: Environmental > Terrestrial > Soil > Wetlands > Permafrost | place: Sweden: Stordalen...
GATACTTCCTCCGAGTGATTTCGGTCCAAGCCATGTGATCCTCCGTCGTAGCTCGCAACCACGACCGAATCACAGATGACTGAAATCACTCAATTCATTTCCGGCCAGCCTCTGAGGAGCCCGCGCAGCGGGCGTCTCGAAGGACGCGGCGCGGGTCCAGCCCGGATCGATCGTGTCGCGCTCAAACCGGCACCGAGCCGCGAACGATGCTGCGGTGCATGACGCGCCGGTGCTTACCCGTCTCGCCATCGATGACGGCGCGGTGGAGGAGGCACCGGTTGTCCCACACCACGAGATCGCCGAGTTGCCAGCGCTGCACATAGACGAATTGGCTTTGCGTCGCGTGTTCGAGAAGCTTGGCGAGGAGCGCGGCGCCTTCCGCTTCGGGTAGGCCCGGGATGTGCGTCGAGTGATTGCCGATATAGAGGGATTTCCTCCCGGTATCGGGATGGGTGCGCACCAGCGGATGGGTGACCGCCGGCCGGCTATTATCGAAGGCCGGACGGAAGGCGACCCGCAACCCGGCGATCCGGCGCCTCAAATCCCGCGGCAGCTCGGCATAGGCCAGCGCCATGTTGGCGAATTCGGTGTCGCCGCCGGAGGGCGGCAGTTCGACCGCGTAAAGCGTCGTCAGCATCGGCGGGGCGGGGTGATAGGGCTTATCGGTGTGCCAGTGGTAATTGGCCGCCTTGGAGATCCTGAAAATCGGCTTGCCGTCGGCGCCGAGGTTCGACATCACATGGGCGACGCCGTAGCGCTTCATTTCGCCGCGATGCGCGCCATGGGCCTCGACGGGCCCAAAATTCGCCGCGAAGAGGAATTGCTGTTCCCGGGTCAGCGCCTGGCCCGGAAAGACGACGATTTGATGGGCGAGAAACGCCGCGACGATCGCATCCTTCTGCTCCGCCGACAGCGGCTGCGCGAGGTCGATGCCCTCGATCCGAACGCCGCCCGCCGGCGACAGCGGGGCGTTCTTGCAAGCCGTCATCCCGGCGGAGGCCAAGGCGGAGGCCGGGATCCACCGTGCCGCAGAGTCGCAAGGGCCGGTGGGCGCACGAAAGTTCATGCCGAGTTGGTGCCTTCCGAGCAGAGGATGGGTGGATCCCGGCCTTCGCCAAGGCCAAGGCCGGAATGACAAGTGTGGGGCACGCCTTACCCCCGCGGCAATCCCAAGACGCGTTCGCCGATGATGTTGCGCTGGATCTCGCTGGTGCCGCCGGCGATCGTGTATTGCCGCGCGCCCAACACCCGGTTGAGCCAGCGCGGCGCGTCGGGCACCGCCTCGGTCGGGGTGTCGAGGGTCGCGTAGGGGCCGAGGAGGGTCGCCGAGAAATCGGCGATGCGGCCGGCGAGCTCGGAGCCGAAGAGCTTGAGGATCGAGCCTTCCGGGCCCGGCGGCTCGCCGCGCAGCCGGCGCGTCAGGCCGCGCAGCCTTGTCACCTGCAAGGCCTTGGTTTCGATCGCGAGCTGCGCCAATTGCTGGCGGATGTGAGAGTCGCGCCAGGCCGGCTCCTGGCGGTTGGGGAATTGCTTGGCCAGTTCGAACAGCCGGGCGATCTGCGCGGCATGGTCGCGCCCACCCGCCCCGCCGCGCTCGAACATCAAGGTCGTCGTCGTCACCTTCCATCCCTCGTTGAGCGGACCGACGAGGTTCTCCTTCGGCACGACGACATCCTCGAAAAACACCTCGTTGAAATGCCGGTGGCCATTCAAGAGCACCAGCGGGCGTACCGTGACGCCGGGGGTCTTCATGTCGACGAGCAGGTAGGAGATGCCGTGATGCTTGGGCGCCTCGGGGTCGGTGCGCACCAGGAGGAAGCACCAATCGGCGAAATGCGCGCCCGAGGTCCACACCTTCTGGCCGTTGACGACGAAATGGTCGCCCCGGTCGATGGCGCGGGTTCTGAGGCTCGCCAGATCGGACCCGGCGCCCGGCTCGGAATATCCCTGGCACCAGATCTCCTCGGCGCTGAGGATCTTCGGCAGATGACGGGTCTTCTGCGCCTCGTTGCCCCAGTGAATGAGCGTCGGGCCGAGGAGGTTGAGGCCGCTCTGGCACGGCAGGATCGGCGCGCGGGCGCGGAAATATTCCTCGTCCCAGATCACCTGCTGCATGAAATTGGCGCCGCGCCCGCCATATTCCTTGGGCCACGAGATCCCGACCCAGCCGGCTTCGTGCATTTTCTTCTGCCAGGCGATGCGCTTCTCCAGGGTCGCGCGATCGGGCGAGATGCGCTGGTCCTGCGCGTCCTCGACCTTGAGATCCTCGGGGAGGTTGGCCTCGAGCCAGTCGCGGAACTCGCGGCGGAATTGGGCGTGCTCGGGTGAGTCGGCAAAATCCATGGCGGGTCCTCCCTCGGCGGTGCCGAGGATAGCCGGCGCCGCCCCCGGTTGTCATCCCGGCGAGCTGCAGTAAAGTGGCGCGTCCTTCGAGACGCGCCTTCGGCGCTCCTCAGGATGAGGTAATATATTGATGGCATTAAGAAAGAACGTCTTCCTGAGGAGGCCGCGACGCGGCCGTCTCGAAGGACGCATAGCGCGGGTCCAGTCAAATCGTTTATCCTGACAGCGTCCTGCGCCAGGACCATTGGTGGGAAGGCAACGATGCTGACGCGCGGCCAAATCGAGCAATACCGCCACGACGGATATCTGTTCCCGTTCCCGGCCCTCACTGCCGCGGAGCTCGACGAATGCAACGACGGGCTCGCCCGCTTTGAAAACTGGCTCGGCAAACCGGTCAACGAGGGCGATTTTCGCTGGCGCTCGGCGAGCTATGTGATCCTGCCCTGGGTCGACGCGCTGGCGCGGCACCCGCGCATCCTCGATGTCGTCGAGGATTTGATCGGCCCCGATATCCTGGTCTACACCGCGACCTGGTTCATCAAGGAGGCGAAGAGCCCGACCTTTGCGGCCTGGCACCAGGACGCGACCTATTTCGGCCTCGATCCGCACGAGCACGTCACCGCCTGGGTCGCGCTGAGCGAGGCTGGCGCCGAGGCCGGCTGCATGGAGGTCGTCTCGTCGCGAGGGCGTCCGCGTCAGATGCATCACGCCGCGCTCGGGCTCCTCAACAGCATCAATGGCGCCGGCCAGGCGATCGTCGAGCAGCCAGAGGATCTTGGCGAAGAGAAGGGCGCGGCGATGATGGCGCTGCCTGCCGGCAACTTCTCATTGCACCACACGCTGTGCCGCCACCGCTCGGCGCCGAACCGGGCGGAGCACCGGCGGGTCGGGATCGGCATCAGCTATATCCCGGCGCGGTGCCGCCTCAACGGCACCGTGCGGATGTGCGCCCGGCTCGTGCGGGGGCATGACAGCTTCGGGCATTTCGACCTGATTGCGCCGCCCGAAGGCGAACTGCATCCCGCCGCACTGGAGCGCCACGAGCGGGTCTATCGCGCCTACCGCGACAATTACGCCGAGCAGATCGCCGCGCACGAGCGCGCGTTCGCACCCCAGCCGGCGTAGACGAACCCGTCGTGCCCGGACTTGATCCGGGCATCCACGAGCCCGGGAGATCCCCGGGTCAAGCCCGGGGATGACTAGATGAGGGGCTCCCGAGCGGGAGCCACTCATCTAGTCAGTTCAGCCCGTAAAACCCCATCGCGCCGCCGGCCATGACCTGGTGCCGGGTTTCGGCCGATAGCCCCACGAGCTGCTTTCTCACCATGTCGGGCGCGCCGGGGAAGAAGCCGTCCGGGTGCGGGTAGTCGGTCGCCCACATGATCTTGTGCGCCCCGACATAGTCGGCGAGCACGTGCAAGCTGCCCTCGACCGGCTCGAACGAGATCCAGCAATTGCGCTGGAAGAGTTCGCTCGGCCGGATCGTCAGGCCGGAATCGTTGAACCCCTGATCGTCGAAATGGCGGTCCATCCGGTCGAGCCACGGGGCGATCCAGCCGCCGCCCGATTCGAGGAAGGCGATGCGGATTTTCGGGTGCTTCTCGCACACCCCGCCCCAAATGACCGCGAGGCACGCCAGCATCATCTCCATCGTGTGCGACACGATGTGCTTGGCGCCGCGCCCCTCGAAGCGGTCGACGCCGACGGTCGGCATGCCGCTCGACGCGCCCTCGTGGAAGCCGATCGAGAAGTCGAGGTCTTCCGCCGCCGCCCAGAACGGCTCGTACATCGGGTCGCTGATCATCTTGAGTTCGTGATACGGGTTGGGCCGCAGGAAGCCGCCCTTGAAGCCGAGTTCCTTCTTGGCGAAACGCATCTCGGCGATCGCCCGGTCGACGTCCTGCATCGGCAGCATCGCGACACCGAACAGCCGGTCGGGATAGGGCTTGCAATAGTCGGCGAGCCAGCGGTTGTAGGCGCGGCAGGTCGCGGCGGCCAATTCGGGATCGTGGATCCCGCCGGCGAAGAGGCCGAGGCTGGGATAGAGGAAGGCCGCGTCGATGCCGTCGGCATCCATGTCGGGGATGCGGGCGTGCGGGTCGAAGCCGCCCGCCTTACCTTCCTTGTATTCCATCGTGTCGCCGGCGACGACGCCCTGGCGCGCGCCGACCGCGCCGATCCGCCCGATGCCGCGCTGGCCATCGCCGACCGCGTGTTCCTCGATGATGAGGCGCTCCTTGCCGTTGTCCATCTTCTCGATACGCGGCGCCCGATCGCGAAACTTCGGGTCGATGTAGTTGTTCCACAGGTCGAGCGGCTCGAGGATATGACCGTCGGCATCGACGACGTTGTAGGCGCGGCTCATCAGCGGGTCCTCCGGGGGTGAACTCAACGGTGCGGCATCCTAGCGCAGCGGTGTTCGCGGCGCGAGTGTGAATGTCGTTCAGAATGCCGAACGTCGCATGAAAATGCCCCTCACCCTGTCCCTCTCCCCGCAAGCGGCGCGAGGGAACGCGGTTGATACGGCAAGACTGATTCGGCGACAGATTTTCTCAGACGGCGATGCCCGCTCTCCCTCTCCCCGCCAGCCCCCACCCTTCCCTCCCCCGCATGCGGGGGAGGGAAGGGTGGGGGCTGGCGGGGAGAGGGTTGGGGTGAGGGGCGGAAATCGTCAGTTCAGCCCGTAGAAGCCCATCGCGCCGCCGGCGAGGACGCCGTGCTGGGTTGCGGGCGAGGTGCCCTTCAGGCGCTCGCGCACCATGTCGGGGGCGCCGGGGAAGAATCCGTCGCGATGCGGGTAGTCGGTCGCCCACATGATCTTGTTGGGCCCGATATAGTCGGCGAGCACCTTGAGGCTCCCTTCGACCGGCTCGAACGAGATCCAGCAATTGCGCCGGAAGAGGTCGCTGGGGCGCATGGTGAGCCCGGAATCGTTGAACCCCTGATCGTCGAAATGGCGGTCCATCCGGTCGAGCCACGGGGCGATCCAGCCGCCGCCCGATTCGAGGAACCCGATGCGCACCTTCGGGTGCTTCTCGCACACCCCGCCCCAGATCACCGCGAGGCAGGCCAGCATCATCTCCATGGTATGCGAGATGATGTGCTTGGCGGCGCGCCCCTCGAAGCGGTCGATGCCGACGGTCGGCATGCCAGAGGAACCGCCCTCGTGGAAGCCGATCGCGAGATCGAGATCCTCGGCCGCGGCCCAGAACGGCTCGTAATCGGGATGGTCGATCATCTTGTTGTTGTACGGGTTCGGCCGGATAAAGCCGGCCTTGAAGCCGAGCTCCTTCCGGGCGAACCGCATCTCCTCGATGGCGTGCGGCACCGATTGCATCGGCAGCATCGCGATGCCGAACAACCGGTCGGGATAGGGCTTGCAGTAGTCGGCGAGCCAGCGGTTGTAGGCCCGGCACAGCGCCGCGGCGAGCCCCGGCTCGTGCACCGCGCCGGCGAATAGCCCCATGCTCGGATAGAGGAACGCGGCGTCGATGCCGTCCAGATCCATGTCGGGAATCCGCTTGTGCGGGTCGAACCCGCCGGGGCGGCCGTCCTCGTATTTCATCTCGGCGGCCTTGATCTCGCCCTGGCGCGCGCCGACCCCGCCGATCCCGCCCATGCCCTGCTCGCTGCCGAGCATCTGCTGTTCGACGAGCAGCTTTTCCTTGCCGGTCTCGTTGTCGGTGACGAGCCGCGGCGCACGGTCGCGGAACTTGGGGTCCATGTATTTGGCCCAGAGATCCAGCGGCTCCAGGATGTGCCCATCGGCATCGATGACGTTGTAGGCGCGGCTCATCGGGGTTCCTCCACGGTGGAATTCGAGGTTGCGCCATGCTAGCGCAGCCGCCTCCGCGAGGCGACCCGAATGTCGTTCAGAATACCGAACATGTTGGTCGCGCATGCCGCACCGGGCAGGCTGGACTTTCGTGTGGAGGGGCGTGCTAGTCTCGATCGGACAAAAATGGCGAATATTCAGGCACCGGCGCAACCGGCCGGCTAAGGGGGGAGACCAGGCATGGCGCAATCAGCGGCAACCACCCAGACCGTCGAAGCCTTTGTCAGCGAGACGCTGGACAACGCCTCGATGGGCCCGATCCATTGGCGGGTGCTGGCGCTCGTCAGCTCGGGCCTGTTCTTCGACGTGATGGACTTCACAATCTTTGGCGCCCTGGTTCCGGACTTGCTGAAGAGCGGGTTTGTCACCCCGGGCCAGGTTCCCTGGATCGGCAGCGTCACGGTTGCAGGCCTCTTCGTCGGCACGCTCGGCCAGGGCGAGTTCACCGACCGTTTCGGTAGGAAGGCGGTCTACCAGTTCAACCTGTTGCTGTTCGGCTTGGCGACGATCATCGCCGCCTTGCCGCCGATCCCGAGCCTCGGCTTCGACCCTGGCTACAACTGGCTTCTCGTCTTTCGCTTCCTCGCGGGGGTCGGGCTCGGCGCCGAGCAGCCGCTGTGCTTCTCCTACATCGCCGAATATTCGCCGAAAAACATCCGCGGCCGCCTCACCGCGTTCATGCAGTTTCTCGGAGGCGCCTGGCCCTGGCCGCTCGGCGTCCTCCTGACCCTCGCCTTTCGCGATTCGATCGGCTGGCGCGGCATCTGGATCATCATCGGCATCGGCGCCTTGGTGGTCTTCGTGCTGCGTTTTACGCTGCCCGAATCGCCGCGCTGGCTGGCGACGCACGGCCAGGGTCAGCGGGCGCTCGACCTGTTAGAGCGGATGGGGCTGCGCTCGGTGCCGCTCAATACTCTGAGGACAGATGCGGCGAGCGACGCACACGGCGATCCCTTCGGCGTCGTGCTGCGCCAGTATCCCGGCCGGGTGATCGCGGGGATGGCGTGCTTCTATGCCTTCTTCAGCATCGCATTGGGGCTCGGCGCCTGGATGCCGAGCATCCTCGTCGAACGCGGCTTCACGATCGCCAAATCCTTAAACTCGATCTTCTGGATAACCCTCGCCTTCCCGATCGCCAGCGCCTTCATGATGTATTCGCTGGAGCGGTTCGGCCGCAAGCCCACCGCCGTCATTGCCTTCATTCTGACCGGAGTATTCGGCCTGTGGTGGGCCAATGCGGGGAGCGAGGCGATGGTGCTGGGAGTCGGGTTCGTGATGATCTTTTTCACGCAGCTGGCGGGCAATTCGGCGCAGATCTTCATCTCCGAGGTGTTCCCGACCAACGCTCGCGCCTCGGGCTTCGGAATGTGCTCGGCGGCCGGGCGGGTCGGCGCCTTTGTCGCGATTCCGTCGATCCTGTGGATCAAGAACGGCTGGGGCCTCAACGCGGTATTTATCGCGATGGCGGTGATGGTGGCGATCGCCGCGTTCGCGGTGACCCAGGTCGGCCCCGAGGCGAAAGGCCTTTCGCTCGACGAGATCGCCCCGCCGACAGCGTGAGCGTCCCTTGGCCGACGGCGTGAGCGTCCCTTGAAGGCCGCGTCATCGCCGGCTATATAGCCGGCGATCAATTGAAGAAGGAGGCCAGCAATGAACGCCTCGCAGAAGCGCGCCATTGACAGCCACCGGCGACGACTGAGCGAGCGCGGCATGAGCCGCTACGAAGTCCGCGGCTTGGCGCAAGACAAGGAACTCGTCCGCAAGTTCGCCAAGCGACTGGCCGAGCATGATGAGCACGCCGCTCGCTTGCGAGCGGAGGTCGAATTAAGGGTGTCAGGCGAGCCGCGGCGCGGCGGCATTTATCAGGCGTTGCGTCGATCTCCCGCGGTCGGAGCGGATCTGGATCTGGTGCGCGAGATCGTTCCCGAACGCGCAATCGATTGGTGAGGCGTTACCTTCTCGACACGAATATCGTCAGCGAAGCGCTAAGGCGTCGTCCGTCGCCGGCCGTCACGAAATGGCTGGAGGCGCAGAGCGACGACGATCTATTCATTGCAGCGTTCACGCTGGCTGAGATTTGGCGGGGAGTCCTCACCACGTCGGGGGGACGACGCAGACTTGCTCTCGAAACTTGGTTTGCCGGCCCTCAGGGTCCTCCGGCTCTGTTTCGCGGACAGACCCTGGCATTCGATGAGGCAGCGGCGATCGAGTGGGGACGCATCATTGCGGAGGGATTCCTGACCGGCCAGCCGCGCAGCCCGCTCGATATGCTGATTGCCGCAACGGCAGCGGTAAACGGTTGTGTTCTCGTCACCTTGAACGAGCGGCATTTCCAGGGCGCCGTCGAATTCCTCAACCCGCTGCGAACGAGGGACTAAGCGGGTTGTGCCCCCGCGTTGTCCGGCCTAACCCACCCGCCGTTCCTCGACGACGATCGTGTCGAGGATGGCTTCATCTTCGTACATCCAGCGGGTCAGCAATCCGGCGATGACCGCGCCGGCGATCGGCGCCAGCCAGAACAGCCAGAGCTGGCCGATGTAGGGGCCGCCGGCGAAGAGCGCCGGCCCGGTGCTGCGCGCCGGATTTACCGAGGTGTTGGTGACCGGGATCGTCACCAGATGGATCAAGGTCAGGGCAAGACCGATCGGGATGCCGGCAAACCCGGTCGCGGCGCCCTTCGACGTGGTTCCGATGATGATGAAGAGGAAAAAGAAGGTCGCCAGGATCTCGGTGACGAAGCAGGCCGCCAGGCTGTATTTGCCGGGGCTGAGGGCGCCGTAGCCGTTGGCGGCGAACCCGCCGGCCACCCAGTCGGGCTTGCCCGACGCGATCATATAAAGCACCGCGGCGGCGAGGATGGCGCCGACGATCTGGGCAATCACATAGGGAATGACATGCTTGTTCGCGCAACGGCCCCCGGCCCATAGGCCGATCGTGACGGCCGGGTTGAAGTGCCCGCCCGAGATATGACCGACCGCATAGGCCATGGTCAGCACCGTCAGGCCGAACGCGAACGCAACCCCGAGAAAGCCGATCCCGAGTCCGGGAAAGCCCGCGGCCAGAACAGCGCTGCCGCAACCGCCAAAGGTCAACCAGAACGTTCCGAAAAACTCGGCGACGACGCGCCGGGACATGTCGCTATCCATCGTTCCCCCCTCGGGACGCGCTATCGGCTCCCTGTGAAAGCGAAGCGCCGAAATCGTCTTCGCCTGTAAGTTGAAACGGTATCGAGCTTCAGTCGTTCCCTCGTGGAGGTTGAATTTCACCGAGCGAGGGGCGCGTGCCGCCCGTCGCCTCCAACAGGCGGGGATCGCGTCGGTTGCCGAGCGCGGGCTATCTGCGGCCCGCCGCCTTGACCAGCTCGGGCGTCGGTTTTGGCATCGCCGCCGGGCCGGTTTCGGGCTGGCCGGCGCGGGCGAGCTTGACGAGCGCCTGCATCAGCCCGGCGACGCCTCTGAGGCGGGTTTGCTGGTCCTCCCAGTTGCGCAGGTAGACGAGCCGCTGGTCAGGCCGCAACCTTAGCGTGCCGGCGTGTTTCTGGATCAGCTCGACGAGCCCCTCCGGGTTGGCGAAGCGGTTGGCGCGCAGCGTGATGACCGCGCCCTTGGGTCCGGCCTCGACCCGCTCGATCCCGGCTTCCCGGCACCAGCCTTTGATCGCGATGATCTGCAGGAGGTTCTCAACTTCCGCGGGGAGCGGGCCGAAGCGGTCGATCAGCTCGGCGGCGAAGGCTTCCCGCTCGCGCCGGCCGGCGAGCTGGGCGATGCGCCGGTAGAGCCCGAGGCGCACGCCCAAATCGGCGACGTAGGCTTCCGGGATCAAGACCGGCATCCCCACCGTGATCTGCGGGCTCCACTCCTCGGCCGCGACATTATCGTCACCGGTCCCGCCATTCGGCCCGCTGGGGGTCTTGGCCGCGGCCACCGCTTCTTCCAGCATGTGCTGGTAGAGTTCGAGGCCGACTTCGCGGATATGGCCGGACTGCTCGCCGCCCAGGAGGTTGCCGGCGCCGCGGATGTCGAGATCGTGGCTCGCGAGTTGGAAGCCCGCTCCGAGCGTATCCAATGTCTGCATGACTTCGAGGCGGCGCAGCGCGGTCGGCGCCAGCTGCTTTTTCTCAGGGAGGGTCAGATAGCAATAGGCGCGCAGCTTGCTGCGGCCGATCCGGCCGCGCAGCTGGTAGAGCTGCGCCAGCCCGAACATGTCGGCGCGGTGCACGATCAGCGTATTGGCCGTGGGGATGTCGAGCCCGGATTCGATGATGTTGGTCGACAACAGTAAATCGTAGGCGCGCTCGTCGAAGGCGGTCATCACGGTTTCTAGCTCGACAGCCGGCATCCTGCCATGCGCGGTCGCGACGCGGATCTCGGGCGCCATCCTGCGCAACTCCTCGCGCACCTCGTCGAGATCGGCGATGCGCGGCGCGACATAGAAGATCTGCCCGCCGCGATCGCGCTCGCGCAAGATCGCCTCGCGCACCACGACGGGATCGAACGGCGTCACAAAGGTGCGCACCGCGAGGCGGTCGATGGGCGGCGTTGCGATGATGCTCATCTCGCGCACCCCCGAAAGCGCGAGCTGCAAGGTGCGCGGGATCGGGGTCGCGGTCAGGGTCAGCACATGGACATCGGCCTTCAATTGCTTCAGCCGCTCCTTCTGCGCCACGCCGAAATGCTGCTCCTCGTCGACGATGACGAGGGCGAGATGGGCGAAACGCACATCCCGGGCGAGGAGCGCATGCGTGCCGATGACGATCTCGATCTTGCCCTCGGCAAGGTCCGCCTTGACCTGCCGCGAATCCTTCGGTGCGACCAGCCGCGACAATTGCCCGATCCTCACCGGCAGCCCGGCGAAGCGCTCGCTGAAGGTGCGGTAGTGCTGGCGCGCCAAGAGCGTCGTCGGCACGACGATGGCGACCTGGCCGCCGGCAAAGGCGGTGATGAAGGCGGCGCGCAACGCCACCTCGGTCTTGCCGAAGCCGACATCGCCGCAAATGAGGCGGTCCATCGGCTTACCCGCCACCAAGTCGCCGAGCGTGTCCTCGATCGCGCGCAACTGGTCCTCGGTCTCGGGGTAGGGAAAGCGCGCGGCGAACTCCTCGTAGAGACCCTCGGGCGGCGCCAGCGTTTCGCCCGGCCGCAGCTGGCGCTCGGCGGCGATGCGGATCAACTCGCCGGCGATCTCGCGGATGCGCCGCTTGACGCGCGCCTTGCGCGACTGCCAGGCGACCCCGCCGAGCCGGTCGAGCTGGGCTCCGGCCTCTTCCGAGCCATAGCGCGATAGGACCTCGATATTCTCGACCGGCACGAACAGCCGGTCGTCCCCGGCGTAAAGCACTTTGAGGCAATCATGCGGCGCGCCGCCGACACTGATCGTCTCTAAGGCCTCATAGCGGCCGATGCCGTGCTCGGCGTGGACGACGAGGTCGCCCGCGGCGAGGCTCGCCGCCTCGGTGATGAACTCGTCGACGCTGCGCCGGCGGCGCGGCGCACGGGCGAGGCGGTCGCCGAGGATGTCCTGCTCGCCGAGCAGCACCACGGCGTCGGTCGCAAAGCCCTCTTCGAGCGGCAGGATGGCGAGCCCGACGGTCTGTTTGGGCAGCCTGGCGAGGGCGTTGCCGTCGGCGACCCGACGCAGGTCGCCCTGCCCGCGCTCGCGCAACACCGTGGCGAGACGGTCGGCCGAGCCCTCGCTATAGGCCGCGATCGCGGCGCGCCGGCCGGATTTCTGCTGTTCCGCCAGGTAATCGCGCACCGCCTCGAACAGCTGCACCCTGGGGTCGGCGCGCTCGGCGACGAAATTCTTCGCCGGCCGCGCGCCGGCATCGAAGGCGTCGTCCGGCAGCGCACCGGCGACCCCCTCCCCCGTGATCCCCGGGTCAAGCCCGGGGAGGGGAGGGTTGGGGTGGGGGCTTTCTTCCGGCATCGCGAACGGCGACAACTGCACCACCACGCGCCCGGAGAGCGCCTGCCGCCATTCGGCCTCGTCGAGAAACATCTGCTGCGGCGGCACCGGGCGGTAGAGCGGCGCGGTGCCGCGCGTGGTGTTGCGCGCGGTGTTGTGCCCCGGGCCGCTCATGCCCCCGGCAGGACTTCGGCGCGCCGCGTAGAAATCGGCGATCGAATCGAGCCGATGAGCGCGCGCTTCCAGGGCCTGGTAATCGAACGACACCGCGGCATCCGGCAGATAGTCGAAGAGGGTCTCCAGCGTCTCGTAATAGAACGGCAGCCAATGCTCCATCCCGGATTGGCGCCGCCCGGCGCTCACCGATTCATAGAGCGGGTCGTCGCCGCCGACGGCGCCGAAGGCCGCGCGATAGCGCGAGCGGAACCGCTCGATCGCCGCGTCGTCGAGCAGCACCTCGCTGACCGGCCGCAGCACGAAACGATCGAGCGCGCCGGTCGAACGCTGGCTCAGCGGATCGAAGCTGCGCAGGCTTTCGAGCGTGTCGCCGAAAAAATCGAGGCGGACCGGCTGGGTCGCCCCGGCCGGGTAGAGATCGACGATGCCGCCGCGCACCGCGAATTCGCCGGGCTCGCGCACCGTATCGGTGCGGAAATAGCCGTTGTTGCGGAAAAAGCTCTGCAGCCGGTCGAGCGGGATGTGCCCGCCCCGCCCCAGCGTCAGAACGCGCCCGTCGAACAGCCGCCGCGGCGGCACCCGCTGAAGGAGCGCATTGACCGTGGTTAAGACGATAACTGGCGCACTTTCCTGCTCCCTCCCCCTTGATGGGGAAGGGTCGGGGAGGGGGTGCTTCATCCGCCTCGCGACATCGTCGCGGAGCGCGTTAGCGGCGTCACCCCCACCCAAACCCTCCCCCATCGAGGGGGAGGGTTTCCCAACGGCACCGCTCGCCAGGCGGGTCAATGTGTCGATGCGCCGGCTGGTGATCTCGCCGTTGGGCGATACCCGGTCATAGGGCAGACAATCCCACGCCGGGAAGGTGAGCGTCGTGAGTTCGGGGTGAAAAAATCCGAGCGCCGCGGCGAACCGCGCCATGCGGCCATCGTCGCGGCAGACATGCAGCCACGAAGCGATGCCGCTGTCGGCGAGAAGTGCCCCGATCGTCGCGGCGTCATGCCCCTCGGGGGCGCCGAACACGGCGACGGCGCGGGGCTCCTCGGCGAGCGAGCGGGCGAGGGCGGCAAGCGGTTTCATGTCGCTACTCGATCACCTCGTCGGCGCGGGCGAGGATCGATTGCGGCACGGTCACGCCGAGCGCCTTGGCGGTCTTGAGATTGATGACCAGCTCGAATCGCGTCGGTTGCTCGACCGGCAAATCGGCGGGCTTAGCGCCTTTAAGAATCTTACCGGCATAGACCCCAGCTCCACGATAAGCAGCCTTCAGGCTCGGTCCATAGCTGATCAGACCGCCGGCCCAGGCGAACTCGCTCGAAATGTACATCGCCGGAACGGCATGGCGCGATGCCAGCGCCACGAGATAAGGAAGCCGCAGGGTCAATAGCGAGTCGGTGCCGACGACGAGCGCGCCGGCATGCAGTTGGAGGAGAGTTGCGAAAGCGGTATCAATCTCATCATAGCTGACGCCACTGGCCTTCAGGACGTGGAGTTCCATCCCCTTCGCTCGCGCCGCGTCCTGCGTGTTGCGGATCATAGCCTCGGCATTCGAAGCGTTCGGGTTGATGAGCAGGGCGAAGACCCTGGCCTGCGGAACCAGCTCGGACAGCAACTCGAACCGCTTGGACATCAGCTCGACGGTGATGATGCTCACGCCCGTGAGGTTGCCGCCCGGGTGGGCAAGACTGGCGACCAAGCCCTCTGCGATCGGGTCCCCGCTGATGAATACGATCGGGATCGTTGAGGTTGCGCCTTTGGCCGCGTGTGCGGCAGGCGGTCCAAATGCTGCGATCAAATCGACCTTGCGGCCGACGAGATCGGCAGCCATTGCCGGCAATTGATCATAATCCCCCTGGGCCAAGCGGTATTCGATCGCGATGTTCCGCCCCTCGTCATAGCCGGTTTCGCTCAATCCGCGGTAGAACTCCGGGGCACGTCCTTCGCTGCTGAGGAAGCCGATCACCGGCATCGCGTTCTGCTGCGCGCGGCCAGCAAGCGGCCACACCGCCGCGCCGCCGAGCGCGGTGAGGAATTTACGGCGTCTCATGTCGCGCGCGGGTCGAAGCGGAAGGCGAGGAGCAAGCGGGTCACGTCGGTGTCGTATTCGGGCGGCGGCGGCGTGCGGCCGGTGATCCAGTCGAAGAGGTCGGCGTCCGGGCATTCGAGCAAGGCCTCGTAGCGGTCGAGCCTTCCCTCGTCGAAGCGGCCGAGATTCGCCTCGGCGAACGAGCCGAGGATCAGGTCGGCCTCGCGCGTGCCGCGGTGCCACGAGCGGAAGAGGAGCCGCTTCTTACGGATGTCGGGCGAAGCTGTCATCCAACAATTGCCTCGTCGAGCGCATGGCAAAGGACCCCTCACCCGCCGCGACTCCCTCTCCCCGCAAGCGGGGAGAGGGTTGGGGTGAGGGGCTGGTATGGTGCCTTGGATATAGCGATCCTGCATCGTAACGTCAGCCGCCAATCGCTGTTATTGCATCAGCCATGCGCCCCACCCTTCTCGACCCCCTCTTCGCGCCGGTGACGGTGCTGCCCGGCATCGGGCCGCAGCTCGGGCGCCTCATCGAGCGGGCCGCCGGCCCGCTCGTCGTCGATCTCTTGTGGCACCTGCCGGTGGGGCTGGTCGACCGTCGCGCCGCGCCGCCGATCGGCGCCCTCAATCCGCGCGACTGGCCCGATGCGATCGTCACCGTCAGGGCGCGGGTCGAGCGCCACCAGCCCGGCTTTGGCCGCCGGCCCTATCGGGTGCTGTTGAGCGACGGCACGGGGGTCTTGACGCTGGTCTATTTCAGCGTGAAGGGCGACTACCTGGAGCGCCTCTTACCGGTCGGGGCCGAGCGGGTCATCAGCGGCCACGTCGAATATTACGGCAGCGCTCCGCAGATCGCCCATCCGGACTACGTTGTCCCACCGGAACAGGCGGACCAGGTCAAGGCGATCGAGCCGGTCTACCCGCTGACCGCCGGCCTCTCGTCGCGGATCGCGGCACGCGCCGTGAACGCGGCGCTGGAGCGCGCGCCGGAGCTGCCGGAATGGCTCGATCCGGCGCTCTGCGCGCGGCGCCGCTGGCCGGGCTGGAACGCGGCGATCGCGGCGGTGCACGTGCCGCAGAGCGAAGCCGATCTCGCGCCCTCGACCCCGGTGCGCGAGCGCCTCGCCTATGACGAGATCCTCGCGTCGCAGCTCGCCGTGGCGCTGGTCCGCGCTCGCCGGCGCCGCCGCCCCGGCCGGGTGCTCGCCGGAACCGGTAAATTGCAGATGCCCGCCGAGGCGGGCTTCGGCTTCACCCTCACTGGAGCGCAGCGCCAGGCCTTGGCAGAGATCGCCGGCGACATGAAGGCCTCGCACCGGATGATGCGGCTCTTACAGGGCGACGTCGGCAGCGGCAAGACCGTCGTCGCCCTCATCGCGATGCTGATCGCGGTCGAGAGCGGCGCGCAGGCGGCGCTGATGGCGCCGACCGAGGTCTTGGCGCGCCAGCACCACCAGGTGTTGACGCGGCTCGCCGCTCCGGCCGGGGTCGAAATCGGGCTTCTGACCGGGCGCGAGAAGGGCCGGGCGCGCGACTCGATGCTGGCGAGCCTTGCTTCGGGCCTGACCCCTGTTGTCGTCGGCACCCATGCCCTCGTACAGCCCGATGTCGCCTTTCGCGACCTCGGGCTTGCCGTCATCGACGAGCAGCATCGCTTCGGCGTCGAGCAGCGCCTCGCGCTTCCCGCCAAGGGGCAGGACGCCGATACGCTCCTGATGAGCGCGACGCCGATCCCGCGCACCCTGATGATGACCGCCTATGGCGATCTTGACGTCTCGCGCCTCGTCGAGAAGCCGCCCGGACGTCGTCCGGTCGACACCCGTACCGTGCCGCTCGATCGCGCCGAAGAGGTGACCGGGGCGATCGCGCGGGCGCTCGCCCGCGGCGCCAAGGTGTTCTGGGTCTGCCCGATGGTCGAGGAGTCCGAGACCGCCGATATCGCCGCCGCCGAGGAGCGCTACCGCGCGCTCGCCCCGCTCTTGCCGGACCGGGTCGGGCTCGTGCACGGGCGCATGAAAGGCGTCGAGAAGGACCGTACGATGGCCGCGTTTGCCGAGGGGCCTCTCGATCTGCTCGTCGCCACGACGGTGATCGAGGTCGGCATCGACGTGCCCGCTGCGACGGTCATGGTGGTCGAGCATGCCGAGCGCTTCGGCCTGGCGCAATTGCACCAGCTGCGCGGCCGGATCGGCCGCGGCGGCGACGCGTCGACCTGTCTCCTGCTCTACCAGTCGCCGCTTGGCGACGTTGCCCGGCAGCGCCTCCAGATCCTGCGCGACACCGAGGACGGTTTCCGCATCGCCGAGGAGGATCTGCGGCTGCGCGGCGGGGGCGAGGTGCTCGGCACGCGGCAGAGCGGGCTCCCGGTGCTGCGCCTCGCCGACCTCGCCCGGCACGAGGAGCTGATCGCGGTTGCCCACGACGATGCCCGCCTCGTCCTGGAGCGCGACCCCGAGCTGGCGAGCCCGCGCGGCGCGGCGCTGCGCACGCTCCTCTATCTCTTCCGCCGCGACGAGGCCGTGCAGTATCTGCGCGCCGGGTGATTGATTCCTATGCTGAGTTTATGGATGTTCAGCGATGAAGGCCCGGTTATCTTGGCCCCCGCTGTGCCCGCCCCTCACCCTCCCACGCTTTGCGCGGGTCCCTCCCTCTCCCCGTGGACACGGGGAGAGGGCCGGGGTGAGGGGCCGGCACCGGCGGATCAACCTGATCGAGAGCGAGCATGAGCCAATCCGACCTGATTAAGTGGATTGCCGTCATGATGGTTATTCAGGGTGCCGCGATCGTCGCGCTCGTCAAGTTCCTGCCCGGCGTTCACTCCTGATCGCAGGCCTCCCAGGACCTCCGGTTACCGCGGCAGCGGAGACCGGCGGCAGAGCAAGACCGGAGTTCCGGACATGTCGGGTTTGCTCATCACCGCGGTCAGGCCCGGCGGGCAGGGCGACGGCGCGGCTGGTGCGCTGTCGACGGCAGGATTAGGTGCAGACAGCGCGACGGCAGCCACGGGTGCGGGAGCCGGCACGGGTGCGGGAGCCGGCTCGGCCAGCGCGACAGCAGCCACGGGCATCGGAGGTGGTGGCGCCGTCATCGCGACGGCAGGTGCGGGGGCTGGGGGCGGCAGCGGGGTGCCGGTGATGCTCGGCGCCAGGGCGATCGGACCAAGCGGAGCCTCGGCGATCGTCGGCGGGCCGGTGTCGGCGGCGGCTGGCGGCGGCGCCTCCGCGGCCGGCGTGCACGCGGGAAGCCACAGCGGTATCGCGACGATGATGGCCGCCGACCACACCGCCCCAATCCGCCGCACACCCCACCCGGCTTTCTCTGTTAGCGCGATCGCTGCGTCGTCCGTTTCAGGCATAGCGTACCCCCCGGCGCCATTTCCCCGGAAGTTTACGCTTTCCCCGCCCTCCACGGAACAGCGCGCGATCACGCTGCCGCTTAGTCGACCTCGATCAATCCCAAAATCGCGTGGACAAGTTCGGCCGCACGATAGGGCTTGCCCAGCACTTGGTCGCGGATTTCCTGGTCTGCGTGGTCATGGACCAGAGTCGGGAACCCCGACGCAAACAGTACTTGCAGCCCCGGGCGCAGCAGGCGCGCCGCATGGGCCAGATCGATGCCATCGAGCCGCCCGGGCATCATGACATCGGTGAACAGCACATCGATTCGCAGATCGGGGTGCGCCAAGAGGAAGCGATGGGCATCGTCGCCGCTTACCGCCTCGATCACGCGGTAACCCGCCGCCTCGATCACGGCGAGCGCGACCTCGCGCACCTCGCGATCGTCGTCGACAACAAGAATGGTCTTTTCCCGCTCGATCATTTGGCCCATCACAACTCCCAGTCAGAAAACGGCGCCCCAACGCGAATCGCTCCCCGCCAAAAGACCGAATCGGAGTAAAAACAAGCTCGTAAACCGGTTGCGATCACGCCCCGAGCGGCGACAATGGCGGGAGTTGGGGAGATCCCGATGCGTGGCATTGGGAGGAGCGGAGCGACGAAAGAAGCTCGGGCCGCCGGCTCCCGATCGGCGCGAGATCGCTTCGCTTCGCGCGCGATGACGATTAGTTTCAGGGCACGGAACGCCCAGGCCGTGGGCGTTGGTTTGAGGGAGAGTGCGAATGTTGCAGATGGCCGGGCGCATGGGCGTCCTCGGCACCGAAACCGCTTTCGAGGTCCTGGCGCGGGCCAACGCGCTGGCGGCGCAGGGCCGCTCGATCATCAATCTGGGGATCGGCCAGCCCGACTTCCCGACCCCCGATCATATCGTCGAAGCTGGCAGGAAGGCATTGGCCGACGGCCATCACGGCTATACCCCGGCCAATGGCATTCCGGCCCTGCGCGCCGCCGTTGCCGCCGATTTATGGCGGCGCCACCGGGTCGAGGTGTCGCCCGATCAGGTGCTCGTCGTGCCGGGCGGCAAGGTGACGATGTTCTTCGCAATCATGATGTTCGGCGAGGCGGGGGCCGAGATCCTTTACCCGAACCCCGGCTTTCCGATCTATGAGAGCGTCATCCGGTTCTCGGGCGCGACGCCGGTCCCGGTGCCGCTCTACGAGAGCGCCGGATTTTCGTTCAGCGCCGAGGAGGTACTGGAGAAGATCACGCCGAAGACCCGCCTCCTCATCATCAACAGCCCGGCCAACCCGACGGGCGGGGTGGTGCCAAGGAGCGAACTCGACCGGCTGGTCGCCGGGCTCGAGAATCATCCGCACGTGGCGGTGATGAGCGACGAGATCTACGGCGAAATTCTTTATGATGGCGCCGAGCATGTCAGTCTCCTCGGCTATCCCGCGCTGAAGGACCGCCTGATTCTGCTTGACGGCTGGAGCAAGACCTACGCGATGACCGGCTGGCGCATGGGGTATGGCGTGTGGCCAAAGGCGATATTCCCCGACGCCGAGCGGCTCGCGATCAACTGCCATTCCTGCGTCAACGCGTCGGCGCAATATGCCGGCATCGCCGCGCTCGAAGGCCCGCGCGAACCGGTCTTGCGCATGATCAAGGCGTTCGCCGAGCGCCGCGAGGTGATCGTCGCCGCGCTCAACGCCCTTCCCGGGATCCGCTGCGCCACGCCGGGTGGCGCGTTCTACACGTTCCCCAACATTTCCGGGACCGGCTACGACGCCCGCACCTTCCAGAGCCGGCTCTTGGACGAGGAGGGGGTGGCGACGATCGCCGGCACCAGTTTTGGCGCGTTCGGCGAGGATTACATCAGGTTCTCCTATGCCAACAGCCTCGAGGCGATCACCGAGGCGATCGAGCGCATTCGCCGCTTTCTTGGCAACCGGCCACCCGTCGCCGCCGCCAAGGGCTGACAATCAGGCTAAAAATCAGGCATACCACGGGGGATTTATGCCCATTAAATGGGCATAAATTCGCTTCAGCTTTCTTCGCCATCGCTGCCTGGCTCTGGCATGGGTTATGCTCTGGCTAGCGCCAGAGCGGCGCTGCCCGCAGAGAGAGTGGATTTCGATGAAGAAGGTCGAGGCAATCATCAAGCCGTTCAAGCTCGACGAGGTGAAGGAAGCCCTTCACGAGGTCGGGATCAAGGGCATCACCGTCACCGAGGCCAAGGGCTTTGGCCGGCAGAAGGGCCATACCGAGCTCTATCGCGGGGCGGAGTACGTGGTCGATTTCCTGCCCAAGGTGAAAATCGAGGTGGTGATGGAAGATTCGATGGTCGAGCGCGCCGTCGAAGCAATCCAGCAGGCCGCCCATACCGGGCGTATCGGCGACGGCAAGATTTTCGTGATGACGATCGACGAGGCGATACGGATCCGCACCGGCGAACGCGGCCCGGATGCGATTTAGGCCGGCAGCGGGCAACTCCTTCAACTCTCAACCCCCTTCAACTTTCAACCCAGCGAACGGAATGGTGCGATGAGCGATACCAAAAAAGTCCTGGATATGATCAAGGAGCACGACGCCAAATACGTCGATTTCCGGTTCACCGATCCGCGCGGCAAATGGCAGCACCTGGCGCACCATGTGCGAACGATCACCGACGAGTTCCTCACCGAGGGCGTGATGTTCGACGGCTCATCGATCGCCGGGTGGAAGGCGATCAACGAATCGGACATGCTCTTGGCACCCGACTGCTCGACCGCTGTCCTCGACCCGTTCGCAGCGCAGACCTCGGTCATCGTCTTCTGCGACGTCCACGAACCCTTGACCGGCCAGCCCTACGGTCGCGACCCGCGCTCGATCGCCAAGAGGGCGGAACAACACCTGGTCGCGACCGGGGTCGGCGACACGGCCTATTTCGGCCCCGAGGCCGAATTCTTCATCTTCGACGACGTGCGCTACGAATCGACGATGCAGTCGGCCAGCTACTCGATCGACTCCGAAGAAGGTCCCTGGGCCAGCGCCAAGCAGTATCCCGACGGCAACACCGGCCACCGGCCGCCAGTGAAGGGCGGCTACTTCCCGGTGCCGCCGGTCGACGCCCAGAGCGATCTCAGAGCCGAGATGCTGTCGGTCATGAACGACATGGGCCTCAAAGTGGAAAAGCACCACCACGAGGTGGCGCCCAGCCAGGCCGAGCTCGGCAACGAGTTCGACACGCTGGTCAAGATGGCCGATGGCATGCAGATCTATAAATACGTCGTCCACAACGTCGCCAACCAGTACGGCAAGACGGCGACCTTCATGCCGAAGCCGATCAAGGGCGACAACGGCTCGGGCATGCACACCCACCAGTCGATCTGGAAGAACGAGCGGCCGCTCTTCGCCGGCAACCTGTACGCCGATCTCAGCGAAACGGCGCTTTACTACATCGGCGGCATCATCAAGCACGCCAAGGCGATCAACGCCTTCACCAACCCGACGACGAACAGCTACAAGCGCCTCATCCCGGGCTTCGAGGCGCCGGTGCTGATGGCCTATTCGGCGCGCAACCGATCGGCGGCGTGCCGCATTCCGATCGTCTCCAGCCCCAAGGCGAAGCGGGTCGAGGTGCGCTTCCCCGATCCGGCGTGCAACCCCTATCTCGGCTTTGCCGCGATGCTGATGGCCGGGATCGACGGCATCCAGAACCGCATCCACCCCGGCGACCCGATGGACAAGAACCTCTACGACCTGCCGCCTGAGGAACTGAAGGACGTGCCGACCGTCTGCGGATCCTTACGCGAGGCCCTCGGCGAATTGCAGGCCGACCACGCGTTCCTCACCAAGGGCGATGTGTTTTCGATGGACTTCATCGAATCGTACATCGAATTGCGCTGGGAGGAAGTGTACGCGATGGAGCACACCCCGCACCCGATCGAGTTCCTGATGTATTATTCGGTCTGAGCCACAAACCACCCACCCGAACACCATGGGGCCGGGCAACACCCGGCCCCATTCGTTTGTACGACCCAGCCTCGTGTAGGGCGGAAAAGCGAAGCGCGTTCCGCCATCGGTCGATCTCGCCCCCAAGAGCAGCAAAACCGAGATCGCGCGGTGGCGGAACGCGCTTCGCTTTTCCGCCCTACGGTTCCTGTGCTACCGCTTTTGCAAAAGGCTGCTAGGTAGTGGTCTGCGTAGCCGAAGGGAGAGCGAAACATGGAAGGCACGCAGTTTCAACTCACACCAGAGCTTAGAGAGATCGCGTTAGACGCGCTGAAAGCATTTTTGGAAGCGCCCGCGGGCCCGGACGGTCGCACGCCGGTTGACGCGGATGTAGACCTCGACCGGAGGCGCGTCGAGTTGATCGAAACTACACTGAAGCCTCTTGTTATTCGCTACCTCGAGAATTCACTTCCTCTCGCTGACTTCAAACGTCAGGTTGATGGAATCAATAAACAGAATCGGAATATTTGGGGGTTCACTGGTATAAAAGGGCAAATGTTCTTCAACATGCTGTTGAAGACAGCGGATGATTTATCAGAGTGCGACAGTCAGTTGAGAGCCGCCATTCGGGAACCAAGAAATGAAGAGAGTGCGGCGGCGGCGTTGACGAATTTCAAGACGTATGTCACGAAAGTCGGCCAGCAGGTCATCGCCGCAGGGGGAGACGCACGCGGCAAACCAAAGGAAAGCGGCGTACCTTATTTCATCTCATATTTTTGGCAAATTCAGAACCGGGACGTGTGGCCGGTTTATTATACGAGTTCAGTGCAAGCAAACGAGGACATGAATTTATGGCAGGAAACTGGCGACGTAGGCACCGATTATCTAGAATATAAACGACTTCACGAAACATTGCTTAAGGTGTTTTCCGACACCGCTGGGCGTCATTTGACTCTGTATGATGTTGAGCATGTTTTCTGGTTCAAGAGCCGTCAGTCGCTTGCTGGCGACACGGCCGTACGGCCAGCCGCGACACCGGAGAAACCAGCTGCGACCGCTCCAGCGACCGGGGCCGAACCGGCACTCGCGGAACCGCCGCAGGCGTTGCTGCCAGACAGTTACGTTCCGCCTATCGTGGGCGTCATTCCAAAGCTTGCATTGAATGACCCGGAACTTCAGGAAGCGGCGCGGCGATCGGGAACGTCGCTCGAACGCGCCCTTGAAAAGAGCATCAACGCGGCGTTTACCGTCTTGGGATACGAAACCACACTCTTTGGTCAAGGAAAGGGACGAGTACCTGATGGACAGGCCATTGCAGTCGATGATCAATATGCAATTGTGTGGGATGCCAAGGCTCGTGCTGACGGCTATAAGATGGGAACTGACGACCGTGTTATTCGCGACTATATTGACACACAAAGCCGAATCCTGAAGCGGAGAGGTAGCATACTCAAGGTTTATTATCTGATAATATCAAGCAGCTTTTCCGACGAGTTCGACGAGTTAATCGAAACATTAAAGATGCAAACGAACGTCAACGAAGTATGCCTCATGGAGACTGCTGCTCTGGTCGCAGTGGTGAATCAAAAGCTACGTGCTCCTCGTGAGGTAAGCCTGGGATCAGACGGGCTTCAGCGCCTTTTTACCTCTAGTGGCCTCATCACTGAGGGCAGTGTATCGGAGAAGCTAGCCTAACGTGCGCTCGACTTCCTACGGCTCGCTCAAGCGCGCGCGGCCGACCTCTGGGGCGCGCGGCAATGGCAGGTCGCGCTCAGCCCCTTCTTGGAAAGCTAACGGCAAGGCCTATCGCACCAGCCACGACGCTAAGAGCGCCAGCGCCAGGATGGCGGCGATGCCTTGCCAGAATTGCAAGGGGGCGCGCTCATAGAGCGTGCGGGGTCCCTGGATTGCGGTCGGCGCGCGCTCCGGCCCGGCCTCCATCTCGAAGGCGAACTCGGTCATGTCTTCAAAGCGTGCCGCCGGATCGACCGCGATCGCACGCCCCAGCGCCGCCTGGAGCCAGGCGGGAAGATCCGGCCGCAGCGCGGAAAAATCCAAGGGCCGGCTGCGGCGCGGCGGGCTGGTGGCGTCGGGGTTGCCGTACGGGAATTCGCCGGTGAACGCGCGGAACATCGCGACCCCGAGCGCATAGATGTCGGTGGCCTCGTTGCCCGGCTCGCCGCTGAACATCTCGGGCGCCATATAGGCCGCGGTGCCGGGAATGTTCTCGGGCGGGAATTCCTCCAGCCCGGGGACGCGAACCACCCCGAGATCTATGAGCTTCAACGATCCGCCGCCTTCGAGGATCACATTGTCCGGCTTGATGTCGCGATGAATGATGCCGGCGCGGTGCAGCGCCGCCGCCGCGCGGGCCAGCCTCATCGCAATCGTGCGCCCTTCCTCCAATCCGAGCGCGGGAGCACGCGATAACCGCACCTCCAAAAGCTCGCCCTGATAGAGCGGCATGACCGTGTAGAGACAGCTCTGGCGTCCCGGCGGCAGCTCGATGACGCGCCCGACCCAGGGATTGCGCACCCGCGCCCCGACCCATGCCTCGCGCACGAACGCCGCACGGTACGCTTCGACGCTGGCGATCTGCGGCTTGGGGAATTTGAGGGCGAGGTTGCCGCCCTCGATTTCGTCCTCGGCGGCGAAGAGGCGCGTGTACCGGCCGTCGGAGATCAGCGCCTTCAGGACAAATCCATCGATCGTATCGCCGCTATTCGGCACCGGGATCACCGGGAGGAGCCGGATGGCGGCGTTGATATCGGCCGATCCCGCGGTCGGCAGCGCAACGACGTCGAGAACGAGCGCGGTGCAGTTGTCGTTGCTGTCGGATCTGAGCGCAGCCGCAACCAGCGCGGTGGCGGCGTCTTCCGGAGCGGAGCGGTGGCGCAAGATGTCGGCGATGATCTGATCGGTCAGAAACCCGTGCACGCCGTCGCTGCATAAGAGGAATCGGTCGTGCAGCGCCACCGGCTGGGTGGCGTAGTCGAGGCGCACTTCCGCCTCCACGCCGAGCGCGCGGGTGAGCGTGTGCGAGCGGCCGGTGGCTTCCGGGCGGACATGGTCGATCGTGAGGCAAGTCATGCGCTCGCCGCTCAACCGGTAGGCGCGGGTGTCCCCGACGTGCAGCAGGTGGGCGAGGCGGCCGCGCAGCACCAGCGCGGTGAATGTGCACCCCATTCCGGCAAGCTTGGGGTCCTGGCGACCCAAGGAATTGATCCAGCCGTTGAGCGAGCTGACGATCGTCGCCCCGGCTCGTTGCACCTCCATCGTTTCGGGCAGATCGCAAAATCCATCGAGGAAGCCGCGCACCGCAGTCTCGGCCGCGGTGCGGCCGCCCTTGGCGCCGCCGATGCCGTCGGCGATCGCGGCGATCACCTCCTGGCGCGGCTCGGGCAGCTCGGCGCCCAAGAGGGCCCCGGCGAAATCCTCGTTTTCCTTGCGCTGCCCGGTCTTCGAGGCGAACCCGACGCTTGCCCGGACGCCGACCTCCACCGTCGCTACGCCGTCGCCGGGTTGCCGCTCGCCGGGAGCCTCACGCGGCGTCACGCCGTCACCGCGGTTTATCGAGGTTGCAATGAGCCCGTCGAAAATAGCCCCCGGTGCTCGACGCGACGCTCGCCCGAAGATCGCCGGATTTGCGGTCGAGCGTGTAGTTGCCGCCGTCCTTGGGATCGAACCAGGAAATCCCGCCCGGGGTGATCTTGGCCGGGTTGGAATCGACGGTGGGCTTGCGGTAATCGATTACGATCTGCCAGGACGTGCCGCTCACCGGATTGGTGCAGGTGATCGCGGTCTCGCCCTCCTGCGCGTTGCCGTTGATCGCCGGAACGGCCAAACCCGCCGCCAGCCCGGCTATCCCTGCCGCGAGGACCCGGTTGCGGAACATGATCCTGTCCATAATTGCCATGCACCGATCCATACCCAAATCCGGGCTCGCTGCAAAGCAAGCCGCGCAGGGGATTGGCCTAAAACGGCCGATCGCTTCTGCCTAATTTGTGTGCAGTTGGCATTGGCGGCTTCCCCGACAGCCGAGTCCGGCGGGCGGTTCCCTTAGGCTTCGCGGCTGGCATGGCTCTTGCCTTCAACCTCACTTGGTCCGCTCATTCGGCCCCAGCTTTGGGCACCGGAGGTTGTGAACTTCGTCGCGTACGGAAGAAAACAGGGGAGAAGAAGTCAATGCTCGTACCATCACCCAAATGGCTCGATTCCGGCAACAATGCGTGGCAGTTGGCGGCCGCGACCTTTGTCGGCCTGCAAAGCATTCCTGGCCTGGCGGTTCTCTACGGCGGCATCGTCAAGAAGAAATGGGCGATCAATTCCGCCTTCATGTGCTTCTACGCCTTCGCCTCGGTGTTAGTCGTGTGGATTCTATTCGACTATAACATGGCATTCGGGCCACAGTTGTTTCCATTCCTCGGCACCCCGATGCCGGCGACCTCGGCGGCATTCACCTTGGGCCAGGCGACGATACCGGCTGCGGCCTCGGGCATGCCCGATCTGACCTTCCCGATGGCCACCCTGATTTTCTTCCAGTTCGTGTTCGCCGCGATCACGGTGATCATCCTCGGGGGCTCGGTGCTCGGCCGCATGAACTTTACGGCGTGGGTGATCTTCTGCCCGGTGTGGATGACCCTGGTCTATACGGTCGGGGCGTTCAGCCTATGGGGCGGCGGCTGGCTCTCAGTGTTGGGCGTCCAGGATTTTTCGGGCGGCTACGTCATCCATCTCGCCGCCGGCACGTCCGGGTTCGTCGCCGCGGCCGTGATCGGGCCACGCCTCCAGGCCGATCGCGACAACTTCCCGCCCAACAGCCTGCTGGTGACGTTGATCGGTGCCGGTATTCTGTGGCTGGGTTGGAACGGCTTCAACGGCGGCGATCCTTATTTCGCCAACGCCGACGCGGGCGCGGCCGTGCTCAACACCAACACGGCGACCGCGGTAGCCCTTCTCGTCTGGATGGCGATGGACAAGATGGCCTATGGCAAGCCGTCGATCATCGGCGCCGTCAACGGCATGATCGCGGGCCTGGTGGCGATCACCCCGTCGGCCGGTTTTGTCGATGGCTGGGGCGCCATCATCGTCGGTATCGTTGCCGGCATCATTCCGTGGCTGGCGATGAATAAGCTCCAGAAGACCCGGTTCATGATGAAGGTCGACGATACGTTGAGCGTGTTTTCGACGCACGGGGTTGCCGGCCTGACCGGTGGTCTGCTCGTCGGCATCCTCGCCAACCCGAACATGCTCGAATATATCGGCACCGATAAGGAGGCGCCGGGCGTCAGCGTTACGGGCCTCCTCTATGGCGACCCGGGAACTCAGCTGATGGCCCAGATCGAGGGCGCCGCGTTCATCATCGTCTACAACGTCATCATGACGTTCATCATCCTCAAGGTGATCTCGATCTTCGTGCCGCTGCGCATGGATGAAGCGACGTTACTGGTCGGCGATGACGCGGTTCACGGCGAGACCGCCTATGCGATCGGCATCGAAGGCGAATAGGTCGCCAATAGGTCGGCCGCATCGCTTTGGTGGGGGGTCTGCGCGCCGGGAAGCGGGGTTCCGCTTCCCGGCGTCGCACGGCCGGGCGCGCGCCGCGGCGCCGCCACGGGGTTTCGGGGAGATCGGAAATGAGTGTCGCCTGCCGAATCGTCCCGCGCCTGTTCTGCGCGGCGGCGTTTGTCTCGGCCTGGAGTTTGTCGGCGATGGCCCAGACCCCGGCGCCGGCAGCCGCCGGGGCAAAGCTGGACAGCGGCGATACGGCCTGGATGCTGACCTCGACCGCGCTCGTTCTGATGATGACCATCCCGGGGCTGGCGCTCTATTACGGCGGCATGGTGCGCAAGAAGAACGTGCTTGCCACCGTGATGCAGAGCTTTGCCGTCACCTGCCTCGTCACGGTGTTGTGGACAATCGTCGGCTACAGCATCGCCTTCACCGAGGGCACGCCGTTCTTCGGCGGGTTCAGCCGCTTTATGCTGAGCGGGCTGACGATCGATTCGGTCAACGATCTGGCCAAGACCATCCCCGAATCGGTCTATATGTGCTTTCAGATGACATTCGCGATCATTACCCCCGCACTGATCTGCGGGGCCTTTGCCGACCGCATGAAATTCTCCGCGCTGTTGTGGTTCATCGGGCTGTGGGCGGTCGTGGTCTATGCGCCAATCGCGCATTGGGTGTGGGGCCCCGGGGGGTTCCTCAATGACGCCGGTGTCCTCGATTTCGCCGGCGGCACCGTGGTGCACATCAATTCCGGCGTCGCGGGGCTCATCGCCTGCCTCGTGCTCGGCAAGCGGCGCGGCTATGGAACCGAGCCGATGGCGCCGCACAACCTCGTGCTCAGCGTCACCGGCGCCTCCTTGTTGTGGGTCGGCTGGTTCGGCTTCAACGCCGGCTCGGCGACCGCGGCCAACGGCAGTGCCGGCATGGCGATGGCGGTGACCCAGATCGCCACGGCGACCGCCGCTTTGACCTGGATGCTGGTCGAGTGGGGGCTGAAGGGTAAGCCGAGCGTGCTCGGCATCATTTCTGGCGCGGTCGCCGGGCTGGTGGCAATCACCCCGGCCTCGGGCTTCGTCGATCCGCGGGGCGCCCTGATTATCGGCATTGCGGCGGGCGTCCTCTGCTATTGGGGTGTGACCGGCCTCAAAAACGCGCTCGGCTATGACGACAGCCTCGATGCCTTTGGCGTGCACGGGATCGGCGGCGCTATCGGCGCCATCCTGACCGGCGTTCTCGCGGTGTCGGCGGTCGGCGGCGAGGGCCATAGCGGGCTCATCGACGGCAATGCGCGCCAGGTGCTGATCCAGCTCTACGGTGTCGCCTGCACCATCGTCTACGACGCGATCGCGTCCTTGATCATCCTGAAGCTGGTCGATCTGGTTATCGGTCTGCGGGTCGATTTGGATACCGAGCGGGAGGGGCTCGATCTCGCCATCCACGGCGAGGTCGTGCAATAGCCTCCAGCGGGCGCGAAATAGCTGATTTTGTGGGCGATCTGTGGCTTTTTTGCCAAAGCGGCTTGTAGATTGCGGGCGACATTGCGGTGTCGGTTTTGTTGCTACTGGAAGTACCTATGACCCCGGTCGCATAATGCCGTTAGCGCGATACACCAGACGGGATGGCGTCGTCCCGGATCAGGGCAATTACCAAGGAAGAACCCAATGACACCACGCCTGTCGAGAGGTCTGCGAGTTGGTGCTGCGTGTTTGATTGCAGCGGCATGGCAGCTGGGCGCCTACCCGGCGGCATGGGCGCAGCAACCGCCGCCCCCCGCAGGGCCCGCACCGGCACCCGCCGCGGAGGCGGCGGCGCCCGCCCCGACCGGGATGTCGACACCGACGATGACCGCTCCGCTGGTCGCCAACCCGAACCCGATGAAGTTCGACGGCGGACCGTTCAGCACGATTTACCTGACCGGCGCGGTCAGCGGCCTGGGGATGTTCCAGACCGCCCCGTTGCTCGGCGATCACGGCAGCAACGTCGATTTGAGCAACGGCACGTTCGCGCTGCAGAACACCGAGGGGCTGATCCAGTTCTTCGTGATGGCCGGCGGCTACTCCTTCCCGACGCTCGGCGCGCCCTACTTCCATGTCGACAAGACCATGGGCGATACATTCGGCCCGGTTCCCGAGGGTTACCTCAAAATCGCGCCGAACGATGCCTTCTCGGTCCAGGCCGGCAAGCTGCCGACCCTGATCGGCGCCGAACAGGCCTTCACCTATCAGAACATGAACATCGAGCGCGGTCTGTTATGGGCCCAGGAGCCGATCGTCAGCCGCGGGGTGCAGGCCAATTATACGATGGGGCCGCTCGCCTTTAATGTGTCGCTCAATGACGGCTTCTATTCCGACAGCTACAACTGGGTGACCGGTGCCGCAACGTGGACAATTGACAAAGAAAATACCCTGGAACTCGTCGGCGGCGGCAATTTCGACCACACCGACAAGAACGTGTTTTCTTGCGTACTTGCAGGCTGTCCGGTTGCTAGTGCGGTCCTGACGAAGACTCCGTTCTTCCCTAACAACGGCTCGATCTTCAACGTCATCTACACCTACAATGCGGCGCCGGTAACGATCACGCCATACTTCCAGTACACCAACGTCCCGGGCACTGCCAAATTCCCCCTTGGACCGACTGCGGGAGCCTCGACTTACGGTGCGGCGCTGCTGGCCAATTTCGCCTACAACGACAATATCAACCTGGCCGCGCGCTGGGAGCTCATAGCGTCCACCGGGAGCGTTGGAAAGGGCTCGGCCAACCTGCTCTACGGGCCCGGCAGCGACGCGGCATCGTTCACCTTCACCCCGACATATACGTTGGGCATCGGCTTCCTGCGCGCCGACGCATCGGTCGTCACGACCGCCAGCACGACCCCGGGCTTCGTGTTCGGCCATGCCGGCAACAGACAAACGCAGGGGCGCTTCGTGGTCGAGGCAGGCGTCGTTTTCTAGCCTCGTCGCCCCCCGCCCGGCCTTTGGCACGGTTCCTGCGGGGCCAAACCCGGGCGTCGGACGCCTGGGGCCGGGGGTGAGGCGATGCGGAAAATCGAGGCGATCATCAAGCCGTTCAAGCTCGATGAGGTCAAAAGCGCGCTCAACGATATTGGCATCACCGGCATGACCGTCAGCGAGGTCAGGGGTTTCGGCCGGCAGAAGGGCCACACCGAAGTCTATCGCGGCGCCGAATACGTGATCGACTTCCTGTCCAAGGTCAAGATCGAGGTCGTTGTCGAGGACGGCCTTGCCGCGCGTGCCGTGGAGGCCATCCAGCAGGCCGCGAAGACCGACAAGATCGGCGACGGCAAGATCTTTGTCTGCGCCATCGAGGAGGCGGTGCGGATCCGCACCGGCGAGCGCGGTGCGGATGCGGTGTGATCTCCAGTAGGGCGCAATCCAGTAGGGCGCAAAAGCGAACGCGTGGCGCCTTACTCTTCTTTCGGCGGTGACGCCGCGGCTTCCTCCGGTGTCTCGCCGGGGTGAAACTCGAGCGAGACGCCGTTCAGGCAATAGCGCTGGCCGGTCGGCTTCGGCCCATCGTCGAAGACATGGCCGAGGTGCCCGCCGCAACGGCGGCAGTGCACCTCGGTGCGAACCATGAAAAAGCTGCGGTCGCTGGTCGTTTCGACCGCGGCGTCGAGGGGCGCGGAGAAGCTCGGCCAGCCGGTGCCGCTGTTGAATTTGGTCCCGGCGGCGAACACCGGTTGCCCGCACCCGGCGCAATGATAGACCCCGGGACGGTATTCCTTGTCGAGGGGGCTCGTTCCGGCGCGCTCGGTGCCGTGCTCGCGCAACACCCGATATTGCGCGGGAGCGAGCTTTGCGCGCCACTCCGCGTCGTCGAGCGTGACCTCGAAGGTCTTTTCCGACGCCGATTTCGATGATTGGCCGCGGCCGCTCAAGCGACCCAAGAGACCCTCAGCCATGATGCGTACCCCGCCGACAACAGTTGCGCCCGCCCTCTATATCGCGCGCGCGGCACCGCGCGTGAAGAGGCAGCTTACAACACGGCGTGAACTCTCGCTAATGCACCCGCTCAGCGGCTTCCGGGACCGGGCGAAGCAGCTCCGCGGTCGACCGCGCGATCCAGCACCACACGACGCAGGTCAAGGCGTCGTCGTTGCGCAAGCGCTCGGCCTCATGCTCGGCAACCGCGACAGCATCGCTGCCGTGCCGTCGCACCAGCAGCATCGCGGCCTCCCAGATTTTGCGCTCGTTGGTCATCATCATCGTGTTAATCCCGGCGCGCCCGGTTCGGTACCATCCCAGTTTCTGCCCGGTTGACCTAAGCCCTCCCTTACCCAACATATTGTTATCAGCCATAACGAATATACTGCATCCTGCTTGCGCCGGATGCAAGGCTTCCTATAATCGAACCATGACAGACCTCTTCGACGGCATCGCACCCCCCGGGGCGAAGAACGCCGCCGACAGCTATTCCGCCAAGGACATCGAGGTCCTCGAAGGCCTTGAGCCGGTGCGCCGCCGGCCCGGCATGTATGTCGGCGGCACCGACGAGCGGGGGCTCCATCATCTCGCCGCCGAGGCGCTCGACAATGCGATGGACGAGGCGGTGGCCGGGTTTGCCACCCGCATCGAATTGGAGCTTGGGCCCGAGGGCTGGGTCACCGTGCGCGATAACGGCCGCGGCATTCCAGTGGATCCGCATCCGCGCTTTCCTAAGAAATCGGCGCTCGAGGTCGTCCTGACGATGCTGCACTCGGGCGGCAAATTCGGCGGCGACGCGTACAAGACCTCGGGCGGGCTGCACGGCGTCGGCATCTCGGTGGTCAATGCGCTGTCGGATGCGCTCGAGGTCGAGGTGGCGCGCGATCGCCGCTTGTGGCGGCAACGCTACCGCCGCGGCGTGCCCGAGGGGCCGGTCGAGGATTGCGGGCCGGTCAACAATCGGCGCGGCACCACGCTCGGCTTTCATCCCGACCCCGAGATCTTCGGCGATGCGGCGTTCCGTCCCGCGCTCCTATACCGGATGGCGCGCTCCAAGGCCTATCTGTTCCGCGGCGTCGAGATCCGCTGGCGCGTTGACCCGGCGCTGCCGCGGCCCGAGGGCGTGCCCGTGGAGGCGCGGCTGCATTTCCCTGGCGGGCTTGGCGATTTCCTCGCGGCGAGCCTCGCCGAGCGCGACCTCCTGACGCCGCGCCCGTTTCTCGGCCAGGCCGATTTTCCTGATGGGGGCAGCGTCGAATGGGCGGTGGTGTGGCCCGAGGACGAGGAGGACGGCTTCTGCCATTCCTACTGCAACACGATCCCGACCCCCGAAGGCGGCACGCATGAGGCCGGGCTGCGCAATGCGCTGACCCGCGGCATCAAGGCCTATGGCGAGCTGATCGGCAACCGCCGCATCGCGAGCGCGACCGCGGAGGATGTCGCCGCCGGCGTGGCGATGCTGTTGTCCTTGTTTCTGCGCGACCCGCAATTCCAGGGCCAGACCAAGGAGCGGCTCGCCTCCTCTGAGGCGGCCCGGCTCGTCGAAGGCGCGGTGCGCGACCATTTCGACCACTGGCTCAGCGCCGACCCGGCGACCAGCCGGGCGCTTCTCGACCGCATCGCCGAGCGCGCCGAAGATCGCCAACGCCGGCGCCAGCAGAAGGAGATGTCGAGGAAGAGCGCGACGCGCAAGCTACGCCTCCCCGGCAAGCTCGCCGATTGCACCCGCAACAGCGCGGACGGCACCGAGATCTTTCTCGTCGAGGGCGACAGCGCGGGCGGCTCGGCCAAACAGGCGCGCGACCGCGAGACCCAGGCGATCCTGCCCTTACGCGGCAAGATCCTCAACGTGGCGAGCGCGTCGGCCGACAAGATGCGGGCCAATCAGGAATTGAGCGACATCGTCCTGGCGCTCGGCTGCGGCACCGGCGCCTCGTATCGCGAAGAGGCGCTGCGTTATGAGCGGGTCATCATCATGACCGACGCCGATGTCGACGGCGCTCATATCGCCTCCTTGTTGATGACGTTCTTTTTCCGCGAGATGGCCGATCTCGTCGACAACGGCCATCTGTTCCTCGCCTTGCCGCCGCTCTACCGGCTGACCCAGGGCGAGGTGACGCGCTATGCGCGCGACGACGCGCATCGCGAGGCGCTGATGGCAACCGAGTTCCAGGGTCGCGGCAAGGTCGAGATCAGCCGGTTCAAGGGATTGGGCGAGATGCCGGCGCGCTTTCTGCGCGCGACGACGATGGATCCGAAAGAGCGCACGCTCTTGCGCGTGATCGTGCCGCCGCGCGTCGATCCGGCGGCGACCCAACCCCCGGGCGAGGGCGTCACGCGCACCGAAAAGCTGGTCGAGACGCTGATGGGAAGGCGCCCCGAGCTGCGCTTCGACTATATCCAGAAAAACGCGAGATTCGCCCGAGACCTGGACGTTTAGCAATAAATAAAGGCTGCTTGTGCAAAGCCGGCTGGCACAGCACCAGCGGGCGGTACATGATACCCCTGCATCGCCGCTAATTTCGCCACGATTGCATGCTAGCGTGCTTTCTATCGAGGTGCCCGGAACGCGCTGCTTCGGGCAAACGGGAAGGATGAGCGCACCTGCGGATTCCCAGCAGAAACAGGCTGAACCGGGTGTTCCGCGGGTGCGGAGAGGCACTGACCGAGGACCGCCATCGGGGCATCCGGCCCGGCAGCGACACCCTTCCGGTGACCGGGCGCAGCGACACTCCCTCGGGAAAACCGCATCGACCCCTGCTCGCGGATCTTGCGCAAATCGGTGCTTCCGCTTAATTAATTGCGCGTCGACCCGTTTGGTTTCGGCGGCACGGTCGGCGTTGGCCTGCGGGCGCGGCGCCGTGTCGCCCGATCCAACCGAAGGCCGATCCGCCGCACGAACTGCGGCGGTCGTTCTACCAACTGGAGTTCCTGGTGATGGCGAGCGGTACGGTCAAATGGTTCAATACCCAAAAGGGCTATGGGTTTATCCAGCCGGAGAACGGAGGCCCTGACGTGTTCGTCCACATCTCCGCTGTCGAGCGGGCCGGCATGGACGGTCTCAACGAAGGCCAGAAGCTGAGCTACGAGCTCGAGCAAGGCCAGCGCGGTCGGGTGTCGGCGGTCAACCTGCAGGCGGCCTAGCGTCGGTCGCCAAAGGGGCGCCCCAGCGCCCCTTTTCTTATGGGAGTACTCATTGGCTAAGGAAGATCTGATCGAATTCGAAGGCACCGTGTCGGAACTCTTGCCCGATGCCAGGTTTCGGGTCCGGCTCGACAATGGGCACGAAACGCTCGCCTACTCCTCCGGCAAGATGAAGAAAAATCGCATCCGTATTCTTGCCGGAGACCGCGTCACGGTCGAGATGACGCCCTATGACTTGACCAAGGGGCGGATCAATTTCCGTCACAAGGACACGAGCGCACCGCCGATCATGCCCCGGCCGCAGTTCCGCCGCCGGTGAGAGGGCGACCGCTCGGGCGCGAGAGATGATCTCCCGTGCCCTGAACACATGGCTGACACCGCGAAAAAGATTGACTTGTCGCGTTCCATCCCCACTTAAAGGCCTGGGCGATCTGCCCGCCGACAGCTTCCGTAAGGCAACAAATTCTCAATGAAATTTAACGAACTTGGACTCTCGCCTGAACTTCTTCAGGCGGTCGTAGACGCCGGCTACACAAATCCCACCCCGATCCAGGAGCAAGGCATCCCCATCGTCGCCACCGGGCGCGATGTGCTTGGCTGTGCCCAGACCGGCACCGGCAAAACCGCCTGCTTTGCCTTGCCGATGATCGACAAGCTCGCCGCCGGCCGTTCCCGGGCGCGCATGCCGCGCTCCTTGATCATCGAGCCGACGCGCGAATTGGCGACGCAGGTCGAGGCCGCTTTCGAGGTCTACGGCAAATACCACCGGCTTACGACGGCGCTGTTGATCGGCGGGGAAAGCTTTGCCGACCAACTGAAGAAGCTCGACCGCGGGGTCGATGTCTTGATCGCCACGCCGGGCCGGCTGCTCGACCTCTTCGAACGCGGCAAGATCCTGTTGTCCGACGTGCGCATCCTGGTCATCGACGAAGCCGACCGGATGCTCGACATGGGCTTCATCCCCGATGTCGAACGCATCGTCGGCCTCCTACCAAAACAGCGGCAGACGCTGTTCTTCTCGGCGACGATGGCGCCCGAGATCCGCCGCCTGGGCGACGCATTCCTCAACGACCCGGTCGCGATCTCGGTCACCCCGCCAACCTCGCCCGCAGCGACGGTCGAACAATCGCTCGTCGTCGTGGCCGCGACGGACAAGCGCGAGGCGCTGCGCCAGCTGATCGCCACGGAAGAAGTCAAGAACGCGCTGATATTCTGCAACAGGAAGCGCGATGTCGACATCCTGCAGCGCTCGCTGTCGCGCTACGGCCTCGACGCCGCGGCATTGCACGGCGACATGCCGCAGCCGAAGCGGACCGAGACCCTCGAGCGCTTCAAGAACGGCGAGATCCGGCTCTTGGTCGCCAGCGACGTTGCCGCGCGCGGCCTCGATATTCAGGGCCTCAGCCATGTCTTCAATTTCGACGTGCCCTACCACGCCGAGGATTATATCCATCGCATCGGGCGCACCGGGCGAGCCGGCCGGCCAGGCCGCTCCCTGACCCTGGCAGCGCCGGAAGACGGCAAGGCGGTCGCCGCGATCCAAACGCTCATCGGCAAGGACATCCCGCTGCAGAGGATGCCCGATGTCGCGCCGGCCGAACTCGATTTCGAAGGCGGCGATCGTGGTCGCGGCCGGGGCCGCCGCCCGCCGGCGACACGGGTTGCCTCTGAGCGGCCCGCGCCGGCCCGGGCCGGCGCTCGACCGGCGCATCGTGATAACGGAAACGGTGACGCGCGCCCGCGGCGCGAGCTTGTGACGCCCGCCGAGCCGCGACGTATCATCTCCGAACCCGCCGTGGCGGTGTTTGCGCAGCCGGCGGCACAGCCCCGGCACTCGGCACAGCCCCGGCATCCGGCGCAACCGGAGCGCGGCGTCGTCGGCTTTGGCGATGATCTCCCGGCGTTTCTCGCGCGCGCCCCCAGGGTCGCCGCGCGCGCCTGAGCCGCCGAGGGATGAGCGACGACACCGGCTGGATCAAGGCCGCCAACCGAGGTGATCTCGCCGAGGGCGAGGTGCTGGGGATCCTGGTGGCCGGCAAGGAGATCGCGCTTTACGATCTCGACGGCGCCCTCCATGCCACCGACGACGTCTGCACCCACGCCTATGCCAAATTGTCCGACGGCTGGCTCGACAAGGGCGAGATCGAATGCCCGCTGCATGCCGGACGCTTCAACGTCGAAACCGGCAAGGCGACCGCGCCGCCCTGCACCGACGACATCAAGACCTACCCGGTCCGCATCGTCGGCGACGAGATCCAGGTGAAGCTCGGCTGACTGATCGCATTTCCGAATAGATAACCGCATTCCCGGCGAAAGCCGGGATCCACGCGTCAACGTCTCGGGCGCCGAGCCGTGGGTCCCGGCTTTCGCCGGGAATGCGGTTCTTGTTAGGTGATGTGCGTTAACGCTTATTCGTACACCCGCCGGTAGAGATCGATGATTTCGTCGTTCGTCGGCACGCGCGGGTTGTTGGCGGGGGAGCCCGAGGCGAGCGCCTGGCTGGTCATCACCGGCAGAAGCTCGTCGTAGCGGGCGCGCTCGATCCCCCAGGCGCGCGGGCTCGGCACCTGCAAGTCGGCGTTGAGCCGGCGCAGCTCGTCCACCAGGCGCGCGACCGCCGCCTGGCTGCCCTCGCCCTCCTCCGCGACGCCCATCGCGCGCGCGCAGTCGGCATAGCGGTCGAGCGCCGCCGGGGCCGAGAAGGCGGTGATCTCGGGCAACAGCATCGCGTTGGACAGCCCGTGCGGCACATGGAAGAAGGCGCCGATCGGCCGGCTCATGCCGTGCACCAATGCGACGCTGGCATTCGAGAATGCCATCCCCGCCTTCGTCGCGCCGAGCATCATCGCCTCGCGCGCGGCGCGGTTCTGCGGCTCGGCGCAGGCGGTGCGGATGTTGCGGGCGATGAGGCCCATCGCGGTTTTCGCCAGGCCATCGGTGAAGGGGCTCGCGCGGCGGCTGACATAAGCTTCGATCGCGTGGGTCAGGCTGTCGATCCCAGTGTCCGCGGTCAGCCGCAGCGGCATCGAGAGGGTCAGCTCAAAATCGACGATAGCGGCCGTCGGACAGCAGGCCAGACCGGCGATCAGCATCTTCTCATCGCTCTCGGTATCGGTGACGATGGTGAAGCGGGTGACCTCCGAGCCGGTGCCCGCGGTCGTTGGGATCGCGACGACCGGCGGCCCGGACCGAGGGATCTCGTTCGGCACCTTGTAGTCGCGCAGCTGCCCGCCATTGGCGAACAAGACCGACATGCCCTTGGCGGTGTCGATCGAGCTGCCGCCGCCGATCGCGACGAGGCTGTCGAAATCGCCCGTCTGAAGGCGCTTGACGCCGGTGTCAATCACCTCGGTCGTGGGGTCCGGGACGGTGTCGGAAAAAACCGACCAGGGGATCCCCGCGCCGTCGAAGAGCGCAGTCGCGCGATCGAGGATGCCGCATTGGGCGATATAGGGGTCGCTGACGATGAGCGGCCGCGCGAGGCCGAGCCGCGCCAGCAAACTGGGCAATTCCGCAAGCGCGCTGCCGCCGATCGCCATCAGCCGCGGTGCCGTGATCAACGCCGCCATCGCGCTCCTCCCTAACCCGGTTTCCTCAGGCGGAACCGCAGGATGCCGCCCGGCTGTTCGCTCGCTTCGATCAGGTCGCAGCCGGTGGTCCGGCAAAAATGCTCGAAATCCTTGGTCGCGCCGGGATCGGTCGCCAGGACTTCGAGGATGCCGCCCGCCGGCACCGCCTTCAACGCGCGGCGCGCCTTCAGCACCGGCAAGGGGCACAGAAGGCCGGTTGCATCGAGTGTGCTGTCGGGCGCCACCCCCGCCTCGCGATTCGCCTCGGCCATCATGCACCTCAAGATCGCGGGTGCTGCGCGCGCACCATGGTCGTCTTTTCTAGCGATCGGGGCGGCGCTCGGCAACCCGCCGGCCGCCGCGGACGCCAGGACTGGCTCGCGGGTTCATGCGCGAGGCTGTCCCGGGACCGCGCGGGCGACTAGCATGAGGGCCGTATCGGGGTCACAAAGTACCAACAATCCGGGGCAGCGCACCCAGAAATGGTCAGCTCCATTTCCCAGCCTTATGGCGCGACCAACCTCGATCCGGCCGGCGCCGGCGATGTGCAATCCGCCGGCACCCCGGTGGATCCGACGGTTGTTGGTGATTCGAGCGACGATGCCGGCGCGGCGTTTGTCGTCGGCGATCCCGGTCTTGCTGCCAGCGCGGACAGCGTCGCATCAACCGGCGCCTCCGGCGCGCAAGCCAACCCGCTTCCGCCGGCGGGATCGAGCGTCGCCAGCGATGCGACCGGCTCGGCTGTGCAGCTCGGCGGGTCGCTCGCGGGGGGTGGCGTGGCGGCGGACGGCGCGGCAGCGGCGTTCGACAGCCCGGTCATCGCGGGCGGGCTGGCCAGCGGCGCGGTCGAGGGCGTGGTCACGGGCGGCGGCAGCGCCGTCGCCGCGTCATCCGGAGCGGTATCCGAAGCCGGGACGTCTGGAGCTCTATCCAAAGCCGCGACGTTTGTTAGCACCGGATCGGGAGGCGGCCGCGCCCTTTTCCTCAATGAAGCGGCCGCCGGGATCAACAGCGTCGTCGCGTCGGCTCAGACCAGCAACGGCAACACGCTGATCACCCTGCCCAACGGCGCGACGATGACGCTGATCGGCGTCACCAAGGTCGGCAGCACCTTCCCCAGTTGAGCCGCATCACGCTTGCGGGCTCAATTCCGGGGCGCGTGCTTGCTGAGGATGCGCTGCAGGGTGCGGCGGTGCATCTTGAGGCGGCGCGCGGTTTCCGAGACGTTGCGTTCGCACAATTCGAAGATCCGCTGGATATGCTCCCAGCGCACCCGGTCGGCCGACATCGGGTCCTCGGGCGGCTCCGGCGTCTCGCCCTCCTTGGCGAGGAGCGCGCGCTCGACCGCATCGGCATCGGCCGGTTTGGGCAGGTAATCGAGCGCCCCGGCTTTCACCGCGGCGACCGCGGTCGCGATGTTGCCATAGCCGGTCAGGACGACGATGCGCGCGCCCGGCCGCGCGCCGCGCAAGGCGGTGACGATTTCGAGGCCGCTGCCATCGCCAAGGCGCAGATCGACGACCGCGAAGGCCGGCGGATGCGCGGTCGCGGCGGCTACCCCAGAGGCGACCCCGTCGGCGGTCGCGACGACGAACCCGCGCCGCTCCATCGCGCGCGCGAGGCGCTGGCACAACGGCGCATCATCGTCGACGATCAACAGCGAGCGCTCGGATTCAGGCAGGCCGTGCAACGGCTGGGCCTCGGCCTCGGGCCGCTGGGGTCGATCGCTCACATTCATGCCGGTTGTCTCTCACTCTGTTGTTGGGCCTCGGCTGATCCAACGGAAGCCGCTGCGACATCGGGTCGCGCCTGCGCCTCCACATTGGCACGTTTCCATGAAATGACAACATGGGCGCCGCCTTCGACAAGGTTATCGAAGGTCAATTCCGCGCCGCTGCGCTCCAAGAGGCTTTGCGCGATGAAGATGCCGAGCCCCATATGGTTCGCGGCGCCGGCGCGGGTCGACAGATACGGTTCGCCCAGTCGACCGAGCAGATGAGCCGGGAAGCCGGGCCCGTCATCGGCGATGTCGACCGCGACGTTGGCCTTGTCCCAATGGGTGGTGACGCTGACCTCGCGGCGCGCGAACTGCACGGCGTTCTGAATGAGATTGTTGAGCCCGTGCATGATCTCGGGGCTGCGGCGGACCGGGGGCTCGGCGTCGGAGGGATCGCCGGTCGTCGCGAAGATCAGCCGGATGCGCGGGTCGTGATAGAGCGCGCCGGCGGCCTCGACCAGCGCCGAGATCGGCAAGCGCGTGTAGGGCGAGGCGCCTTCCTCGTCGGGATGATGCGCCAACTGCGCGAGGATCTGGCGGCAGCGCTCCGACTGGCTCAACAACAGCTGGGCGTCCTCGCTGTATGGCGAATCGGCGGGCAGGTCGCGCACCAATTCCTTGGCGACGACCGCGATCGTCGCGAGGGGACTCCCCAGCTCGTGCGCCGCCGCCGCGGCCAGCGCGCCGACCGCGGAGACCCGCTGCTCGCGCGCCAGCGCCAGCTGCGTTGCGGCCACCGCATCGCGCAATCGCCGCGCCTCCTCGGCGACACTCCAGGTGTAGCCGCCGATAAACACGGTGGCGAGCACCAGCGCCGTCCACAGGCCGAGGACCAGCTCGGGCGGGAATGCGGGCGGTGCATCGCGCCACGGCAATGGGATGTGCCACAGCGCCAACAGCGTGATGACGGCGGTCGCGAACACCGCCAGCGCGATCACCGGGCGGAGCGACAGGATCGTCGCCGCCACGGTCACCGGCGCCAGGATCAGGATCGCGAACGGGTTCTGCAACCCGCCGGTGAGGTAGAGCAGGAGTCCGAGTTGCAAGAGGTCGTAGCCGAGGAAAAACGCGGCTTCGCGCTCGCCGAGCCGCGTCGCGACGCGGCGGAACAGGGTGATGAACAGGTTGAGCAGCACCGAGCAGCCGACGACGGCAAAGCAAGGCAGCAACGGCAGGCGGAAATCGAAGGCGTAATGCACGACCAACAGGGTGACCGCCTGCCCGGCGATCGCAACCCAGCGGATCAGCACCAGCCGGCGCAGGCTGATCCGGTCAAAGCTCTCCCGCTGCTCAGGCAGTGCGGTCAGGGTGGCAATGCTCACCGTATGGTCTCCCAAAGTCACAGGAGAGGCGCGTTATACGGAATTCCTCTCGCAAAAATCGCCCTCGGCCGGGCTTGGACCGGTGGCCTTCAGCCCTCGGACTTGTTCCCTGGCCATCCCTGTCTTGGAGTAACCGCACACGCCAACAGAAGAGCTTGGAGGGGCGGGCCAAGTCGAGACAAGGGTTATCTCTAGTTGCAGCGAGGCACATGTTGCAACCGAAGGCAACCGAATTATTTGCCGGTCGGCCCCGCGCTCACGCGGGAATGACGAGGATGGGAATACGACGATCGCCCCAAATGGCGCCGCCGTGACGGGCCCCGTGCTGGCCGTTTGCATACGAATGCGCCATATAGGGGCGATGCGCGAACCCGTCATCCTGGTCGACTATCTCGTCAAGCGATATGGCAAGACCGTCGCGGTCGACGGGATCGGCTTCACGGTCGAGCGCAGCGTTACCGCGGCGCTGCTCGGCGGCAACGGCGCCGGCAAAACCACGACGCTGTCGATCCTCCTCGGCCTTCTCCTGCCGAGTTCCGGCACCGTCCATGTCTTCGGCGAGGACGTCTTGCGCCATCGTTATCGGGTGCTGCCGCGGATCAATTTCTCCTCGCCCTATGTCGACCTGCCGCACCGGCTGACGGTCCGCCAGAACCTGTCGATCTACGCCCGGCTCTACGGCGTCCAGCGGCGCGCGGAAACCATCGGGCGGCTCGCCCGCGACCTGCAGATCGAGCCCCTCCTCGATCGACCGGCGGGCAAATTGTCGTCTGGCCAGAAGACCCGGGTCGCCCTTGCCAAGGCGCTGCTGAACGAGCCCGAGCTCTTGCTGCTCGACGAGCCGACCGCCTCGCTCGACCCCGACACCGGTGATTGGGTGCGCGGCTATATCGAGGATTACCGCGCCCGCACCGGCGCCACGATCCTCCTTGCCTCGCACAACATGGCCGAGGTCGAGCGGCTGTGCTCGCACGTGATGATGATGAAAGAGGGCCGCATCGTCGACCGCGGCAGCCCCGACGAGCTGATCGACCGCTACGGCCGCACCAATCTCGAAGAGGTGTTTCTGCAGATCGCGCGCGGCGTGCGGGCCCTGGAGCCGGCCCTGTGACCAGCCCGGCGATGCGGCGTCTCGGCGAAAGGGCGTTCTCGCCGGCGCGGGTATGGGCGATGCTGCTGCGCTATCTCTACATCCTCAAGAGCTCGTGGCCGCGCACGGTCGAGCTCTTGTACTGGCCGACCCTGCAGATGCTGATCTGGGGGTTCATGAGCCAGTTTCTGCGCTCGAACAGCAGCTATGCCGCGCAGGCGTTCGGCGTATTGCTCGGCGCGGTAATGCTGTGGGATTTGTTGTTCCGCAGCCAGCTCGGCCTGTCGATGTCGTTTCTCGAGGAGATGTGGTCGCGCAATCTCGGACAGCTTTTCGTGACCCCGCTGCGCCCCTATGAATGGCTCCTGTCGCTTTTGGCGATGAGCGTCATCCGGGTCACGATCGGCATTGTGCCGGCAACGCTGCTGGCGATCCCGCTTTACCATTATTCGATCTTCGACATGGGGCTGCCGCTCGTCGCCTTCGTCGTCGTGCTTATCGGGATGGGATGGGGCCTCGGCCTGGCGATCTGCGGCGGCATATTGCGTCACGGCATGGGCGCCGAGAGCCTCGCCTGGAGCATCATCTTCGCGCTCGCCCCATTGAGCTGCATCTATTACCCGGTGACGACGCTGCCGGCCTGGCTGCGCCCCCTCGCCTGGGCGCTGCCCTCGACCTATGTCTTCGAGGGCATGCGCGCGGTGCTGTTCGGGGGCATCTTCCGGACCGATTATTTCCTCACCGCCGTCGCGCTCGACCTGGTTCTTCTGGCCTGCGGCGCCACGATCTTTTTCATCGCCTTCCACGACGCCCGCCGCCGCGGCGCCCTCTTACAGATGGGCGAATAATAATAAAACAAACTCTTTACCGCAAAGGTCGCGAAGGGCGTGCGATGGACGCGAAGGCACCGCGCCGTCGCGTCCTCTGCATATCCTTTGCGTGCAGCGCGAAAAAGACTGGGATCGTTTGGCACCTCCAAACGTTTAACGGATGGACGCGCACGCGCGCTCTCGTTGGATCTGGAGGTATCCGTGAAAACCACTGCGATTGTTGGGCTGGCGCTGGCGTCTCTGCTGGCGGTGCTTTCTCTGCCCGTTCAAGCGCAGACGGCAGGTCGGCAGACCGCCTGTCGCAGCGTCTATCTCCTCGGCGAACGGGTGCCGCCCGGGTGCCCAGCGCCGCGCAGAGGCGGGCTGCCGGAATACCGGCAGTGGGACGAAGGGAACGGCACGACATCGGCGACGCCGCCTCCCGACAATCTCCGCCCCTCCGATTACGGGCTCTATCATTTTGGCGGGCACAACGCGCTCTACGGGCTCGGGCGCTAAAAGCCATAGAACCCTCTGCGCCTCGCGGTGAGCTGCTTTACGCCGGCCCGCTGACCCCGGCGTCGGCAAAGGTCGCCATGCCGGAGTGGCACGCCGCGGCGGCCTTCAGGAGCGCCAAGGCCAGCGTCGCGCCCGAGGCTTCGCCGAGCCGCATGCCGAGATCGAGGAGCGGCGGCTTGCCGATCCGTTCGAGCAGCAGGCGATGGCCCGGCTCGGTCGAGAGGTGCCCGGCGACGCAATGATCGAGCGCCCTCGGGTCGGTGGCGTAGAGCACCGCGGCGGCCGCCCCGGCCGAGAACCCGTCGAGCACGACCGGGACCCGCCCCATGCGCGCCGCCAGGATCGCGCCGACCATCGCGGCGAATTCGAGCCCGCCCAAATGGCGCAGCAATTCGAACGGGTCGCCAGCTTTATCCTCGGTCCCGGTCCGGTGGCGGGCGACCGCGGCGGCGACGACCGCGCGCTTGTTTTGGAGCGCGGCGCCGGCGACCCCGGTGCCGGGCCCGGTCCACTCGGCCGCCTCGCCGCCGAAGAGGCCCATGCACAAGGCCGCCGCGACCGTCGTGTTGGCGATCCCCATCTCGCCGATCGCCAAGGCGTCGATCCCCGGCTCGACCGCCATCATGCCGTAGGCGATGGCGCGCGCGCACTCCTGGTCGGTCATCGCCGGCCCGTCGACGATGTCGCCGGTCGGGGTGTCGAGGTTCATCTCATAGACCCTGAGATCGGCGTCGACGACCCGGCACAGCTGGTTGACCGCCGCCCCGCCTGATATGAAATTCTGCACCATCTGCGCGGTCACCGCGGCGGGATAGGCCGAGACGCCGCGCGATGCGACGCCGTGATTGCCGGCGAACACGACCGTGCGCGGATGCTCGATCCGGGGCGGGTGGCGCGCCTGCCAGGTGGCGAGCCAGGCCGCCAGTTCCTCGAGCCGGCCGAGCGCCCCGGCGGGCTTGGTCAGCTGAGCTTCGCGGGTCGCCGCCGCGCCGCCGGCCTTGAGATCGGGCCCCGGCAGGTGGGCCATGAGGGCGCGGATCTCGTCGAGGCTGGCGGCCGGCTCGGGCATCGCGTCACGCCGCCCGGGCGTGATGGTCGGCCAGCACCTGGGCGATCACCCGGGTGATCCGCCGCGCCGTCGGCAAGTGGAGGAATTCGTTGGGCCCGTGCGCGTTGGAATGCGGACCCAAGACGCCGGTCACGACAAATTGCGCCGCGGGGAAGCGCTCGCCCAGCATCGCCATGAACGGGATGCTGCCGCCCTCGCCCATATAGGCCGGCGGCATGCCGAACGCCGCCTCGGAGGCGCGCGCGAGCGACGCGGCGAGCCAGGGCATCAGCGCCGGCGCGTTCCATCCGGCCGAGGCGGCTTGCGGCGTGAAGACGACTCGCGCACCGCTCGGCGGGTCCGCTTCGAAGAGCTTTTGCAGCGTCGCGCCGGCGGCTTCCGCATCGAGCGTCGGCGGCAGGCGCAGGCTCAGCTTGGCGCTCGTATGAGGCAGCAGCACATTGCCGGCGTCGCCCGGTTGCGGCAGCCCGTCGATGCCGATGACCGCGAGCTGCGGCCGCCAGGTGCGGTTGAGCACCAGTTCGGTTGCATCGTCCGACATCGGCCTTGTGCCGGCCACGAACGGGAATTTCGTGTAAACCGCGTCGCCGAGCGCGGCCGCGGCGCGCTTCGCCTGGTCGAGCCGCTCGGCCGGGATCTGGGCGTAGAGCGACGCGGGGATGACCGCGCCACTCGCCTCCTCTTCGAGGCGCGACAAGAGCTGCCGCAGGATGCGGAAGCTCGACGGCACGACCCCTGAGGCATCCCCCGAATGGACGCCTTCCTCAAGCACCTCGATCGTCAAGGTGCCGGCGGCAATGCCGCGCAACGAGGTGGTCAGCCAAAGCTGCTCGTAGTTGCCGCAGCCGGAATCCAGACAGATCACCAGCGAGGGTCTGCCGATCCGCCCGGCGAGGTGATCGATGTAAAAGGGCAGGTCATAGCTGCCGGATTCTTCGCACGCTTCGATGAGGATGACGCAGCGCGCATGCGGCGCCCCCTGCTCCTCTAAGGCCGCCAAGGCGGTAAGCGCGCCGAACATCGCATAGCCGTCATCGGCGCCGCCACGGCCGTAGAGCTTGTCACCGTCGAGCCGTGGGCTCCACGGCCCGTAGCCCTCGGCCCAGCCGACCATCTCCGGCTGCTTGTCGAGATGGCCGTAGAGCAGCACGGTATCGCCATTAGCCCCGGGCCCGACGCCCGGCACCTCGATCAGCATCAGCGGCGTGCGCCCGGGCAGGCGGACGATCTCGAGCGTCGCGCCGGGCAACCGGGCGACCCGCTCCTTCGCCCACGCTTCGAACAGCCGCACGGCCTCTTCCATAAAACCGTGCGCCGCCCAATCCGGATCGAAGGCCGGCGATTTGTTGGGGATCTTGATGTATTCGACGAGGGTCGGGACGATCGCGTCGCCCCAGCACTGATCGACGAAATTCCCGAGCTTCTTGGCATCCAGCATAGGACGGGTCCCCGATTGCGCCGGCCCATGCTATCACCGGCGCGCAACCCGGCGCCACGCATGCCGTACCGCCGAACCGTGCGTGCAAACCGCCCCAGCGAAAGCGCCGACCGGTGATCCTCGTCTTCGGCTCGATCAATGTCGATTTGCTGGTGCCGGTGCCGCTCCTGCCGCAGCCGGGCGAGACCGTGCTCGGCGGCGACTACGCGCTGTTGCCCGGCGGCAAGGGCGCCAACCAGGCCTTGGCGGCACGCCGCGCCGGGGCGGCGGTGACGATGGCGGGCGCGGCCGGCACCTATTCCTTCGCCGGCCTGGCGCTTCAATCGTTGCGCCAGGGCGGCGTCGATCTCGGCCTGGTGCGGCACGTCGATCGGCCGACCGGCTGCGCCGCGATCATGGTCGGCGCGGCGGGCGAAAATCTGATTGCGGTGGCGTCGGGCGCCAATCGCGCCGCCGCCGCGTCGAGTGTTCCCGATTCGGCCCTCGGCCGCGAGACGATCCTGGCGTGCCAGATGGAAGTACCGGCGGCGGAGAACTGGGCGCTGATCCGCCGCGCCCGTGCCGCCGGCGCCCGTGCGGTGCTGAACCTCGCACCGGTCGCGCCGATCGATCCCGCGCTCTTCGCGGAGATCGACATTCTCGTCGCCAACGAGGGCGAGGCGGCTGCCCTCGGCGCTGATCCGGCGGCCCTCGCACGTTGCTTGCGGCAGGCTCTCGTGATGACCCGCGGCGCCGCGGGGTCGACCGCCTTCCTCGCCGATGGCGGGCAGATCGACGTCAGAGCGCTGGCGATCGAGCCGATTGATACGACGGGCGCCGGCGACACCTTTGTCGGGGTGCTGGCGGCGGGGCTCGATCGCTGGCTCCTCTTGACCGAGGCATTGCGTCAGGCGAGCGCCGCCGCCGGTCTTGCCTGCCTCGCGCGCGGCGCGCAAGCCGCGATGCCCGATCGCGCTGCGATCGAGGCCGCCGCCCTGCGCTTGCCGGGTTGACCGCCCGTCAGGAACCCACGGGCGAGCAATACCCGCGGAACTCGGCGAGTACATTGAGATAGAGTTGGCGCTTGAACGGCACGATCAGGTCGGGCAGCCGCGCGGGCATGATCCATTCCCAGGCGTCGAACTCGGGATGCTCGGTGGTGGCGGGGTCGATATCGCCATCCTCGCCGGTGAAGCGCATCGCGAACCATTTCTGCCGCTGGCCGCGGTAACGCCCGCCCCACATTTGCCCGGCAATCTCGGTCGGCAAATCGTAATGGAGCCACGCGCGGCTTTCGGCGAGGATCTCGGCCTTGTCGTTGCCGACCTCTTCTTTGAGCTCGCGGATTGCCGCCTGGCGCGGGGTCTCGCCCGGATCGATGCCGCCCTGCGGCATCTGCCAGGCAGCCAGCCCGGCCGGCATGTCGATGCGGCGGCCGACGAAGATTTTGCCCTCGCGATTGAAGAGCATGATCCCGACCGCCGGGCGATAGAGCGCCGGCTCGCTGTTGGGCAGCGTCACGACGGCAATCCCGGAGGGGCGGCCGGTACCGCCCTCAATTCACCACGCGGCCGTTGAACAGCGCGATGCCCCGCAGCATGTCGACCGCCCGGGCGAGCTGGTAATCATCGGCGGTCCCCATGATCGAGGGGTCGACCGTGCTCTGCTCGGCTGCGCCCTCGCTCTTGTCGTCCTTCTTGCCGTCCTTCTTCTCGGCCGCCGCGGCGCTCTGGTCGTCCTTGGCCGGCGGATGCTCGATCTTGGCGGCTTCGACGACGATGTCGGGATCGATGCCCTTGGCCTGGATCGACCGGCCCGAGGGCGTGTAGTAGCGCGCCGTGGTCAGCCGCATCGCACCATGTCCGGCGAGCGGGATGATGGTCTGCACCGAGCCTTTGCCGAAGGAGCGCGTGCCGATCAGGATCGCGCGGTGGTGGTCCTGCAACGCGCCGGCGACGATCTCGCTGGCCGAGGCCGAGCCGCCATTGATCAGGACCGCCATCGGCAGACCGCTGGCCGGCTTCTCGCCGGGGTGGGCGTCGTAGCGCTGCGCGTCATCCGAACGGCGGCCGCGGGTCGACACGATCTCGCCCTTGTCGAGAAAGGCGTCGGAGACCGCCACCGCCTGATCGAGCAACCCGCCGGGGTTGTTGCGCAGATCGAGAATGACGCCGATCAGCTTGTTGTTGGCCTGCTGCTTCAAGCTCTTCATCGCGTTGTTGAGGCCGACATCGGTTTGCTCGTTGAACGAGGTGATGCGGACGTAGCCGACGTTGTTGCCCTCGACATGCGAGCGGACCGACTGGATCTTGATGATTGCGCGGGTGAGCTTCACGTCGAAGGGTTCGCGTCCCTCGCGTCGGATCGTCAAGTTGATGTCGCTGTTTACCGGCCCGCGCATCCGATCAACCGCCTCGGGGAGGGTGAGGCCCTGCACCGGGGTGCCGTCGAGATGGGTGATCAGGTCACCGGGCTTGAGGCCGGCATGCGCCGCCGGCGTATCGTCGATTGGCGAGACCACTTTGACGAGCCCGTTCTCCATCGACACCTCGATCCCCAGCCCGCCGAATTCGCCGCGGGTCTGGACCTTCATATCATTGAAGTTCTTGGCATTGAGATAGTTGGAATGCGGATCGAGCGAGGTCAGCATGCCGTTGATCGCGCCCTCAACCAGCGTCTCGTCGCTGACATCGTCGACATACTGCGCCCGCACGAGCTCGAAAACGTCGCCGAACAGGTCGAGCTGCTTATACGAATCCGGGGTGTTCGACGAGGCGGCGCCGACATCCTGGTGCAGCATAAAGAAAAAGACCGCTGCGGCAGCCGCCGCGATCATCCCCAATCGCTTCATTCACGCATCCTTTGGTCCCCGTCTGGTTCGTCCTGTCCCGCCGCGCCAGGCGCCAGCCACGGTTGGGGATCGACCGGGCGGTCGTCGTGGCGCAACTCGAAATACAGCGCACCACCGGAACCCTCCGGCAAGGCGCCCACCGGCTCGCCTGCCAAAACCCATTGATCGGCTTTTATGTCGATCCGTTCCAGCCCGGCGAGCAGCGAATGATACAGGCCACCATGTCGGATGATCAAGCAGAGCCCGAGATTGCGGAAAGGCCCGGCATAAATGACCCTGCCATCGAACGGCGCGACGGCGATGGCGCCCGGGAGTGCGGCAAGGCTGAGGCCCTGGTTTGCCGTCGCCCCGGCGGCTACTGCGGCGTCGGCGGCGCCGAAGCGCCGGATGATCGCACCGGAAACCGGCATCAATAAGACAGAATGCGGCGGATCGAAGGCGTGCAGCTGATGCGGCCGGGTCGGGTCGGCGGCCTCTGCGGTCAGGGCGCTCGCCTTGTCCTTGGGGAGCGCCGCGCGGGCGCGGGCGAACACCTCCTTGTCGCGGCTCTCGGTGGCGGCGTCGGCCCGCTTGATCAGATCGCCGATATCGCTTGCCTCATGTCCGAGCCTGGAGATCTGCGCCGCGCCGCCGCTGTCCTCCGGCAGGATACGGCGGGTCAGATCGAGCCGATGGGCGGTCAGCTCGGCAAGGTGCCCGCGATCCGCTTCGCGCGCTTGACGCGCGCTCGCCAGCTCGTCGTTTTTGGCGGCGATCTGCTTGTGCAGCACCGCAACCCGCTCGATTTCACTGGCCAGCGCGTGCGCCTCGGCCCGCAACCCGGGGAGGGTGCCTTGCAGCAACAGCTCGCCCCGGATCTGCTCGATAGCCGCCGGGTGAGCATAGGCCGGCCGCTCAGGCGGATCGCGTGCCAGATAGGCGAGCGTGCCGAGTAGGCGTCCCTGTTCGGCACGGCTCTCGTCAAGGTCGCGCTGCCGCCCCTCCGCGTCGCGGCGGAGGAGGTCGATGGTGTGTTGGAGCGCCGCGACCGTCTGCTCGTGGCTCTGGGTGTCGCGCGCGGCGGCGATGCAGTCCTGGCGCACCGCGTCGAGCTCGCCCAAGGCGCTTGGGGGCGCCTTCGCCGGCGCCGCGGTCACCGGCCCCGCGCTTGCCAGAACGGCGGCGACCAGCACGGCGAGCGCCGCCCCCACGCTTGCCAGAACGCCGGCGCCCGACAACGCTGCCTCACTCAGCCGCACGCCTCTCCTCCGAGGCGATCAGCGAATGCCCGGTCATCGCCGGAGGCTTGGGCAGCCCGAGAATATCGAGCAGGGTCGGCGCGACGTCGGCGAGCCGGCCATCCGCGACCCGCGCGATCGCGCCGGGCGGGTTGACGATGATGAACGGCACCGGGTTCAGCGTATGCGCGGTATGCGGCTCGCCGGTGACGGGATCCCGCATCATCTCAGCATTGCCATGGTCGGCGGTGATGACGAGGGTGCCGCGGGCGGCCTCGACCGCAGCGGTCAGCCGGCCAAGGCAGCGATCGACCGTCTCGACCGCCTTGATCGCCGCGTCGAGATGTCCGGTATGCCCGACCATGTCGGTATTGGCGTAGTTGAGCACGACGACATCGAAGCGGGCGGAGCCGATCGCCGCGACGACCTTGTCGGTCAATTCGGGGGCCGACATCTCGGGCTGCAGGTCGTAGGTCGCGACCTTTGGCGAGGGCACCATGATCCGCTCCTCGCCGGGAAACATGGCCTCCCTCCCGCCATTGAAGAAAAACGTCACATGCGCGTACTTCTCTGTCTCGGCGATGCGCAGCTGCTTCATGCCGGCATTGGCGATCAGTTCGCCAAAGGTGTTGCTCAAATCATCCGGCGGAAACAGCGTGGCGAGGAATGGGTTCAGCTCCTCGGAATACTCGGTGAGCCCGAGCGCGGCGGCGAAAGCGATGCGCTTGTCGCGCGCGAAGCCGGCAAAATTGGGTTCGACCAGCGCGCCGGCGATCTCGCGGACGCGGTCGGCGCGGAAATTGGCGAACAGCACGCCGTCGCCGTCCTTCATGCCGCGGTAGTCGCCGAGCGCGGTCGGCAGTACGAACTCGTCGCTCTCGCCGCGCGCATAGGCGGCCGCGACCGCGCCGCGCGCATCGTCGGCATGCTCGCCTTCGCCAGCGCTCAGCGCGCGGTAGGCCTTCTCGACCCGGTCCCAGCGCTGGTCGCGGTCCATCGCGTAATAGCGCCCGGCCACCGTCGCGATGCGGACCGCGCCATGGCCAGCGACATCCGCCTCGAACTGCCGCAGATAGCCGATCGCCGATTTGGGCGGCGTGTCGCGCCCGTCGAGAAAGCCGTGCACCGCGACCGGCAGACCGGAATCGGCGAGGATGGCGGCGAGCGCGGCGATCTGGCGCTGGTGCGAATGCACCCCGCCCGGCGACACGAGGCCCAAGACATGCGCGGTTCCGTGGCGCGCCTTGACCTTGGCGATGAAGTCCTGCAGCGCGGGGAGCCCCGCGAGTTTGCCCTCGGCGATCGCCCGATCGATGCGCGGCAGATCCTGCATCACGACGCGGCCGGCGCCGAGATTGGTGTGCCCGACCTCGGAATTGCCCATCTGCCCGTCGGGCAGCCCGACATAGTGCTCGCTGGCCTGGAGCTGCGCATGCGGCCAGCGCCGCATCAGCTCATGCCACACCGGCGTCCGGGCGCGGTCGATCGCGTTGTCGGCGCCGTTCGGTCGCTCGCCCCAGCCATCCAGGATGCATAAGACGAGCGGGCGCGGGCGGGAATTCATCGGTAGCGATGCCTCAAGGTACACCAGTGGATTGATGTATACGCGAACGCGGCGTCATCGCGGTAGTGCCGGCCGCTGACGCGCGGCAAATTCGGCCGCTGCGTCGGCGGCTCTCGCGTGGTGCAACGAACGATGGCGCACCATATAGGAGCCGGCAATCGCCTTTGCCTTCGACGGCGGCGCAAGAATTGGCCTGCCAGTCAGCACCAGCGATTGAGGAATGCACGCATGAAATGGCCGAAATGGTCGATTGCCACCGGCGACTCGGGCGACTTCCTTCCGATCCTGATGGGCTGCATCTTCCTGTTCCTGTCGCTGCCGGCCTTCGTGCTGTTGCTGGTGATGCCGGATCGCAACTCGGGGGTTATCGGAATACCGCTCTTGGTTTGGCTCGGGATCGGGATCGTCATCGGCACGGTTTTTGTCATCTTCGGTCTGCGGATGTGCTCATTCCCGGGATCCTGGGTGTATCGCATAACCCATGGCCGGATTTTTACGAGGTAACCCTACTCGGCGTCGGGCTGCTTGGCCGGGTGGGCGTCGGCAAAAGCCGGGATTGCCATGCAGCTGTCATAGACCCGCACGACCCGCGAATACGGTGCGAGCTCGACGCCAAAGGTCTTGGCTGGGGTCACCTGGGTCACCACCCCGATATCGGCGATCGTCGGTATGTCGCCATGACACAAGCGCCCGCTCTCGGGGTGCTCGGACAACAGCGTCTCCATCGCTGCGAGCCCGGCGCCGAGCCAATGGCGGATCCAGCCGAGCATCTGCTCCTGGCCGAGGGCGAGGTCGTCGGTCAGGTAATGACGAATGCGCGGGACGATCAACGGATGGGCGTCGGCGATGTTGATGAGCGCCAGCCCGCGCGCCCAGGCGCGCGCCTCGATGTCGGCCGGCAACAGTGGCGGCTCGGGGTATTTCTCCTCGAGGTATTCGAGGATCGCGAGCGATTGGAACAACCGCGCCCCGCCGTCGATCAGCGTCGGCACCACCATCTGCGGGTTGAGCGCGCGGTACTCCGGCGCGAACTGGTCGCCGCGCTCCAAATGGAGGAAGGTATCCTCGCGCGCGAGCCCTTTCAGGTTGAGCGCGATGCGCACGCGGAAACTCGCCTGCGAGCGGTAATAGGTATAAAGCTGCATGGATGCCTCCCTTGAAGTTTCACCAGTTGAAACGAAACTCGTCCCACCAATCAATCATTGTCACCCCCGCGAAAGCGGGAATCCAGGGCAAGCGACGGAATCCCGCTCCCCCTGGATTCCCGCTTTTGCGGGAATGACGCAGGCGGTTCCAGCGCCCCGCGCGTTTGCGGGATCAGATCAGCCCCAAACGGTGTCTTCTCATGCCCGACGCCTTACCCGATACGGCCGTGCAAGCGACCCGGCTCGCCGATTACCGGCCGCCCGACTTCCTGGTCGAGACGGTCGATCTCGTCTTCGATCTCGGTGAGGCCGATACCCGCGTCGCATCGCACATGAGGGTGCACCGCAACCCGACAGCGGCAACCCCCGGGGCTCCCTTGCGCCTCGACGGCGACGACCTCGAACTGGTCGCGCTGGCGCTCGACGGCAGACCGCTCGCCCCGGATGAATACCGGCGCGAGCCGGATGGCGCCTTGGTCGTGCCGCAGGTGCCCGCCGGCTTCTCGCTCGATATAGAAACCCGCATCATTCCCGAGCGCAACACCGCGCTCAGCGGGCTTTATATCTCGGGCGGCAATTTCTGCACGCAATGCTAGCCCGAAGGGTTTCGCCGGATCACCTATTTTCTCGACCGCCCCGATGTGACGGCGCGCTTCACGGTGACGATCCGCGCCGACAAGGCGCGCTTTCCGGTGCTGCTGTCGAACGGCAATCCGGCGGGAGCGGGCGACCTCGCCGAGGATCTCCCTGGCGGACGTCATTGGGCCCGGTGGGTCGATCCGCATCCCAAGCCCTCCTATCTCTTCGCGCTCGTGGCGGGCGACCTCGTCGCGGTCGAGGACCGCTTTACGACCCGTTCGGGCCGCACGGTGCCACTGGCAATCTGGGTGCGGCGGGGCGATGAGGACAAATGCGACCACGCGATGGCCTCCTTGAAGAAGGCGATGCGCTGGGACGAGGAGGTGTTCGGCCTCGAATACGATCTCGACGTCTTCAACATCGTCGCGGTCAGCGACTTCAACATGGGGGCGATGGAGAACAAAGGCCTCAACATCTTCAACACGCGCTACGTCTTGGCGCAGCCGGCGACCGCGACCGACACCGATTACCAGAACATCGAGGCGGTGATCGCGCACGAATATTTCCACAACTGGACCGGCGACCGGGTCACCTGCCGCGACTGGTTCCAGCTGTCCTTGAAGGAAGGGCTGACGGTCTTTCGCGATCAGCTGTTTTCCGCCGATCAGGGGAGCCCCGCGGTGTGCCGCATCGGCAATATCCGCACGCTGCGCGCGATCCAGTTCCCCGAGGATGCCGGTCCGCTGGCCCACCCCGTGCAGCCGCAGAGCTACCTGCGGATCGACAATTTCTACACGCCGACGGTTTACAACAAGGGCGCCGAAGTGATCCGCATGATCCACACCCTCCTGGGGCCGGAGGGTTTCCGCCGCGGCATGGACTTCTACATCAAGCGCCACGACAACCAGGCGGCGACGATCGGCGATTTCCTGGCCGCGATGCAAGATGGGGCGATGCAGGAGGGCCGCGGCGTCGATCTCGGCGGTTTCGATCTGTGGTACCATCAGGCCGGCACCCCCGAGGTCACGGTCGAGGACCGCTATGACCCCGCTTCACGCAGCTATGAGCTGAGCGTCGCGCAGCTGGTGCCGCCGACCCCGGGGCAGCCCGACAAGAAGCCGATGCCGATCCCGCTGGCAGTCGGGTTGCTCGGGCCCAATGGCGACGAAATGCCGACCCGGCTCGAGGGCGACAGCGGGGAACATGCCGGAACCCGCGTACTGGTCTGCGACCATGAGCGCCAGGTGTTCCGCTTTGTCGATGTGCCCGCGCCGCCGGTGCCTTCGCTGCTGCGCAACTTCTCGGCGCCCGTCAAGCTCCAGGGCGTGCCGCTCGATCGGCTGAAGTTTCTCGCGATCCACGACAAGGACGCGGTCGCCCGCTGGGATGCCGGGCAGCAGGTCGCAACCCGGATGCTGCTCGACCGGGTCGCGGCCTATCAGGGTCTGATGCCGGCGCTCGACCCCGATTTCATCGCGGCGATGCGCCAGACCCTTGCCGACTCGGAGCGCGACCCGGCCTTTGCCGCCGAGGCGCTGGTGTTGCCGGGCGAAGCGACGCTCGCCGACGAGATGACCGTGGTCGCGGTCGAGGCGATCCATGCCGCGCGCGAGAGCGCCCGCGCCGCGCTTGGCCAGGCGCTCGCCGAGCCCTTCGGGGCGACCTATCGCCGCCTCGCCGATCCCGGGACCTACCGCATCGACGGGCCTTCGATCGGACGGCGCGCGCTGCGCAATGCGTGCCTTAGTTATCTCGCCGCCGGCGACCGGGCATCCGGTGCCCGCCTCGCCAAGGCGCAGTTCGATGCCCAATCGAACATGACCGAAATCTTGGCCGCGCTCGCCGTCCTCGTCGATATCGATTGCCCCGAGCGCGCTGCGGCGCTCGATCAATTCTATCGGCGCTGGGAGGAAGATCCGCTCGTCATCGACAAATGGTTTGCGCTGCAGGCCCGTTCGGCGCTGCCCGGCACGATCGAGGCGGTCCGCGCCTTGACGACGCACCCCGCCTTCACCCGCGCCAACCCGAACCGGCTGCGCGCCCTCATTAGCACCTTCGCGCAGGCCAACCCGCTCCATTTCCACGCGGCGAGCGGCGCGGGCTACGGGTTTCTCGCCGACGAGGTGCTCCTCCTCGACCAGGCCAATCCAACGACGGCGGCGCGGCTGGTGCAGCCGCTCGGCCAATGGCGGCGCTACGATGCGACCCGCCAGGAGCTGATGCGCGCCGCGCTCGAGCGCATCCTTGCAACACCCGGCCTCAGCCCGAACACCTACGAGATGGTGGCGAAGAGCCTCGGCCGGGAGGGTTGAATGGCGCACCGTATTCGAGCAGGAATTTAAGGGAATCCGAAATATTAATTATAAAAATCCGGAAACCGTGTGAACATAACCACCGTTCTCCACCCGAGAAGTACCGTAGGATAGACGGCACTCTCTTGGGCGGCATCGTTTGGTTATTAACGATCCGACCGGGGCCGTCGGGGTGGTTGCATTGTCCGACGCAACAAACGAGATCCGCCGGCTCGAAGACGATGTCAGCGCGTACCTGTTGATCGAGCCGCGCATCCTGCGCGATGTCTGCCGTTCGACGCGGGGGGACGATGATGGCCGGCGATGCCCACAGTGCTGCGTTCGCGAGTTTTGCGAAAGTCAGGCGCGGCGGGCCGGCAAGCTCGGCGAGGCTGGCAAGGCTGGTCGGCCGGTCACAGCCGGCCGTGGCAGTGCTTGAACTTCTTGCCTGAGCCGCACGGGCAGGCGGCATTGCGTGGCGTTCCCGCCCAGGGTGCGCGGGGCGCCGAGTTTCGCTCACCAGGGCGCTCGCGTCCGTTGCCATTGCCCCCGGCATAGCCGTTGCCCCGCGCTGGCGTCCGGGACGCTCGGCCGCGCGTCCCCCCGGCCGGGGCGCGCGCGGGCACTTGCGCTTCGGCTTCGGCCAGCGCTTCTTCGCGCTCCATCAGCGCCGGTTCGCCGTAGGAAAATGCGACGGGGGGCGGCGGCTCCGGCGGCGGCTCGAGGCGCAGCTCGACATGGCTCAACACCGAGGTGACCTGCTGGCGCAGAGCGACCAGCATCCCCTCGAACAGTTCGAACGCCTCGCGCTTGTACTCATTGAGCGGATCGCGTTGCGCATAGGCGCGCAAATTGATCCCCTGGCGGAGATGATCGAGCGATAGGAGGTGGTCCTTCCAGGTCTGGTCGAGGATCTGCAGTAAGAGGCTCTTCTCGGCCATGCGCATCAGGTCGGTGCCGTAATTGGCGGTCTTCTCGGCCATCTTGCGGTCGGCCGCGGCAACGATCCGCTCCTCGACCGTGTCAGCGTCGATGCCTTCGGCCTGGGCCCATTCGGCGAGCGGCAGATCGAGGGCCAACAGCCGCAGGCACTCGGCGTGCAGTCCGGCGATGTCCCATTGCTCGGGCAGCGCGTTTTCCGGGACGGACGCCGCAACCATCGCGGAGATCGAATCGTTGCGCATGTCGGCGACGGTCGCGGCGACGTCGCGCGCATTCATGATCTCGCGGCGCTGCTCGTAGACGACCTTGCGCTGGTCGTTCATCACGTCGTCGTATTTTAAGAGCTGTTTCCGGATGTCGTAGTTGCGCGCCTCAACCTTCTGCTGGGCCTTGGCGAGCGCCTTGTTGACCCAGCTGTGGATGATCGCCTCGCCCTCCTTGAGGCCGAGCCGCTGCAGCATCGTATCCATCCGCTCGGAGCCGAAGATGCGCATCAGATCGTCTTCGAGCGAGACGAAGAATTTGGACGCGCCGGGATCGCCCTGGCGCCCGGACCGGCCGCGCAGCTGGTTGTCGATGCGGCGGCTTTCGTGGCGCTCGCTGCCGACGACGAAGAGACCGCCGCCCTGGCGCACGACCCCGCGCGCCGCGTCGATTTCGGCGCGGATCGCGGCGGCGCGCGCCTCGCGCTCGGCGGGATCCTCGATCGCGGCGAGCTCGCTTTTGAGCCACATCTCAAGATGGCCGCCGAGCTGAATATCGGTGCCGCGGCCGGCCATGTTGGTGGCGATCGTGACCCATCCCGGCCGGCCGGCCTGGGCGATGATGTAGGCCTCCTGCTCGTGGAAGCGCGCGTTCAAGACGTTGTGCGGAATATTGTGCTTCTTGAAGAGCGCGGCGAGCGCCTCGGATTTCTCGATGCTGACGGTGCCGATCAGCATCGGCTGCTGCCGCTCTCTGCATTCCGTCACCTGCTCGACGATCGCGTCGTATTTCTCGCGCGTCGTGCGGTAGACCTCGTCGTCGTTGTCGGCGCGGATGCAGGGCTCGTTGGTCGGGACCTCGATCACCTCGAGCCGGTAGATGTCGCCGAATTCGGCCGCCTCGGTCATCGCGGTGCCGGTCATGCCCGCGAGCTTGGGGTACATGCGGAAGTAGTTCTGGAAGGTGATCGAGGCGAGCGTCTGGTTCTCGTTCTGGACGGTGACGCCTTCCTTGGCTTCGAGCGCCTGGTGCAGCCCCTCAGAATAGCGCCGTCCCTCCATCATCCGCCCGGTGAACTCGTCGATGATGACGATCTTGTCGTCCTTGGCGATGTAGTCGGTGTCGAGCGCGAACAGCTTGTGGGCGCGCAGCGCCTGGTTGACGTGATGGACCAGCGAGACGTTGTGGATGTCGTAGAGCGTGCCCTCGCTCATCAATCCGCTGTCGCGCAGCAGCGCCTCGATCTTCTCGACCCCGGATTCGGTCAGGGTGACCGTACGCTGTTTCTCGTCCTTCTCGTAATCGTCGGGCGCGAGCGCGGGGATCAGCTTGTTGACCTGGATATAGAGATCGGAATTGTCCTCGGTCGGCCCGGAAATGATGAGCGGCGTGCGCGCCTCGTCTATGAGGATCGAATCGACCTCGTCGACGATCGCGTAATGGAACGGCCGATGAACCATCTCCTCGAGCCGGAACTTCATGTTGTCGCGCAGATAATCGAAGCCCAGCTCGTTGTTGGTGCTGTAGGTGACATCGCACAGATAGGCCTGCTGGCGCTGCGAATCGTCGAGGTCGTGGACGATGCAGCCGACGCTGAGGCCGAGAAAGCGATAGATCTGGCCCATCCATTCGGCGTCGCGGCTCGCCAGGTAGTCGTTCACGGTGACGACATGGACGCCGTTGCCGGTCAGCGCATTCAGGTAGACCGGCAGGGTCGAAACGAGGGTCTTGCCTTCGCCGGTCTTCATTTCGGCGATCATGCCGCGATGCAGGACAACGCCGCCCATCAGCTGCACGTCGAAATGGCGCTGTCCGAGGGTGCGCTTCGCCGCCTCGCGCACCGTGGCAAACGCCTCGACCAGCAAATCGTCGAGTTCGGCGCCGTCGGCGAGCCGTTCTTTGAACTGCGCGGTGCGCGCACGCAGCGCCTCGTCCGACAGCTTTTCCAGCTCCGGCTCAACTTCGTTGATCTGAGCGACAAGCGACCCGAGGCTTTTGACGTAGCGATCGTTGGCCGAGCCGAACAGACGCCGGGCTAGGGCGCCAAACATGGGAACCTCTGGGCGGGGAGGGGATGGCGAGAAAATGAGCGCACGGCGACCACTGACAGATAGGCGGCCGGTACCGGGGTGTCAATTCGCCAAACCCGACCGTCATTCCCGCGCAGGCGGGCATCCAGGGCAACCGACGTGTCCTATGGCCCCGGATGCCCGCCTGCACGGAAATGACGTGCCGCAAAGGCGGAATGCTTGTCCCCGCCCCGTTGATGTGCAAGATGATCCACGCCCTGTTCGCACCCTCAGAGAATGCCGATGGCAGCAGTGTCGCCGCTTGCTCCCGAGCGCTTTCCCGAGCTGCCGCCAATCCCCGGCGTGCGCCTCGCCGCCTATGCCGCCGGGATCCGCTATGCCGGCCGCAACGACATGATGCTCGCCGAGCTGGCGCCGGGCAGCACGATTGCCGGCGTCCTCACCCAATCGACAATGCCGGGTCAGCCGGTGATCTGGTGCCGTGAATGTCTCCCCGGCGGCACCGTGCGCGCGATCGTCGTCAACTCCGGCAACGCCAACGTGTTCACCGGCCGCGCCGGGCGGCAGGTCGTCGAGAGCACGGCGGCGACAGCCGCCCGGCTCTTCGGCTGCGAGCCGCGCCAGGTGTTCATCTCCTCGACCGGCGTCATCGGCGAGCCACCGCCCGCCGACCGGATCAGCGCTGCCCTGCCGAAGGTAGTTCCCCTGCTCGATGGCGGGGCGTGGGAACCGGCCGCGCGAGCGATCATGACCACCGACACCTTTCCCAAGGGCGCGACCGCGACCGCGACGATCGACGGCACGAGGGTCCGCATCAACGGCTTCTGCAAGGGTTCCGGCATGATCGCGCCCGACATGGCGACGATGCTCGCCTATGTCTTCACCGACGCCGCGTTGCCGGCGAGGGTGCTGCACCCGCTGCTCGCCGAGGCCAATGAGCGCTCGTTCAACTGCGTCACCGTCGACGGCGACACCTCGACCAGCGACACCGTGCTCTTGTGCGCGACGCAGCAGGCGCGGCACGCTTCGATCGCCAGCCCGGGCGACCCGCTTCTCGGTGATTTCCGCCTCGCCCTCGCCGGCCTCATGACCGATCTCGCAACCCAGATCGCGCGCGACGGCGAAGGGGCTGAGAAATTTGTCACCATCGAGGTAACCGGCGCCGAGAGCGACCGGGCGGCGCGGCGCATCGGCTTGTCGATCGGCAATTCGCCGCTGGTCAAGACCGCGCTCGCCGCGGGCGACGCCAATTGGGGCCGTATCGTCATGGCGGTCGGCAAGGCCGGCGAGAAGGCCGATCGCGATCGGCTGGGAATCGCGGTCGGCGGCATCGAGATCGCGCGGCACGGCGGCCCGGTGCCGGGCTATGACGAAGGGCCGGTCGCCGAGCACATGAAGGGCCGCAATATCCGCATCGGTGTCGATATCGGCATCGGCGGCGGCCGGGCGACGATATGGACCTGCGACCTGACGCACGGCTATGTCGACATCAACGGCAGCTACCGCAGCTGAGGGCTGGACTCACACCGCGCGTCCTTCGAGACGCCCGCGGCGCGGGCTCCTCAGGATGAGGATCTATGTTAATGCCATCAAAGGATTATCCTCATCCTGAGAGGCTGGCCGGAAATGAAATTGAGTGATTTCAGTCATCTGTGATTCGGTCGTGGTTGCGAGCTACGACGGAGGATCACATGGCTTGGACCGAAATCACTCGGAGGAAGTATCGACGTGACGAGCTGCGCCATGCAAGCGA
>Ga0182024_10001489_pt1 | contig 60258 bp, 38 predicted proteins | sample P32metaG_FD_120480 | JGI IMG/M metagenome (GOLD analysis project Ga0182024, IMG submission 120480) | Permafrost microbial communities from Stordalen Mire, Sweden - P3-2 metaG (Illumina Assembly) | ecosystem: Environmental > Terrestrial > Soil > Wetlands > Permafrost | place: Sweden: Stordalen...
AGCAAGATCAATTCCCGCCCTGGCATATCGGTCTCCCTGCATCTGTGCTTGGATTTCTGGGTGCAGGGGAGGGCGGAGAACTGATCGATTATGACTTAATTCGAGCGGCGGGTCGGGAGCTACACGAGGCTTAGGAGGGACAGGAGGATTAATCCTTTCCTGAGTTTTTTGATTTAGTTCTTCCAGTACAACGGATCGCATGTCTTCGGGTGTTACACCGTGATGGTGAAAGCTAAGTCGGTCTGAGTGGGCCTCCAAGTGATCCAACATTTCAGCCACTCGGTCAATGACTCTTCCCTGCAAGTGCTCTAACCATTTTGGGAGTTTTGGGCCATTCGGATACGATGCTGCCTCAACTACGAATAGGCTTGCGGCATACGCTGACAATGCCAAGAGAAACGCGGCGGGCTGTTTAGGAACTGGCGGTCCTGGGATTTTAGGAATTGAATCCGAGCCCGATATCCGCACTAAGTAGCCACTGAGGTTAGCCCAGTGCCGTCCATCAACTTCATTTAGAGCCTTCTCTATTGCAGCGTCTTGCTGCCTAGAAAAGTTAGGACGTTTATCGTCTCCCATTTGCACCCTTGATTCAGGCGCGATGAGGCGATACGATAGGGGTAACCAGCCGCTCTACCGAAATGCCCCGGCCTCGCGCCGGGCTTTTCGTTTTGTGAACGACTCAATTCTAAATGCTTTGTTACGCTTCTTTGCGCGGCCTGCCGCCAGCATTCGTCTTGCGCTTGGCTGCGAGTTGCCGGAAGTATTCGCTGCCACGCTGGGCGGTCACTGTTCCGCCTTTGCTGCCCAATACCTTCGCTGCTGGGAGCTTGTCTTGACTCATTAGATCTACGGTCAACGCCAGCGCCGCGCCGAGCAGTTCTCGGCAGCGCTTTCCCTCTGGTAGATCAGTATTGGAGAGGATGAGATCGGCCTGAGAGATTAGCCGCTTGAGTGTTCCTAATTCTTGCTGGTGCGTTGCCATGCTTTGACGATACGAGGGACGCAAACATTAAGCAAGCGATTGCTGTTTTCGATCAACGCAGATTTCAGACACTACCTGCGGACCTTGGGTGCATGCCCCGCGTAGTATCCTGACAAATGCTTAAACTTTCCCTATTGCTCGGTGCGGCTGCGGCGCTGGCGGATGTGGCTGGTGCGTTTGTGCTGGTCAGAGCCGAGGGTGTGCAGCAGTATCTGCGCTATTTTGTGGCGCTGGGCGCGGGCTTTCTGATGGCGACCTCGGTGCTGGAGATGCTGCCGGAGAGTTTGAAGCTCGATGCGACTCTTGCTCCGGTGCTGGTGATGCTGGGTTACTGCGCGGTGCATTTTCTCGAGCACACGATCAATGCGCATTTTCATTTTGGCAAAGAGACACATCATCACGCGTTTGTCTCGACGCATACCAGCTACTCCGTGCTCGGGGGGCTGGCGGTGCACGCGCTCTTTGATGGCGTGGCGATCGGGTCGGGGTTTGCGATTTCGAATGCGCTGGGCTGGCTGATCTTTCTGGCGATCTTTCTGCACAAGGCTCCGGAGGGCTTCACGATGGCTTCGGTGATGCTGGCGAGCGGGAGCAGCCGCAGAACGGCGCTTTTCTCGGCTGTGGCGCTGGCGGGGGCTACGCTGGTGGGAGTGCTGGTGATCGGGCTGGTGCCGGGGCTGGTGAGATATGGGCTGCCGGTTTCGGCGGGTGTGGCGCTGTATGTGGCGGCGACGGACCTGGTGCCGGAGGTGAACCGGGAGCCGGGGATTCGGATGGCGCTGGTGTTTTTTGCAGGGGTGGCGGGGTTTCTGTTGTTGCGAATGTTGCTGCCTTCGGTATAGCTGGCCGTTTTATCCGTGTTGCATTGCGCATTCTGAACGATGATGGGCGCGTAAACTACAGGTATGGCCGTTGTTACTTCAGCCGAAAATCAATATCAAAAAAAATGGCGTAGTTATCCGCAGTTACGCTGGATATCTTCGTTTCTTGAGCGTGAGGAGCGGGTATTTCTCATTCTGTCGCTGGTGATCGGCGCGCTGACCGGGCTGGCGGTGGTGGCGTTCATTCTGGTGACGGAGCGGCTGGGATCGCGGCTTTACCCAGCGGGTGACAGTGCGGCGTGGCGGCGGCTGCTGACGCCGATCGTGGGATCGCTGGCGATGGGCTATCTGCTGTTTCGCTACTTTCCCAATGCTCGCGGGAGCGGCGTGCCGCAGACCAAGGCGGCGTTGTTTGCGCACAACGGATATATCTCGCTGCGGACTGTTCTCGGGAAGTTTGGGTGCACGGCGGCGACACTGGCCAGCGGGATTCCCCTGGGCCGCGAGGGACCGTCGGTGCAGGTTGGCGCGGGCATTGGATCGGTACTGGGGCGCTGGCTGGGGTTGAGCCCTGAGAAGGTCAAGGCGCTGATTCCGGTGGGCGCCGCGGCGGCGGTGGCGGCGGCCTTCAATACTCCGCTGGCGGCGGTGATGTTTGCGCTGGAGGAAGTGGTCGGCGATCTGCATGCGCCGGTGCTGGGGTCGGTGGTGCTGGCTTCGGCGACCTCGTGGGCGGTGTTGCGGCTGCTGCTGGGCAACAATCCGTTGTTTCATGTGCCCGAATATGCGCTGAAGTCGGCGTGGGAGTTTGGAATTTATGCGCTCCTGGGGGTAGCGGGCGGTTTTCTCTCAGTGGCATTTACGCAATCGCTGCTGCATATCCGTAAGTATTTTCTGAAGCTGCCGGTGAAGACGCGCTGGTGGCATCCGGTCGTGGGTGGTGTGGTGGTCGGCGGGATGGGCTGGTTTGTGCCGCAGGTCCTGGGAGTGGGCTACACCTATGTCGGCGAAGCTCTCAATGGTACGCTGGCGCTAAAGCTGATGTTGCTGCTGATCGTGCTCAAGTTCATTGGCGTCACAGTAAGCTATGCGACGGGCAATGCGGGCGGCATCTTTGGTCCGGCGCTGTTGCTTGGTTCGATGCTGGGCGGCTCGATCGGCACGGTGGCGCACCACTTTTTGCCAGGGTATACGGCTTCGCCCGGGGCTTATGCGCTGGTGGGCATGGGAGCACTGTTTGCAGGTATTGTGCGCGCCCCTATGACATCTGTGCTGATGATCTTTGAGATGACGCATGATTATGCGGTCATTGTGCCGTTGATGATTGCCAACATGACCAGTTTGTTTATTGCTTCGCGGCTGCAGAAGGATCCTGTTTACGAGGCTCTGGCGCATCAGGACGGAATTCATCTGCCGAGTGCGGCGGAGCGGAGCGAGGTGAGCCAGCGCACGGTGGAGCAGGTGATGCAACGCGCGCCGCGGGTATTGCCGGTTCAGATGGGAGTGCGGGAAGCTCTGGAGCAGATACAGAGCAGTCCCCTGCGCATATGGCCCGTGGCGGACAAGGAGAGATTTGTCGGCATCGTGAGCCGGGAGAGTCTTGAGAACTCGATTGCCGACGAGACTGGGGATCGGCTCCTGGTGAATCTGGTGAAGACGGTGAATGTGCCGCACGTGTTCACGGATCAACCGGTGTACCTCGCTCTGGAACGGATGAGCCGGTTTCACCTGGACGTAATACCGGTGGTTCACCGGGCGGATGCACACAAGCTGCTGGGTGTGGTGACGATGCCGGATTTGTTGGAGTCGTACGGGGTGGAGTCTTACGGGCCTGAGTCTTACGGATTGGATGAGCCTGGGATTGAGGCCGGAGCGGCAGGCGCGGTCGATTAGTATTGTGGAGGTTCTTCGATCACCTTGAAGTGCAGGCGTTGCGCGTCCGATGGCTGTAGAAATCTACATTCCTGAACCAGCGAGTTTCGTCGAGGGTGGCGCACGAGTTTCATTGCGCGGGCGGTTGATGGCGCACCTGCTCATTGCGCGGCTGGATCACAGCGTAAAGCAGATCTTCATTTTGCCTGGAATTGTGCTGGCGATGGCGCTGGAAGGCGCGCATTTGAGCTGGACACTAGCAGGAAAGATCTGCGTAGGGCTGCTTGCGGCTACGCTGATTGCCTGCAGCAACTACGTGCTGAATGAGATGCTGGATGCGCCTTTTGACCGGCTGCATCCGACCAAGAAAGGCCGTCCTGCGGCCTGCGGGCGGGTGCATTTTGGCTGGGGATACGCGCAGTGGCTGCTGATGATGGCGGCTGGGCTGGCGCTGGCGGGTACGATTTCGCGGGGATTTTTGCTGAGCGCGATGGCGTTGTGGGTCATGGGCTGCGTTTACAACATCGCGCCGGTGCGAACCAAAGATCTGCCGTACATCGACGTGCTGAGCGAGTCGATCAACAATCCGCTGCGCTTTTGCCTGGGCTGGTACATGGTGACGGCTTCGCTGCTGCCGCCGATGTCTCTGCTGTTGTCGTACTGGATGCTGGGAGCGTACTTCATGGCGCTGAAGCGGTTCAGCGAGTTTCGCCAGATTGATAATTGGCAGGTGGCGTCGAACTATAGAAAGTCGTTTCGATACTACAGCGAAGAGTCCCTGCTCAATTCGGCGGTATTTTATGCAGCGACTTCGATGCTGTTTTTTGGCGCGTTCATCATGCGATACCGCATGGAGCTGATTTTGGCTTTTCCGCTGGTGGCGTGGCTGATGGCGATTTATTTCGGGCTCTCGTTTCGCCATGAGAGCGCGGTTCAGAACCCGGAAAAGCTGTATCGCGAGCCGAAATTGATGCTGGCGCTTGGGCTTTGCGTTGGAGTGTTCTGGTTGCTGCTCTTCGTTGACCTGCCCTGGCTTGGGAGTATTCTGCAAAGGTCGCAGTCGTAAACAGTTTTTAGCGGTAGCGCGTCTAACTGATTACGAACGTGGTTGCACCCGATGCTCGTCATCTCGGCTATCCGCTCATTGCGGGCCCGACGGGTGCAGTTTACGCCAAATTTGCTCACCCGGCTTTTAGTGGGCAGCGTATCATCGTGATACGGACTTAAATGTGGTTCTGGTTGATTTGAAATGATTAACGGCAAAAAGATTGTCGCCGTCTTACCGGCGTATAACGCTGAGAAGACGCTGTCCCGCACAGTCAGTGAAATTCCTGACGTGGTCGACATCTGCATCCTGGTGGACGATCACAGCTCTGACGCTACTGCCGATCTGGCCCATCAATTAGGGTTGCAGGTGCATGTGCATGAGCGCAACATGGGGTACGGCGGGAACCAGAAAACCTGCTACAAGGCCGCGCTGGATGCCGGCGCGGACATTGTAGTGATGCTGCATCCGGATTACCAGTACTCTCCGCTGCTGGTGGAGCCGATGGCCAGCATGATCGCGTATGGGGTCTATGACCTGGTGCTGGGTTCGCGCATTCTGGGTGGTGGAGCGTTGCGTGGCGGTATGCCGCTCTACAAGTACGTCTCGAATCGGATTCTCACGTTAATTCAGAATCTTGCGCTTGGCGCGAAGCTGTCGGAATATCACACCGGCTTCCGCGCATATAGCCGCGAGATGCTGCTGTCGCTTCCCCTCGACGCCAACTCCGACGACTTTGCGTTTGACAATCAGCTATTGGCGCAATGCATCTACCTGGGCGCGAAGATCGGCGAAATCTCATGCCCGACGCGGTATTTCGAGGAGGCTTCTTCGATCAGCCTGAGGCGCAGCACTGTCTACGGCTTAAGCGTCCTTCGCACAACGATGGATTGCGTCGCTGCGCGCGCCGGGCTTTATCAGCGTGCTATATTCGATTTTCCTCCCTTGCAGCTTAAAACAGAGATCGAGCCGATTTCATTGGTGCTCGAGGAGATTTCATGAGTAGTGCCCCTGGGGGGCGTCTACCGTTTGTGCGTTTGGGAGCTTTAACTGCTGCTGCTCTCGTAATTCACGGATACCACCTTGGGGTGGAAGACGCCGAAATTTATATCCCTGCCGCCCGCAAGCTGTTGAATCCGGAGCTTTACCCTTTTGCTCCGGAATTTTTCACGTCGCATGGGCATCTGTCGCTGTTCAGCCCGATTCTGGCCTGGACGGCGCGCCTCACTCACATCTCGATGGACTGGGCGATCCTGGGCTGGTACGTGGTGACGCTGTTTGCCATGCTGGCTTCGTGCTGGATGCTGGCTGCGGCCTGCTTTCAATCGGAACGTGCGCGGTGGAGCGCTGTGTTGATTTTTGCGGCGGTGCTCACCATGCCGGCAACAAACACGGGCCTGCTGCTGATCGATCCATACCTGACAGCGCGGTCGCTTTCGACTCCTCTGACGCTGTTTGCATTGGCGAGCTTTCTGGAGCGGAAGTACGCGCGGGTCGCGGTGGCAACGGCGGTGACGGCATCGATTCATCCGCAGATGGTGGTGTACCTGGTGTTTTTGAGCGGGGTGATCTGGTTGACCGGCCGGAAGAAGGCGCATGTTCGCGAGCGGGTTCCGGTGATGGCTTCGATTACCGGTTTTGTGCCTGCGATGGCTCTGCCGGGCGGCTTTCACCTTGCGCCGGCGACGGGGGCGTATCGCGAGGCTCTGTATTCGCGGGACTACTTCTTTCTGTACAACTGGTCGTGGTATCACTGGCTGGGGATGCTGGCTCCGCTGGCGATTTTGGCGTGGTTCTGGAAGGGGAATCTGCGGGGAACGACGCCGGGACTTCGGCGTCTGAGCTTTGCGCTGATTCCGTTTGGGCTGCTGTCGATTGTGGCGGGGCTGATTCTTTCGTCTTCGAGTTCGCTGGATATGTTTGAGCGGCTTCAGCCGTTGCGATCGTTTCACCTCATCACGATTGTCTTTGTGCTGCTGCTGGGTGGGGTCATCGGCGAGTATGCGGCCAAAGGCAAGCCGTGGGTGATCGCGGCTGTTTCGGTGCCGCTGGCGGTGGGGATGTTCGTTGTCTCGCGGCAGACGTATACGAGCAGTCCTCAGATTGAGTGGCCGTCGCAGACCAGTTCGAATGGATGGGTGAACGCCCTGCTGTGGGTGCGGCGGAATACGCCGACGGATGCGGTATTTGCGGTGGACTCGCGCTACTTTAAGGATGAGGGGACGGATGTGCATGGGTTTCGCGCGGTTTCGGAGCGGTCTGAGCTGGCGGACTACTTCAAGGACGGCGGCGTGGTGTCGCTCTTCCCTGCTCTGGCCCCGGAATGGAAGCAAATGAGCGACGCGACCTATGGGCTGAACCACTTTAAGGCTGAGAACTTTCAGCGGCTGCGGCAGGAGTATCCCATGGTCTCGTGGACGGTGGTGCACGGGGCTGCTCCGGCTGGGCTGGATTGCCCATATCAGGAGCGTGGGTATGCAGTTTGCCGGTTGACGACTGGGACTACGGTTGCTGGATTGCGGTAGGTCGATCTTGGGATCGAGATGGATAGTTCTAAAAGGCGATAAAGGACTTTAGATACAAAGTATCCCACCCTAGCCACAGAAACAAAGGCGTGGCGAGGGCGGGGCACCCGCTTTTGTTACTCCGCGAGAGATTCAACGATGGATTGAGAGATAGCGCGCCTTGGAGATTTGGGTGCTATCAGCCACAATGGTTCTTGATGTCTAGTGAGAGTGCGGCTTGTTAAACCTGACCCAGCGATTGACTCTTGGCTGTTCGCTGCTCGTGGCGTTGTCGCTGACGCTGGCGGTATGGGTGCATCGCGAGCTGGCGCCTGCCGGGACACAGGGGCACTCCGCGCGCAGCCTTGCGATTCTGTGGGTGCTTTCGGGGGCCGCGATCCTGGTGGCGGCGTTGACGCTGGTGTTTGTACTGCGACCGATTCAGCGGCTTTCGCGGGATATACGGCGTATTGCTTCAGGGGATCTGGCGCATCGGTCGGACTGGGGTAGCGGCAATCAGGGGCGGGACAGTTTTGGCGCAATTGCCAATGAGATGAACCGGCTGGCGGTGCGGCTCAGGGAACTGCGCGAGACGGAAGCCGGCCGGCGGCAGATGGAGTTTCAGCTCTCGGATGCCGTGCTGCAATCGATCTTTGAGCCTATCATCGTGACCGACAGCAAGGGGCACGTGCTGAAGCTGAACCAGTCGGCCGCAGAGCTACTGGGAGTGGCCTCAACCGGCGCAACGGACAGAATGACGCTCATCAACATGGCCAACACTCCGGGCGGAGACAAGATTCTCGATGCGATCCGCAATGCCGTTTCGATGCAGCGCGCCGTCGCCGCCGAAGACGAAGCGGCGATGCTGCCCATGCGGATCGGGGACCGGGAGCGGAATTTTCGGCTGCGGACGACGCCCATGCGTGACTCCGAGGGCCGGCTGCTGGGCGCGGTGACTACGCTTGAAGATGTGACTTCGCTGCAGGATACGGACCGGTTCAAGACGCAGTTCATCGCCATGGCTTCGAACAGGCTTCGCGATCCGCTGATGCAGCTGCGCCGCGGACTGTACGCGCTGACCATGGGCTTTGCCGGCGAACTGCGCGGGTTGCAGTCGGAGCTGGTGAGTTCGGCGACGCAGGAGGCGCAGAAGCTGGACGATCTGATGGCCGACCTGATTGAAGTGGCGGAACTGGACTCAGGCAAGCGGATACCGCATCTGGAGCGTCTGCTTCCCTACACCGAGTTGGAGTCGGCGCGCAGCCGGATGTCGGATACGGCCTTCAACAAGGGCGTCCGGCTGGAGATACGGGCTTTCGCCGATCTCTCCTATGTGCAGGCCGACAAGCGGGCCCTGCGCACGATCCTCGACAATCTGCTCACCAATGCGATTCGCTATACGCCCTCAGGCGGCGAAGTGGTGCTTGAGGCCGAGGAGAGGAAGAAGTTTATCCAGTTCACCGTGCGGGACAATGGCCCGGGAATAGCCGCTGAACGGCTGGGCAAGATCTTTGACCGCTTCAGCTCTTTTTCTGAAGGCGGCACAGGGCTGGGACTCGCGCTGGTGCGGCGGCTGGTGGAGTCGCTCGGCGGGCAGATCTCGGTCGAGAGCAGGCTGGGGCATGGAGCGACGTTTCGGTTCACGCTGCCGGTGGCGACTGTGGAAACAGGCCGCCATCCCGTAGAGGTGGGCTGAGCGATGGGTGAAATCCCAGTACAACAATTGGTCGAAACGAGTGCCGAACCGGCGCGCCTGCGTATTTATATCGGCGCCGCCCCGGGAGTGGGCAAAACCTACCACATGCTGAATGACGCCCACCTGCTGCGTGAGCAGGGCGTGGACGTGGTGATCGGCCTGATCGAGTCGCACGGCCGTAAGGAGACGGAGGCGCAGGTTCGCGATCTGGAGATCGTGCCGCTGCGGACGATTCCCTACCGCACGGTTGAGTTGAAGGAGATGGACGTTGAGGCCATACTGGCGCGGCGGCCTCACACTGTCATCGTGGATGAGCTGGCGCATACCAATGTGCCAGGCAGCAAGAACAAGAAGCGATATGAGGATGTGCTGGAACTGCTGGATGCGGGCATCAATGTTCTGACGGCCGTGAACATTCAGCATCTGGAGACGCTGAACGATGCCGTCGCGCGATCAGCCAACACCTCGATTCGCGAGACTGTCCCCGACAGCTTTTTGAAGCACGCCGATGAAGTGGTAAACGTCGACGTGACCGTGGACGAGCTACGGTCGCGCTTGCGGCAGGGAAAGATCTACGCCGCCGAAAAGGTTGAGCAGTCGCTGGCGAATTTCTTTCGCAAGGGCAATCTCAACATGCTGCGCGAGCTGGCGCTGCGCACCACGGCGGAGCAGGTTGGTTCGCAGGCGGCGCAGTACCGCAGGAATCAGGGCCTCGAGCAGGCGCCGATTCCCGAAAAGGTGATGGTCTGCATCTCGACGCGGCCGGGTACGGAAAAGCTCGTGCGGGTAGGTGCGCGCATCGCGGGCAGGCTGGCGACCAACTGGTACGCGGTGAATGTTGCGAGTCCCGAGCAGGGCAAGGGGCATGACGACCCCGAGGCTCACCAGAGGCTCGAAGACACGCAAAGAATGGCGCGCGATCTGGGTGCCCAGGTGATTACGCTGACCGACAAGAACGTAGCCGACGCGCTGATCCGCTTTGCGCAGCAGGAGAGCATTTCGCACGTGGTGTTTGGCCAGTCTGTGCGGTCGCGGTGGGACATTCTGCTGCGCGGCTCGGTTCTGAACCGCTTTCTCGCCGAGGTGCGGGACGTAACCGTGCAGGTGGTACCGATGCAAAAGCCGCTGCGAAAGGGGTAGATCACATCGTGTCTTCTACTCGCAGAAGACGCGCACCTTGGTCGTGTTTCCCTCTTTGCCCTCGACATCGACAGTGAGGTCTTCAAGCTGGTCGATCAGCTCTTCGAGATTTTCAGGCTTGATCTGCGAAAGGGTGATTGGCACACCGTGCTTACTGAACGCTTCATCGAGCTGATTGTGGGCCTGCGTCGGAATCAGGCTGGCGAGGCGGACTCCCGCGCGGAGCAACTGCAGAGGAACCCGCACATTCACTGATGTCGAGCCCTTCATGCCGGTCATCGACTCGTCTGCCTCGACGAGCACGCGAACGTACTTAGCGCGGGTCTTGACCGGCGCGCCGGCCACGCTGCCGACAGCCGCATACCCGGCAGGACTGTAACTGGCCGGCCCGGCACTCGAATCGAGAGCGGTCAAAAGGCGCTCGGCCTCGTCTACGGTGAGCTTGCCCTCGGCAAGCATATCCAGAATCTGACGACGGTTTTCGTTCATAGAAAAGCCTCCAACAGGCGATACAGGAAGGTTTGCGGATCCGCGGTTCCGCCGATGATCTGCATTCCGGTTTGGAGAAGCGCAATCAGCACGGGTCTGAGCGCGACTCCAGTCATGAGAGCGAGAGCGAGGCAGGAGCCCATGCGGGCCCCGAGCCATGACTTGATGCGAGCGACCCGGCTGTCGTAACCCATGGCCGAGTCGAGCATTGTCTCTGCCTCAGCCAGCGTGATGCGGCTGCTATTCAGCAGATCGAGGATACGGCTCTGTTCGGTTGGCATGGCGAACCTCCTACAGAATTCGCACAAAGATTCGATTGGCCTCCGCCTGCACGCGAACTTCGGTTCCAGGCAGACTGCAGAGAATGTCCCAGTATGTCTTGAGCGAGTTCCAGAAAGGAATGCCCAGAGCCAGGCAGGCGGCCAGCAGAATCAACAACAGGAACGGCGCGAGTAGCACCAGTGGAATCCAGAGAAGGAACAGGGGAAGCCAGAGGCGAAATCCCCGCCAGTACGGATTGCTGATATGAACGATGGCCACATTGGGAGTCATTTGAGGGCCTCCAGTGCGCGGATTGCCTCGGCGGGATCGATTTCGCCGCTCTTGAGCCGGTCTAGGATTTCGGTCCGGGATGGTGAAGGGTCGTTTTCCACGAACTCAAGCTGACCGGCGATACGATTGAGCCGGGCCTTGATGGTTGGGTAGCTGACGCCGAAGGTCTGCTCCATATCTTTGATGGAGCCATGCGAGCGCAGAAATGCGGTGATGAAGACCTGGTCTTCCAGCGTCAGCCGGGCGAGTTGCGGTAGGGTGAACGTGCCCTCGATGGTGATCTGCTTTTCCGGAAGCCGAACACGCTCGACAGTGATCTGGCCGCCCTCCGCAATGCGAAGCAGATCCTGCCAATCGGATACTTTGTTATTTAAGGTCATGCAGAGACTGCCTTCCTCTTGAACACAAAAGAAGAATAATCAATAAAATTGAAAATATCAATACATAAAATTAAATAAATTAAGTTTCTGAATACTTTCTCCGCTTATCTCTCGGTCAGACCATTCTTAAGGTACGGTGAGCGGGCGCAGAGCGTGGGCGTCGTCGGTCTGGAAGAGGCCGGTAGGACCGGCGACTGTCGAGGGTTGAGAGCGGAAGAGGTAACGGAGAGAGAAGCCCGCATTGACCGTGGAGTAGTTGCGGGAGTTGTTGGCTCCGGCAAAGCCGACGACGAACCAGTGATCGCTCATGGCGTAGGCCACCTGCCCGCGGAGGTCATAGTTGGGGCCGACGCTGGTCATTGCCGGCAGCGACAGATTTTTGAAGGCGACTTCGAGTGCGGTGTCGAGCGGGAAAAGCGGCTGCGAGTTTTGTGAGAAGGCCTGCACGCCAAAGCTGCCGAGGATCGTATAGTGCCAGCGTGTCAGGTAGTGGCCCGTCCAGGTGACGGGAATGTTGGCGAGGAAGTAGGATTGCGGACTGAAATATCCGCCCATGCCGTAGGTGAAGCCCTGCAGGTTCGAGCTGTAGTGCATGCCGAAGAAGTTCGCGCCGACATTGAGCGTGCCGTACTCGGGCAGCGTGTAAACGCGAAAATAAGCCCCCATCGAGCCGTCGATTCGCTTGTTCTCCTTTACGTGGAGGCCGGTGAGGTACTGGCCGCCCGCACCGGCGTAGAAACCCGAATTCAGATCGCCTTTTGCGAACTGAAGATTGCCCTGATTGGCGATGACTCCGCCCCACACGTTGCCGGGAAAGAAGGCGGTTGCCGAATACGGGTCGCGCAGACCGGCATAAGAGAGCTGCGTGTCCTTGACCGAATCGCGGATGAAGGTGAACGTGAAGGGACCGCGTCCCGGGCGCCATGTGGCACGGCCAGTCAGGTTTGAGATCAGGAAGCCGCGAGGCGTGGTGCCGAAACCTGCTCCGAAATTAGCAAATGTGAGCTGTGCTTCTCCCGCGATGCCCGCTGCATTCTGCTGCGGTGGCGGGTGGGCGGAGGGATCATCGGCTCCCCCGTCGCTCGCCGCTCCGGAACCAAAGGGGTCGGGGACGATGCCGCTTGAGAGAGTGGCGAGCGCGGTGCCATCCGCCTGGCCCGAGTCAAGAAATACGGGGCGGGCAATGAAGGTGAGCCGGGCCTTGGTGCCGAGCGGTACCGAGGCTTCAAAGGACGAGTCGAGTGTGTTGAGGCTGTCGTATCCGGCCTGTCCGGTGCGGTGGGCGATCACGCCGGTGCCGCCGAGCCATGCGCTGTATCCTCCCTCGATCGTGCGAAGCTGCATCTCAGCCTCATCACGAGGGTTGAGGACGGCGGGCTCACGCTTGGCATTCCGCAGCCAGGGTCCGCGCAACGGAGGCAGGTTGCGCTCCTGAAGCTCCTGATCGCTGAGACCGGTCGAAGTGGTGGATTGCGTGCCTTGCGTGGGTACGTCGGTGACGGGAAGCTGAGTTTGCTGAGGGGGAGCGGTGACGAGGGTGGGGACTTCCTGGCCGGTGGCTGCGGGCTTTGACTTGCGCTTCTTGTGGGTCTTACTCAATTGCGGCGCCGGCTGTTGCGGCTGAGGCGGCGTGGGCTGGAGGGGCTGCTGGGGGGTCTGCTCAACCTGCGGCGCGGGCTGGTTTGGCTTCTGAGCGGAGTAGGCGCCGGCGGCCGCGTCCTGAGCCGAAGGCGTGTACTGCGCATTGCTCATGGTTGCCACGGTGGGGTTCCGCGCAGTGGGTAGCGGAGATGTCGAAGCGACGCCTGGTGATGGCGTCTGCCCGTTCAGGGCGGTAGAGGGGACGACTGCGTTGGGCAAATAGCGGATGGTGAGGCCCTGGGTAAGCTGGGCATCGGTCTCGTCGGTCAGCAGGGCTTGCGCTCTCGCCGCGAGCGGATTCATAGGCTGCGAGGTTATGCGAAGACCGGAGGTATCCTGCTGCTGAGCGAGACTGGCCTGAGATTGGAGCTGGTTGTTTTTCTGCTGAGGCGTTGGCTGTTGATAGCCCTGCGGTACGAGTTGGGGATACACCGGAGAGGGGCGGACGGGCAGAGGCGCGGGCTGAACCGGCTGCGACCTCGTTGCCGGCAGACCGGAGTCAGTGCTGGTAACCGTATCGTCGGTGGTGGGCAGGTGCATGCGACCCGTATAGGTGCTGTCTGCCTTGGTACGGGGCCGCGAACCTGCGGTCGGCTTGCCAGGCTGGGACTTCGATTCCGAGGACGGCTGCGTAGAAGTGGGCACGGTGGGCTTGCTGTCAGTCGATGATTGCGGGCGATAGACAGGCAGCGGAGCTGGCGGCTGCGGAGCAGCGGGAGTAATCTCTGAGGTTGGCAGAGGCACGCGGGTAGTCGTGGGCACCGGATAGACAGGCACGCGGCTGGGCGTACTTCCCGTCCGATTCTGCTGCGGCAGAACGACAGGCGGCCCCGGATCATACGGATCGTGGCCGTAGGCCGGCAGCGGCGGGAGCTTTTTGGTTGCGCCGGGCTTCTCTGCGGAGTCCAGATTTGGATTGAGCATGTTGGCCAGATCGTTGGGAGTGGCCGCATGCGTGCCCTTGATCGCCTCGGGATACACCAATTCATGCGCCAGCTTGTCGACCGGCGTGACCTGAGGCATGGCGGCAAGAGAGGCGCGCCAGTAGTCCGCGGCGCGGGCGTTGTCTCCGCGAGCTTGCTCGAAGCGAGCAGCCTCGGCCAGGATGGCGGCGTCGTGCGGATAGCGATCGAGCGCCTGACGCAGCCAAGTCTCGGCCTGTGCCTTGTCGTTCGCAGCGAGGGCGGCTCCTATGGCTCCCTGAAAGTCGCCGGCGGTTGCGTCCTGGAAGTCGATCTGCTTGAAGATGGAGAGCGCTTCTTTACTCTTGCCCGCCTTCAGATAGCCGCCGGCAACGGCCTTGCGCACCATGAGGTTGTCAGGGAAGGCCTGAGCCGCCGCATCGAGAATGTCGATTGCGCGGGAGGTATTGCCGTTGTCGAATGCAGTCCCGGCCCGGCGAACGCTCCAGTTGGCCCACAGCCCCTGGATGGTTTCGCGCTGCGCGTCGGTAAGATCCTGGCGAGCGCCGAGCTGCATGAGCTCAGGGTAGAGGGCGCGGTCGTTGAAGGTGTTGTAGAGAATGTAGGCGCTCTGGATCTCGACGTCGGCGGGCGGCTGCTGGCCGAGCGTGGCGTAGTGTTTCTGCACGCGATTGAAGAGGGCGATGGCGTTGACGTTATCCCCGGCAGAGGCGTACAGACTAGCCTCCGTCTGCATGAACTGGACGTCATTTTCAAGTTGCGCGAGGATAGCGGACGGGATGAGCCTGATCTCCTGCAGCGCCTCTTTGTCGCGATGGGTCAGTTGCATCGCGCCGATGAGGCCGCGCCACGCGTCGAGGTTGTCGGGATGCGCTTCGAGAATCTGATGGTAGAGCGCGTAAGCCTGAGCAGTGTTGTTGCGCTGGAGATAAATGCCTGCGAGCTGAATCTGCGCTCCGAGGGGCGGCTGGCCACCACCTTGCGATTGCAGTTTGGCGGCGCGTTCGAGAAGACCCTGTGCGATTTCAAGCTGGTTCGATTGCTGGTAGATGGCACCGAGCATTGAGAGGAAGCCGGGGTCAGAGAGCGCAGCTTCGTAGGTGTTGGGCGGCATCTTCTCGACCAGATCGATGGCTTCCTTATCCATCTGGAGCTGATGGTCGGCGGTGATTAGACCCATCCACGCGGGCAGGCTGTTGGTGTCGTCGTTCAGCACCTGCTTGTAGAGTTCAGCGGCCTGATCGTACCGCTTGGCCTGCATGAGGATGCCGGCGTACTGAAGACGGGTGCCGGTCTTGAGCGTCGCTCCGTCATCGGGAAACGGCAGAGCCAGCGCCTGCGCCAAAACCTTCTGAGCCGCGGCGTCGTCGCCCTTGGCCTGATAGATGGCTGCGAGAGTGCGAAGGAAGTCCGGGTCGCGATTGACGCTGGTCTTTACGCCTGCCGGAAAACGCGCCATCACTGCCAGCGCCTGCTGGTTTTTGTTATCGCGGGCGTAAGAGAGGAAGAGGCCGCGCCAGGCATCGGCGTTGCCGGGCTGGATCTTAAGCATCTGGGAGTAGATGTCGGCTGCTTCTGAATACTGCTGATTCCTGGTGTAGACGCCGGCCAGGCCGTTCAGTGCCTCGGGACTGCGCGGGCGCATTTCGAGGGCGGCTTTGTATTTTTCGGCGGCTACTTCGAGCTGGTTCACGTCGAGGGAGAGCGACGCCTCGCCCATGGTGTACCAGAAGCGCGAGGTGGCGAGGCCCTCGACCACGGAGCGGTCGCGAAAGCCGTTCTGTTCAGCCTGAACGAGATAACTGATGGCCGCGCCGAAGTTATTCTGCTGCATACGCAGAAAGCCCATGCCCGCGGCGGCGCGCGCATCCTTTTCGTTCTTGTCCAGCATGGCCTGAAAGCGAGTTTCGGCTTCCTGCAGGCGATGGGCATTCAGAGCTGCGAATGCGGCTTTTTCTTCCGGAGTGCGGGCGATGCCGGCGTTCATCTCGGCCAGCTTGCCTTCGTTTTCCTTGAGCCGGGAGGCCAGCTCTTTGTCACTGCCGTGGGTCTTGAGGTATTCGCGCAACTCAGCGGCGGAGGTGGGATTGGCGGAGTCCCAGATGAGCGCCTGGCGGAGCGAGTTCTGCGCGTCGGAGTTATCCATGTGCTCGTGCAGGATCTTGATGCCTTCGGCGCGTGTCTTGGCATCGTAGGTGAGCATGCGGCCGAGGGTAACGATGAAGCGCGGGTCGCCGGGATTGCGAGCTGCGGCGGCGCGCATGGCGGCGAGAGCCTCGGTCTTGCCGTTGGGCGTGGCGTAAAGAGTCTCGTAATACGCGAGGGCGATATCGCCGTCGGGTGGATGGTCGCCATAGTACTCGCGATAGATCTTCATGGCCGCTTCAGGATTGCCGGCTTTGGCGAGAGCCCCTGCCTGACCGAGCCGGACGTCGCGATTCTTGTTGCTGCTGAGGCCTTGAATCTTGCCGATGTTGGGGTCGCTGGGGTTGATCTTGCGCAGCTTGTCGAGAGCCGCGTCAGAGGCCGCGGAGTTACCGCTCAAACGGTAGTCCCGTGCAACGCCCTCGAGGGCCATCGGGTTGTTGGGATCGGAGAGCAGAACCTGCTGCCAGACCTGGACGGCGATGTCGGGGCGGCCGCGGGCCTCGAGAGCCTGAGCCTTCTGGATGAGGACTTTTTCGGCTTCACTCTGCTTTTGCGCCTGGGCGAACGATGTTGCAGGCGCGGCCACGAAACATGCGAGCAGGCAGACGGGCAGGCACGCGGCTGAGATAACCGCGCCTGGACTTGCCCACCGCTGCGAGCGCCGCCGCATTAGCGACTCCATCGTACTAGTAGCTCCCCACTGCTTCCAAATTGAAATCGCTTCTCCAGCCAGCCGCTTCCGAACAGGATCAAGTTCTGATCGTAATACGTTGGGGGCGTTCCATACAGATTTGATTTTTCATCGAGTTGCGATTTGATACGCACCAACTGTTGGGCAACCGCCGGATCGTTGGAAAGACCTTCCAGATAAGGCAAAAGCGCAGCCGAAAATCCTACAGGACCGGCCTGAGCCTGGGGTGTTCCGTCGTTGTTGATCTTCTCCGGCGGGGCTCCGTGCTGGGCAAGGTAGAGGTTCATGCCGCCGAGAGCCTTGAGCAGTTTAGACTTTACCGGGCTGGAGTCGGGAAGCATGCCGGCCCAGAGATAGACGCGGATAGCATCGTAGCTGCCAACCGCTGTTGGGCTCTTTTTCCCATCGACCAGACATGGCGTGAATCCTTCTCCTGGCGTGTAGCTGACGAAGTCCATGGCGAAGCCATTCTTGGAGCTGCGCTCAATCAGCGCCGGCGTGATGACGGCTACGTCCGCCCACGGACCGGCTGGATCGACAGCGGCCAGGCGGTCCAGCAGGAAAATCGGGGAATAGGCGGGATTAAGCACCGAGGTGTGGGCGGATCGGAATCCTGTTGGGCCGGGAAGAAGCGCAGGGCCAAGACCGGGAAGACTAGCGACTTCGCGGCGGGCTGCGAGCGACGCCAGTTTTTTGCCAAGAGTCGCATAGTGCGGATTGCTCCAGAGGCGACCGGCTTCGATCAGGTCATAGGCAATCCAGATATCCGAATCGGAGGCGGAATTGGGATCGAGGACTCCCCAGCTGCCATCTTTGCCTTTGCCCCAGCTCCAAGCAGGCAGATGCTCAGCCAGATCGCCCGCGGCGAGGTTGCTCTCGGTCCATGCCAGCAGCTTGTCAAATCGAACGCGATCGTTGTTGACGAGCGCGAAGAAGAGAGCGTAACTCTGCCCCTCTGAAGTGGTGAGATCGCCGCGCGATGGGTCGATGACACGGCCATCGCCGCTGATGAAGCGGCTGGCGTAGGCCTGCCACAGGCGAGCGTGATCGGGCGCCGCAGTCTGGGCGGATACCTGCCCGCCCGTCAGCCCCAGCCATGCCAGAATGCCCGCCATCACAACCACCAACCGGCCAAGTTTCCTCATTCGAGCCTCATCTCTCCTGCGCCTCATCTTCGGCGTCCCTGCGCTGCTCAGTGAGGTAGTGTGCGGCCTGTCCCCAGAGAAGGCCACATCGCGAGTGTTTCCTGGACCTGAGCCTCAGAAAAAGATACGAGGTCTAGTGGTCTTCCAACTGCAGGCGCTTGCGAGCATGGCCGCGAAGCCAGATGCGCACCCAGATCGCGAGCAGGAAGGCAAGGCCCATCGCCACGACTGCCGCCAGCCAGGGCACCTTGGTAAACCAGATAGTAAGGAGCTCCCACTTCGGCAGGGTGCCGATGTGGTATTCGCCTCCTCCCATCCTGAAGGACTGAAACAGCGAGCCATGCAGGACTGACACAGACCCACTGATATCGCTGGCCTGCTGCACCTTGAGAAACGTGGTGAGAAAGTTGTCGTAGGTGGCCGCGTCTTTGACGTTGACCACCACAATGCTGCGTCCGTGAGTGTAGGGCGATTCGATGCCCTCGATAACCGAATCGGTGGAGCCGGTAACTCTGAGGTCGCCGGAGTCCGTGTGCTCCTGCGCCGGAAACTTCCACCATGCATGTCGCGGAAGCATCAGCAGGCCCTGCGTATCTCTCACCTGAACCTCGCCGCCGCGAACGTTCACCGGAAGATTGGCCTGCAGCTTGTCGAAGCCGGGCTGATCGTCTCCAGTGCCAAGTACGAGGAAGTCCGTGTCGGCGCCGGACTTCATCGCGTCAGAGCCGGCGACCGTGACGCGGAAGACGGGCATGCCTGTCTGCCTGCCGAAGTGCCCCATCAGGGTAAGAAAAAGCTCAAGCTCCTGCGCTGTCGGAAGCGACGGAAGAACGACCGTGGTCTCGCTGAGATCGGCGTAATGAGTGAACGGGAAGCCGGCATTGGCGAAGATTTCGAGGTTGGGCATCTGCGCGTAATGCGCATAGCCGCGCAGGTCGAGATAAGTGTCGCGCATGATCGCGCCCTGCATGTTGATAGGCGTGGTGTCGGTGCAGCCACCCTTCTTTACCAGCTGGAAGGTGAAGTCGAAGGAGAGCGAATTCGAAAAGGGCCGCAGGTTGACCACCGGCACCGGAACCGTCTGCTGGATCTCTCGCGTTGAATTAGAACCCGGCACCAGCGGCAGTGAGCCGAGAAAGGCATTGTTGACGCGGACCTGGATGCTGGAGATGGGACCGATGGGGATCGAATTGTAGCGATACACCATGTTCAGTTGGGCGGTGGGCTTGCGCTCGCTGTAATAAATATCCGGCGGCACGCGAAAATACACGTTCAGCGGCGCGGAGCCGTCAGTCTGCAGCGTATCGGTCGAGGAGTAGTCCCAGAGGGCGATGGTGCCGTCCGTTCGCGCCCACCGCGGAGCCATATCGGCACCCGGGGCATCCGGCAGCTTCAGGCTTTCGATGGACGATATCGACCCCTGCAGCAGGTCGGAATGCAGTCCTACGGCCTCCGCCGCGATCAGCACCTGGTCAGCGTCCTGGCCGGTCACGATCAGAACCTTGCTGTATGGATCGCTTGGATTCGGTCGCATCGCCACGGTCGGCCCCGAGATGTTGCCGAGATTCAGGCCGCCAGGCAGAGTCGCTGGATTTTCCGCGATGATGATGGCATTGCCGCTGGGAACCGCGCCAATGTAAGTCGGAAACCGCGCAGGGCGGTTTTCGGACTCCATGCCGAAGTAAGAGGTGACGATGCCCGCCGCCTGGATGGCCTTCGGAGATGGAGCGGAGGAGAAGACGACTGGAATCTTCGGCGAAGCGATGGTATCCGTATCCAGAAACGGCAGCGGCAACTGCTTCAGATCGTCCGCGACCGGCAGGATGTCACCAGAGAAATCCATGTAGGTCGCCGTGCCTACCCGCGCCCAGAGAACGGTGTTCGAAGGATCTTCGCAGGTCAGCACGTAGTGACCGATGAACTCCATCGTGAGAACGTTCTTGCGCACCAGCAGTTCGGCCGGAATCGAAAACTCGGCTTCTTCCTGTTTGCCCGCGGAGCCTTGAGTCTGCCCCGGCGGTACGGGGAGGGTGGCAAAGAGCGTGCCGTTGAGCATCAGCTGCATGTGGCTCAGCTCAGGTTTCAGACCTGGCGAAAAGGTGTAGTAAATATGAATTTTTGCAGCCTTGACTACGTGAGTCTGCGGCAGGGTGAAGAAGATCGAATCCTGGCTGTCGATGCCGTGCATCTCGATCTGTCCCGAGCCTGCCTCGGCGAGGGAGAAGACGTCGCGAAACTGCCCTGCCGGCGGGGCAGGGGCCTTCTCGATCTCCCGGCGGGATTCGGGAACTACAGCAACCGCCTGCCCGGAAGCCGGCCTGCCGCTGAATGCGGCGAGCAGCGCAAGCGGCATCAGCAACGCCAGAAGCATGTGCGCCGCGGCGACTTTGGATTTTCCTTTAGCCTGCTCTTTTACCTTGACTTGGGTCTTTGCTGGCTTCTCTTTGAAGAACAAGCTGGTGAATGTCATCTTTAGACCTTGCATGGAGATGGCAAAAATACCAGCCAGGCTTTTCATCGGCTGGTCGACTTCGCGGCTCTCGCCCCATCCGAGCCAGGTGTCGGCGCGGGAGTACAGGACGACCGTGAGGAGTTCCTGTTCGGGTATTGTGAGTTCGTTGAACTTGATGCGCAGAATGTTCGACTCGCTGGAGACGACGGTCGCGGGCAGTTCGGCTTCCATCGACGGCAGCGGGAAGGTAAGCCTGGCCATCTCGCCGACGGCAGCTTCCAGCGGCTCAATGAGTCGAATAGCCGTGCCGCCGCTGGAGAGGTCGATGGTTTCGCCTTTGACTGTGCGACCGTCTTCGAGACGCACGACCACAGCGGTGACGATCTTGATGCGCACATGATTGCGCAGCTGCTTCATCTCGCGCGAAACGGCGGAACAGACACCGAGCACAACGATGTTGAAGAAGCACCAGATGCAGTTCATGATCACCGTGCCGGGGCGGTCGCGATCCCAGATGAAGAAGCGCGGAATGGCCACGGCAAGGCCAAGGAAGTTGAAGAACAGCAGCACCAGAAATGGCTGCGCGATCTTGACGTCAAAGAAACTGCGCTTGACGATGCCGCCCTTGGCCGTCACGTTGAACTTGCCCAGCTTGGGATTGACGAGCGCCAGCATGGTGGGCAGCAGAATGTACGGCGATAGTACAGTCTCGTAAATCTCGTTCCAGAACGAATGGCGGTGCTGACCCTGGATACGCGAGTTCGTAATGTTTGAGAGCGTAAGATGCGGCAGCGCATAAGCAAGAATCGCCGCCCAGTAACCGGGCACATTGGTATGCGAAAGCAAGAGATAAATGAGCGGCGCGGTAAGGAAGATCAGGCGCGGCAATGGATACAGAAAGTGCGCCATCGCATTGAAATAACAAAGACGCTGGGCGAAATTGAGTTTGGGCGCAAAAAGCGGATTGTCGGTACGCAGAATCTGGATCATTCCGCGCGCCCAGCGAATACGCTGGCCTACGTGCGCTGAGAGGCGTTCGGTGGCGAGGCCCGCCGCCTGCGGAATATTGATATAGGCAGTATTCCAGCCGTTGGACTGCATGCGCAGCGAAGTGTGCGCGTCCTCGGTCACTGTTTCTACGGCGATGCCACCGATCTCATCGAGCGCTTCGCGACGCAGCACCGCGCACGATCCGCAGAAGAAGGTGGCGTTCCAGAAATCATTGCCATCCTGCACGATGCCATAGAAGAGCTCATTCTCGTTGGGAATGATATGGAACTTGCCCAGGTTTCGCTCGAAGGGGTCGGGTGAATAGAAGTGGTGAGGCGTCTGCAGCATCGCCAGGTTGCGATCGCGAAGGAACCAGCCCATCGTAATCTGCATGAAGCTGCGCGTGGGAACGTGGTCGCAATCGAAGATAGCGACGTAGGGCGAAGTCAGCGTCTTGAGCGCCGTGTTGATGTTGCCGGCCTTGGCGTGGAAATTGTCAGGGCGAATCTTGTAGCCGACGCCGGCCTCAAAGGCAAACTGCTCGAACTCCTTGCGGCGTCCGTCATCAAGGATGTAGACGTGCAGCTTATCCGTCGGCCAGTCGATGTTGAGCGCGCCCAGAGCGGTGTAGCGGACGATTTCTAGCGGCTCGTTGTAGGTAGGAACGAGAACGTCGATGTGCGGCCACTCGTCCGGATTCTCCGGCAAAGGCATGGGAGCGCGCCGCAACGGCCATATGGTCTGAAAGAATCCGAGAAAGAGAATGACAAAGGCATAGCTCTCGGCGAAGACCAGCGACAGGATGAAGAAAGCATCGAGAGCTCCCCAGTGGTTTGCCGGGTCCTGAAAGAACTGCACGGTCATTGACAGGCGCCAGTAACCGTAGCGAAAGGTCGCGAAAAGCGACAGGATCATCAGCGTGAGGGTGATGAGGTACGAGTCCGACGTGCGGCCCAGAGCCAGCCCCATCAGCAGAGTAAGCAGGCCGCAGACCGCCTGCTGAGGCCAGGTGAGCGGCAGCGTGGCGAAGAAGCAGAACATCACCAGGGCAATGCCCAGAAAGATGAAGCGCAGCACCTTTGCGGCGAATGACCCCCCGGCACCAATATCGTGCCAGACCTGAGTTACGCTCATCGTTCACTCCAGCGCACGCCGCGATAGCTCTGCGTCGCAGGCCCCGAGAGGCTGCGAACCCACTCGGCGAGATGCGCATAGTCTTCGGCAACCGTAGCGGTTGGAGCGTAGTCGATCACCGTCATTCCTTCGGCGAGGGCTTCACTGACGGCCGGGCTGCTTCGCAGGGCAAAAGGCAGCAGCCGATCTCCGATCTGGTCGCGCAGGATCTCGCGGACATCGAGGTGAAGCGGGAGGTTGTAGTCGAACTGGTTGAGAACGTAATAGGGCATGATCTGCTTGCCGCCGGCATGAGGTCCGCTGCCATTGTTACGGAAAAATGCTTCGATGGCCCCCACACTGACCACTGAATTCATATCCGGCGACACTGGAACCAGCACAACGGGGTTGAGCCGCAGAATACGTCGCGTCGTCGAGCCCGAAGCCGTGGGCAGATCGATCAGGACACGATTCGCGCCACGGCTGTAGCGAGTCACTTCCGAGGCCAGCCAGTCCTGGCTCCCGTCAGCGTTGCGAGGCTGATTGGGGTTCTGATTCGCATCCTGATTTTGCGCCTCTGGAGGCTGACCGTCGGGATCCAGCGTCACCAGTTGTATCGGAGCCTCGGCGCTCACGCCCGGAGGGTTGAAGGTACGCAGCATTCCCGGACGCTGATCGCGCGCCCCAAAGAAAAATGGCAGCAGACCGTAGACGGCTGTATCGACAAGAAGCACGCGCTCTCCGCGCGATGACAGCGCACGGCCAAGCGAGGCGACGAGGCTGGTCTTCCCTACCCCGCCGGCGAGCGAGAAAACGGCCAGTACGGGAACCCTCGCCGGAGGCTGAGCCGGAACCTGTTCGACAGTCGCGGATTGGGGATCGAAGACGCTCTTGAGCGCATACCAGCGATTGGCGATGCGATCGCGCGAGGCACCAAGGTTGTCGTCCGCCGGACCGGGATTTGGAGTCGTGCTTTGCCCCGGCCCGCGACCGGAATACGCCATTTGGCCGCCGGCAGGTCTGAAATTCTGGTGGTACATCGGCATCTGCCCCTGGGCAGAGATCGGAGTCTGAGGCTGCGCAGCAGCCGCGGGCGGATTCTGTGCTCCTCGAGCAGGCTGATTCATGGCTGGATAAGGCGCCGGATTCTGTAACCGGCCCGGCTGCGGCCCTGATGGCGCGGGCGCGGGCTGCTCGTGAAACTCAGGCGCCAGCCATGCGGGACGAGAGACAGCTTCCCTCACTTCAGGAGTCGCCCAGGTCGATGGCGAATAGGGATCCGCCAACGGATATGCGGCCGCCTGATAATTGGTCTGCTGATAGGGCGATGCAGCCGGCTGCGGCTGGAAGGACGGGTACTGCGCAGGCTCGCGCTGCAATGGCTGCGCCGCGCTGCCGCCGGAACTTGCCGGACGATAGGGCTCCGCGTAGGACGCAGGGGCAGTCCTCGGTGCCGGAGCCTGGGTGAACGGCTGCGGCGAACCCGATTGCGGAGCATGAGTACTGGCGTACGGGTGCAATTCCCTCTCAGCCGCAAGGCTGGTCGCATACTGCGAAGTAACTGCGGGAGTTTCGTAAGAAGACCCCGGAGGATTAAACGATGCCAGGGGCCGTTCTACAGGCAAAACAGGAGCAGCGAACCGGTCGGGATTCTGGTCAGGTGACGCGAATGAGGTAGGGTAGCCCGGCTGATACGCCTCTGCCGGAGGCGGCTGCCATGCACGTTGCAGCGCAGCCTGCCGTTGAGCCTCCTGCGCTGCGAGGACAGCCTGACGCTCGGCTTCCGCCTGGCGGGCAATCTCGGCAAGCCGCTCAGCCTCGGCCTGACGAGCCGCCTCGGCAGCTTCAGCGGCCAGACGCGCGGCGATCTGGGCTTCTTCCTGGCGGCGGCGTTCTTCTTCCTCTTCGAGGCGCCGTTGTTCGGCGGCGTGAGCCTCTTCTGCGCGCAGCCGGGCCTGCTCCCTGGCTTCGGCGCGAGAAGAAGAGAAGTCGCGGTACTTGGCCCCATGAAGATTTGCCCAGGAATAGAGAGTCGCCACATCCTCAGGTGTGGGAGGGTCGTCCTGGCCGTTCACTGATTTTGGAGCCATCGAATTCGGATCGGGCATACCTACCTATAACTCTCCGCTGCGGAACTGCTTGACTCCATCTCATGCGATCAGTATCGAAGCTCCTCTGACAGCGAACCGCAACTTCGCGATCTATGCGCCGGCGCGAACCGAGACAACCCACCGCAGCATAGAACTCAATCCTGATTTTAGGGCGAGCATATTAGCAAAACAATAACATCCTCGCGGTTACTCTCGTACTACTTTTTTATTACCGGCCAGCCGAACGAGTGGCTGGGCCGAGGAGGACGCGCTTTTTCATGCTGTACAGTACCATCGCACCACCACTCTGAGAGATAGCAAGTGTGGTGCATTGTGCGATATACGGCACAAAACGGGGGAGTTGCAGCGGAGCCGGGCGCACTCGGGCGGAGCCTATGCTACCTCTGTAATTGGAAGGCCTTTGGGCAGAAGGCCCTGGAACTGCTCAAGCGCATTTCGCCCGTCGTCTGGCAGCACATCCACTTCCTAGGGCATTACTCATTCCGGGACAGCACCCGATTGACCTGGAAGCCATCCTGGCTTGGGTGAACTTGCAGTAAAGCAATATTTTATACACACTGGATCAATTCCGCGGGTTTGGGCTTACAACCCCAAATTCCGGATCTCGTTCAGGAGATCGCGGGAATCACCCGGGTTTCACTTCCAGCTCGGCTTTTGCCATCCCTATCCTTTACTATGCCGCTCCACCCTGTAAGCGATTCGCTTCTAGGACATGAATCGCTCATAGACCTGGATTTATCGCAGCACGTTCAAGGCTGCTGCTCCGAATGCCAGTTGCGAGAAGATTTGGGTCCAGTCCAAAAGCCCACGTAATGCAGTTGGACGCAATGTCTTATCTGGGATAACGATCGTGTCCCCCGGGTTCAAATGAAGCTCGTTGAACCTATTACCCCACAGTCCCTTCACACTCGAACGGCCAACCACGGACCCATCGGCGCGAATGACAAATGCGTGACTACGGTCGGCGTCGCGATCTGCTCCACCGGCCATGAGCAGATATTGCCCCACGGTCACTCTCGGCCGGTATTCAAAGGAATTCTGATCATAGACAGCGCCAACCAGGTTGATCGTCGCCGGCTCGGGAGGAACAATAAAGCGATCGCCATTTTCAAGGCCGATAGCAGGTAGGTCGTCGATATTTTTGCTATCCGAAGGAATACGCATCACGATCCTGCCTGTAGCGCGGATCTGTTTGAGGCGCGAGATCAACTCCTGCTCCGCGGCACGCGCACCCGTAGTGCTGGCGAGGGAGCCGGCGGAGGAAGTCGCGGACGAAGTAAGAGCCAGGGTACCTCGCTCAGCATCCATATCAACCTGGTTCACATACTCATCGATGCGCTGCTGCTGTAGGACGCGCGTGGATTCACGATCGAACTCCGAGCCATAGAGATATGCCTTCCCAGCCAACCCTCCGGCGCGGCGTACCAGATCCCGCAACGTCTCTCCAGGCAAGACACTGTAGACTCCCGCATGGGCAAATTCGCCTTCAAGTCTCACGTACTTGGTCTGCTGCTCAAGCGGAACACGAAGATCGCCCTGGGAAAAGATGGTGATCGTGTCACCCGGCTCAAGGGCTAGATTCTGACTAGCGTCATGCTTGAGCACTAGTTGTCCCAGATCGAAAGGAAGCAACGAAGTCCTCAGAGTCTCCGGATCCAAGCGTTCGACAACAGCGTAGCCCCAGTAAATTTCCGGAGCCGATATCCGAACATCGTTGCGAACCGTAGAGGAAGTTTCGCCCGGTCCGGACATTTGATTGACTCGTGAGCCTAGCGATCCCCCCGTGTTGGACATGCGGCCCGAGCTCTGCTGATCCGGTCTCGTTGCATAGTTCTGCTGCGAGCCATCAGCTCCCGCTCTTAAATCATATGCGGACCCAGAATTGTCATATGCCGACCCAGAATTATCATATGCCGACCCAGAATTGTCTGTTCTCGGATCGTTCGCATCCTGCCGCTTATTGGGAGTCAACGCGGAGGTTAACGTATCCTGCGAAACGGCTGTGGTAAATCCCTCGCGATTGTATTCAGGCGTAAGTGGATCGCGCCCGATCTTCGCGATAAGCGGCTCAAACTCCGGCGAGGGAAGGCCCAGGTGACTACGCTTCCACCAATAGTCGCGGCTCACCAGCGAGTCCCGGTCCGGAATCAGGTCGCTGATATGCATCCCCGCATGCCAACTGAATCGACCCGGATTGGCCACGTTTCCTCGCAGTGTAATCGTCTTTTGATAGGCAGGGAGTATGGAGTAAATGCGCAACATGTCTCCGTCGGCAAGCGGCACACTCAGGCCTTCCTTGTCGAGTCCAATCTCCATGGCCCCGCGAAGCTGGCTGTCGACGACACGCTCTACCGAGATACGGGCATTGGAGGCTACTGTAGTCGTTCTTCCCGCCAGCTCAATCAAGTCTCCGATGGTTTCGTTCCCTCGCAGCTCATAAATTCCCGGATTGTGGATGCTCCCCGTAATCGCCACCTGCGTCCCGACTGGTGGAATGTACAAAACATCCTCAGGCAGCAGGCGAACATCTTTGGACTTGTCGCCATGAATCAACAACGCATATAAATCGAAATCCGTGATCGTCTTCCCGTCTCGATTCAACTGGATATGGCGAAGCGAGCCTTGAACAGAAGGGCCGCCACTGGCGAAGAGCGCGTTCACCAGAGAGCTGAGAGAGCTGATCGTATATGCTCCCGGACGCCGCGCCTGACCCGTAACATATACCTGGATCGAGCGAATGCGTCCCATGTCTACCGACAGATCGAAATTGCGATATACCCGGCTCACGGCCGCACGCAAGTGTTGGTCGAGCGCAGAGAACTGCAATCCTCCGACCTTCACCGCGCCCACCCCCTCAAGGTAGATTTCGCCCGACCGATCCACTCTGAGATTTCCGCTGTAGGTGACTTGACCCCAGATGCGGATCCGCAATTCGTCATCTGGGCCGATGACATAGTCCGCGGTCACGGGCGCCAGATCGTTCGGGGAAAAGGTCGAAGGGACGTCCCGAAACAGGTTCGCCCCATAAATCGGAAGAAGCTGGCCTGCGCTTGCAGCCACAAATCGCTGAAACTCCGTAGGCGGCTCCGGGGGTAGCGGCCTGGTTCGTTGTTGCGATTTGTCTGCCGTCGTGGGATTGTTCAGGTTCATGTTTTCCGAGGTCCCAGCCTGCGAAGGACGGCGACCCTGAAGATCAACGGAGTCGCGCTGCTGCTGTTGTTGTCTCTCGGAGTAGTTCCCTTGCTGGAGGGACTGCGCGCACGCTTGCGACGTGTCACCGGAGGTGTCCGTGCACGGATTCGACGGATTCTGCGCACCGTTCGCGGGGTCATTTTCCGGATAGCCCGGAGGATAACTCTGAGATTGAAGCACCACACTTCCTGCAGCCAGCAGCAGGGCGAAAGATACGGACCGGCAACTATTCATAGATTTGCTTCGTTCTCAAGAAATTTGACACTTGTCATGACGATTCAGCCTTCAAGACAATCCTTGGGCTGGAATCGATGCAACAGAGGCTCAGTCATCCGTCATTGGTAATGATCTCCGATTCAATTCGACCTGTCACCGTGGCGCAGCATAAAGAAACGCAGTACGATGACGCGCCTTGGATCGCAGATTTCAGGTCCGACGACGGCTCTCTATAACAATAATGGAATTAGCGCGCATCCACACGACGTAAAACCGCCGGAATCGTCCGAATCAGAATCGACAAGTCCTTGCCCAAACTCCAGGATCGAACATAAGAGGAGTCAAGGCTCGCTCTTGTCGAAAAGCTCACATTGCTTCGTCCCGACACTTGCCACAGTCCCGACAGGCCTGGGGTCGCCGCAAGATAGAAGCCCCGCATGTGCTTGTATAGCGATAGCTCGGCCCTCACGACCGGGCGCGGCCCAACCAACGACATGTCTCCACGGAGAATGTTAATGAGCTGAGGAAGCTCATCCAGGCTCCACCTGCGCAGAAACCTTCCAACAGCCGTAATCCTTGGATCGTGGACATCTTTGTGGGTGCGCCATCGCGAATGAACCTCGAAGTGCGGCGTCGAATCAAAGCGGCCGTGGTTTACGTTCTTCGTCTCCATGGACCGGAACTTCCAGATCCGAAAAGGACGGCCATTTCGGCCATTTCGCACCTCGCGGTAGAAAATCGGCCCCTTGGAAGTGAGAGCGATGGCGGCAGCAATCAGGAAACCCGGCCCAGGCAAGCAATGATCATCACCGCCGAAAAGACGATGTCGATCCCTCGCTTCACTCCCAAGTATTGCCACGACTGCATTCTCGACCCGACCCGGACTAGAGAAAGTCGCGGGCTTACGTCTTCATAAATCGCAGCACTTGAGTCGAATTGGTCCGGAGCATATCCAAACTGCGGCTGAGGGCTTACAAATCCCATGAGTCCTCTACGGAGCGGTAGTTTTGGCGCATTGAAGTGAGTTATGATCTCGTCGAAAATCTTCACGCGGAATAACACTGGTTCTCTTGTTGAAGCTCCAGTCGTGGCTCACTTTTGACAAGGTAACACATCGCAAGCTCACATACTTAGCCTGTCATCGTTCGGGGCATAGGAATGGCGATGTCATTGCTGGCGAACGTGTATCGATAGGTTTTGACGTTGAAAACTCAAAAAAGGTTCCTCTGCACCAAAACAACAGGAATATCATGCGTAAAATTGATCACGTCAAAACTATAAGTCAGTAGTTTTAGTGCATGATTGCGCTTTGGCGTTTATTAGTATCTAAATACGGAAATATATTTTGTCCGTGAAGATCATGGCTTGTGGTTCTGCCCATTGCAGGCGAGATCAACCGCGTTCGACCACTGGACCACTCGACCTGCGACTCGGTGCTGCCGTCCTGGGCTACGATCTTGAAAGTCCTTCAGAGTACATTGGATGAAGTCCGCAATTCTTGCTTGAAAGCCCTCTTTATTAAATTGATGTGAATGCTCGCGTATGCTTCGCGGATCGAACGCGCGTTGCCACAGTTTGCAACGAGTGCCACGATGCGACGGACTGTAGGGACCTAAAGGGAGAATCAGAACTCCTTGATTGTTCGAGCGTCGGCACGAAACTCGCTGCCTCTATTTCGTACCTTGAGATCCTCCAGCGCCCAGCGAGTGAATTCTGCAATCTTGTCTTTGAAGATGTCGGAGTCAAATTGCAGCGAGTGTTCATGAATCGACCGCGAGGAGAACTGACGCTCCTTTGATTCGAAGCTGAGGATTGCATTGACGAGGTCTGAAGACGTCTGGTGGTTGAAGAAAATCCCCGTGGGATTTTCCACACTTGACTCACCGGGCCGTTCGCCCCGTATCGTTTCAAGCAGCCCACCGGAAGCATAGGCGATCACCGGCCGCCCGAAGCTTTGTGCTTCGACGGGTACGATACCGAAGTCTTCTTCGCCGGGGAAGAGTAACGCCCGACAGCCGGCGAGATTCTCGCGGAGTTCGGCATCACTGGCCCGCCCAAGAAACTGGACCGTAGCTCCTGCCATTTTTCGCAGCGCTTTATATTCCGGTCCGTCGCCGATTACTCTCAGTGGCCTCCCAAGTTCTGTGCAGGCCTTGACGGCCAAATCAAATCGTTTGTAGTCCACTAGTCGTCCGACTGCCAGGTAATAGTCGCCGCGCGCCGCGGTGATGCTGCCTTTGCTAGCGTTAACAGGCGGATAGATCACCGTACTTTCGCGACCGTAATACTTGCGAATACGTGACGCAACAAACTGTGAATTCGCGACGAAGTAGTCCACACGGCTTGCAGCGGCAAAGTCCCACAACCGCACGTAATGCGCAGCCAAGGAAAAAATGGCACCGACAAACGGATTCATTCCTCGCCGGTACTGCGGATACATGTCCCATATGTAGCGCATTGGCGAATGACAATAGCAAATGTGGCAGGTCTTTGAAGAGGTGATTACGCCCTTCGCAGGTCCCGACTCAGAACTGATCACCAGATCATAGGCACTGAGATCAAACTGTTCCAGCGCGAATGGCTGGAGAAACAGGAAGTGGCGATGGAACTTTGTCGCGCCAGGGATTCGCTGTAGAAAAGAAGTTTCCAGCCTGCGATCTCTCAGAATGGGAGCGAGCGAATCCCGGTCAGCCACCAGTGAAAATAAGTCCGCCTGCGGAAAGACTTCAGCCAAAGCTTCGACGACCCGCTCGCCACCGGCGCGGCCCACAAACCAGTAGTGAACGATGGCAACACGAAGGTTGGACAACGATATTTCCGCTGCAGCGGCAATCACTATTCACCAGTCACTTTCATCGCACCTCATAGTTTAAGCGACAACACGGACGCCCGGTCCCGGCTCTCTCTTTCAACAGAGAGGAACGACTGCCAGTTCCATCGACGATGTCGATAAGATCATCGTGAGAAGTATGCCCGAATCATCCCATGACCATGGGACGAGAGTTGCGAGGCTCTGCGGCGGTCGCCAATGATCATTCGCACACCCGCTCTGATGAAATCAAATGCGACAAATCCAAGCCAGAGGAACGGAAGAGAATGCTTTGCCAACACCCGACCAAAGCCGCCTCCGTACCTCTCTGCTCTTTTTACATCAACGAAACCGTCCCTACAGGGATGACAAACGTGGAGAGGCGAATAGAATCGACCGCGAATTCCACAACTCATAAGCGTTAGCAGGAAATCGGTATCTTCAGCAGAACCAAAACTCGTACCAGCCCCGGGCCCGAGAGACTCATCGAACAGGAGAGGTATTTCTAGCGAGGGTCGACGAACAAAGAAGGTACACGTACCCGAGGTCCGAAAAATGTTAATGGGCCGGAGATCACATTCCGATTGCCACCAGTGGTTTCCGCTCGCTCGCCCCTGGCCATCTCTGCAGCCTAAGCTCAGAATGCCGTACTCGGAGTGCTGTTTGAACCAAGCATCTATGCTCTGCAGAGTGTCGGGAAGGTACCAACAATCATCGTCCGGGAATGCAACAATGTCGCCAGTACTGTGTGAAAGGCCGAGATTTCTTGCTCGTGAAGCGCCAGCTGAACAACGAAGGCGCTTCACCTGGATAGAGTCTCCATTTTCGCTTCTCAACTTGCCAAACTCTGAATTCCATTTGCTGAGGATTGGCGACAGTCTTTCGTCGGCATTCTGATCGACAACAATCAGTTCGAAATCATGTCTATTCTGCTTTATCAGGCTATCAAGTAAAATAGAGAGTTCGTCGGTACGTTCGATCGTAGCGACAATCAGGCTGAATCGAGGCATAGGCAAAGTCTAGCGCACCGAGCTTTCTGATTCAAAACGTGGGGCGACCTCACGAACGTCGCCCCCCACGCAATGCCCCGCGGGTTGAGCTTTCCGCGAGACAGTCTCGCATAGCTGTCAGTTGGCCCTTCAACTGGGCTCCGATACGCTATCGAAGTTGAAGAGGTGGTTACGCCGCAGCTATAAGCGATTCTCTAAAGGTTTCAGGCTTCCAGCCAGTGGATAATGCCATACCGAGAACAAGCCAGAAGTTGCCGAAGGCCAAGGGAAAACCAATCAAAGCGCTTGTGAAAAGAAATACCGTGAGACTCATGAACCAGGCGGAACGAGACAGACTCAAATCACCTGTTAACCCATCCAAGGCCCGCCAATTGGCTCGAAGTACGTAGTACATTGCTGCCAGAAAAATCAGCGTACCGACGAGTCCGACGTTGGATAGCAGTTTGATAATCAGGTCATGCGAAGTGGCGCTTCCCCATCCGATGCCAAAGATCGGGAATTTCTGAAAATATCCAAAAGCAAGTTGGATCGTCATTAGACGCTCTAAGGCGGAGCCAGAGTTGGATTTGTCCAGCAGGCCTGAAGTGATAACATCCCGCACAACAGAGCTGGACGCGACGGCCATAGCCATCAATAGAACAAATGCACCACCAGCAATCACTGCAAATATCGATGCTCTCGCCATGGAAGTGATTCGCGTCCGCAAGAGCAATGGCAGAAGAAGCGCGGCAAATACGAACAGCCCCAGGTAGGCCGTAGAGGATGTGCATAAGAGTAACAGGAGAATAAGGAACACTGAAGAGGCGCGGTCGATCTGGATCGACAATACCGATCCCCTTTTGAGCCAAGCAGGGAGTGTTAAGGGAAGGAGCGTCACGAGACTTTGCGCAAACATGGAAGGCTCAACGGCGACCGAGGAGATCCTGCTGACTCCGTTGAGAGTCTCCAGAAACCCCTTCCCGGATACCGATCCTGAATTGTTAAAAATGAAGTCAGGATAAGGAATTCCAGTCACGTTGCAGACGAATTGAAACGCGCCCCAGAATGAGATGAATATCGCTGATATCAGGATGATTCGTTCGGTTTCATGCCGCACTTCATTGCGGAGATTGAAATGAGCGACTGAGATTGCGATTGCGACGCCGAATACGAGATACAGAAGCTGTGTGAAGTTGTGAGATGTGAAGTAGAGCGGCGTTTCCGAGTTATCAAACAAAAAGGGCGAAGTGATGAGAAGCCGGCCCCCGATATAGATAGGCATGATCAATGAAATGGAGGCTGCCGCAAGGAATGCAATCAGCCAACGACATGGAGTAAGTATCCGTGTATCTATGGTGAAGGATAAATCGGCCAGGTGATCAAGAGTCAGTCTGAGGAGCCACATGAAGCCGAAGAACATCCATAACTGCACTGCAGAACCACTATCGCTTTCGCCCAGATTCACAGCAGATGAGGCGGAGAACAAAGTAGAGAAGACAAAAAGACGGTACAGCCACTTTTTCGATAAAAATAGCCCGGCCAACCCAACCGGCAACATAATATATCCGAGAAGCGTCATGAGGATCCTTGGTTCGAGGGTATCCGGGTCAAAGCTCCCGCTTCACAACGGTTTGGATCAAGTCATTCATCTTTCCAAGCAACTGGTTGGATCGCGATTTGACGTCTGTGAGTCATCACTGAGGCCGAAGAGAGGTTCGCTTCTTGCAGTAACTGCTCCTCATTCGCTTCCCCTATGGGCTAGCGTACGTTGACGAGGGCGGCTTGCAAACAAGCCTCCAAGCGCGTAATGCAGAGGACGCACCAAGAACTTAGCCTTTTCAAGGTAAAGTTCGATCGCTGTGCGTAGCTGGCTTCGCCCACCAGTGGCTGCCTTTGCGCGTGCCTGCTCATCGAGAGCGATGCGGGAACAACTTACGCCGCCGACCCTCATCCTCACTGTAACAACAGGCATATACGCCGTTCTCAGGCTGCGTCTTGCCCGCAGAAGAAATTCATAGTCTGCAACAATGCGGTAGGATGTGTCGTAGGTTCCCAGGCGAGCGAATAGACTGCGGCCATGCATGCTGCCTACGTGAGGGGTACACATGGCTCTAGAGAATTTCGTCCATGTCCATGGCCGTCCGATCGTTCTCTCATAGCCGGAGGCATGAATCAGCTTCACTCTGGAGCTGAGAAATTCCGCCAATGGGCTGCTGGCGGCAAGGGTCATATAAGCGCTCACGGAGTTAGGTAGAAACTCGTCATCCGCTCCGAGAAAACAGATCCACTCACCACGCGCCTCGAGTAAAGCTTTGTTCCAAGCGTCATACACGCCTCGGTCGGGCTCGCTTTTCCACAATGCAATTCGATCGTCATATTGTCGAAGCACGTCGACTGTTCCGTCACTCGAACCCCCATCTATCACAATATGTTCGATATTCGGGTAGTCCTGGGCCAATACGCTCTCTAAGCATCCGGCCAGATGTGCCGCGCCGTTGTAGACAGCCGTCACCACCGTCACAAGAGGGTAATGCTTGCTGTCGACCGCGTCTTTCGACTTCAGCCGTTTCCCTCCGAATTGCGGTATGGCATCGCTTTTCATCAAACTTCCAATGAAAATGTTATCAGAACGACGTTCTGGGAGAAGGCGTTGTCCCGGTGGACATTTCATCCAGCATGCTATGTAACGGGCCGACAGGTAGACCTGACAGGCCTTCCAGAATTCATGTGAGAGATCGTAATTCTTCTTCATTCCCGTTCGGTTGGTATCCTATACGTGTTGCTATTTTCAATTTGATTGGAACGGTCCTTTTTCCGAAAGGGCTCGGGCAACAGCCATATCGACCGCGGAATGGACTGCCGGAAAGGAATGTCATGGCTATGCGTGCGAACCGCATCTCCTCCGTATGGTGGAAAGCTGACAATCCACCTTGAAAATATGTGAGGAGAAAACAAGCATGCGCGTTACCATAATCACCCCCAGCAAGAATCATGGGGAATACATAGAAGATTGTTTTCGCTCCATCCATGGACAGACCCATCGCGATATCGAGCATATTGTGTTGGACGGAATGTCGGCAGACGGGACGGCCGACATTGCTGCGCAATATCCTTGCACTTTTCTTCAAAGCAAGGACTCTGGTGCGGCGCAGGCCATCAATCGAGGCTTGGAAATGGCTACCGGAGATATCGTCTGCTGGCTAAACGCAGATGACATTTTCTGGTCGCACACGACTTTGGAGCGGATTGTCAGCACATTCAACGAATTCCCTCAAGTGGATGTCATTACCGGCAACGGTTACTTCATCGACGAAGGTGGAAAGTTTGTGCAGCCGATCTTCGGAAGGCCCGATCGAATCTCTCTCCGATGGATAAAACGATTCGATTTCATTTTGCAGCCCGCCACCTTTTGGCGCCGGAATGGGCTGCGGTTAGATGAAAGCCTGCGCTATTGCTTCGATTGGAAACTCTGGATCGAGTTTTGGGAAGCGGGCCTCAATATTCTGTATATGCCTGAAAATTTTGCGCTCTACCGCGTCCATTTGTCTTCATTGACTTACCAGGATAAGGCGCTGAGGAGGCAAGAGGTTTTCGCGATGGCGAAACAATATGATCAGCGCAGAGTCCAGGTCGCTTGGTGCTGGCTCGTGTGGAAGCTTTACAAGCTTTCAGAAACACTCAATTCAGCCAGACTCAAGAGTCTTACGCGTGCGGTAAATTCAGTTATGAACGCGCTGAGCGACGGGCACATCGGATCTTCTTAGAATTATTGATGGCCGTACGTACCTCAACGTAACTGAGACAGGTGAGCTATGCTTTCAATCTCTCGATGATCCGTCGATAGATCTCGCCGAATTCTTGCTGTCGTGCGGGGAACCTGGAGAGAGCAACATCTTGCATTTCAGAATCGGTGCGGGCGTCGAATCCGTCGTACGCCGCTATCATGGCTGCAGTGAGTGCATCAGGATCTTGTGCTGAAAAGTAAAAGCCGCGTTCAGGCGCTTGTTCACGATGCACCGGGATATCGGAAAGCACAATCTGTTTTCCCATCGACTTGGCTTCTTCAACGCTGGTGCTCCATCCTTCGAACAGCGAAGGGTTCATAAAAGCGACGGCGTGACGCATCAGGCCAACAAGGTGGTCATAGGGTATTTGCCCAAGCACACGAAAGGAATCCAGCACGCCACACTGTGCTGCGTATTGCATCAACGACGAGAAAAACGAAGGGTCTCGAAAGTCTTTCGTCGATCCCGTGGCCAGGACGACGTAGGATTTGCCCCGTTCCTTCAAATTTCGAAGCGCGCTGAGGACGACACGATGGTTCTTATGCATCCAGAACTGGTTGGGCAAGAGGAAGTACGGAGTACTAAATCCATATAAACGCTTGAGATCTTCCAGGCTTGGGGCGTCTATGGATTGGGCAGGGTTCGCAATGAACCTCAATAATTCCGCTTTGTGAGCGTTTTCCGGGGAAAAAACGCGCATATCTGCCCGCGCGATCTCACTGCTTACGATTACGATGTCACATTGCCTGCATATCAACCTGAAATCCCGGTCGAGAGCACGGCAACGTTCCGCGCCGAAAAACTCAGGCATGTGCAAGTGTTGAAAGTCGGGTATCCATCCAATCGTCTTGAGTGCAAAGTGCCTCCCCGGATGAAAGCCCAGATGAAAGGAATGAGAAACGACAGAAATGTGATTGCGTTGAAGAAGTCTCCGAAGAACGATGTCCTCGGATGTCGTCTTCGCAACAATTTTGCGAGCGAGCCATGATGGAGTATTGCGATCCAGAACAGCTGTCCGCACAATTTCCATTTCTGGGAAATCCTGAACTGCACCGTCATCGCGGAAGCCAGTGAAGAGGACAGGATGAATCGGAGTTCCGGGCAAAGACTGAAGAGCCGCGAACAGATTCCGTTGATAGTTACGCCCTCCAAGCCAGGAGCCTGGAGATAGTGCAAACGCCACTCTCGTTGCATCTACTCCGCTCACTTGAAACTCTCCAACCACCAGGTGGCATATTCACTCATACCCTCCTCCCAACGGATCCTGGGTTGCCACCCCCACGACCTGGAAGCGTCACTATCTGCGATATAGCCGTTAGGGTCACCAGGCCTTTGCGCACCAGAGAAGGTTGGAGAGATGCCCGCATGGAAAAAACTGCCAAGATGAGAGAGCACCTCCTGCACTGTAATTCCCTCTCCACTGCCGCCGTTGATGACCGGGCATTCAGGCGATGCATGGTTGGAAGCAGCCAACAAAAGCGAGGTTGCATCGTCCACGTGCAGCCAGTCGCGTATCTCTTTCCCGGTGCCCATGAATTCGTAGTCGCGGTTCGCAAACTTGCGACAGGCGTCCCAGAGCAATTGCTTGCGCAATCCCCGCCCGTAAACCGAGAAAAGCCGTACGATGGCTGCCGACGTTCCAAACTGGCGCGAATATGACGCAACCATTTGCTCCGCCATCAACTTGTGGACACCGTATTGTGAGATGGGAGCCGCAATACAGTCTTCCCGAATGGGAAGTTGCTTCACAGAGCCATAGACGCTCGCACTGGATGGAAAAACGACGCGGCAGCAAGGGGCAACAGTTCGAACATATTCAAGCACATGGGCCGTAGTCTCGACCGTCCGCTCGAAGTCGGCGAGGGGGTTTTCAATAGAAAAAGAGACCGACCCGCCGCCAGCACAGTGGATAAGGGCCGAAGGGATTTGGGAGTTTTGCTTGAGTTCCCCCAGAGTCACATCTGCGCATTGCCACCCGCTTAGTCCCCAGGATTCCCATTCTTCCCGCTCCCATTCTCCGTGACCTATGCCCAAGACGGTATGACCTTTGCGCGAAAACAAGCGAGCCACATGACGACCGAGGAAGCCATGTGCTCCCGTCACAACGATGGTGGAAAGCATCTTACGAAACCTCAACTAGCGGGAGCTTATCCAGGATAGCTTCCTCCTGAACTTCGCTAAGGTGAGCTAGTGCGCCGCCAGCATCGCGGGATTCCCTAAATTGTGATCTGACGAACCCTTCTGCAGGCGTGAGTTTCGGAAGATTGATAGGCCTTAACTCCTCTCGAACGAAGAACGCATTGTTCCCCGCTGAGTTACAGCCAACGAGGGAGTAGCCCTTACGTTTACCTAACAAACAGAGCGCGGCGATTGACGCACCATAGTAAATGTTGGAGTGATGCGCGGTCGTCCGGACAAAAGAAGGATCATAGGGTACTGTGACGGCACGCTTCAACCCAAAGCGAGCGTTATATTCTACTATCACGATGCTTGGAGAAACAATATCAAGCGCTTCCCACACCCAGTAATCGTTACCGTCTATGTCGACCGACAGCAGACCGATCTCCCCACTGATTCCGTTCCGGCGAATGAGATCATTGATGTTTTCTCTAGTGATGAAAGCTGTATCGGCTTTAAGGTTGTACCGCCAGTAAACATCCTCATTTTTGATAAAGTCAATATTCTTAGTATCTCCATCGATCACGAGGCCGGCCCAATTGTCTTTCATCAAGAGATAGCGGGTGTTCGACTCCGTGTAATTCTCTACTCCGAACTCCACAAACATCCTTCTCGATATAGTGATGTGCCGGAGCAAGTGTTGTAATATGCCATCTTCGCCCCACTGAGAAAACACTCGAAACTCCGACTTGTGAATTTCCGAAGCTGGAAGGTCCCCGAGTTGCCGCCCTTCAATCCGTCCTAAAGCTTCCTGTATTTTCTTGCAGCGTTCTTCAATGGAGCGAAGACGTGCTGCACCGGCTCTCAGAGTAGCCAAAAACATGGCAAGTCCTTTCGATTCTCTTCTGCTTACCAATTGTAAATTCCCTGCCACGACGTCCCACACTCAGCTAGGGCGAAGGTCACGGTCAAGTGACAAAGATGTTTGCGTGGGCAAACGGAGACTCCCAACCGTCCTTTGTTAGTTTGAGTGGTCAGTTCATCAAGGGTATCTTATGGTCTAGAGAATCCGATCGCCTTGGCCGGATTCCCCGCGACAATCGTATAGTCCGCTACATCTTTGGTTACGACGGAAGCGGCCCCGACTACCGCGCCCCTTCCAATTGTGACTCCTTTCAAAATCGTGGCATTGAATCCTATCCAGGCCTCGTCTTTAATCACAACAGGGGCGGAGGAGATATCCGCTATTTGCTTTGGATGGCCTGACGAGATGATCTGCATGAAATGGTTATACCTCGCTAGCGCGGAAAGAGAATGGGAGTTATTGTCATGAATATTAACTCCATGTGAGATCAAGACCCAATTTCCGATCGCAATCGATGCTGCAGACCAGATTCGTGCGTTTTCTCCGACATAACAAGCGTCACCGATTTCGATTTTTCCACCATGTGGAAACACAAGCAGTTCCCCACGGATGTGGCTCTGTCGGCCAATTGAAATTGCGCTCCGCTGGCCTTGAAGATTCTCGATTCGGCTCGCGAGGTAAAGACGCACACCTTCTCCTGCAAAGCAGTCCTGCTTTTTGGAAAGCTCCTCGATCCTTTCTACTAGTCGAAGAGACTTCGTGCGCATCTTCTTCCACAATCCAAGCGCTCGATCCAAGTATTGCCCTCTTTCGCAAATCATTCTCAGTGGTTACGGTAGCGCCGTCCGCGCTTGCGCGAGTTCTCCAAAGTTCGTTGACCTAAGCCCCGGCAATTCGGCGAATCTTTTGCTTGACTCGCTGAATGATTGGTTCACCGTAGAGGCTTTGATAATGGCGGTCGATGCTGCGCAACGGGACTAGACTCGACGGATGTTTCAGTGGAAACTTCATATTTCTCGCGGGTGGCGTGAGCCGCGAATCCGTTCCAGGCGTGTGCGTTGCGCCGGGCCCGAAGCCGATGTTGGCGATCAAGTTGACGCTGGGAACAATTGTCAATGCGTTGTTCTTCAAGTTTGTGTACACCCATTGATAGTCCCAGGTGCTCGGCCCATTGTTTTCGTACATCGCATCGAAGATCCTTGTCCAGTAAGCGACTGTCTTGGCCTCATCGAAGATCTCAGAAAGGATTTTTCCCTGCTTGAGAGTTGGCCAATCTGCAAGATGCCTGTCATATCGAAGCCACGCAGATCTCCAGGTTGCCCATCCCCATATGCCCCCCAATTGTGAGAAGTAGTAGCTTGCGGTAGTGTTCAGATATTTTTCCACCAGGTTTGTGCCTGAAATGGACCCTACCCGGGCGTCTCCGCAGTATTTCTTCAGCAACTCCTGGCAAAAGTAAAAGAAAGACGGGTCCGGCAAACAATCATCCTCCAGGATGATCGCCTCCTCAACCAGCGAAAAGACCCAGTCCAATCCGCTAATTATTCGTTGCTGGCAGCCGAGATTTTCGTCGGCGAATTCGATAAGAACTTCGCAGGGCCAATCTACGCAGGTAACGATTTCTCTCGCTTGGCGGCAGGCTTCCGGTTCACCTTTTCGGTTCATTCTGGGCCCATCCGCGATAAGCAGCAACTTCGCAGGCCGAGCCTTGGAGATTGCATCAAATACTAACCGTGTCGTGCCTGGCCTGTTGAAAATGAACAACGCCACCGGCGTTTGCAACCTCTCTGTTTGCATCGAGTACTGACCTGCCTTCATACTTGAGCTGCGACCGCACTGCGCCAACCAAACCAGTGCATCCGCATCAGCTTGTTATAGTCTACAGATTGCGGAAGGCGCTGCTTCTCCCGTCACAGAGATCTTCGTAAGGCGAAAAGTCATGCCTCCATTCGAAGAGCGCAGCAGGAAAAACAGAATCGGGCTGGCGTTCCTCTATCTGCCAACCCAGTCCAAGGAATTTAGGTTTGAAGAAGTCGGCGCTCGGCACGTGGTTTTCAGGGCAGTTGGACAGAATTGGTCCCGGTCTTCGCAAGATTGTGGGAAATCTGGGCTGGCTCATGGTCGACCGTGCGATCCGAATGGGGATGGGTCTGTTCGTCGGGGTCTGGGTCGCTCGGTATCTGGGACCAGACCGATTCGGCAGCTTGAATTTTGCGATCGCATTCGTTGCACTCTTCGGCACGATGACCTCCCTTGGCCTGGAAGGAATTCTCGTGCGGGAGCTAATTGATCACCCCGATGACGCTCACGAAGTTCTCGGAACCTCACTCGCTCTTCGCAGTGCCGGTGCACTTGCGGCTGTCGGGGCCTCGATTCTTATCCTAAGGCTGGTTCAACCCGGCGATCGGCAAGCTTTGCTTCTGGTCAGCATCCTCTCGCTTACCCTGGTCTTCCAGGCGTTTGACACGATCGATTCCTTCTTCCAATCGCAGGTACGATCCAAGATCACGGTCTGGGCCAAAAATGGAGCGTTCCTCATAGTCGCCGCACTTCGTGTCTGGCTGATCTATGTCAAAGCGCCTTTGTGGGCATTTGCCGCAGCTTTCTCAGGCGAAATTGCACTTGGCGCTGCTGGCCTGGTGCTTGGCTATAGATTGTCGGGTGGCAATTTCGCGGCCTGGCGCAGCAGAAAAAAGAGAGCGGTCCAGTTGCTTCAGCAAAGCTGGCCGATCATCTTCTCCGGAATGGCCATCATGGTTTACATGCGCGTGGATATGGTCATGCTCAAGATGATGCAAGGAGATTTCGCTGTTGGCATGTACTCGGCCGCCACGAGGGTTTCAGAGGTCTGGTACTTCATTCCTATGGCCGTTGTGTCTTCTGTATCACCGGCCATCATGAAAGTGAAAGATGATCCGGTGCTCTTCCAGTCTCGCGTCACCAGGTTATTTTCACTGATGACGCTGTCGGCCTGTGTCATCGGCTCCATCGTTGCACTTGCTTCGCGCGCGATCATACAGGCACTTTATTCGAAAGGTTTCAGCGCAGCGGCGCCCGTGTTGGCGGTACATATCTGGGCTTCCGTCTTCGTGTTTCTTGGAGTCGCTCAGTCTCCCTGGGATATTTCGAAGAACTTGTTGAAATTGTCCCTCTACCGGACGGTAGTCGGAGCAATCATCAATGTAGGGTTGAACCTTTACTTGATCCCCAGATACTCCGCCATGGGAGCAGCCATCGCTACCGTCGTTTCCTACGCGGTTTCCGGAGTATTCGCGAACGCGTTCAGTGCGAAAACTCGACCCATCTTTTTCATGCAGATGCGCTCGTTTCTCCCAGGCAAGTTCTGGAGCTTCTCCGGATAACTCCGATAAAACTCCTTGTGGCAACTACACAGACTCTTCAGCTTGAGTCTCTGTAAAAAAGCACGCGCGAAACTTGAAAAGCACGTGCCTCGCGCCTTGAGGCATCTTCAATCTTTGCGCTGACTCTCAAGTGCCGGACAGGACTTGTCCTGCGAACGCTTCGCCACCGCCCGCATAAACTGTAGCGAGACCCCGGGTAAGCGGAATGCTCGCTTGCCAGCCTAGCTTCTTCATCCTGGATACGTCCAGCAACTTGCGTGGCGTGCCGTCTGGTTTGGATGTATCGAATGTCAGACGTCCCTCGAACTTCACCACATCCCGAATGAGTTCAGCCAGTTCGCGAACCGTCAGATCTTCGCCGCAACCGATGTTGAGCAGTGGCGCCTGTGAGGTGGAACTCACGATTGAATCAAATACATCATCGGTCAGATTCATCAAAAAGACGCAAGCGTCCGCCATATCGTCGGCGTGCAAAAATTCGCGCCGTACAGTGCCGCTGCCCCAGACTGGAACTTCCGCTGCACCCTTCTCCTTAGCCTCGTGCATCTTTCGCAAGAGGGCGGGAAGTACGTGCGAATTCTCCAGGTCGTAGCTGTCGTTCGGACCGTAGAGGTTAGTCGGCATGGCGGCAATGAATCGTGCGCCGTACTGGCGGTTAAATGCCCAGCACATCTCAATTCCTGCAATTTTGGCCACAGCGTACGGCCGGTTTGTTGCTTCCAGCGGTCCGGTAAGCATGTACTCTTCGCGAATGGGTTGAGGACAATCCCGTGGATAGATGCAACTTGAGCCGAGAAATAGCAGTCGCTTCACGTTGAATTCGTACGCTGCTTGGATGACATTCGTTTGGATGGCAAGATTGTCGTGAATGAATTCGGCCGGATACATCTCATTGGCCAGGATACCTCCGACCTTCGCCGCGGCTAGAAAGACATATTCTGGGCGCTCTTCAGAAAAAAAGCGATGAACAGCCTTCTGATCAGTTAGATCCAATTCCGCATGAGTTCGGGTCTTGATGCTCGCACAATCTTCACGACTAAGTCGCCTGATGATGGCCGAACCTGCCAGTCCACCGTGTCCTGCCACATAGACGGAAGAACCAGCCAGATGAGAATCATTCGTGGTATTCATAAGCTTCGTATCCATGCCTTTTGACTAGTTGGTCTCGCTTAGCCGCCGTGAGATCCGCCTCGACCATCTCCTTGACAAGGCTTTCAAAGCTCACCGTGGGCTTCCAGCCCAGACGCTCGTGCGCGTAAGTGGGATCTCCCAGCAGTGTTTCGACCTCTGAAGGACGGAAGTAGCGGGGATCGACCACCACTACAGCGACGCCGCGCTCATCTATAGCCCTTTCCTCGACTCCATCCCCTTCCCACGTGAGATGGATGTCAAGTACTTCAGCTGCACGTGTCACAAACTCGCGAACGCTATGCTGAATCCCCGTCGCAATCACAAAGTCTTCGGGCTGCTCCTGTTGCAACATGCGCCACTGCATCTCGACATAGTCGCGAGCATGGCCCCAGTCCCTGAGTGAAGCAAGATTTCCGAGGTACAGTTTGTCCTGCAGGCCCAGCTTGATTCGAGCCAAACCGCGAGTGATTTTACGTGTTACAAAGGTCTCACCTCGCAGCGGCGACTCATGATTGAACAAGATACCGTTGCAGGCATAGATTCCATAGGCTTCACGATAGTTGACAGTGATCCAGTATGCGTAGAGTTTCGCCACCGCATATGGAGATCGAGGATAGAAAGGTGTCTTCTCGTTTTGCGGACTCTGTTGCACCAGCCCATACAACTCCGAGGTAGACGCCTGGTAGAACCTTGTCTTCTTCTCACTCCCGAGGATACGGATTGCCTCCAGTACCCTTAGGGCCCCGAGGCCATCTACGTTTGCCGTGTATTCCGGCTGCTCAAACGACACGGCGACATGGCTCTGCGCACCGAGATTGTAGATCTCATCTGGCTGAACCTTCTGCATGATATGAAGAAGGCTGCAAGAATCCGACAAGTCGCCGTAGTGCAAAACAAAATTACGCTCTCCGAGATGCGGGTCTTGATAAATATGGTCGATACGATCCGTATTGAAGAGGGAGCTCCGGCGCTTGATGCCATGGACCTCATAGCCCTTTCGTAGAAGTAGCTCCGCCAGATAAGCTCCGTCTTGCCCGGTTATCCCGGTGATCAATGCAATTTTAGCCACGTGATTCCTAAGAGTAGACCGCCATCATGTTATTCTCCGACAATGCTACTATATCGCAGTTAGGCCAGAGGGACTCCAGGTGAGATGTCTTGTTCAAGCCGCGGGTCTCGATCCTATTATCGAAAGGTCGCTCGTAATGTTGCAAGGTACTCGCGATTCGTTGCCGAGTCTTTCGCGCGGCGAAACCGTTCTGAAAACACAGACCACAGGCAGGTCGCGACGAACGTAAACAACATTACTGCGGCCACAATGATCGTCCTTTTCGGAGACGATCTTGTATCCGGAGGAGTTGCTACGTCGACCACCTGAATGATCGCACCCTGGCGAGCCTCATCCAGTTTGGCCATCTCAAACTGCTTTGCAATGAGCTCGGAGACCGTTTCGTAATATTTCACATCGCGGACCTTCCGGATGTACTCCATCCCGGCGCCCGGTACCTTGCCCTTGGGTACGATGAAGTCCCCGCGTGAACCCTGCTCTGTTCCTGCAAGCATTGCCAGTTGAGCCTTCAGAGCCGCAAGCTGTTGCTCGTCCATGATGATCTGGGGGTTATTCTCGGTGGCATATGTTCGCATTGCCTGAATCTGGACCTCTTTCGCCACCACCTGAGCACGGAGCGCCGCTGCAGACTCAATCAAAGATCTCGACTGGCTGTCGATTTGTAGAATGCCCGTTGCTTGTTGCATTGCTTTCATCGCCTCTTCGGCCTTGGTGAGGTTCTCTTTCGCATCGAGCAGTTGTTGCTCGAAGAAATTTCGACGCTGCGAAGCTTCCGTAATTGCCAAGTTAGCAGAGAGCCTCCTGAACTCATCAACATAGGCATTGGCAAGGTCTGCCGCCTGCTTTGGGTCGTGATCTGTCACAGCGATGTTGATGAGTCCGTCTTTAGCGCCCAGAACGATTTTGGAGTGGGATTCCAGGGCAACCCGCGCACCGGATTCCTTCTTGGCATGGTATCTGGCCATGAGTCCAAAGCGGCGAATGAGTGCGTCCTCGACAGTCCGGCTATGAAAGAGAGCCAGATACATCTCGCTCGGGTTCTTGATTCCAAGATTTGCGCCAGCCACAGACGCAAGCGCACCAGACCCACCCAGCTGCCCCATAAGCGAAGAACTCATGGAGGAATTCTGGCCTGGAGGTAAAACCGTCGTATCGGCAGTGTACTGAACAGGAATAACGAGCACGACCCCGACTGCCAGAAGTGTCGCCAGAAGCGTCGCCAAAATAATGAATTTTCGGCGTCTCGACAGAATGATTAGAAAATAGAGCAAATGCACCTCTCGCGTGGTTGCGTTTTCTACCTCTATTTCCTGACTCCGATCACTGATCGCCACCGGCTTCATCGCAAAACTTCTCCTCATCTCATTTTAGCGGTACTGGCCCTGCCGTCTTGAGGAAGGCGCAGATCTTTGGGCTCTGAGATATCATTCCGAGCGGATCGCGGTCGATCGATGGGTGGCCTGTGCATTTGTGTCAGGCTAAAATGGCGACAGATTTATTTAGAGAAAATGAACCGACGATGCCAGCGTGAGCAATCCTCAGGAGGATTTTTTAGGAGTGTCCGAATGACTCGATCTTCAATATTTCTTGGGCTGGCTTTGCTCTTGACGATGTTCCTATTTGTTGGCTGCGCGTCGGACATCGTCTGCCATCTTCCTCCCTCCATTAGTGGCCAACCCTCCAGCCAAAAGGTTTCGGCTGGCGACAGTGCCGAATTCACGGTTGCAGTCTCTGGATCTGCCCCCTTGATGTACCAATGGCTTCGCAACGGGTTGCCTATCGCAGGAGCGACACAGGCGTCCTACTCTACGCGGACCATCTCGCCAGACGAATCCGGTTCCTCATTCAGTGTCACCATCTCGAATGCTTTGGGGAGCGTTACCAGCCGTTCGGCCTCTCTTACAGTAGGACCCGCAGATACCCAGAAAGTACGTTTCGTTGCTACTTCCGGTAGCGACGCAGGCCCTGGCTCCTCTGATCAGCCTTACCGGACCATCCAGAAATGTGCCAGCACTGTTTCGGAGGGATGGACGTGTGAAGTCCGGGGCGGAACTTACCGCGAGACAGTTGTACCGAATTCCGGAATCACCATCACGTCTTATAACTTTGAACCGGTCGTCATTGATGGGTCCGACCCGGTTACCGGTTGGATCCGGTTTCGTGGCTCTATCTATAAAACGAACGTGCACCTTGCCGAAGACGATACGAATCAACTCTTCGTTGGCAGCGAAATGATGACTGAAGCCCGCTGGCCAAACGGAAACGACCTCCTAAACGTGAATTGGGGTCTTGAAGAATCAGGCACTACTCCGTATCAGATTGTGGATTCAGCGCTACCGCCTGTGGATTGGACAGGCGCAAAGATTCATTTGTGGAGCGGTTCGGATCCGTTCAGCAACGAGACTGGCATTGTCACTGCGTCAACGGAAGGTCGCATCTCGGTGGACATGGGACAGACTGGGACATGCCCCTATATCTGCCCGGCGAAGGGAGGTTTTTATTTCCTTTTCGGAGTCTTGAGCGCGCTCGATGCAGACCGCGAATGGTTTTACGATCCTGGGTCTTCAACGCTCTACTTCCAGGCTCCAGGCGGCGTTGATCCAACCGGACTCGAGGTTCGAGCCAAGCAACGGCAGTACGCATTCGATCTGCGAGGAAAATCGGGCGTAACCATCCGAAGCCTCAACATTATGAGCAGCACCATCATCACTGACGAGTCGAGTTCAAACAACACTTTGGATCGCATCAATGCTCAATATCTCTCTCATTTCACTGCGCTTCCGAGGTCCACTTCGGATCCTGGCGGCGGCAGTTTCAGCATCCTGAACGTGCATCTAGAAGACTCAGGCATCATCCTCAAGGGCATCGGGAACATTCTCGAGAACAGCACGATTGACTATAGCGCCGGTGCCGGCGTAACTGTAGTAGGCAACGGCAACGTCGTCCAGAACAACCTGATTCAGGATGTTGATTACATTGGCAACTATAACTCGGGCATAAATCTGATCGGCAATGGCAATATGATCCGGCACAACACGATTCGTCGTACTGGCCGGCAATCAATTCTATTCACCGGCGTAACCAATCAAGATGTGGGTTATAACGACATCTCAAATGCCATGTTGTTTTCCCGGGATGGTGCCGCGATTTACGCTTGTTGCTCGCAGATTGCATCTGGAACCCGCATTCACCATAACTGGATTCACGACACACAACCGTCGATCAAGGGCTTGGTAGATTACGAACCACTTTCCGGCATCTACATTGACAATGGGAGCGATGGCTTCAACATCGACCAGAACGTCATTTGGCAAAACAAACGCTTCAACATTCTGATCAACGGATCATCGAATAACGGACCAAACACCAACAACATCCACAACAATACCGTTCCAGACAACAGCTCCGAAGGAACCATATCTGTGCGGAACATTCACGATTGCTCCGCGACTCAGATTGTGAACAATCGAGTGGTTTCCAAAATCAAAGGCGAAAATACTGATACAGCATGTGCCGAGAGTGGAAACACCCGAACGGCTCCCGGAGCAGATGAAATGAGCAATTCACCCGAGGTAGGTTGTAACTTTTCCGGATGCTCCTCCGATGGGCCACCCGCGATTCTCGATAGTGGCTACATTACGCCCTGCCCTGTTCGCGACTTCTAACTTTTCTCAGTCTCTCCCACTCATGCTCAGTTTCCCAAGCACATGAAGAAAACCCCAATATAGGGCTCGCCAAAGATGGTAATACTGTTGAGTCCAGGACTGGACGAAAGGCTCCTAATGGTGGGGAAAGCCGTTCCAGTCTGATAGCTCACAGTGCATGACGGGGGCTGCGTGAATCGCGCAATCTGCTGAAACGCTACAGTCGCCTGTCCGCTGGCTGGCAGGATGACCTTCGCTGTCGTGATGTGCGGGTTCCTTACCTGGTCGCCCGAAGGGGAGAAGGTCGCTGGCCATGCGTTGAGATTATCCGGCGGGGTGTGGCTGGAGACGGTCAGGGGAGCAATTCCGTCTGGCACCGTGCTCTTGAAGACGCCGTTGACTACGCCCGCATTGCAGACATAGTTGCCTGTTCCAAGCGAACTGGCGCCACTCGAACAAAAATCAAGCTCTTGCGGGCCCGTTTCCTTGATTTCCATTCCGTAGAAGGAAGAACCGACCCCGGTCCATAGATTAAATCCGATGGTAGGTTGATAGTCGGTGCCTCCTATTTGAACCACCGGTGATTGACTATCAGAAGATTGAAATGTCTGCGAATACATCATTGGAGTTGGTGTCACCACCTGATTGCTCGCGTCCTGGCCGCCCATAACCCACAAATGAGGGTTTCCAGACGTGACAATATACTGTTGCTGGGCCGCGCGTAAGGGTGCATCGCCTAGCAAGGTGACATTCGCGTCGCCCGCAATAAGAACATTGGCCGGAACATTCGTCGTAGCATCGAAATTCAATGTCCGCATTTGGGAGATCAATACGGTTGGACTTCCATCGATCTCGATAAACGAAGGCGGATAAGGCGAGTTCTGATCGTTGTAAAAATCGGGTCCGTCCAATACCACGTCGGTTGCCGCCGTATGTGCGGTAATGCGCACAAAGGGCTCGTTGCCTGAGAGCGCTCCAGCATTCTCGAAATGAGGAGAATATAATCTCACTGATCCGGATCCATTTCCGATCACAAGTTGAGCGTTGTCGAAGTTACAAGAAACAAAGGTAAGACTGGAAAGATTGCTATAACTTGCTCCAGGATCGAGATTGAAATTCAGCGAATTCGCAAACGTAGATCCTACGAATGTGACGCTATCGAACTCCAGATTTTCTCCGCCGTAGCCAACGTCGGAGGGCCACACAACACTCTGACCATTCTGTCCAAAAACGGAGTGTTCAATCTTGAAATTCCACACACCGCGATTGAATAGGAGTCCGATGCCAAAGTTGGATATGTTCAAGCCAGTCGCGTAAAAGCCGACCGTGTTGTTGGTCCCGCCCACTGCCAGGCCGGTCTGACCCGATTCATTGCCCGCGCCCAACAAAGAAATATCTCTCAGGCCAACACCATCCAAAGGGCTCTGACGCAGCGCAAAGGAAGGTTGTCCAGAAGAAACGGTGATCGCAGTGCCCGTCCCGGAAAAACTCAGACACGTTGACGGCCCTTGACCTTCGAGGATGGTGGGCTTCGACAAAGTTATAGGCGTCTTGAACGAATAGCACTGGCCGTTCACCGAAGTTTTTACAATGATTTTGCCGCCATTCGCTGGCAGCGACGCTTCCGCCTCATTAATCTGAGTGCCGATATCTCCGTTGTTGCTCGGCACTGTGATCTGGCAGAGAGCCAGACGCGGACTCAGCGATGCGAAAAGCAGGAATACTGTGCAACAAAGCCTGGTCATGATAGACGTCCTTTAGAGGATGTGATGTGCTTGCAATTCCCGAAACATAAACCGGACGCCCCAATCCGCGCTGGGCACGTTGGCGGCAACATCACCATCAAATTGTACCTCTCTAAAAGAGACCACCTGACAATGGGATGGTCCGTCGCCTTCCAAGGCGTGCTGTGGCAGGCTATAGGCAAGAAAGCGAGGATCGTCTATGCACGCCAGTGCAAAACTAGGCCACAGTGCGCCGCGTGAGCGGGCACTGCGGCGGAATAAAAGTTTGCCACCGCCGAATCTTGTTTTCATGGGCTGTAGCCTTGATGGGATGGTTCATGGAACACCGGAGGGGGTGGACAATAACTGCCTATCACTACTGTCCGGTTAAAAGTCGAACAGGATCAGTTGGTTGGGATCAGTTAGCTGTGGATTTGTGTAGTCCTTCTGCTGAAGAGCCTGTGAAATGGGCATTTTCTCGAACAAAGTAACTGAGAGTGCCTGCAACAGAGTGTAGAGCGAGCCGGCAGGTCGAGACGTTTTTTGACGATGGCGACCAGCAGGTAGACCGAGACGGCGATCCAGATTTGGGTCTTCACGGCGTTTTCGCTGGTACCGTAGAAGGCCTTGATGCGCAGGTGCTGCTTGATCCACTTGAAGAACAACTCCACCTGCCAGCGCCTTTTGTAGAGAGCGCAGATGGTGGTGGCAGGCAAGGTGAACTGGTTAGTGAGAAAGGTCAGTGCGTTGCCGGTGGCCGAATCGTGGAAGCGGATGCGACGCATGTGGCTGGGATAATCCCTTTGGCTCAGGTAGCCGTTGAGAGCGACAGTTTGATCGGCGACGATGCCGCTGGCACGGTCCGATTGTGCCGAGTAGATGTCGGCTGGCACAGAAGGAAAACAGATCATCAAGCGCCTTTGCGTAATTACGCTTGGAGTGGATGGACTGCACAGAGTCCAGAACCATCTGTCCCAACCTGGCCTGAGCCTGGCTGAGAGCAAAAGGCGGCTCTGCGGATGGCTGTTCGATATGAGTCAGAGAGACGCTCATTGCCAGCCTACCTCTCGCTTGATAGCGGAATGCAAATTGTGCAGCAGGCTGCTGCACAATTGTCGTCCCACGGACGCGACAATCCCGATCCACAATGAGAGGCTTCGTTGATTCCTCATTGAGGCGCTCCAGCCGCGGTTCGCGCAGAGGGTGAAACCGCGTCCAATGGTTTGAAAATAGTTTCGTTTGAAATGCTCGGGGGCGACCGATTTCAGCACCATCTCCCGCAACGACTGATAGGCAGCATTGCGATTGCACTGCAATTGCTCCGCCGAAGGGATCCTGGCTCGGGACGTGCTCATACTAGTACCCAAATACGATTCATCCCCTGAGTGCGAAACGATTTACAGGATAGATGAGTGTTCAAGATCCCATTTTGCAACGGGCCGTTGCAAAATTGACCGGACCGGACGACCCCTCGTTTCCCGTTGATACGGAACACTTTATTCCTCATCGGGCACTTCTTTCCGCAAGGACTCCATCTCCGACCGGAGCAGCGGTGAATGGTTACACGGGGGCGGGTTTATGCGCCACCGGTCCAGGGTCGAAAGAATCGCTGCCGTAGAAACGATGAGGCTTTCTTCACTCCGTTTGCGCAGTTATAGTGAACGCCCTTTGCAGGTCGTACATGTCGGAAGAGAGTTCCTCGCAGAATTCGCTTTTCCGGGTATTCGCTCTGCTGGCACTTGTTCGCGATTCGCAGGACTCGCAACGAGGAAAGGACTCTACGAAAATCATGATGAAATACCCTCTCCGGTCCGCTTTCATCCTCGCCATCGCCGTGGTGTGTTTTCCGGTCGGCGCTCCGAAGCTTTTCGCCCAGGAATCCACACCTCCGGTTCGGATCGTCGAGTCCATAGATGAAGGCCGCCTCGTTACCCTGAAAGGCAACATTCATCCCCTGGCCCGCCCCATATATGACCGTGGCCGCGTCGCGCCTGACTTTCCCATGGGCGACCTGGTACTCGTTCTGCGCCGCTCGCCAGAACAGCAGGCCGCCTTCGACGCCTTTGTCGCCAGCCAGTACGAGCCTAACTCATCCAGGTACCACCGGTGGCTCACCCCCGAACAAGTTGGCGAGCAATTCGGGCCCGCCCTCTCCGATGTCGAACTCATCTGCCACTGGCTTGGCAACCACGGCTTCACCATCGACGAGGTCAGCAAGGACCGCCTCTCCGTCCGCTTCAGCGGAACAGCCTCCGAGGTCGACGCCGCCTTCCACACAGAGATTCACCATCTCGAAGTTCGTCTCCCAAGATCCGCCGCCTCAGGAATTGCCGAGACCGAGGATCACATCGCCAACATGAGCGACCCACAGATCCCAGCCGCCCTGGCCTCGGTCGTTGTCGGCGTCAAGGCTCTCCACAATTTCTTTCCGCGTCCACTCCATCGCCTGGGCGCGCAAGTCTCCGTGGCCCGAGCCTTCGGCTCCCGCAAGCGCGTCGGTCCTCCGCCAGTCCTCCCTTCGAAGACGCCAGGTATCGCCACACGCACTGGGCCCCGTCCGCAATTCGGCACCATCGACGGCTACGGCGACACTATCGAAGACGTCGCCCCCTATGACTTCGCCACTATCTATAACGTCCTCCCGCTTTGGAAGGCCGCCACCCCCATCGACGGCACCGGCCAGACCATCGCCATCGCCGGCACCAGCAACATCAACTTGGCTGATGTCGTGGCTTTCCGCGCCGCCTTCGGCCTGCCCGCCAAAGCTCCCGCTATCCTTATCACCAACAGCGACCCGGGAGACTGCCCCAGCTTCAACAGCTCTTGCGCCGGCGATCTCATCGAAAACACACTCGACGTCGAATGGTCCGGAGCCATCGCCAAGGGCGCCAACATCGCCCTTGTAACGTCCAGTGCACCAACCCCCACTTCGGACGCCCTGTACCTCTCCGAAAGCTACATCGTTCAGCACAAGACCGCCTCGGTCATGAACGTGAGCTACGGCGAGTGCGAGTTGGTACTCGGTACTGCCGGTAACACGCAGTACAACAACCTATGGCAAACCGCGGCGAGTGAAGGCATCGCCGTTTTCGTCGCCTCCGGAGACGCCGGATCACCCGCTTGCGACCAGGGCTTTGACGCATTGGATGGCGTCCCCTACGGCGCCCAATTCGGCCAGGCCGTCAGCGGTATCGCCTCAACCGCCTATGACACTGCTGTCGGGGGCACCGACTTCAACTGGGGTACGACGCCGGCTCCTTACTGGGGCAATGCCAACACCACTGGCACCGATGCCTCGGCTCTGGGCTACATTCCTGAAGTGCCATGGAACTCGACCTGCACCAACCCGCTGATCCTGCCCAGTCTCGAATCGGACGCCGCCTACATAGGCGTGGCTGGCGTCATAGATGCCGAATCTGCCTGCAACTTCGTTCTCGAAAGCGGCCCCTACATCAACGCCAATTACGGAGTGAACCTGGCCGGTCTTATCGACACTATCGGCACCGGCGGCGGCGCCAGCAACTGCACTACCAGCAACGGCTCCAGCCCCTTGAGCTGCACCGCCGGCTGGCCTAAACCCAGCTGGCAGGCCGGTGTTCCCGGTATTCTCGGCGACGGCCATCGAGACATCCCCGATGTCTCCTTCTTTGCCTCCAATGGCTTCCTCGGAAGCTCTTATCTCATCTGCGTCTCCGCGGGCGGTAGCTCCTGTACTTACTCCGCGACTTCAGAACCCACAGCACAGGAAGTCGGCGGAACATCCGTCGCCTCGCCCGCAATGGCCGGCGTTATGGCTCTCATCAATCAGAAATCAGCTTCGGCGCAGGGAAATCCCAACAAGCTCCTCTACACCCTCGCCGCCGAACAGTCCTGGGCCAGCTGCAGTAGCCAGACCGCAAAGACCACCAGTTCCTGCATCTTCAACGACGTCAACACCGGCACCAACTCCATGGCGTGCGTGAGCGGCTCTCCAAATTGCTCTGTCCATTACTCCGGCGACCCACTCGGCATCCTCAACGGCTACAGTGCCGGTACGGGATACGACGCTGCCACCGGCCTCGGATCCCTCAACGTGGCAAACGTGGTCAACTTCTGGCCTACTTCCACGACTTCTCCTGTAGTCAGCCTCTCGGCTACCAGTATCACCTTCGCCGCAACCACCATCGGCACCGCCTCAGCGACCCAAGCCATCACCCTGAAGAACACAGGCAAATCCGCCCTCATATTGAATGGAACCGGCGAAGGAATCACAATCACGGGCACCTACGCCAGTTCCTTCACGCAAACCAACACCTGCGGTAGCAGTGTTGCCGCCGCGGGAACCTGCGTTATCACTGTCACCTTCAAGCCCGGAGCCACCGGAGCCCTCTCAGCCTCGCTACACATTACTGACAACGCTTTCGGCTCGCCGCAATCGGTCGCGCTCGCAGGCACCGGCCTGGCCACTGCTCCGGCGGTGAAGCTCTCCGCAAGCTCACTCACCTTCGGCAGTACCCTCGTCGGCTCTTCCAACACCGCCCCTGCGATCACGCTCTCCAACACAGGAACCTCAACGCTGACCATCACCAGCATCGCAATCTCAGGTACCAACGCCGCGTCCTTCAGCGAAACCAATAACTGCGGCAGCAGCGTGGCCAAGGGTGCCTCCTGCGCCATCACCATCACTTTCAAACCCGCCGCCGTTGGTACCCTGACCGCCACCCTCTCGGTCGCCGACAATGCCACGGGTTCTCCGCAGAAACTCACCCTTACCGGTACCGGAGCAGCCGCTGCCGCCACTACGGCGACCTACTCGCCTGCCGCCCTTACCTTTGCCGCCACGACCGCCGGCAGCCAGACCGCCGTCCAGGCCATCACCCTCAAGAACACCGGTACAGCCTCCCTGAGCGTCACTTCGCTCGGCCTCTCCGGCAGTAACGTCACCTCGTTCAAAGCGCTCTTCTCCACCTGCGCTTCCCCGGTAGGTCCGGGGGCTAGTTGTCAGGTCACTGTCTCCTTCGCGCCCGCTGCCAAGGGTGCACTCTCGGCAACATTGTCGATTGTCGACAATGCCACCGGCACACCACAAAAAGTCGCCCTCAGCGGCACAGGCCAGTAACGATGAAAGCTCTCATGAACTCGACGAATCGCGACGGCGAAGGGTACCGCATGCAATACATCAACCAGCAAGGGATCCCCGCGTTCCCGATCTCTCAGCCGTTCCGCGCGCGGTCACTGCTGCTCCGCAGGCCGCTCTTCAGTCTGCTCTGCACTGCCCTTTTGGCCTCGACAGTTTCCGCTGCACAAGCTCCCCGTTTGCCGGATCAGGCCACCGTTGCCCGCAACTACGGACGTCTTCCCCTGCGCTTCGAAGCCAACCACGGTCAGTCTGACCCATCGGTCCAATTCCTCGCCCGTGGAACCGGGTATGCCCTCTACCTCACCGGCGAGGAAGCCGTCCTCGCCCTGCGAAGAGGAGAGACTGCTCATGCCGACCTGATTCGCATGCAGGTCGCCGGCGCCCGCCCTTCGATCGCTCCCGCTGGATTGAACGCGCTTCCCGGTTCGTCCAACTATCTTGTCGGCAACGATCCAGGGCAGTGGCACACCGGCGTCCCGGCTTATGCCCGCGTGAAATATCCCAGTGTCTACCAGGGTATCGATCTGGTCTACTACGGCAACCAGGGCCAGCTCGAATACGACTTCGTCATTGCTCCGCACGCCGACCCCGGTCCGATCCGTCTGCACTTTTCCGGAGCCCAGTCTCTCCAAGTCGACGAAAGCGGCAACCTTGTCATCACCGCCCCTAAAGGCAAGATCGCATTCCACAAGCCCGTGGTGTACCAAATCGAGAACGGCCGCCGCCATGCTATTCACAGCGGCTTCAAACTACTCGCTCAGGATTCCATCGGCTTCGCGCTCGGCCGATACAACCGCGCGAAACCTCTGATAATCGACCCGACGCTGGTCTATTCCACCTACCTCGGCGGCAGCAACTCTGACACCCTGAACGCCATCGCTGTCGATTCCGCCGGAAACGCCTATATCACCGGAACAACGGCCTCCACCGACTACCCCGTCACCACCGGCGCATTCCAAACTAAGTTCAGCACCGCATTCGTCACCAAGCTCAACCCCACCGGAACTGCGCTCATCTACTCCACCTTCCTCGGTGGCAGCGGCAGCTCTTCCGGCGGTGACAACGGACTGGCCATCGCTGTCGATACCGCAGGGGATGCCTTCATCACCGGTTCGACCTACTCCACCAACTTCCCCGTCACCACCGGCGCATTTCAGAAGACCAACAAGGCGGGATCCGGGGGATCGACCTCCTTCGTCGCGAAGCTCAATCCCACCGGCACCGCACTTCTCTACTCCACCTACCTCGGCGGAACTCGCAGCGACACCGCCTACTCTTTGGCGATAGATCCCTCGGGCGACGCCTACATCGGCGGTGCTGCCTACTCAAGCGATTTCCCCGTCACGGCAGGCGTCCTCCAATCCTCCAACAAGTCCTTCCCCTCTTTCGGATGGAATGAATTCGTCACCAAACTGAATCCCGCTGGTTCGGCTCTGCTCTACTCCACGTACCTGGGCGGCAGCGGCGACTACGGTTCGCCGACCAATCTTTGCCTCGCCATCGACTCCGCCGGGGATGCCTTTGTCGCGACCACCGTCTTATCGACTGACTTCCCTGTCACGGCCGGCGCCTTTCAGACAACCAATAAAGCCTCCGGCCGTGGCAATATGACCCTCGCCAAGCTCAACCCTGCCGCCACCAAGCTGCTCTACTCTACCTATCTCGGTGGCTCCAGCAGCCCCTACGGCGACGACGCTCCATACGGGCTCGCCGTGGATACGGCCGGCAATGCCTATCTTTCCGGCACCACGTGGGAGACCAACTACCCCATCACCACTGGCGCCTTCCAGACCACCAATAAGACCGGCGGCAGCGGCGCGTCCACAGGCTTCGTCACCAAGATGAACCCCGAGGGGAGCGCCCTCGTCTACTCCACCTATCTCGGAGGCACCGGCGGCGGCAGCGGGGATCGCGGCCGAGCTCTCGCCGTCGACAGCTCCGGTGATGTCTTTGTCACCGGTTCCGCAGATTCGACCGATTTCCCCGTGACCGCAAACGCCTACCAGACCGCCAATCCCGCTGCATTCAATAACGGAGCAGTTGTTTTCCTCACCGAGTTCAACTCTGCCGGGAGCGCCCTGCTGTACTCGACTTACTTCGGCGGCGCCAACTCTTTCTCTGACATTGGCAACGCCATCGTTCTTGGCTCCAACGGAACGGTTTATCTCACCGGAACCACCGGCGCCTCGGATTTCCCCATCACCAAGAGCGTCTACAAGACCACTTTCAATTCCTCGAATTTCACCACCGGCTTCGTCTCCGAGTTCACCTTCGGCACCGTCGCCACCACGATTCCCACCGGCACCACTCTGACCTCCAACGCCAACCCTGCTGCCATCGGTGCGAACCCTACCTTCACAGCGGCCGTCGTGCCTGCAACGGGCACCGGCATTCCCACCGGTAACGTCGTCTTCAGCATCGACCTGGTCAACGTTGCTACTGTTCCTCTCACCAGCGCTGGATTCGCCACCTACACGACGAAAACCTCACTCGCTCTGGGCTCCCACAACATCCTCGCCAGCTATCAGGGCAGCACCACCTACGGAGCCAGTGGCGGCAACTTCACCGAATCCATCACGCCAGCCAACCCCGTCATCACCCCAGCAGCCGGTATCCATCCCGCTGCCTTCCTTGTTACCCTCGCCGATTCCACTGCGGGCTCTGTCCTCTACTACACGCTCGACGGCACGACCCCGACGACTTCCTCCACCAAATACACGGCGCCGTTCCTGGTGAGCACCTCCACCCAAGTCAATGCCATCACCGTCGTGGCTGGAAAGCCCAGCAGCGCCGTTGTCAGTGCGTCCTACAAAATCATCAGTTCGCCGTATGCCCTGGCCGTTCCGCCTACCGCGGTCTCCACCACCGGCGCAAGCCTCCATGCCCTGGTAAATCCCTACGGCATGGCTGGCAGCTTCTACTTCATTTACGGAACCAACCCCGCCGCCCTCACCGGCGCTACCGCCAAGGCGGCACTCCCTTCGGGTACCTTGGGCAGCCATATAGGGTTCACGCCTGTCGAGGTCAACGCCACGCTTACCGGCCTAACCACCAAAACGACCTACTACTACCAGGTAGTGACCGTCACTCTCGCCGGTTCCAGTTCCGGCGAAGTCCTCAGTTTCACCACTAACTGAACCGGCAGCGCAAGCGACTGGCGTGAAACAAGATGCAAGTTTGAATCAGGAGAATCAGATGTCGAATCGGGCGAAGACAACATTGCACTCCAACCCAGGGCTACTGTTCATTACCGGTCTGCTCGCCGCCACATCCCTGTCGGCAATGGCCGCCCCCTCGCCCGCTCCCGGACATACTTCTGCCTCCGCCGCTGCAAAGACTCGCCTCTCCAGGAATTACGGCAAGCTCCCACTCAGCTTTGAAGCCAATCACGGCCAGGTTGATTCCTCAGTCCAATACCTCTCACGAGGTTCCGGTTTCGGACTCTACTTCACTGGCCAGGAAGCCGTCCTCGCCCTGCATAAGCCCGCTGCAAATCTCGCCGGCGTCACCAAGGCCCGTTCCCGCCTGAATGTCAATGGCGTCACTCTCCCCGCGTCCGGCACGGAAAGTCCACTGGATGCCCGCCAAAACCTACCCGCCCCTACCGTGACCACCGACGTCATACGCATGCAGCTCGCCGGCGTCAATTCAAACGCACAGCCTACCGGCCTCGACCAGCTCCCCGGTACATCCAACTACATCCTCGGCAACGACCCATCCAAATGGCATACTGCGATCCCCAACTTCGCCAAGGTGAAATACCCGGGTGTCTACGAGGGAATCGACCTCGTCTACTACGGCAATCAGAGCCAACTCGAATACGACTTCATCATCGCCCCACACGCCGACCCTGCTCCCATCCGTCTTCACTTCGCCGGCGCCACCGCACTCTCACTCGACCGCGAGGGTAGCCTCGTCATCCACGCTCCAAACGGGTCCGTCATCTTCCAGAAGCCCACCCTATATCAGGAGACCCGCGGCATCCGCCACCCCATCGCCGGCTCCTTCAGGCTCCTTGCCGACAACACCATCACCTTTTCGATCGGCGCCTATGACCGCAGCAGGCCACTGGTCATCGACCCCATCCTCGCGTACTCCACATTCTTCGGAGGCACCAACGCCGAGTTTGCCGTTGCCGTCGCCGCCGACTCCGTCGGCAACGCGTATGTCGCCGGCCTCACCATTTCCACCGACTTTCCTCTGACCGCCGGTGCCTTCCAGTCCGTGAACTATGCCCAGGCCCAGAACGCTGTCAGCACCGCCTTTGTCAGTAAGTTCAATGCCTCTGGAACCGCACTACTCTATTCCACTTATCTCGGTGGCAACGCCATCGCCGACACACTCCACGAGCAGGGAGATTACGCACACGGCATCGCTGTCGATCCATCGGGCAACGCCTACGTCACCGGCTGGACATACTCTTCGAATTTCCCCATCACCAGCGGCGCTTTTCAGACCAGCGATCAGGCCGCCAGCGTCGCTCTGGCCACCGGCTTTGTAACCAAGCTCAACCCCAGCGGCACCGGTCTCGTCTATTCCACCTACCTTGGCGGTGACCTGCTCGACGAACCCAACGCCATCGCTATCGACGCCTCGGGCAATGCTTACATCTCCGGCATCACCTTCTCCGGCAACTTCCCAGTCACCACCGGCGCCTTCCAGAAGATCAACAACTCCGCAGGAACCAATGGGTTCAACGCCTTTGTCACCAAGCTCAACGCGACCGGCTCGGCTCTTGTCTACTCCACCTACCTGGGCGGCGCCAGCAGCGGCGGAAGCACCATCGGCAGCATCTATTGGACTAACCCGATCGCCGTCGATGCGGCTGGCGACGCCTACGTGGCCGGCTTCACCGCTTCCGGTAATTACCCTGTCTCGACCACCGCCTACCAGAAGATCTCCCACTCCACCGGTTTCTCTGTCACGGTAAGCAAGCTTAACCCCGCCGGCTCCGCGCTCCTTTACTCCACCTATCTCGGTGGATCGACCGACGCCATCAGCGAAGGCCTGGCCATTGACTCCGCTGGCAATGCCTATGTGGCCGGCTATACCTCCGCCAGCGACTTTCCCGTCACCACTGGCGCCTTTCAGACTACGAACAAGGCTGATACCAATACCACCACTTCGGCGGATACCAGCAATAACGGCTTCATCACCAAGCTCAACCCAACCGGCTCAGCTCTCGTCTTCTCAACCTACCTTGGGGGCACCACCGGCCCCTGGGGCGGCGACCACATTTACGATCTGGCCATAGACAGCGCCGATAATGTCTACGTCACAGGCGGTGCGATGTCCGCTGATTTCCCCGTCACAGCCAATGCGTACCAGCCCAAGAACCACGGCGCGACCCACTGCTGCGACTACCTTACCTACACCAGCAACGGCTTCCTCACCGAGATGAACGCCGCAGGCAAAGCTCTCATCTATTCCACCTATCTTGGAGGAAGCGGCACCCAGAACCCCAATGGCCCTGGCGGCTACGGCGACGAAGCATATTACCTCGCTCGCGGCCCCAACTCCAGCGTCTACGTTGTCGGTTA